>Ga0308157_10000328_pt1 | contig 170074 bp, 149 predicted proteins | sample PhyBR1_FD_201035 | JGI IMG/M metagenome (GOLD analysis project Ga0308157, IMG submission 201035) | Phyllosphere microbial communities from UC Gill Tract Community Farm, Albany, California, United States - DLSLB.R1 | ecosystem: Host-associated > Plants > Phyllosphere > Unclassified | place... | reverse complement strand
CAAAACTGAATATTGATTTCATTACCAACGCGCAATGGGAAGCTGGCATATCAACCAGTATTGTTGCGGGGCTTAATGAGCTGCTGCAAAGGAATCGGGACTTGGATGCTGTAATCTTATCCGTTTCCGATCAGCCTTTTATCAGTGCAGCCATATTTAAAGCACTTTCTGAAACACAGCAAATAAGCGGGAAGGGAATGGTTGCCAGTAAATACGCAGGTACGATGGGAACACCAGTACTCTTTACCCAAAAATATTTCGCACAGCTTTTAGCTTTAACGGGCAATAGCGGTGCAAAAGCCATTATTGGCCATAATCCAGATGATGTAGCTAGCATTGTTTTTGAAATGGGCCATATAGACATTGACACGGCAGCCGATTACAGCAATTTAACTGAACAATACACCTGAAAAGGACAAAAAATTAAAACATACAACTATGGAAGAAATTTCGAGACGCCATTTCATTAAAAGTGCAGGTACTGCGGGCGTTGCGCTTTGGCTCGGTTTATCGGCAAAAGGAAATCCATTAATGGCGATGGATCTTGCTTCGGCCAATTTTAGTCCTTACATCCTGATCGAAGCCAGCGGACAGATAACCATTTTCAATACTAAACCGGAGATGGGTCAGGGTACGCTGCAATCTTTCCCGGCTTTAATTGCTGAAGAGCTGGAAGTTTCCATGGATCAGATCACAATCAAACAATCAAATGGTGAAAAAGCGCTGGGTGGTGGCCAAAGTGCAGGTGGAAGTGCCTCTATCCGCACCAATTACCTGCCTATGCGTAAAGTAGGTGCCGCAGCCAAAGAGGTTCTCATTTTAGCTGCCTGCAAGATTTGGGGAGTTGATGCAGCCGAATGTTATGCCGAAAACGGAACGGTAATCCATAAAACGAGTAAAAAAACACTTCCATACAGTAAACTGATTGAAGAAGCTTCGAAAATAGAATTGCCTAAAAACCCTAAACTAAAAGATCCTAAAGACTTTAAAATTTTAGGAAAAGTAACCAAAAGGCAGGATATTCCGCTTAAAACCAACGGAAAGGCTAATTTCGGAATTGATGTAAAGGTACCGGGTATGTTGTATGCCGTTGTAGAAAGAAGCCCTGTTTTTGGCGCCACTTTAAAAAGTTACGATGCTACAGCGGTAATGAAAATTGCTGGTATTAAAAAAGTAGGACCAATTGAACGTATTGTTGGAAAATATAAATATACGGGTATAGCCATTATTGGTAATAGCTACTGGACGGTGAGCCAGGCCCGTAAAAAGCTGAAAGTAGTTTGGGAAAACAACGGACATGAGACGTTTAATACCGTCGATTATGAAAACCATTTGCGCAAACTGGCTGCTGAACCGGGCATAACAGGCAAAAATATTGGCTCGGTTGAAACGGTGCAGATTTCGCCCGAAAATACCGTTGAGGCCTTTTATGAAACCCCAATGGTAGCACACCATACTCTCGAACCCATGAACTGTACCGCCCATGTAAAAGGGGATAAACTGGAAATCTGGACATCGACCCAGGTAGCCAGTGCCATGACGGGAAGCGGCGGCAATGATTTACCTAAACAAGTAGGCTTTGCGCCCGAAAATGTTAAGCTAAACAACCAGTTTATTGGTGGTGGCTTTGGGCGCAGGCTGTATTTCGATTACATTGTTGAAGCAGTGAATGTGGCTAAACTGGTAGATGTTCCGGTAAAACTGATTTGGTCAAGAGAGGATACCACTACACAAGGACCGTTCAGGCCGATGACATTTTCGAAACTTTCGGCCGGCTTTTCGGCTGATGGAAAACTGAGCACCTTTCAGCACAAGGTAATCAGCCCGTCTTATTTCGAATCGATGCAGGCCAATTTCGACCGTACCAAAGTAGATAGCATTATGATGGAGGGGATTGCCGAGCAGGCTTATGAAATCCCCAATTTAAAAACTATTTACGTTAGGGCCGATCTTCATATCCCTGTGGCGGCCTGGCGCTCGGTTACGAGCTCTACACTTGCTTTTGCACACGAGGGTTTTATTGATGAACTGGCCTATAAAGCCAAAAAAGACCCGATGGATTTCAGGCTGGAGCTGCTCAGCAAGGAATCTGACACTAAAAAAGTGTTGCTTAAACTGAAAGAAGTATCCAACTGGGACCAGAAACTACCGAAAGGCAAAGGTCGTGGTGTTGCTGTTTGGGATTTCTTTGCAGGGCTTGCCGGACAAGTGGTGGAAGTAACCCATCACCCTGATAAAACGATTAGTATTGATAAGGTGATTGCTGTTATAGATCTTGGCGCAGTAGTGAATACAGATAATGTTAAAAATCAGGTTGAGGGCGCGATCATTATGGCATTGGGTGCAGCTACAAAACCGGGCATTACTTTTAAAGATGGTAAAACGGTAGAACAAAATTTTTACGATAACCCAATGGTACGCATTAACGAGGCGCCCGCTGTTGAAGTGCATATACTTGCCGATGGCGGAAAAGTAAAAGGTGTGGGTGAACCGGGCTTACCTCCTTTCGCCCCTGCCCTGGCCAATGCCATTTTTGCCGCCAGCGGAACCCGTTTCAGGAAAATGCCTTTTGACTTAAAAACAGAGGGATAACCACAAGACAAACCTCGCAGGTTTTAAAAACCTGCGAGGTTTATTATATACTGGTTGGTGCCTCACCAATCAGCTTTAGCATTTCTGCATGATCTGCATTTATTCATCCCCCTGCCCCCTTCAAAAGGGGGACGAGATATACTAAACTATCAGTTGAGTTTGAAACCAATCTGTCCGTAGAGTTCCGAAGGGCTCTACGGACCAGGAATAGAAAAGAGTCTCCGACTCGTTCATATTAGTTGAGTTTGAAAACTCAATCTTATCATAAAATCGGTGAAGACGCTGCGCTTAACTCTACAGACAGTTCATTTTAAGTATTTCGGTCGGTGAGACACCGACCGATAGATTGGCTATTATGATCTAATGGATGGTGACTGCACCGACCAGCATTAGCATTTCTGCATGATCAGCACTTATTCATCCCCCTGCCCTCTTCAAAAGGGGAACGAGATATACTGAACTATCAGTTGAGTTTGAAACCAATCTGTCCGTAGAGTTCCGAAGGGCTCTACGGATTAAGGAATGGAAAAGAGTCTCCGACTCGTCCTTATTAGTTGAGTTTGAAAACTCAATCTTATCATAAAATCTGTAGAGACGCTGCGCTTAACTCTACAGACAGTTCATTTTAGTCAAATTTCACCACGTAGCTTTTATTGGCTACGGTATTCATCTGCTTTAATTTACCGTTATACATCAGTTTACAGTTGCCACCTTTGCGCGAAAGTATGTTGGCACTGGTTAATTTTCCGTCTTTCCAGGTCATATTAACCACGAAGTTACCTCTGGCTACGAAACCTTTAACCGCACCGGTTTTCCATTCAACAGGTAGTGCAGGTAATAATTCTATATAACCCTGGTGGCTTTGTAACAGCATTTCGGCAATACCTGCACCACCACCAAAGTTTCCATCAATCTGGAAAGGTGGATGCGCACCAAACAAATTGGCGTAAATACCGCCTCCACCGTATTTAATGGCTGCATCTTTACCAACAAAACGCATTAATTTTTTCACGGCATCGTAAGCCCTTTCTGCATTTTGCATTCTGGCCCATAGGTTTATCCGCCAGGTGATGGCCCAGCCTGTACCTTCGTTGGTACGCAATTCGAGCGATTTACGTACGGCATCGGCCAGTTTTGGTGTTTCGGCTGTGGTGATGCTGTAACCGGGGTAAGCCGAAAACAGGTGCGATAAATGCCTGTGGTGTGGCTCACGGTCTTCCCAGTCATGATACCACTCCTGCAAGTTTCCTTTTTTACCAACTTGATAAGGATAAAGCTTTGCCATGGCCTGCTTTACTTTGGTCGGAAGGGCTTCATCTACTTTTAACAGCTCAGCCGATTTTAGATAATCGGTAAACAACTCCCTGATCATAGCCATATCAGCAGTACTGCCATATAAAGTCTGGCCTGCATAACCTTTATCGGTGATGTAAACATTCTCAGGTGAAGTTGATGGTGCGGTTACCAGATAGCCTTTTTTATCGGCAGTTAAAAAATCGAGGCAAAACTGCACCGAACCCTTCATTAGCGGATAAGCCTGTTGTTTTAAAAAATTCTGATCGCCTGTAAACGCATAATGCTCCCACAAATGGGTACTTAACCAGGTGCCACCCATCGGCCAGTTGGCCCAGCAAGGATCGCCTTCGCCGCTATCGCCTACGGGGTTAGTCATGGCCCACATACTGCTGTTGTGGTGACATACCCAGCCCCCGGCATTATAAAAATTCTTTGCGGTAATAGCGCCCGGCCCTGCCAAACGGCCAATAAAATCGAGCAAAGGCTGGTGCATTTCGGGCAAATTAGCTGCTTCAGCACCCCAGTAATTCATTTGAGCATTAATATTGGTGGTATAATTGCTGCTCCATGGTGGTCGTACCGATTCGTTCCAGACTCCCTGTAAATTTGCCGGCAATCCCCCCATGCGCGATGAACTGATTAATAAATAGCGGCTATACTGGTAAAACAAAGCAATTAAACTGTTATCGGTTTTACCTGAGGCAAACCGGTTAAGTCGATCTATCGTACTTAATTTTTCGTTTTCCGTATCACCCATTTGTAACGATACCCGGTCAAAATATTTCCTGAAATCGACCTGATGTGCTGTTTTCAAGCCTTCGTAATTCCGTGTGGCAACATTTTTAAGGTAAGCGGCTGCTATCGCATTTTCGTCCTTACCTGCTTTTCCAGGATTCTTATCAACGCCGTTGTAACTGGTGGCCATTGATAGTGCTAAAATCACCTCTGTTGCACCTTTAATACTTAAGGTACTGTCTTTCAAAACCTGTTTACCATTGCTTTTTAACACTTTCAGCATGGAAACAAAGCGCATGGCATTTACGGTATCGTTTACCACAGCATTGGCAATATTACCGCGGTAATTGGGCTCAGTATGTATGGGTGCCCAGCCTTTAAGTACCAACATACCTTGTTTAACCAAACTTTTAGCCAGCAGTTTACTATCGAAACTGCAGGAGAAATTAAGTTTATCTTCACCGGTAGCGGTTAACCTGAAGATAACCAGTTGTTGCGGATGCGACACAAAAGTTTCGCGGGTATAGGTGGTCTGATTGGCCTGATAGCTCACTTTAGACAACGCATTCTGAATATCGAGCTCCCTTTTGTAATTGGATATCTGGCCGTTATTGGCAAAATTAAAAAACAGGTTGCCAAGAGGCATAAAAGCTTCTGAATATGGCCCTTGCATAAAATGGACCAGTGAATCGGCCTTTTTATAATCTTCGGCAAACAATGCCTCTCTTACCGGAGCAAGATAATTTTTAGCATCAGGGTTTATTTTCGAAGCATCTATTGGTCCGCCCGACCATAATGTTGCTTCGTTGAGCGAAATCCGCTCTTTATCTATACCTCCATATACCATAGCACCTAAGCGCCCATTACCAAGCGGTAAAGCTTCTTCAAATTGGGTAGCCGGTTTGGTATACCAGAGTTTAAAGGCATTATTTTGCTGCGCACTAACACTCAGGCATACACTGCCGCAAAGTATAGTCAATAAAACTTTTATTTTCATCCGTTTAAAATTTGTCTTCATTTGTGATGAAGCTATCATGATTTAATCATTCCACGATGTGATTTGAAAAATCATGACGGTTTCATTTGGTTAGTCTGTTGAATTATGGCGTAAATTAAAGAAAAACAAAGCTCTAATCATCAATAGTTTTAGCAAATACCTAAACTTAATTATCGTCTTTAATCATTATTTATTTACTGGTATTTCGAACTTAATATCCGATTTGATATCGCCTTTTACCATATCTTTCAATTGGATTATAGGTTTTTCGGCACCAAACTGGTTCCCTTTAATTTGTACACCGGTACAGCCATAAAAATTTAACGCCGCGCGCGGTTTACCTGCCGGCATAAAATCTGATTTTTCTATCTTGTTATTGATAAAAACGAGCCCTTTCGTACTTTTTGCAGATAAAACGGGATAATCGTATTGTTTGAAGGTATTGTTTTCTATCCTGATGTTGCGGTGCACATAATAATCTTTTACCCACTGGCTGTTTTCGGGATTGATTTTAATGGCGCAATTCTCTGATCCGCTGTTAAAGCCACATTCGACAAACTGGTTATTGCGAATGGTTACATCAGTTACCGGACCCGATTCGTACCAGCCCATGGCATCATTTTCGATCAGGATGGCATGCATGCCCGTGCGGTAATACACATTGTTTTCAATCAGCACTTTGCGCCTGGTGGTAATTAACGTACCGCGCGAAATGGTGCCTTCGAATCTGCAATTGGTAATTTGTACGGCAGGTGTCCAGGTTACGTTTTCTAATGCATCACCCACTTTTAATTCGGCCGGAAAAGGTTTATCGAGCTCGACCAGCATTTCGCGTTCTGAAATTAATTTAGCCGTTTTAACCACGCCCTGTGCAAAAATCTGCAGGGCAGCACTATGTAGATAAGCTACGGTATCACCTGCTATAAAAGCATTAAAACCATAACTCTGGTGGTGCATAAATTTTAACTTTAAGGTATTGGGCGACACAATTTCGCTCACCTTTAAATGTGTACCATGCACATTAACAGGATCATCGTGCATACCATTATACCGACAATTATTGAGTGTGATTTGCCCTTTGCAGCCCGAAAAGTGCATCCCATCGGCCGATGAGGCAATTACGCGCCCACTTCCTGGTTCTGGTGCAACGGCAACATTATCGTAATTCAAATTCTCACAAAATTGAGATACAATGCCTAAACCATGCATCGAAAACATATTGACGTTTTGCAAACTGATATTTTTAGAGCGGTTTTGAAATGCCCCTACGTAATCGCGGTAACGGTCCCTCACGGTGAGCACATCGCCTGGCTGAGCCTTAAATTTTGAAAAATTGCCTGTAAATTTCACGGTAAATGGTGCAACTTGCTCAGCTTTGCTTTTGGCAAAAACATCCCAATTGCTGTAAAACAAGGTACCTGCAGTTGGCCTAACCAATACTGCGTGGTGGTTTCTGGTAATCCATTTTTCGCCATACCATTCCAAATGATCGTTTATAATTGCAAATTTACTATCCGGATGTACTTTAGCGGTAACCGATGTTGGGGTAATTTCCTGCAAAGTCATTTCAGACATGCCGGGACGCTCATAATTGACCGAAAGATTTTGAATCCGGATATTTTCGCTACCATCAATTATCCAGGTAATCATTTTGCCATGAAATACAAAAACAGAGCCGTTCCCTTCTAAGGTCAGGTTTTTTAAATCTTTGAGGTACAGGCCTACTCTTTGTTTTTTAACCGGAAATTCTACTTCAGAAGAACTATTGGAAATGTAATAATGGGTTTCGGCAGCACTATCGGGCCAGAAATCATATCTCCCTTTGGGGAAATTAAGCACGGTATTGGTCTGTCCTTTTGCCTTTTCGATTGCCTTTTGCACGCTGGCAGTGGCATCGGCAAAGCTGTTGGGTTGGGCACCAAATTCGGTAACATTAATGGTTTGCGCATAGAGCTGATGGCCTACGCACAAGAGCAAGAGGGTAAGGTATTTTTTCATTGTGTGCGGTGTAAAAATATATTTAATCTACAAATAAAGATTGATCCTCATTAATCTTTTCATCTGAAATATATGGTTGCTTATTCATAAAAAAAGAGCCGTTAAAAATTAACGGCTCTAAACTAAACCAACTAAACCTAATTATTCGTAAATGAAGTTACATTAATGGTCCATGCCCTGCTAGCTCCGTTTGCCGCAGTTACCACATATTTAAGCGGTTTTGTTGCATCGGTAGGGTCGCCTAGTGCAGGGGTTCCACTGGCCGGTGTAATGGTTGCCGCAGTAGAAATGTTTACATTAAACCACAATTTAGTTTGTACTACTTTGGCCTTTTCGGCTGTAGTAAACTGGCCGTTAGCTGCAGGCACACTGATTTGTACATTTATTATCGCATTGGCCTGATCTACAGTTTGTGTAACCGTTAGCGGCTGATAAGCTACAACAGGCTGTCCGTTTCTAATATCTGTACCGTTAAACCGATATTCGGCATTTACAAGCGTAATTTCATTGGTATCAAATAAGGGATAGTCTTCCAATCCCTTTTTTAAACAAGATGTTGTTAGGGTAACTACCAATAATAGAATGGAAGCTGATATATATTTAATTTTTCTTTTCATAATACAATATTTAAGATTACCATCCCGGATTTTGAGGTAAGAATTTAGGGTTATTATCAATCATTCCTTGTGGTACAGGAAACAAGTACCTTCTTTGCGGCGTAAAAACCCGCTGGTTATAACTCGTTCTAAATGGGCCAGTAACAATAGAAAAAGATTTCCTATCTTTTGATATATCCATAACACGTACAGGTTCTGTTAACTCGGCAATGGTTCCTCCTGGCGCAATCCCATCATTGGCATTAGCACCAAACCTCCCCCAGCGTAACAAACTATAATAACGGTCGTTTTCTTCGGTAAGCTCAACCCGACGTTCTCTTTTATAATCTTTCCAGGCATCAGTTAAATTATTGGCTGTTGATGCCGGTATTTGTCCGTGTAATACGCGTGTTTTATTTAAATTAACTACGGCATTAACCACATCTCCTTTTAACAAGTAGGCTTCAGCAAGGTTTAAATATACCCTGCCTAAACGCATACAAACAAAATGATAATCAGTACTTACACTGTTCAAATATGACGGCGAAACATTGGTATAAATACCTTTTCTCCAATACATATTACTAAGGGTAAAGGCATAATCCCCACCATTAATTTCTCCCAAAAAGCGAGCGGCATTTCCCCTTAAACCCGTTGTAAATAGTTCGCCATAAAAACGCGTAGAATCACTGATAATAGAGGCTTTCCACCTGGCATCGCGGTTTTCGTTGGTTAGGGTCCAAATAGTTTCGGTGCTACCAGGTTTTATGCGCCCCATTTTTACTAAGGTTTCATCGTTTAGCTTAGCGGTCTTATCATGCGGAAAACCTGTCCTCGAAAAAGGTACCAGTACATTTACACTCTCATCAACCGCATTGATGTATTGCGAAGTTTGATTCCAGGCTACAACCTTGGTTGGATCAGCCTTATCGATGGTTAAATAATCATCGGTTAAATTTTGTGCAGGGAAATTTTCTGGCCAGCACTCAAAAGGAACAGACTTGGTAAACAAGGGCGAACCTTGAAATTTATTGATCTTATCGGCAGTTATGTTTGGCATTGCATTTTGCATCGGCGTGCTCGAAACGGTGGTATTAATGGCTTTTCTGTAAATACCATAAATAATTTCGTTAGATGTGCTTTTAGTTTCATTAAACATACCCTCGTAATCGGTTTCCAAGGTATAGCCACCTCCAATTACCAGTTGCGCGTTGGCAATAACTTTATCCAACAATGGATCGTTTGCAGCTACATTTGGTGCTGCCGGATAGTTCTTGTAAGCCAGCGCTTGTAAACATACCTCGGTTAAAAAAGCAGCTGCAACATATTTATTCGTCCTGCCTGATACTTTGGTGCTAGGTAAATCAGCTATAGCATCCTCCAGATCTTTTATAATATAGTTATAACTTTCAGTTGGGTTGGCAGTTGTAGGCAATAAAAACTCATCGTTTTCATTTAAAACCTTATCAATCCAAACAATACGACCAATGGTACGTGCTACATTGTAATAAGACATGGCCCGCAAAAATTTAGCTTCGGCAATTAATTCCTTTTTGTCTGCATCGGCAATACCTGGCGATTCGCTCACATTTTTAATGATTACATTGCATCTACGAACGGCTGACCAGTTATTAAAGCCATAATCACTTCTGTTGGTTAGTCCGGGCCTTTCACTAAAAACTGTATTTGCTCCGCCTATTCCGCCCTGGGCAATGATGTTTGTGGTGTATGGATCCTGACCAGGCCCGCTTGCAAAACTGTTCATGATGCCATAAGTACTAAAAATAAAGGTTTCGGCGTTTGCTTTACTACTCCATATAATATCTGGACTAATCCTATCGGTAGGTAAGGTATCCAATACTTTTTTACAAGAATTTAGTGCCAGTAAACCAGTTATAATCCCTATAGTTGTTATAATTTTTTTCATGATTTTTCTAAATAAAGTGATTAAAAACCTGCGGTAACCCCTATTGCAAATGTGCGCTGAATAGGATATTCGTAGTTGTTCAAATTATTGGAACCAGACTCAGGATCGATAAAATAATCCTGGCTCTTGGCAGCAGTTAGTAAATTTGTACCCGACACGAATAATCGCAATTGCTGAAATGGTGCCTTTTTAAGCAAGCCTTGTTTAAAATCATAACCAAACTGTGCATATTTTAAACGGATATATTTAGACCCTATCAACCACGCATCAGAACCCTGAAAATTATTACTGCCATTAACTCCAGGCGTTGAAACCGCTCTTGGAAAACGTGCATCCTGATTATCAATGCTCCAATAATCGGTTTGATATGCATAAACCAACTGATTTTGATTGCTCGAGCCTTGTAACACATCGCCAATATAACGATCTCTATTACCCGCACCTTGTACTACTGCATTAAATGAAAAACCCTTGTAACCCAAATCGATTGTAATACCGTAATTGGTACGTGGAAAACTATTGCTACCAATTTGCCTGTTATCATCAGCTGTAATTTTACCATCACCGTTGGCATCAAAATACCTTAAATCGCCGGCAATCACATTTGGTGTAATTACCCTTGCTCCACTTAGCAACTGACTGTTATCGGTATAAAAACCAAGGCTATGTAAACCGTATCCGTAAAAATCTCCAGCTGTATTTGTTCTTCTTGCATACGGATTTTTAATCGTCGCATCGCTTTCTGTAGGGTATTTTTCCCATAAGGTATTGGATCTGGTAAAGTTAAAACCAACTTTATAGGTAAAATCGTTAATATTACTCGCCCAGTTTACATTAAACTCAAAACCTTCTGTTCTAAAAGCGGCTCCTGCAACGTTCACCAAAGGTAATCCTACTCCTAAAGTAGCTGCAAAACGCGGATCGCTGGCTACAAATCCTTTTCTACGGGTATAAAAATAATCGAAACCACCTGTTAATCTATTGTTTAAAGTTCCAAATTCAAGTCCTAAATTTCGGCTACCTATTGTTTGCCACGAATAGGTGCTTCTGGGTAAAGCACCTGGTTCAGAACTACCTTGCACCAAATTACCGTTAACCACCCAGGCATTGGCATTTAATCCATAAGCCGGTACATATTGAAACGGAGCAATCTCTTCTCCACTAATCAAATCCTTTTTATCGCCTAATTGGCCATAAGATCCCCTCAGTTTTAAGAAATCAAGAATATGTTTTTCTTTAAGTGATTTCATGAAGTTCTCTTCCGATACCACATAATTTGCAGATACTGCATAAAAAGTTCCCCACTGGCTTACCGGAGGAAAAATATAATCGCCATCTCTTCTAATCGATCCTTCTATGGTATATTTTGATTGATAGCTATATTTTAAACGGGCTAAAATTGCTGCACGTCTTTTTTCCCCCTCACTACCTCCAGTAGTTGCATTCAACGTTGGTCCGGCCACAATCTGATCGTAGATAATCTGATAATTCTGTCTGGTTCCGTTAACGATCGAAAAATCATCGGTTTGACGTTCAAAAACACTTGTAAAATCAATTGAATGATCGCCAAATGTTTTATTGTAAGTTAAATAACCTTGTAAGGTTTGCGTAGCACCTTGTCCTTGCTCATTGGTTAACGACGGTGGCCCGGCGTTAATAGGCGTTCTGCTGCCAATAGCATAAGCTGGGGCTAAATAAGTCCAAATTTTCCTAAAATTATTATATGTTGTATAGGCACCATTAACTTTCACTTTTAAACCTTCTAAAAACGGAGCACTGTATTCTAAACCTAAGTTAGAGTTAAAAATTTTAGCTGTAACTTTGTTATATCCTGAAAGCGGATCTAACTCCCTAACCGGATTATCGGGCTGAGAGGTTGGCAAACCAAACTCATTAACCGCTAATTGTGAAGGTTGTCTGTTCTGAATGTGGCTATAAATACCGCCATAACCGGCATAGGGCACAGAATTGGTTTCGATGAAGCCATCAATACCCGCCGTAACTTTTAAGTTTAGCTTTTCGATATCGCTGGTTGTATTTAAGCGGTAAGTAGTACGTTTATTATAGTTTTTATCGGTACGCAATATCGATCCCTGGTTGTAATGCGAAAGGGAAGCGTAATAGGTTAATGATTTTGTACCCGAGGTTAATGATAAATCGTGACGCATTTCAGGTGCAAATTTCTTCATGGTTAAACTTTGCCAGTCGGTATTGGGAAAGTTTAGCGGATCGGAACCTGTTCTTACTTTTTCTAAATCGGCCGGCGTTCTGAACGGACTTTTACCTTCATCTGCGTACACTTTATTTAAAGCTACAGCTTGTTCATAAGCACTCATCTTCTCAGGAAACAAAGTGGGCTGAGAAAAAATCTGATTATACGAATAGTTTATACTGGTTTGACCTTCTTTTCCACGTTTAGTGGTTACAATAATAACCCCATTTGCTGCAGATACACCGTATAGTGCTGTTGCCGCTGCATCTTTTAAAATTGAATATTCCTCAATATCGTTCGGATTAAGGTTCGCAAAATCATTTGATGAGCGGATTACATTATCAATTACAAATAGTGGTGTACCACCACCACGAATTGAAATGCTGCTTTTAGCACCGGGAGCACCCGTACTGGCGGTAACAATAACCCCTGGCAGCCTACCTGCAACTGCATCATTTATAGATGCAACAGGTATTTGCGCCACCGTTTTCATATCTAAAGTACTGATGGCGCTCGTTGTTACCCTTCTTGTTGTTTTACCATAAGCCTGCACCACCACCTCATCAAGGCTGTTGTTGGCTTCATTTAATATGATATTCATAGTAGAATTAGCTGGCATTTCGACAGTTTCATATCCTATCATGGAAAAAACCAAAACGGCCCGATCAGGTACTTTGAGTACAAACTTGCCATTGATATCTGTTGAGGTACCCACCCCCTTAATTCCCTTTACTGTTATACTAACTCCAGGAATGCTGGCTCCTGCAGCATCTTTAACTGTACCTTGCACGCTGATATCTTTGTTATTTTCATTATTTACCAAAATGGTAACCAGGTTTTGCTGCTGAACATTAAAACTAAGCGCAGTGCCAGACAATAAGGCACGCATTACTTCTTCTAATGAGGCCTGATTGGTTTTAATGCTGACTACCTTATTAAAAGGGCCTTCGGTTGGGCTATACACAAAACGATAACCACTCTGTTTTTCGATGGTTTGTAAGGCTTTTTCGAGTCTGATATTTTTAAGATCGAGCGTAAGTTTTTCTTGCGAGAAAACCTTCGCCGAAACATTCAGGCAGGTAACAAAGACTAATAAAAATGCAATCTTCATTTGGATAATGATTTTAGAAAGCAGCCTGAGCCATGGCGAGGCTTGACTAATGTAAATTTTAATCATATTTTTGTTTTTTGATTGGTTTATTTGGGGCTACGCATTTCCAGTGAGGAACCCCAGATTAGAAAAAAGATCAAAAAATTATCGGGGGAATGTGTTCGAGCACTTCCCCTTTTTCTTTTCGATACAGGTTTATTTTGGTTAGTTGGTTTATTTGGTTACGATTATATGCTCTCCTTTCTTTTTAAACTTAAAATGTTTCACTTCTTGAAGCTTACTCAGGATGGTTAATATATCCTCGTTTTCAAAGTGTCCGGTATAAGTATAACCCGCTAGTTCCTGATCCTTAAATTCAATGGTCACATTAAACCAGCGCTCCAGTCGTACTTTAATATCTTCAAAATTGTCGTTCGCAAAAATGAGGTTGTTATTGGTCCATGCCGATTCTACAACTTCTTTATCGACTACTGTAAGGTTATTGACTTCAATTTTAGGCAACCTATCTGCCCCATCTGTAGTAGAAATGCCCGGATCAGTTTTGGCTTTTAAAATGTGATAGGTAATTTTCTGTCCGGCTTTAAGGATTACAATATTTTTGTTTAAGCCGGTATTGTCTTCAAGCTTAATGGTACCCCGCACCAGGGTAGCTTCCGATTCATCCTCATTAGCATAGCTCTTTACGTTAAATGCAGTACCCAAAACACTGATTTTAAAATCTTTGGTCCGGACAAAGAAAGGTTTGGCCGCATTGTGCTTTACATCAAAATAAGCTTCGCCGGTTAGCTTTACGTTTCTATCTTTTTGGTTGAAATGATCTCCAAGTTCAATTTTACTATCGGCGTTCAGGTATACCAAGGTACCATCGGGTAAGGTAATTTTCTTCTTCTCTCCTCTTTTAGCCACAAAATTTCCGGCATAGTGCAAGGCCTTGTTTGGACGCTCATAGAAGATATACATCAACCCTGCTAAAAGTAAAACTAATACAGAGGCGGCAATAGCATAGTGTACAGCCCTGAACCTTTTAACTTCGGTTACCGGGTTTAGTTGCGCTGTAAGATAATCTACCTGCTGATTAACCGGTTTTAGGTTACCACTTAAAAGCTGGTACATTTTTTTAGCAGCATTAACTGTTTTATCTTTTTCGGGATGTTTATTAATCCATTCCTCCCAGAAAACCACGCATTTTTGGTTGCTACCTTCGCAATATTGCTTAAAGGTATCGTCCATTAAAAAATCTTCTGGGTATCTATATTCATCAATCATGGAACGGGCTTTTTAATACCAGTGCTTAGAAGTTGAAATTTTTACCAAGATTTTTTTAACTTTTTTTAATTTATTTTAAAAATCTGCCCTGGCGGGCATATAAAGGCTAAAATTTAAGCTGGGTACGCAAAAATTTTAACGCACTATAAATGGTATTGTAGGCAGTTCTGACGGTTAATTGTGTTCTTTTGGCCAGGTCTTCGTAACTCAAGCCATCGTAAAACCGTAACTGGATTAATTTTCGCTGCTGTGGAGTCAGCTTTTCGAGGGCTGCAAGTAAACTGCTTTTAACCAGCTCATCTGATTGGATTTTTACAATTAACTCCTCGTAAGGCATTTCGAGCAATGCCTCATCTTCAGTCACAATTACCGAGATTGCTTTATTTAAGCGCGCTTCGTGCGCAATGCGTTTTAAAATTTTTCGCTTTAAAATGGTACGGAGATAGGCCTCTACCTGTTCTACCCGCGGCAGTTTATCGTGTTTCTCCCAAAGTTCTAAAAACACCTGGTTAAGAGTATCGGTAACCATTTCAGCATCGCCATAAACCCGCAAACCGAAGCCAGCTAAGCCCCTGTAAAGTCCTTTGTACAGGTTTAGAAAGGCATCTTTCTCCCCCATGCACATAGCCTCCCACCAAAGGGTATATAGGGTACTCTTACCATCAGGGAAATCAGGCTTATCCATGGTAAAATTTCCCACAGTTTATTCCGCTAACCGGATGTAAAGTTCCTGTTTTAAAAAGTTTTTGCAAAAATATAGTCATTCATCATTTAACCGGCACACCATTTTAGGGATATATGCTGTGCAGATTTTTGGTTTATTGTAAGCTTGGTTGGCTCCAAGGTACAGGTTAATCTTTAAATCCCAACTGTTTTTTAAGCAAATGTTTTTTTATCTCAACTTATGTTAAACAGAAATATCTGCAAATAAAACTAAACATTGTTTAGCAAAACTAAAAAAATATACCGATTAGCAACTACACAATTTATTTCGCTTACCCCTTAAACAAAAAATGTTGAACCCGGGCAAACCGAATCCAACAATTAAAAAAGTGAGCAGCATTATTTGCTAATCCTGCTCTATGAAATTAAGTTCCCTATCGTGTGTTTCAGGAATGGTAAGCACACTGTAAATACCAATGGCGAAACAAATTAACCCCACTACCGCAGCAGCATGAAGCGGTAAAATATCAGGTTTTAAGGCACCATACAAGGTTGTCATTAATACCACAGTACCCCTAACCATATTGGGAATGGTAGTTGCGGCAGTAGCCCTTAAATTGGTGCCAAACTGCTCGGCGCCAATGGTAACAAACATGGCCCAATAACCAATGCCAAAGCCCAGCCAAAGGCACATGAGGTATATTCCGGTGGGATTAGCTACACCTCCATACAGGTAAATAATAGTGCCTACAAGCGTAAAAAGCATTAATAGGGTTACTGCCTTTTTTCTGGAGCAGAGCAGATAACTTAACACCCCACTCAAAAGATCGCCGGCGGCCAAACCAATGTAACACCACATTACCGAAAGGCCTGGTTTTACCTCTTCGGTTATGCCCAAGGCCCTGGCAAACTCATTGCTAAAGGTAGCCAGGATGCCGATTACATACCAGGTAGGCAGTCCGATACCAATACACCGCGCGTAGAGTTTCAAGCGACGGGTATTGGTAAAAAAAGAACTGAAACTCCCCTTACGTACCTGTTCGCGCTCAGCAATTTGCGTATACATACCCGATTCGAAAACACCGATTCTTAACAACAAAAGCAATATGCCCAGGCCACCGCCGGTAAAATAGGCATAACGCCAGCTAAAAAGTTCGACGGTAAAATAAGCGGCTACTGCTCCCAATAAACCTACCCCCGCAACAACAGAGGCACCAATGCCACGGAGTTTTTTGGGTAAACTTTCGGAAACCAATGTGATTCCGGCGCCCAGCTCTCCGGCCAAACCTATGCCGGCCACAAAACGCAAAACTTTATAAAGCGTAATGTCCTGAACAAATCCACAGGCAAAATTAGCAATTGAATAGGTTACTATCGAACCGAACAATACGGATAACCTGCCTTTTTTATCACCTAAAATGCCCCAAAGTATGCCTCCTAATAGTAAACCACTCATTTGCCAATTCAAAATACTCGCTCCTTCTACTGATTGTGCGGTTTCATCCAGACCCAGTTCAATCAAGCTCGGAATGCGAACAATACCGAAGAGCAGCAGATCGTAGATATCGACAAAATAGCCTAAGGCGGCAACAATAACTATGGTGCTGAACAGATGCTGCCACACACTTTTACCTTCTATCTTTTCCATATTTACTGATAGATAAAAGTAACGCTTGCCTCGCAGTTATTGTCGGCCACAGCTCTTACCCAATGGGCACTAAATCCTGCAGAGAATTCGTATTCAACAGGCATTCCGGGAGCAACATCAAAGGTTTTGTACTGGTGAAAACCAGTGAGATCGAAATCAACTTCCAGCGTAATTTTTACCGGTTTGTTAGCCGTTAAACTCACTTTTTTACGGTCGTAACCGGTCATTAAATAAGGAAGTGAAACCTCGCCAGCCTTAATGCTGCTGTTTTTCCATACGCTCCCTGTGCCTACTACTTTCCCCATTTTCCACATATCATCTACCCCGCCATACCACAGGCCATTAGTAGCATTGCCAAAGTACTGCCCATCAGCTTGTGCGTCTTTCTTTGTTCCGCTGAATACCAGTAACCCGCGCCAGGTACAGAAATCGACTATTTTCTTATTATGTGTAGTTACCGGACGCAAAGCAATGAACCCGCTTTCGCGCCCAACTTCATAAAAAGTACCGGTAATATTCAACATAAAGCGTTCTGATTCTATCTCCCTTTTATCGCGATAAGCAAAAGTTTCGTAAGTAGCAGCACCTTTAGGTAACCTGAAAGTACCTGTGGCATCTTTTACAATTACCGAGGCATCATCAACGGTGTATCCTTTAACTAATTTACCCAGGCGCATTACCTGTGCGCTGCTATCGGCGGTTTGGGTAATGGTTGCTAGTTTTTCATCAACTTCCGAATACTTATTTTCGGTTGTTTGCAATACCTGCAGGTTTTTATTAAAATTAGCCGGACGGATAATGCTTGCATTAACAGGACTGGTATCTGCAATATCAGCCAACGATTTAAACAAAGTTGTATTTGGAGTATGCGGCTTTCCGCTAAAATGCATAAAAGCCGTTGCAATACAATCTTTATCGGTTTTGAACCTGATCCAGGTGGCCTTCAAATCGGCTGGGATAAAATAATACTGATACTGGTTGGCTTTGAGACTGATTTTTTTGTAATCCTTCCATTGGTTATTTCCGGTAACATCGATCTGAAGCGTTAAGGTTGTTTGCTGATCGGCCAGCAGGTGGAGCACCTTTTTATCAAATCCGTTAATGAGATAAGCATCTGAAGGGATATTGGCCTTAACTGCATCTTTTTCCCAGGGTCCGCCCCAGCCTGTAGGGCTGCCCCATGTTTTTAAATCGTTCCACTGTCCAAACCAGAGGTTAGATTGCGATCGGCCTGCAATAGGATTTTCCAACACGGTGGTTTCATCTGTTGCAATTACAATCTGGTTGTTCCAGTTACAAAAATCGGGGATATAACGCAAATGCGTATTGAGCGGAGCAATACCGCCACTGTTTGCACGCGAAAAGGTTTTCGGGAAATCGTACATCATGGCATGCATATCCATCAGCATTTTACCATTGCCCACTTCACGTATGCGCGGCCACTCAGTGTACCAGCCACCACGGTGATCGTAAGTATGGGCAGCTTTGGGCAAACGATAGGTGTACCACTGCCCTTTGTCCAATAGCTTGAGTATAACTGATCGTTTATCCCATCCTATGCTCCATAACGGGGTTTTATCATCAGGGCTACCATAAATCCCGCCCGGACCGGTTACATCAGTAAACTGCCTGCGTGCTATTATCTCCCATTTTTTTCCATCCCAGCTCGCCAGTACTCCTTTTTCTTCATCATTTTTTGGCAAGCTACCCGCCTGGAGCATCTCTTTGGTAATTTTAAATACGGCTTCCTCGCCATTATTGGCTACTACCAGTTTGCCCTGAGCAGTATAGGCACCTTTGCCATGCCAACCCGGAACCGGCTTATGAAACAGTTTATTAACCGCGAGTGTATGCACATTTACTTCATATAACGTACCTTCCATATCATAAAAATAAACCATGTTTTCAGGGTCAGTAAGATGCCTTGCGGTAGCAGTCATCCGCCCCGGCATTACACTGAATGGAATTGTTCTCACCTTACCTTTATCATCAATAAAATAGCTGCTGGTAATGAGCTGCTTAGATTCACGGTGAATCATCCGGTTTGCGGGTGTGCCGCCGATACTCTCGGGATGGATGGTTACATTTAAATCTTTATCCAAACTATAGAGTTTATCGGCGCTACCCTTAGGCTCATGTGGCGAATAGGTAACCATCCAAAGCTGCCCTGCCCATGGCGTAATGGCACCAATACCGTTTTCGAAACCCTGACGACCTTTCTTGATATCATGTTCCGTTTTTGGCCAACCTTCGTTAAAAGTAGCCAGGTGTGGGTAAACGCCGCTAACTTTTAAGGGGGTTGTTTGCGCCATGGCAACTGGAGCAGTGAACAAAAGCAGGTTGAAAAATACGCTGCGTTGTAAAATTGATCTTATATTCATATGTGTGGTTAAAAATGTGGCTGAATAATACTTCAGCCACTAGTATTTATGCGGTTGCGAGATTAATAATTTGGGTTTTGGTCCAGTCCAGGGTTTTGAATCCTGTCTACATTCGGAATAGGCCACAGATATTGCCTTGTTTTATCAAAATTTCTTTGTGCTAAAATTTTCACGTCATCACCAAAGCCCGAATAATCAGGAATACCATCATCATCAATTGGGGTTACACCAGGGAACGGCCATTTAGCCCTATTCTGCTTAGCCGGATCGGGTAAGCCAATTACCGGACGGGTGAGTGCTTTTTCAGCAAGCTTCCAACGGATGAGATCCATATACCGCAAGCCCTCCAGCACAAACTCTACCCTTCTCTCCCTTCTAACTATTTTTCTTAGTTCGGTGACATCTGTAGTAGTAACCGATGGATAAGAGGATGTGGTTGCAACTGCAACTCCATAAGCCCTTGCCCTCACCCGATTAATTGCATTAAGTACTGATGCATCTATCTCATTTAATTCAATCTTCGCCTCAGCATAAGTTAACAGTACCTCTGCAAACCGGCATATTATCCGGTCGTTGTCTTCTACCAACCTATCAAACCAGGATTGATCAATTCCTTTTTTCCAAAGGAAACCGGTAAAACTGGCATTAACCTGAATAGATCTGGTATCGTTGTTACGCACCGTAGTTCCTGTTCTTGAGCTTTTTACAGTAATTGAATCAGGATGTGGCTGGTAATTATAGCCGATCCACTGCGTACTAAATTCAACAATATTTGCCGTAAGCCTTGGATCGCGGTTTGCAAATGGCTTTTTAGGATCATATAGAGGTGATTCATCAATGGGCTTGCCATCTTTGCATTCGTAACTATCAAATATATCGCGGGTAGGAATTTGAGCGCCAAACCCGGTAGCATTACGCGGAAGAAAATCCTGAACATAAGCAGCATTATTAAATACCTGCTGTGTTTGATCTCTGGGGATACTCACAATTAACTCTTTGCTCGTTTCTCCGGCTTTCAGAAACAGATCACGGTAACTGGGGTTTAAATCGTAAACGGCTGTCCCCAATTGCATAACCGCATTGGCAGCATCTCTTGCAATATCCCATTTACCCAAATATAATGCGGTACGTGCCTTAAGTGCTAATGCCGCACCTTTTGTAAAACGTTTCATCTGTGTACCAGTAAAGGACGTTGGCAAGTTGGCCGCAGCGAAATCAAAATCGGCAAAAGCAAATGCCAAAACCTCTTCTTTTTTGCTTCGTGTAACTTTATAAGCTTCTTCAAGCGAAAGTGGTTGGGTAATTAGTGGTACATCGCCAAAATGGGTAATCAATCTGGAATATTGATAAGCACGGATGAGCCTCATTTCGGCCTCGTAAACTTTAATTACCGCTGCCGGGGTGCTGCCGAGCGCTTTATCTTTACTGGCTATAAAAGTATTAACCCTCGAAATAGCCCGGTAAGCGTTCGTCCATAAGGTATTTGCTGTGCCATCATCGGCATTCATTGTACCAAAAGTAACGGCATTTCCCAACTGGGCGCGGTGCCAAAAATCGTCGGTAAATAAATCATTATCGTTTGACCAAAAATCTAATCTGTACAAATCATTTACAGAGAGTTCTAATTCATTTTGATTTGAGTAGAACGAGGTAGAAGAAGGACCATCAAGTGGATTAAGGTCTAGCTTCGAACATCCCAGGGAAGTTAAAGCCATAGCTACCATCAGGTATATAATTTTCGTTTTCATTGTTTATATATCTAAAATTTATTAAAACTTAACCACTGCTCCTACAATAAAAGTTTGTACAATCGGGTAACCAAAATTGCTGGCCTCGGGGTCGGCATCTATGTAATTCGGAAAATTATCTATGGTAAATAAATCGTTAGCAGATGCATAAAGCCTGAATGATTTTACACCTGCTTTTTTTAAGAAAGCTGGTTGAAGCGTATAGCCCAGGGTAATGTTTTTTAACCTGAAATAGGCACCGTTAATTAACCAATAATCGGAAACTGTATAGTTATTGCCGTTTGAGGCCCTTGAAAGTCTTGGGTACTTAGCAGCAAGATTTTGTTCGGTAGTGTTATTGGTGCTCCAAAAGCGTCCGGGTAAGGCGGCGGGCATATTTCCAAAATCTTCGGCAAAAGGTTGTACCTGCTCAAAAGGCATCAGACTTAATTTTTTACCAACACCTTGAAATACCACGCCAAAATCAATCCCTTTATAGTCAAGTTTAATATTTCCTCCGTACGAATACCGCGGCAACGATCCGCCTAAAATCACCCTGTCTTCAACTGAAGAAATGATATTATTACCATTCATATCCTGATATTTTACGTCACCAGGTTTGCTGTTGGCGAATTTAGCGCTATTCGCTACCTCATCAGCCGTTTGAAACAGACCTGAAGATTTATATCCATACCAGGAGTTAAATTCTTCTCCAACAATGTTTACGGTACTTCCTAACGATCCGATATTGCTAATTTCCAATACTTTTGTTTTTGCATCAGATAAGTTTGCTGCTATCGAATAATTTAGTTCACCGATTTTATCGCGCCAGCCAATTTCAAGTTCAAATCCTTTGGCACCAATGATTCCTAAATTATCTGTAGGATCTGCATATCCTGCATAATTTGGGATATCACGTGTTAATAAAATGTCTCTCGTTTTTTTATTGAAGTAATCGGCAGTTATACTCAACCTGTTGTTCAGCAAAGTCATATCCACACCAATACCTGCAGTACGGGTAGTTTCCCAGGTGATATTGGGTATATTGAATACTACCTGTGCATAACCGTTTACCGGAACTACCGATGCCCCCTGATAGAGTAAAGCAGTACTTGGTGATAAATTGGCCTGGTAAGGATAATTTCCTATTCTTTCATTCCCTACCTCACCGAACGATCCCCTTACCTTTAAGAAAGATAGCCATTTAATATCTTTCAAGAAGCTTTCTTTACTTACTACCCAACCCAAAGAAAAAGACGGGAAAACAGCATCACGGAAATTGGCACCAAATCTCGAAGATTTATCATAACGAAGATTTCCCTGAAGCAAATATTTATCCTTGAATCCGTAGGTAACCTGACCAAAATAAGAACGCAAGGCGGTTTCAAAAGCTGTACCATCGTTGTCTCTTAACAATTGGGAGCCTGAGGTAAGGTAAGGATATCCGGTAAGCGGAAATCCTTGTCTGGATGCAGATAAAGATTCGTAAAAACGGTAATTTTCTTCATAGCCTGCCAATACCGAGATATCATGTTTTTCAGCGATCGTTTTACGGTAATTTGCTAAAAACTGACCATTAATTACCATGTCCTCGGTTCTGCCCTCACTTAAATCGGTAGTTGCCCTGTTGGTAGAAATTTGCCTTGTTGGTTGCAAAAAGTCGTAAAATTTAACCTGTTGCGAATAGACTTTAGTTTTGTTAAAATCAAAACTAGGCGATACCAGCGCGGTTAAAGTTAATCCATCTATAGGTTTATAATTAAGGGCGAGCCGGCCTACAATCTGATTGCCCAGAAATTTATTTGAACCACCCTCTGCAATTTGTGCCATTGGGTTCCGGCCTGTTTTACCATCTGCCAATCTTCCATCTGTATAATAGGCACCATAAATGGGCGGCAAAACCCTGCCCTCATATATCGGGTTACCATAACCCGAGGCGTTAACCACATTGTTGGTAGCCGTTCTTTTATAGGCAATATCTAAATTGGTAGAGAGTTTATCCGAAATCTGCAAATCGTTATTAATTCTAACCTGATAACGGTTGTAATCATAATTATCATAAAAAGACAAGGCATTTTGATAACCGATAGACGCTTTTGTTTTCACCTTTCCGGTACCCACTGTTAATACCAGATCGTGCCTGTTTCTGGGAACCGACTTTCGCTGTAAGGTCAAATCCTGCCAATCTGTATTAAACCAATAATTCGGATTGGTTTTAACACTATCCAAATATCCGTTAATGTAAGCGTCTGGATATAAAGCTGCCCCGCCATCATTTGCAGAACGCTCGTTAATATATTTTAAATAGTCTATTACACCTACAAATTTTGGCAAGGCAGTAGGCTTTTGCAAACCAAATTCATAATTGTACTCTAGGTCTGATTGGCCATTCTTAGCTCTTTTCGTGGTAATCAACACCACCCCTGCAGCGCCGCGGCTACCATAAATGGCTGCTGATGATGCATCTTTCAGCACTGAAATACTTTCTACATCAAGCGGATTAACATTATCAATATCAGATACCGGAATTCCATCTACAAGATATAGTGGGTCATTGTTTCCACTGGTTGTAATACCACGCACCCGGATGGTGGCACCCGCACCCGGAGCACCACTGCTACGCGTTACCGTAACACCGGCAACGGCACCTTGCAGGGCTTCCGAAACTTGTATGGTTTGCCTTTCAGCTACATCACGACCACTTACTGTACCCACCGAGCCCGTAAGGTCTTTCTTTTTCTGCGTACCATAGCCCACCACTACTACATCGTTTAAATTGTTTTGGTCGGCTTGTAGTGCCACTTCAAGCGGTTTTCCGTTAAGGGTTATGGTTTGTAACTGATAGCCCACATAAGCAAAAGCAAGGCTTTTTACCGCATCTGGTACGGTAAGGCTAAACCTGCCTTGATTATCGGTTATGGTTCCGTTTTTTGTACCGGGTACACTCACGGTTACACCGATCAGGCTTTCCTTTGTTTTCGCATCGGTAACTCGCCCCGAAACGATCTTTGTTTGTGCTTGCACTGTGTAATAAATACAGCTTAGCAGAAACAATAGCAATAGGTTCTTTTTCATTCAAGATTTGGTTAGTTGTAAAATAGTTTGTTGGTTTTGTCAACTGAGATAGCAGCAGACAACGTAAATTTAGGAGCACATTTGGCTAAAAATGGCCTCAATGGCTGGCCAAAGTAGAGCCATTATTTAATACAACCTAAAACGCTAACAAACAATAACTTAACAACCTAAAAAAGATTAAATGGATAAGCCATTAAAGCCAAAAAACGGATGATTTGTTCCTAACCTCCAACTTCATCATCTTAAAATTGTTGATTACAACCTGAATTCCTGTTCTTTTATTTTGATATGGATGCTTTTTCAGTAATTTTATGGCGTATCGATAAGCGATCACTAACCAAACACCTAAGCCATTTCATCCTAAATTTTAAACAACAGGCGTAAAAAGCATGAACGAAGAATCCTTACAGGCTGAAAACATATTATTCTTTCGAAACCTGGATAGCTGTTGTCAGAAAATTGCTGAACAGACCGAAAATCAGGATATAACTTCATGGAAAAACAGTGATTACATTAAACTCAGCGGCCTTTTGTACCGCAAAACAAAGGTGCACCTGGGCGAAAACACCTTAAAAAGAATATTTGGTAAAGTTAAAACCTCTAACCGCTACTACCCACAAAAAGCCACACGTGATGCGCTGGCACAGTTTATCGATTTCCGCGACTGGCAGGAGTTTGAACGCATTAACTCGCTTACAATTGAAAAAACTGCCCTACCAAAGCCTCCTCAGATAGAAGAACATCCAAAGCCATCAAAAAGGGCTAAATACACCCTTAAACTGATTTTGCTTGCCATTATGGTATTAGTAGGTTTTGGTTTGTGGGTATACCTTCAAAGCCTGATTGGCGACCGGGATATTAAACTCGTATGCCTCAATCCTAACGGGATAAGTCCGCATTCTGCACTTTTTAAGCTCAACATTAAAAACAATGCAAAGATTAACCGTGCCGAATACCTGATTGATTTTGCTGACGGAACTTCGCTGAAAAAAAGCTTTTCGGCCGATTTGGTTAACCATTATTACGAGACTCCTGGCAGATATTTCCCCATATTGCTTCATAACCGAAAGTTGATTGACACGACCGCTGTTTATTTACAAAGCAAAGGCTGGGACCTGACTGCCGCTGTAGAGCACGATACCACCAGGGTATATCCGGTTAGTAGCACCGGCATCCAAAACCAGAAAAGAATATCTGTATCTACGTCAGCGCTCCTAAAATCGGGTGTTGATACCACCAAAACCTTTTTCGTTTCATTTGCCAATATTAAACCGACCACCATCAGCGCCGACAATTTTGAGCTGAATGTTTTCATCCAAACGTCTCCTTCACGTCCGGGAGTGCGCTGCTCGCAAACAGATTTGATTGTCTATGGAGAAAAAGACTTTCATTCGGTAAACCTGATTAAACCTGAATGCGTGGTATGGAGCAATTTAAAATTCTCTGAAAATCAGCTGGATGGAACAAAAGATGACCTGAGACCTCAGGGACAGGACCTGCGCAGTGGTAAAAATGTAAAACTTCGCATTGAAAAACAGCACGCCAGGCTATTTGTAGATAATCAGGAAATCATTAATACAAGTTATAAAAACCCGATAGGAAAACTGATGGGTGTGAAAATAAGATTTGCGGGTGTTGGTGCTTTCGAAAATTTTCAGGTATACGACTTAAAGACTAAAGCGCAGTTTTAACCGGAAATAAAGCCTTATTAAAATGCCTTATAAAACAAAAACGGGGACTTTCTTCTTTCGATTAAGTTCCCCGTTTTTTAACTTTAAAAACAGCCATAGCTATCTTTAAAGCATCTAACACTATGTTACCTTGATTTTTCCGTTTTCGTTAGGTTTTGCAACTTTTACGATTCGTGAAAATTTATTTCCAGCTCTTCCGTCCGTAAACTTCTTAGCTTTCCATAAGCTCTGTTTAGGCCTGTGCGGTTTTCTTATCGGCCAATCTTTCGATGGCAATGTATATTCTTACTCGGTTTAACCCTTTCTGAAACTAACCGTTATCCTTGTAAACTATCCGAAATCTGTCACCTCTCGGCTCTTTATTTCTTTTGGATTGTTTTGTCAGAATTCAAAGTACTTCGTATTTGATATAATCTAATTTAGGTGTAAATCCATTAGCTGTCAAGAAAAAACGATGGTTTTTATAAACAAAGTTTTCAACCTAAATACACTGGTTATCAACATTTTAAAATAACAAAAAACCTTGTTTTTAGCCAAAAAAGAGCAGTATTTTAAGTTTATTAACATTGGCGCCATTTTCACTTATACACAAAAGCTATCCAACTGAATATCAAAACCTTGCTTGCTTTCTGCGTAAAATGATTAAAAATGCAAAAAACTTAATTTCAATCTCAACAAAAAGAATTGCGATTATGTTATTTTTGTAATATGCAGATCAGGCAACCTATCCGAAATATACAAGACTTTTTATTGAGTACGTATTTTGCCGACGGACTGCGCATTACCATTGGTGTACTGCTCCCCTCTTTAATATTTGCACAGTTTGGCCTGCTTAAATACGGCATGACCTTATCGCTGGGTGCCTTATGCGTAAGCGTGGTTGATAGTCCGGGGCCAATGGTGCACCGGAGAAATGCAATGCTCATTACCACAGCGCTTATTTTTACCTTTTCGATTATTACCGGGCTCACCAACAGAAACCATTATTTTATTGGTTTTTTATTGGCGGTATCGAGCTTCATATTTTCGATGTTTTACATCTATGGCCTGCGTGCAGCCTCGGTAGGCACGGCGGTTTTACTCATCATGGTACTCAGTATCGATGATATCAGGCCCTGGCAGGAAGTATTGCTCCACTCGGCACTGGTTTTAGCTGGTAGCTTGTGGTATACGGGCTTAAGTTATTTTGTATATCGCCTGCGCCCTTTCCGCCTGGTGCAGCAATCATTAAGTGATTCGATTTTAGAAGTAGCAGAATTTTTAAGGGAAAAAGCCAAATTTTACCACCAGAACAACAATTACGAAAAAACTTACGCCGAATTATTACAGCTTCAGGTATCGGTACACGAAAAACAGGATGCGGTTAGGGAATTGCTTTTCAGAACGCGCGAAATTGTGCGCGATTCGACTCCTGAAGGCCGTTTTTTGTTATTGGTATTTGTAGATATGGTTGATCTGTTTGAACAGGTAATGTCAACCTATTACAACTATCAGCAATTACACGATCAGTTTGATAAAGCAGGTATATTGTCTGATTATGAAATGGCCATTAAACGTATTTCTTATGCTTTAGATGATATTGCCTTTGCATTGAAAAGTGGTGGCAAACCGGTTGTTTCCAAACGATTGCTGATTGAAATAGAGCGTTTAAAAATCAAAATTAACCACCTCGAAAAGAATAATCAAAACCAGGAATACAACACCCTGGGCATTATTGCGCTTAAAAATATTGAGGTAAATATCGAAAATATTCTTTCGCGGGTTAAAACCATTTTCAGTTATTTTAAAGTCAGAAATAGTAAAGATATCCGTCAGGCAGAGGTTGATACCGAAAAATTTATTACCCGCCAAAAGTTCGATTTTAAACTGTTTACCGAGAATTTAACCTACAGTTCTTCTACTTTCAGGCATTCGCTGCGCGTTACTGTGGTTATGCTGCTGGGTTTTGTAGTATCACTGGTACTAGATTTTTCGCACAGTTACTGGATTTTACTCACCATCCTCGTAATCTCAAAACCAGGCTTTAGTTTAACCAAAGAACGCAATTACCAGCGTTTAATTGGCACCACTGTGGGCGCCTTTGTGGGGATGGGCGTGCTTACCTATATCCACGATCGCAATACCTTATTTGTGATTTTGCTGATTTGCATGATTGGTTGCTACAGTTTTCAGCGTAAAAATTATGTAGTAAGTGTACTATTTATGACGCCCTACATCCTCATCCTTTTCGATTTTTTAGGCATGGGTTCTATTGCCCTGGCCCGCGAAAGGATTTACGATACCTTTATAGGCTCGGGTATAGCCCTGCTGGCCAGTTATTCGCTTTTTCCTACCTGGGAGTACGAAAACCTGAAGGAAGCCATGGTTGATATTTTAAAAGCAAACAAGGCTTATTATGATCAGGTAATTAAATTGTATTTTGAAAAGCAGTACGATCGTACCGAGTATAAACTGGCGCGTAAAGAAGTATACGTAAGCACGGCCAACCTGGCTTCTTTGTTTCAAAGGATGTTTTCTGAACCCAAAAGCAAACAGCTGTTCATTAAAGAGGTGCATCAGTTTACAGCTTTAAGCCACTTATTATCTTCTTATGTGGCTACACTTTCACTGTACAACAAGGAGCATGAGTTTATTTTCGAAAGTTTTGATCACTTAAAACCTATAGCCAACAATACCAATTACTTATTAGATACAGCAATTGAAAATCTTTTACAAGGTACAAGCACTATCGACAACGTACCACTAATTAGATTGAATGACAATGGTTTAAGCGCAAAAAAAGGCGAAGACCTGGTGCCCGAACAATTTGATCTGATCCAGAAAGTGGCTTACGATATTTATAAACTATCGGTTAAAATAAAACTATAAGCCTTATTTAATCAGACAGGCATTAAAAGGTAAAGTGTACGATTCTCCATTATCGAGCTTAAAGTTAATCTGCCCCTCACAGCCAGGCTGCTTTTCGGCAATATCTTTGGCATTAAAAACAACAGGATAAAAGCGCTGTTCGGCATTGTCTGATTGGATGGAATCTGTCCGAAGCTTAAATTTCAGCTTAACTTCTACACCACCCGCGGTAACCGTGATTTTTTCAATCTTATTGAATTTAGATTTTGTAGTAAAATCAAGTAGCAACTCTCCGGGAAATTTTGCATCACTAAAAAGGCTAAAAGCATAATAGGTTTTACCCTCGCGAAAGTACTGGTAATCGATATTCTTTTTCTGGCTATAAGCAGTATTGGCCAGTACAAAGTAAAACAATAAGCAGATAAAAGTTTTCATCATATTAAAATCTGGGGCAAGGCACTTTAAAACCTTTAAAGTTATTGTGCCGGTATATAAAAGAGAGTTCGTAAGTGCGTGGTGTAGCGTTTAATAATTTATTGCCATATACCGTGTAATTAATGCCCGCACTAATATTGCCAACGGCCGCCCCCACATAAGGAAAAAAAGAAGCTTCGTTAAATTTATACCAAAGCCCCAGGTTGAGTTTCACTTTGGTTTCTTCGCCGGGATTTAAACCTAAAACAGTACCTAATATGGCGTCTTTATTTTTGTTCTGTACGTTGTAAACACCGGTAACATTTAAATCGGCGAAATCGTTAAGCAGATAAACCATGCCCAGGTTAACGGTACGGCGCGCTGCTACAAATTCTCGACTGCTGTTTAAAAGCGCATCCTTTGGCTTTGTTAAATGATATTGCGCATAACCGCCGGCAATACTTAACCGATCGAAATTAGCAGAAAAATTAACCCCGATATTTACATCGAAATAAGCTGTTTTATCATTTTTTAAATCGAGGTAATTGGGCATAGCAGTATCGAAACCACCACCATTGTATTGCGAAGCAAAAGTAAGCTTATTGTAATCGAGGTATTTAGCTACGTAAGCAATTTGAGGTGCCAGCCCGAATTTAAAGCGGTGTTCTTCATCAAAATACTGGTAATAAGAAACACTGGCACTGAGGTACTGCGATTTTAAAGCTTTATTTAACGATTCGTCAAACAAGCCGCTTATACCAATACTGAAATAATTATTTGTAAAATTCTCATCCTCAAGCAGTTTAATATCGCCCGAAACACTGTAGGTATTGTAAGGATCGCCCAGGTTACCCCACTGCTGCCGGGTGTTAACAGCAATCCGGTAATCGCCATCAAAAAAACCTGTAAAAGCCGGATTTAGTGACAGTGGCGCAGCAAAATACTGCGAAAATTTAGGATCCTGTGCCGAACAACATACAGTAGCTAAACACAAAAAGAATATCATTAGCGCTTTGTACATCATAATATCAGAATAGTTTTCCCCTTAGATTGGATTTTACCTCCAAACAAATCAATTCCTTCGGCAAACCACGAAAATGTCTCTAAAGGTTGCATTTGGCTCTTAAACTGACCATCCCAGCCCCCATTAGCCAGCGCTACACTTTCGTAAACCAAAATGCCCCATTTATTAAAAACCCTGAAACTGGTGAGCTGCTTAATGCTTACCAAAAAAGGATACAAACGGTTATTGGTTTCTTTTTGTGGGGTAAAGGCCGTTGGCACAATAATTTTAGGCTGTGGCAATACATTTATGGTAACCGGAGCGCTGCTTATGCAACCATTTGCACTTTGCAGGGCTACATAGTAAACTCCTGCCCTGTTTATCTTTGCAGGATCCTGTACCGCGCGTTTAAGGTCCTGATCTTCAAAATAAGTAGCTTTAACAAATGGACTGCTCCCCTGGGTAATGCTGCCAGCGGTTAAGTCGATAAATTCATTATCAAAAATGGTTCTTGGCTGGTGCAATACAACTTTTGGTGGTTCATTGTAGGTTACCACAATTTTGGCCGCACTAAAACAGCCGCTTTCATTACTGGCTTTTACGTAATAAGTACCTGGTTTTGCAATTGCTTTGGGGTATGCAATCGGGTTGGTTAGCAACTCATCGCTAAAAAAGGTATAGGTAAAATGGCCATTGGCTTCGGTATACAATGCCGGGTTGGTTAAATCTACCTTATCGGGATAACAGGCTGCAGCAGGCTGGTTAACCGTAAAAACAGGCGGATTACTGATATTTACCTCGATTTTATCGCTAACTGTACATCCGGTAGCATTAACAGCTTTTACGTAAAAAATGCCCGATTTATCGATTTGCGAAGGATTAATTAAGGCTTTGGTTAGCGCTTCGTCCTCGTAAAAACTATATTTAAATGTAATATCGCTTCCCGCAAAGTTATTTACGGCAGTAAGATCAACCTGATTACCCAGGCAAACGGGTTTTGGATTGGTAATTTTAAGTATTGGCTTTTGTTGAATGGTAACTTCTACCGAAACCACCTTGCTACACCCAAACTCATTGGAGAATTGAATAAAATACCTGCCAGAAGTCTTAATATGCTGTGGATCAGATAAAATCTGTGTTGCTGCTTCATCGGCATAATAGGTTTTGGTAATGCCCGTCATTTCGCCCGCAACCAGTTCATTGCGGGTAATATCTACACTTTCGGTATAGCAAACCGCAGCTGGATTATTTACCGTAATATTGGCCACTTTATATACTGCAATATCAATTGGCACTACGCTCTCACAGCCTTTATTGTTGCTGGCTTTAATGTAAAAGGTTTTGTCGCCGGTTATTTTAACCCTGGCTCCAATCTGTTTGGTTAGGTCTTTATCTTCATAAACCAGATAAGTAAAATCAGCTGATCGGTTTAAAATGTACTTTGCGCTAAGCAGGTCTATTTCGCTGTTCTGGCAAACCACATCTTTATTTAAAACCTGCAATTCATAATCAACACCTTTTATGATGGTATTAATGGTGCTCGGGCAGCCGAAACCTGTATAAGGAACCACATCTAAAACGATCTTCGATCCATCGGCTGGCTTTGGTTTAATGCTGATAGACTGTCCTGTGCCATATTTAACCGAGCGGTCGGCGTTGTACCAGCTATAGCCCTGAAAGCCACTTGGGCCCGACATATTCAAGGCATCGGCACTTTTGCAATAGGTACTTCCGGCTATTGGACCACCGCAAACATCGTTAATATCTACATAAGCGTAGCCAAAATGCCCGCCACGTGCACAATCGGTACTAATAAACTCGATCAGTAGTTGCTTGCCCTGGTAACCCGATAAATTAATGGTAACCGGCGACCAGTCTTTGTAGATTACACCTTCGTATCCGGCAGCTTTTTTAAAGCCTGGTAAAGATGAAGTAGCCACATACTCAAAAGATGCACAAGGAATGTATTCGTTCTTTTCTACGTCTTTAACACGGGCAATAAAACGTGGCTGCTCATAAGGTTCGTGATCTGGATCTTCTAAAACCACTGCGTACTGATAAGTTAAAGTAAAATCTGGCCGGTCTGCAGGTACAATCAAGAGGTAAGAAATCCCATCAACCTGACTTCCGGTTCCATTATCGCCTATTTTGGCTACAAAGTTACCTCCCGTTGGTGGAATCAGGCTAAAACCTCCGTAAGCATCAACAAGATTTTTTTTACTGATAATGGTATGTCTCCCGGTTGCAGGTTTAGCCACTTCGTTTAAAGTAAAGGAAGTTTGGTTGTTCTCAATGCTCAAAAGGCCGGTAAATATCTTCCAGTTCTGAAAATTTCCATTTTCAAAACCGATATTCTCCGGGCAGGATTGCGCATAAGATTTAGTTGACATGGCAAAACTTGCGATGAACAACATCAAAAACAACCTATAAATCAAACTGGGGACGATTTTAAATAGTTACCCTATAAAAATATTGTTTTAGTATATCCATAAACATCATGTCAGTATAAAGTCATGGTTTTTTACACGAAACCCGAAAGGGCTAAAATTTACTACTGCACGAAACCTGCTTAAAAACCTGCCAACATACAACATAACAAATTGATTTAAAACCACTTTCAAACATTAAACTATTTTTAAAGTGCTAATTATGTCTCATTACAACTAAATTTAGACCTTCAGTTTTTACCGGAAAAATTCATTTTTTTACATGAATCCATTCAAAATATTTGGAAAAGATTATTCATTACCAATAAATAAGTACTAACTACAGAGACAGGGCATAAAAACAAAGACTGCAAATGCTTTGTTAACTATAAATCAACTATAAAAAAATGATGGAAAAACTGTATACAGCTGAAGTAACAGCTACCGGAGGAAGAGATGGTCATATTAAATCGAGCGATGGAATATTGGACTTTGATTTAAGAAAACCAAAAGAATTAGGTGGGCAAGGCGGTGCCACCAACCCCGAAGAATTATTTGCCGCTGCGTGGGGTCCATGTTATTTGGGTGCCCTGGGTTCAATTGCCGAACGCGAAGGTGTAGATGTGAGTGAAGCCAATGTGAAAGTACTTGTTTCGTTTAATAAAGATGGAAATGCTTTTGCGCTTTCAGCAGATCTGGATGTGCATATTCCCGGTATTTCGCATGAGGAAGCACAATCGTTGGCCGAAAAGGCGCATCGGGCCTGCCCTTACTCTAAAGCAACCAAAGGGAATATCGAAGTGAGGGTTACTGCGGTGTAGGTTTCCGGAAGGCAATCGAAAACAACCCCTTAAACCAGTCGTCATTCCCGCGAAAGCGGGAATCGTAATGCATTAGCTTTAAGATTGCCAGTCAAGCTGGCAATGACGATCACTTAAGAGGAGCTTTTAAATGTTTTTTTCGAAAAAAAGGTCTCGATTAAAAATCGAGACCTTTCTAATTTATATCAAAATCAGCTGCTGCTGGCTTAAATTATATTGCTTCTTCTTTAGCTAAAGTATTAGCCGGACGGCCATTTTTAAAGGCATCGCGGGTTTTTAGTCCCAATAATTCGAACATGGCCATATCATCAACAAAAGCTGGGTTTGGTGTAGTTAACAACTTATCACCAGCGAAAATAGAACTGGCACCAGCCATAAAACAGAAAGCCTGCTCCAAGGTGCTCATTTCATTTCTTCCGGCCGATAAACGTACCACCGAATTCGGCATTACAATACGTGCAGTGGCAATCATCCTAACCATATCCCAAATGGGTACGCGGGGCTGATCTTCTAAAGGTGTACCTTTTACCGGTACCAATGCATTAACCGGAACAGACTCAGGGTGTGTTTCCATGTTTGATAAAGTCCGCAGCATCGAAACGCGGTCTTCTACCGTTTCGCCTAAACCAATAATCCCACCACTACATACGGTTAATTTAGCTTTACGCACATTATTAATCGTATTTAAACGGTCATCGTAAGTACGGGTAGAGATAATACGTTTGTAATCATCTTCAGAAGTATCTAAATTATGGTTATAAGCGTATAATCCGGCATCAGCCAAACGTTGTGCCTGATCTTCAGTAAGCATACCCAGGGTACAACAAACCTCCATATCCATATCGTTAACAGCTTTAACCATATCAATCACACGGTCAAAATCGCGGTTATCGCGTACTTCACGCCACGCTGCACCCATACATAAACGAGATGCGCCACCCTCTTTTGCTTTTACAGCAGCGCTCACCACCTGGCTAACCTGCATCATCGGTTGTACTTCTACATCGGTATGGTAACGGGCTGCCTGCGGACAGTAAGAACAATCTTCCTTACAGCCACCGGTTTTAATCGAAATCAATGAGCTTACCTGAACCTCATTATAATCTTTATTCGCTCTGTGTATGCTTGCTGCTTCATAAACCAGGTCTAAAAATGGTCTATTGTATATCTCGTATATTTCTTCTTTTGTCCAATCGTGTCTTGTCGTTTGCATTCGGATCAGGATTTGTTTAAGCTATAGTAAAAGTTTACTGGCTAAACCTAAAATTAAAAGGAAGCCAAAAACATCGGTAAAAGTAGTAATAATTATAGATGATGCAATGGCAGGATCGATACCTACCCTTTTTAAAATTAACGGAATACCGGCCCCGGTAATACCGGCAATAATCAGGTTCCCTGTCATTGCCAGGAAGATAACCAAGCCAAGCAGCGGATTTCCATCAAAAAAGAAAGCAAAAATAAATACGATTAAACCGTTCGATGCACCATTAATTAAACCTACTGTAAACTCTTTTAAAACGGTGCGGTAGGCTTGTTTATCGGTCAAATCGTAAAGCGAAATACGCCTAACGGTTACCGCAAGGGCCTGTGTAGCTGCATTTCCACCCATGCCCGCAATAATGGTCATATAGGCCGCTAACGATGGAATTAACTTAATGGTAGGGTCGAAATAACGCACTACTGATGAAGCTAGAAAAGCTGTGCCCAAATTGATAATTAACCAGGGTAAACGCGATTTTACCGCCTCAACCCAGTTACCACTCAGTTCCTCATCTTCTGATACCCCCGAAATTTTCAGGATATCTTCGGTACTTTCGGCCTCCATTACGTCGATTACATCATCGAAAGTTACCCTTCCGAGTAGTTTCTGGTGATCGTCGATTACGGGAATACTGGTTAAATTATATTGCGAAATTAAATTGGCTACTTCTTCCTGGTCAGTATCAGGATGTACATAAACGGCATCAACCTTAACCAGTTCGGTTATTTTGGCATTGTGCCTGGCTTTAATAATATCTTTGAGCGATACAATGCCTTTGAAAATATCTTCATCATCGACTACGTAAATGGTATAAAACTCCTCCATTTCTTCGCTCTGGCGGATAATTTCGTCGATGGCGTCTTTTTTGGTCAGGTTGATGTTTACACAGATCAACTCCGTGTTCATCAAACCACCCGCTGTTTTCTCGTCGTAGGTTAACAGGTTCCTGATTTCAGAAGCGTGGTCATCTTCCAGATCTTCGAGAATTTCTTTCTGTTCGTGGTCTTCGAGCTGCGAGATAATGTCGGTCGCATCATCATAATCCAGCTCCTCAACAATTTCTGTACGCTTATCGGGGTGTAATTGAAAAAGCAGATCTTCGGGATGGGATTCTTCATCCATCTCCGAAATAATTTCGGATGCAGTTTCAGCAGGCAGCAAATTAATGATATGCTGCTGCTCTGATTTATCTAAACGCTCAAATAAAATGGCAATTTCTGAGGCATGGTATTCTGCCAAAACCTCCACCAAAATCTCATCACCGGCTAAAATCGCATTTTTAACCTTCAGTACGTCGCTTTTATCTATTTCGAATGACTGCATTTGTTGCCTAACCTTAAACGCCCTAAAGCTACTATTATTAAAAATGTATATTGTAAAAACTGGCTTTTAATATTCAAAACCTGGTACAAAAGCCTGATTTATTATAAATGCCTTTGGCGAAGTTCTCTCAAATGTTTTTCAGGATTGAAATCTTTTACAGTTCCACTTTCTACACCAGTTTTTAAAGCCTATCGTAACAATTCGATCTTCTCTTCTTGTTCTAAAAGCCTTAAACCTGCACAGATAACCTCAGTAGCCGAATTAAACTTGCCTGATGCTACTTTTTCACTGACAAAATTATCGAAATAATCGCCTAATTGTAATGATGTGATTCGTCCCATTTTTTAAATATCTCTCAAAATATACCAAATTATTGGTACAAACAGCAAATCATTACATCCATCCCTTATTTAAACCAACCCTTCCGCCAAAAATAAACCACTTGTAGCAAAGCAATCACCCCCATTACAATCCAGGTCCAGGTGTAGCCATGCGGACTGTAAAGCTCAGGCATATTATCGGGCAGCACCCTACCCGTAGCCGGATCTTCACGACTAAAATTCATTCCGTAAATACCTGCTATAAAGGTTAATGGAATAAAAATAGACGAAATAATGGTCAGTACCTTCATAATCTCGTTCATCCGGTTGCTGATAATCGACAGGTTCATATCAATATTAGCCGAAGCAATCTCCTTTAACGATTCGATAAAATCAATAATCTGGATGCAGTGGTCGTAAGCATCTTTCATATAGGTTTTGGTCAGATCGGAAATTAACGGGCTATCGGTTCTGATAATATCGTTCAGTTTATCGCGCTCAGGCCAGGCTACCTTTCTAATGGTAATCAGCGAGCGCTTTATTCCCTGGGTATCATACATAATCCGCCGGTCCGGATTATCAAACAGGCGGTCTTCAATGGCATCCAGCTCCTCGCCCCAAAAGTTTAAAAGCGCAAAATAGTTATCTACAATTACATCCATAATGGCATACATGAGGTAACTACTCCCGCCAATCCTGATATTACCCTTGCCTATTTCCAAACGTTTCCGAACCGGCTCAAAACAATCGGCATAGGTTTCCTGGAAAGTAATTAAGGTCCGTTCAGAAAGTATAAAGGAGATCTGATCGTTATTTAAAACACCCTCATCATTTAAATACAGGTGCCGGCTTACCGAAAAAATGTATTTATCGTTGTCGTATTCATCTAATTTCGGGCGTTGGTAAGAGCTGGTAATATCTTCTAAAACCAGGCGGCTAATGTCGTATTTCGAATATAAAGTTTCGAACATACTGGGATCACCCAGACCTTTAATATCAAACCAGTAATTAAAATCCTTGCTTTCAATCAGCTTATCAATGTTATTGATATTATCCAGTTCTACTTTCTTATAACTTTTTTCGTTATAAGTATGCAGCACAATAACCGGTTTCAAAGCTTCTTCATCAATGGCATATAAACCCGGACTGGTGCCCGGAGTCGGCACTTTGTAGTGCTTATGCCTGTTACGTGGTTTGTTTTTACCCATAATTATAAATATAACCGGGCCTGCGGGCCTTGATTGAATAACAAATCAACAATGCTTAAGTTGGGCAAAAATTGATGCCGGTCTTCAAATACCTGATAATATGGCTTGTTATTTACAATATCTGCTTCTCTTTTAGGATTCATCATCCCCCTGAAATCGAGCTCAGGCAGTACCGTATCGCTATATTCATCGGTAGTGTTCATCGCAATAGATAATTTGAGCTTTTTATTCAGCCATTCTACCAGTTCGAGGTTATAATCGAACAAAAATTCGAATTTATCATTATAAAAGCGCGACAGCTCGTCTTCGTAATATTCAAAATAAGCCGAACTTCTGTAACAACTTTCTAAACTTAACCAGTGTAAACGCTGCCAGTTAAAATCGTAGCTAATGCGCACATCTTTCATTTTGGTATGCGTTTTTGAACCTTTAACCACCGGAACAGTAAGATCGAGTTTTCCGTTAGGCGAATAAATAGTAGCCCGGTTGCGGTAAGTTTGCTTAGCCAGATGTTCGTGTTTTTCAATTAAAAAATCAGTCCCCAGCTTTTGCAATAGACTAAAATAACCAACTGGTGGAAGATAAAATAATGGAAGTATAGCTGTATTCTGCATTTGAAAATTTATGTTTGTAGCTGAAACGTTTAAAAATAATGATTTAAAGAGGGATTTCGTATCCTTAGTATGTTTTTTATACCTACTGAAGCGCTTTCTCCTGCCCTGCTATTTTTTTTGCAAGATTACTACATTATCTGCTTTATCGGGCAATGGGTTAAGAAAAAAGTATTGAACAATCGATTTTTAAAGGTTATCATTAATTAACATCAGATTATTTGGTTGTATAACCGGAATTTTAACCCCGAATAAAAAAGAATGAATCCTTCAGTAGCCGTTGTAATTTTAAATTGGAATGGAAAAGCATATTTAAAACAATTTCTACCCGGAATTTTGCAGAGCGAGTACGATAACCTTCAAATTATTGTAGGCGATAATGCTTCTACCGATGATTCGGTTTTGTTTGTGCAGGAAAATTTCCCCGGCGTTAAAATTATCAGCAACGAGGTTAATTATGGTTTTGCCGGTGGTTACAACAAGGTACTGGAACGTGTTGAAGCCGATTATTTTATTTTGCTTAACTCTGATGTAGAAGTTACCCCTAACTGGATCCAGCCGGTGATTGATTTAATGGAAAGCGATGCACAAATTGCAGCTGCACAACCTAAAATTAAATGGTATAACGATAAAAACCAGTTCGAATATGCCGGTGCAGCCGGCGGTTATCTTGATATTTATGCCTTTCCGTTTTGCCGTGGCAGGTTATTTAATGTTTACGAACAGGATAACGGCCAGTACAACGATACCAAAGAAGTTTTCTGGGCCAGCGGTGCTGCCTTTTTCATTAAGAGTAAATGCTGGAAAGAAGCTGGCGGACTGGATGCAGACCTTTTTGCGCACATGGAAGAAATTGACCTTTGCTGGCGCTTAAAAAACCTGAATTATAAAGTCATGTACTGCCCCGACGCCGAAGTTTACCATGTGGGCGGTGGTACTTTACAGACCGAAAATCCGTTTAAAACCTATCTTAATTTCAGGAATAACCTGATTATTATGCAAAAAAACCTGCCTGCAGGCGATGCAATTTTCAGGATTTTTATCAGGATGTGTATTGACTTTGTGGCCTGGTGGCATTTCTTACTGAGCGGAAAACCTAAATTTACCATGGCCGTTAGTAAAGGGCACTGGCATTTCTTAAAATCGCTTGGTAAAACAAATAAAAAGCGCGAGGCTTTTCAAAAACCTTATGCTACACACTCTGGCGTGTTCAATAACAGTGTGGTTTGGGCTTTTTTTATCCGGAAAATTAAGTATTTCTCAGCTTTAAAGTAAAATCCTAAATTATTGGCAGAAGTTTAACCGCAAAGTGTGCTAAGTTCCTCAACAAGTAAATCCCCTTAAATCTCTGTGTAAAGAGCTCAGTGACCTCTGTGGTAAAAAACAATTTAACCACAAAGCACACAAAGTAAGGCACAAAGGAAACAGACTTGGGAGTATAAAAATATGCCTAAAATCTCTGTGTTTCTCTGTGTAAGCTCAGTGGCCTCTGTGGTAAAAACGCCAATTATTTCAAAGACTCTTCAATCGATTTTTCTACCCAGTTTACCGTATTGGCTCCTAAACCCAGTGTACTAAATTTAATGTAACCCTTTTTATCGATCACCACGTGTGTTGGATAACCTTTTACGCCATATTTGCTGGCAATAGAGCGCCCACCGCTGATAATGTGATAATCAAAAGGCAGCGTTTTCAAAAAAGGCTTAAGTTCGTATTTTTCATCTAAAGCAATCGCCAGAAAAACCACATCCTTATTGTCTTTATATTTGGCTACAATCTCATTAATGTGCGGAATCTCGGCCTTACACGGCGGACAATTGATAAACCAGAAATTAATAACATACACCTTTCCGGTGCTATCTTTCAGGTTGTATTTATTGCCTTCTATATCACTGGCCTTAAACCCATTAAACAACTCTCCTTCTTTAAAAGATTCGCTTTCGCGGGGTCTTGGCATCCTATTTACGTAAGCCGCCTTCTGATCGACAGAAAGTTCATAAATCAGGTATTCCTTTTCGCCGCTATCGGTAAAAGTTTTTCTATCTTTTATCCCGTATTTGCCCGATTGCATTAGCTTTTTCCAGGCATTGTAAGGATAAACCATCCCATCTTCTCCCCGTATAACCGATTGTTCGTTAAGGATGGTCTTTTTCGTAGTAGTTTCCTGGGCTTGCGCGAACAAACCAGTAAAGAGTAGAGCAGTTAATATTAGATGTTTAAACATATTGTTTTTGATTAGTTTAAAAGACTTTCCAATGCGAGGCGGTATCCCTTCATTCCAAAACCGGTTAAAACGCCCTGGCAGTTCTTACCGGTTAAAGATACATGGCGATATTCTTCGCGTGCATAAATATTCGAAATATGTACCTCTACAACCGGCGTTTTAATGGCTGTAATGGCATCGGCAATAGCTACTGAGGTATGCGTATAGCCACCTGCGTTTAAAATAATACCATCGTAACTGAAGCCAATTTCATGCAATTTATTAATCAGTTCGCCCTCTACATTGCTTTGAAAGTAATCGATTTCGATAGCCGGATATGCTGTTTTCAGTTCTTTAATGTAGTCTTCAATGCTCGTATTGCCGTAAATAGAAGGTTCGCGTACACCTAAAAGATTTAAGTTGGGGCCGTTAATAATTTGTATTTTCATGTTATGTTGTAACGTTAAATGTTGTAACGTTGCAATGTTATAAAAAATCTCAAATAAAAGCATGCTTTGGCAATCATATATTAAAGGTTTTAAGTCGTATTTAAAGCTCGAGCGATCGTTAGCCGCCCATTCGGTTGATGCCTACCTCGGCGATATCGAAAAACTGGCGCAGTATTATCAATCGTTAAATGAAACGCCACAGCTTACTGATATCCATACAGGCGACATAAAATTGTTTATTTCGTGGTTAAATGAACTCGGTACGCAGGCCAGCACCCAGGCCAGGGTAATTTCGGGGTTAAAGGCTTTTTTCACTTATTTAATGCTCGAAGAAGTAATTACTACCGATCCAACCGCATTAATTGAAGCACCAAAACTTAGTCGGAAACTACCCGATACACTGAATATTTATGAGATAAATGCCTTAATTGCAGCTATTGATGCCTCTAAACCAGAAGGCATGCGTAATAAAGCAATAATTGAGGTATTGTATGGTTGTGGCTTACGTGTTAGCGAGTTAACTGATTTAAAAATATCTAATATTTTCCCACAAATCGAATTTATAAAAGTAATTGGTAAAGGGAACAAAGAACGTTTAATCCCAATTGGAAGTGAAGCGCTGAAGTTAATGGAGATTTACATTAACGAAGTCCGCGTGCATGCCAATATTAAAAAAGGCCACGAAGATTTTATCTTTTTAAACCGCTTTGGCGCCAAATTATCAAGGATTTCTATTTTCAATCTGATTAAAAGCCTGGCTGTAGGCACCGGATTAAAGAAAACCATTAGTCCACATACTTTGAGGCATTCTTTTGCCACACATTTAATTGAAGGCGGTGCCGATTTGAGGGCGGTACAGGAAATGCTGGGCCACTCGAGTATTACTACGACCGAAATTTACACCCATATCGACCGCGATTATTTAAGAGATGTAATTACACAGTTTCATCCACGGTCTTAAGCAGATAAACTGCACCTGATCATCCTGTCTTTACCTTGCATATCTTTTCTTAATTCAATATATTTAAAACCTTTATCAGCCAACATATCAACTGTTTCTTTACCAAGATATTCGTTAATTTCGAAGTAAAGCTTCCCATCTGGATTGAGATTAGTTTGTGCGAAACTGGCTATGGCTTTATAGAAGATTAAAGGATCTTCATCATTTACAAAAAGTGCAAGATGTGGCTCGTACGCTAAAACATTTTCATGCATCTCTGCTTTTTCTAAATCTCTGATATAAGGCGGATTGCTAACAATTACATCATACTTTAACTCACTTGAGAAAGTTAATATATCAGCTGCTATAAAACTCACTTCAACGCCTATTTTTGCAGCATTCTGCTTCGCTATAGCAATAGCCTCATCAGACACATCCATGGTAGATACTTCGGCCTGCGGCAAGTGTTTTTTAAGCGTAACCGGTATGCAGCCCGAACCTGTTCCAACATCTAAAATTTTAATGTTGCTAACTGCAAACTGCGAATTGTTATCTGCTATAATCCAATCTACCAGCTCTTCTGTTTCGGGCCTCGGAATGAGCACATGTTCGTTAACCTTAAACACCAGTCCGTAAAAGTGCGCCTCACCCAATACCTGCTGTATGGGTTTTCCCTGCTGCAAATCGTGCAAAATGTTTAATAACTGCTGTTCGTTACTTAAAGTGATATCGGTATCACGTTCCATCCGCAAACGGGTTGGCGACAATGTTAAAACATGCTCTGCAGCTAGACTAAACAAGGCTTTCGCTTCTTCGCCATCGTATAAAGCCTTGAGCCCGAACTGATAAAGCGCTTCTAATTCTCCGATTTTCATTAACAAAATTTATTTTAGCAGGTGAGATTGTCCATATGTAGTTAATGACTCCTCCACTTGAATTTCAATGGCAGCAAAATTACTTATTTACGATGATATCAATTCTGTTTTGGGCATCCCATCACTCATTTTTTTACTATTTTTGCCACCATGAGCGACGAATTTTACATCAAACGCTGTCTGGAATTGGCCGCTTTGGGTATTGGCCAGGTTAGCCCAAACCCAATGGTTGGTTGCGTAATTGTAGCTAACAATCAAATCATTGGCGAAGGTTACCACCAGCAATATGGTCAGGCGCATGCCGAACCTAATGCAGTAAAAGCAGTGTTCGATAAATATGGCGAACAGGCCGAAAGTTTATTGAAACAGGCCACCGCTTATGTAAATTTAGAACCCTGTGCACACTTTGGTAAAACTCCGCCTTGTGCCGATTTACTGGTAAAACATCAGCTTAAAAAAGTAGTCATCGGTAACCGCGATCCTTTTTCGGGCGTAGATGGCAAAGGAATAGAAAAACTTGAAAGCGCAGGTATTGAGGTGATCAGCGGTATTGCTGATGCGGAATGCCGGTATTTCAACCGCAGGTTTTTTACCCGCATACAACAACAAAGACCTTACGTTATTTTAAAATGGGCCGAAACAGCCAATGGTTATTTTGCTACAAGCGATGGCCATCAGAAATGGATTAGCGGCGCTTTAGCTAAACGTTTGGCGCACCAATGGCGTACCGAAGAAGACGCGATCCTGATTGGCAAACAAACCGCCCTTATCGATAACCCGCGATTAACTGCGCGCGAATGGCCGGGTAAAAACCCCGTACGTTTGCTTATTGATAAAAACCTTCAGGTGCCACAAAGCAATCACATTTATAACGACGAGGCCAAAACCATTATTTTTAATGAAGTTAAAACCGATGTAGTTGGCAACATTCACTATATCCAAATGGAAGACATGCATTTCTATCTCCCGCAGAAGATTGCCTTTCAGCTTTATTTAATGGATATACAATCAGTAATTATAGAAGGTGGTGCGCAAATATTAAAACAATTTTTAGATGCCGGTCTTTGGGATGAAGCACGTGTTTTCAGCTCCTCAGCCAGCTGGAACGAAGGTATTGCATCGCCTGTAATCAATGGCAATCTGCAAGAGCAGGTTCAAGTTGGAGCAGATAAACTTTCTATCTATATAAACAACCTAAATAAATGATCTACATTATTTTAAGCATTTGCTGTAGTGTTACCGTAGCCATATTGTTAAAGCTGGCTAAAAGATACCAAATCAGCATTATCCAAGCCGTTACCGTAAATTATTTCGCCGCCTTAACGCTTTGTTTTATCTTCTTTAAACCCGACATCAAATTATTAAGTAGTACAGCGCCATGGCCTATTTACACCGCCCTGGCAATACTCTTACCTACCATATTTCTGTTCCTGGCTGCTTCGGTTAAAAGCCTTGGTATTGTTAAAACCGATATCGCTCAACGTTTATCGCTGTTTATCCCCATACTCGCTGCTTATTTTATTTTCAAAGAAGATTTTAACGATTTAAAAATAATTGGCCTCGCCATTGGTTTTTTAGCCATTTTCCTTACGTTTTTACGTAAAAGCAATCCTGATCAGAAAACAGGAAACCTGATTTACCCGGTAATGGTATTTATTGGCTTTGGGGCAATTGACGTTCTGTTTAAGCAAATTGCCTTGTACAAAGCATTACCTTATACAACCTCGCTTTTTACCGTTTTTTGTATGGCTTTTGTGGTTTCGTTGGTAATCGTTACTGTAATGACGATTTCGGGGAAGATAAAACTGCAACTGGTTAACCTCGCCTGTGGGTTGATTTTAGGCTTCTTCAATTTCGGAAACATCCTTTTCTACCTAAAAGCGCACAAAGCGCTTGCAGAAAACCCTTCTACCGTATTTGCAGCAATGAACCTGGGTGTTATTATTGTAGGCACGTTGGTAGGTATTTTGGTGTTTAAAGAAAAATTAACAAAGATCAATTACATTGGAATAATCATGGCCATTGCCGCGGTTGTTTGCATAACCCTGTCGCAAAATGCTGTTCGATGATTCCTATAAAACAATCGAAAGCCTATCAGAAGGCATATTTCGAGATAAAGGCAGCAAATTTATTGCCTACGCCTATCCCATCCGTTCGGAAGAGGAAGTAAAACCCATTATTACCGCTTTAAGGGCTGAGCATGCCAAGGCCAGGCACTTTTGCTATGCTTACCGGCTAACGCCAGACCGCTCGGTATTCAGGATAAACGATGATGGCGAGCCATCAGGCACTGCTGGCAGACCAATACTCAACTGCCTGTTATCAGAAGATGTAACCAATACCTTAATGGCGGTAGTACGTTATTTCGGCGGAACCTTATTAGGTGTGCCAGGTTTAATTAACGCGTACAAAACCGCTAGTATTGAAGCGCTTAAAGCAGCAACAATCATAAACAAAACGGTAAATGATGTTTATGAAGTTAATTTTGATTATCTTCAAATGAACGATGTAATGAAACTGGTTAAAGAAGAAAGCATTGAGGTTTTGGCGCAGCAATTTGATACCCAGTGTGTATTGAAATTCGAAATCAGGAAAACCCAGCTCAACCAGGTGTTAGGTAAATTTGATAAAATACCAGGTGTGAAATTAAAATACCTGCAAACTGTTTAGCTATTAAATCACTATGAATTGAAAATCCACAGGATTGAAACTTATTAATAAGCCACAGATTCACAGATTAGATCCAATCTGTGAATCTGTGGCAGCTGAAATAGAAATTTATACAAATTAACAATCTTGCGTTGAATTGCATCGCTTAAACTAACCAACGAGACCATGAAAATAGCTGAAAGCGATTTAATTATTAACCCTGATGGCAGCATTTACCACTTAAATTTGCTACCTGGCGATATTGCAGATCATGTAATTACCGTAGGTGATCCGGACCGTGTGGGTGAAGTGAGTAAGTATTTCGATAAAATTGAGTTAAAAAAAGGTAAACGCGAATTTTTAACCCACACGGGCTACGTGGGCAAAAAACGTGTTACTGTGCTTTCAACGGGTATCGGCACCGATAATATTGACATTGTTTTTAACGAACTCGATGCACTCGTAAACATTGATTTTGAAACCCGTGAAGTTAAAAAACACCTTACCTCTTTAAATATCATCCGGGTGGGCACTTCGGGTACTGTCCAACCCGATATCCCTGTGGGTACCATCCTGGCTTCATCTTATGGCCTCGGGATGGATGCCTTGATGAACTATTATTACCATGAACTAACCGGCGATGAACGTAGCTTAATGGACGACTTGAAAGCACATTTTGGTCACCTGAAGCATATTAACCCTTATTTAACAGCCGCTAACGATAATCTGTTAAATACCATCGGCAAGAACATGCACCACGGCATTACCATTACTGCACCCGGTTTTTATGCACCACAAGGCAGGATGGTACGCGCAAAAAATTCGATACCCGATTTCATTAGTTTAATCAACAGCTTTAACAGCAACCAGCACCGTATTACCAATTTAGAAATGGAAACCGCCGGTATTTATGCCCTGGCTAAGGTTTTGGGACATAAAGCGCTCTCAGTAAATGCTATTTTAGCCAGCAGGGTAAAATTCGAATTCAGCAGCAACCCCAATAAAGTTGTAGAAGATGCCATTAAGATGGTGTTGGAGCGGATTTAAGTATTGAATTTTGAATGATAAAGTGATTGAATGAATAAGAAATTGTTAACTCAATCATTCAAAATTCACTCATTCAAGTTTTTTTAAACTTTAGGTATCTCTTCCTTAACCAGCTCATTCCCCGCGCTATCTAAATAGGTGCAGGTCATTTCTTCAGTATCAATAATCCATTTTTCTACACCTGCGTCTGCAGCCTGCTTACAGAAGGTAATAAAATCAGTTTCGCCCTGCTGATGTATTTTCAAAGCATGCTTTAGTTTCTCTGCCGATGATTCTTCATTAATAATTAAAGCAGGATAATCCTCCGGACTCTCCTGCTGTGCATTATCTTCATCGTCAAAGTAAATAGATAAGCCATTGTTTACATAAACATCATTTCGCATAACACCCATTGCCTTAATTTCCTTAATAAACTGAGGAAAATCTGCTCCGGTTTTAATTTTTTCCGCTGCTGTCTGGATGTCCGAAATGGTAAACATATTTTATCTGTTTAATGAAACCTTATAAACTGTTGTTTGTGTATACAGATCCTCTGGCCTTAAAACGGTACTTGGAAATTCAGGAATATTTATTCCGTTTGGATGATGCTGCGTTTCTACGCAAAAAGCGCTGTAACTTTCATAATCTTGTCCACCTTTACCATTTTTCACATCTAAATATTTAGCGGTATACAAATGCGCTACCGGCTCCGTTGTATATACATTTAAAGTTAAACCACTTTCATCCTCAATTGTTTTCGAAGCCAGCGATAAATCGCCATAGATTTTATCGAGTACAAAAGTCTGGTCGTACCCTTCATCTTCGTTCCAGTCGCGGCCAATTTCTTTTAACTGCGTAAAATCATGTGCGGTATCTTTAACAGGAATCAACTTACCTGTTACCGAATAATTATCGTCCTGTTCCAGATAGTTAGATGAGAAAATTTGTAGTTTATGGTTTTTGATGTTTCCACCTTTTGGTGCTAAATTAAAGTAACCATGGTGGGTTAAGTTAATGGCAGTAGCCTGATCGGTTTCGGCCTCGAAACTTAAAATCAATTCATCATTTTCAGTCAGTTCGAAGGTTAAATCCACAATCAGGTTTCCCGGAAAATTTTCTTCACCATCAGGACTCTCATATTGCAAAGTAACAGCCGATTGCGGTCCATCTACCAAATCAATTACCTCCCAAACTTTTTTATCGAAACCGGTAATTCCACCATGCAGTGTATCGGTACCGGCATTTTGTGCCAATTGGTGTGTCTCGCCATCAATGGTAAAACGGCCGTTTTTAATGCGGTTGGCATAACGGCCAACTACTGCTCCAAAATAAGGGTAATTAGCCAAGTAGGCCGGGTCAAGGTATCCATCAATGTCATCAAAGCCCAACACAATATCCTGCATTTCGCCGTTTGCATTTTTAACTACAAACTTGCTGATGATTGCACCGTAATTAAATATTTTAACATAAGTGCCTTTACTATTGGTTAGTTCGATTGCGATAACTTCTTCGCCATCAATAATTTTTCCGGTGGGTATTTGCTGAACGCTCATAAATTGTAACTTAGGGCTTTTGTTTTGTAAACAAACATACTATTATTACTCGCTTTTTATAAATATTTTTAGTCAAATGAACATTAATCTTGAGGAAAATTTTGCCGGGCATTACCATAAAAAAGCCGATGCACTTTATTTTACACCTGGCCGGGTTAATCTGATTGGCGAGCATATCGATTACAATGGTGGCTTAGTTATGCCTTGCGCCATTACTTTGGGCACCTGGGTGGCTATTGCCAGAAATAACGACAATAAATTCAGGTTTAAAAGTTTGAATTTCGATATTGAAACAGAAGTTGATAACCAGTTAAATACCAAAAATGGAGGTGTATGGGCCAATTATCCAATTGGTATCATTAACGAAATAATTAAAGATGGTAAAGAAATTAGCGGACTGGATTTCCTGTTTTATGGTAATATCCCCATCGGTTCGGGCCTTTCCTCTTCTGCTTCAATAGAAATTGCAACAGCTTACGCACTGAACAGCTTTTTTAACCTGGGCTACCAGCAACTCGAACTGGTAAAAATGGCCAAAAGGGTTGAAAATGATTTCATTGGTTTGAATTCGGGCATTATGGATCAATTTGCCGTAGCTTTTGGCGAGAAAGATAAAGCCATTGTTTTAGATTGCGAAACCTTAAAGTATAAACTGGTAGATGTTAACCTGGGCAATTATGTACTGGCCATCATCAATACCAATAAACCGCGCGAGCTGGCCGATTCTAAATACAACGAGCGCGTAGCCGAATGCCAGGAAGCTTTAAAGCTTTTAAATGAAGAAATCACCCTGCACAACCTTTGCGAGCTCACTGCAGAAAAACTGGCCTTACACAGCCACCTGATTAAAGATGAGGTAATTTTAAACCGTACTACGCATGTGGTTAAAGAAAACGACCGTGTGCATTTAGCAGCAAAAGCATTAAATGGCGGTAATCTCGAAGAATTTGGCCGCCTGATGTACGCTTCGCACCAATCGCTCAGAACCTTGTACGAAGTAAGCGGAAAAGAACTGGATGCAGTAGTAGATTTTTGCAGTACCTATGCACATGTAATTGGTGCCAGGATGACGGGAGCTGGATTTGGCGGCTGCGCCATTGCCTTGCTGGAGAAGGGTTTTGAAGAAGATTTTGCAAAACATTTAACCGATTATTATGTAGCCCAGGTTGGTTACCCGGCGGCCATTTACATCAGCGAAATTGGCAGCGGCCCAACTAAATTATAAAGCATAGATTTTGCGTGCCCCCTATCGGTGTAATCCATAAATCTGTGTAATCAAAATTAAAATGAGAAAATTAAAATTAGACGAGTTAAACCGTCCGGATATTGAGGAGTTTAAAGCACAGGAAAAATTACCTGTTGTAGTGGTATTAGATAACGTGCGCAGTATGCACAATGTGGGTTCGATATTCCGCACAGCGGATGGTTTTGCACTTGAAAAAGTAATACTTTGCGGCATTACTGCCCAGCCACCCCACCGCGAAATTGAAAAAACGGCTTTGGGAGCCACACAGTCAGTAGATTGGATTCATTACACGGATACCGTACAGGCGGTTGATTCCCTGCGCAGCTTGGGATATGAAATTGTGGCCATTGAGCAGGCCGAAAACAGCACCATGCTCAATACTTTCAATCCCGATCCCAATAAAAAATACGCTTTAATATTCGGCAACGAAGTAGATGGCGTTAGTGATGAAGTAATGGCCAAAATTGATGAATGCATTGAAATTCCGCAATTTGGCACCAAACACTCTTTCAATATTGTAATATCAGCTGGGATTGTATTTTGGGATTTCTTTGCTAAATTGAGGTTGTAGTTCTGCCGGTTTTAACCGCAAAGCACGCAGAGAAAAGGGCGCGAAGAACGCTAAGTTTGCCTGAAAGTTCTTATTGTCTTCAATATTGGGAATCGGACTGTTTAAACAAACAAAATGGAAAATTCATTCTTAAAAAAACTTCAGGTTAAGCCCGGCTTCAAAGTTAAAATAGTTGATGCGCCTGAAAATGCAGCCGCGATATTTGGTGATATCCCTGCAGATGTAATGTTGCAATACCAGGATACGGCTGATTTTGATTCGCTGATTACTTTTTCGACCAGTAAAGTGCAGTTAAATGAGCAGATTAAGCATAACATTGGGCATATAGATGCAAAAACAATATACTGGGTGTTTTATCCTAAAAAGACTTCAAAAATAGCTTCAGATCTGGAGTTGATGAAAAGCTGGGAAGAACTAAGCAGCTTTGGCTTAACACCCTGTGCTTCGGCCGCAGTAAACGAAACCTGGACTGCACTTCGATTGAAATTTATTTCAGAAGTAAAACCTTCGGGTATGCGGAACGATCACATTAAAACCAACGAGTTTGGCGAGTATATCGACCCCGTAAATAAAATAGTGAAACTGCCCGATGATTTACATACACTTCTGGCAAATCATCACGAAGCCTACACTTACTTTAATTCACTCGCTTACTCGCACAAAAAGGAATATGTACTTTGGATTTTAACGGCAAAACAAGAAAAAACCCGTAGCAGCAGACTTGAAAAAACAATAGAAATGTTGTTAAACCGGAAGAAAAATCCATCCGATAAATAAAATTCCAAAAATAATATTATCCATCAAAATTACGTTTTTGTATAGAATTCTATACAAAAAACAGAATCCCTTCCATTGTTGCGTAACTTTTTCGTGAAACAATTCACAGCCCTTAATCTACTGACAAATAGGGTATTTGTGTAAAAAACTGATCTTTTGGCAAGATTTTTTCTTAGTCACAGCAAAACAGTATGAAATAAAAACTGTTAAGAGACTAATATTTATAAAAATAGAAAAACATGATTACGAGAATTACTAAATCAACAATGTTGATTGCCTTATTAGGATTATCATCACAATTATTTGCACAAGAAACACCAACTACATCTGGTAGGTTTGGTAAACAACCTTTAAGAACCTGGAGCGTTGGTGCGCATGGCGGTATCTTAAGTCAGAATACTTTTTTAGGTGGCGGAAGTGTTACTGCCAGAGAATTTAAAAGTATTGGTTATGGTGCTTTTGTTAAAAAACAAATTTTACCTGCATTAGGCTTGCAAGCAGACTTTTTGCGTGGCGAAATGAAAACTATTGCTGCGCCAGGTATTGAACAAAAGAATAGCATCAACTGGGCTGGATCATTAACAGCTGTATTAAACATTGCTAACTTTAGCTTAAATACTGAAAATGCGGTTTTAATCCCATACGTTAAAGCGGGTGCAGGCTACATGGCTTCAGATTCGCAACTAGGAACAACCGAAGTATTTAAAGATAGAGAAGGCTGGTATATCCCAACAGGAGTTGGATTTAAAATTGGTGTATCTAAAGGAATTAACATCGATTTGGGTTATGATATTAACTTCATTAAATCTTCGCCTACTGTAAAGAGCGCTTATCTGGAGAGCAGATATTCTTATTCTCACGTAGGGCTTGAATTTGCGTTGGGTAATAAAGAAAATTCTCAACTGCAAAACTATAGCGCTGTTGCAGATCTTCGTAAACAAAGTGCAGAAGAAAGTGCCGAATTAAGAAGAGCCTTATCAACAGCAGAACAAAATGCAGCAAGAGATAGAGAGCAATATGCTAAGGATATGGGCGATGACGATAATGATGGTGTAGCAAACAAATTTGATAAATGCCCTGGAACAGCTTCAGGTACAGTAGTTGATGGTTCAGGTTGTCCGATTAAAGTTCAACGCGAAGTGATTAAAGAAACCAAAGTAGTGGTTACCGATGCTGACCGTAAAGTAGTTAAAGATGCGATTTCTAACTTAGAGTTCGATTTAGGTAAATCAACCATCCGTTCTAAATCATTTGCTACTTTAAACCGTGTTGCCTCTTTATTAATTGAGAAAAACTTCAGTTTAAAATTAGCTGGCCACACCGATAATACAGGTAGCAGAGAGTTAAACTTACGTTTATCGAAAGAAAGAGCCGAATCAGTAAAAGCTTACTTAGTTTCGCAAGGTGCCAATGCCTCAAGAATCGAAGCTACAGGTTACGGACCTGACCAACCAATTGCAACAAATAAAACTGCAACCGGTCGTCAACAAAACCGTCGTGTAGAGTTTACTTTATACTAAGCCGTAAATAACGGTTAACAAAAAAAGCTCCTCAGATTTAGTTCTGAGGAGCTTTTTTAATTTATTTTTATTAAAACTCGTCGTCCTGAGGATTAATTTATTGTATAAAAATCAGTTTGAGTGACGCCTTTCCGGGGTCGTCATTTCGAGCGGAGTACAACGTAGTCGAGAAATCTGTCTCTGTAGATTTCTCCCCGCCAGCATCGGGCAGGCCTGCCCGATGCTGGCGGGCGTTGCGCCACCGGTGAAAGGCCGGCCGGCTCAGTCGAAATGACGATTCTTATAAGGGATCTGTCTATGGTAACAGTTTCAGGGTCTTTTTGACGGAATAGCTCCGGAATAAGCCTGATAGCTGTACATCAGCATGACGAAAACGATTTTTAAGACAATCCCTTTTTGTTTTTATAAGTCATTTTGGCCTTCGTACCTGCGCTATAATTGTAGTTTTTAAGGTTACTGGCCTTTTTTTCGTGAAAAGCAGCACCACGTTCGCTGGTATCTTCATCCTCCTCACCTTTCTTTTTCTTTGGTTTGCTGGCTGCATCAACAATTTTTAAATCTTCAGGTAATTCCATTACTTCTAATTTCTGCCCAATCGCCTGCTCAATTTTTCTCACCTCAATCAGTTCAATATCGGTTGAAAAAGTAATGGCTACCACATCATCATCGCCATGCTTTACAATACGTTGAATCAAAGTTTCTTTCTGCTCGGGTAATTCTAAATGTAAAATAAACGGAATACCCTGGATATCCAGTTCATCCAGATTTTCATTCGCTACAATTAAAACCCTGGCTTCAGCATTTGCTTTAAAGTCTTCAATATCATCATAACCCTTATCATCAAAAAACAGGGAACGGTAAATCGAAATTTCGCCTTCTTTATTGTGGTTAAAATTTTTGTAAACAGTTTGTGCGGTTAAACGGGTATTTACGAAAACCACAACTTTATCAAAAAATTCAGTATCATTTAACAGCAAGGTTAAAAGATTAAGTTTTGTCCTGAAATTAGGTACCTGATACAACATTTGCTGATAAACTTCAGCCTGTTTTTCGCCTATTTCATCCACCTCGATGGTTGCAGCCGAATCTTTCATAAAAGGAGCAATCATGTGGTTTAGCTTTTCGTGCAGTACCTCGGTAAATACCACGTGCTGAGATTTATAAGCACTGTTGGCCAATTCAACAACTGGTAGTTGCAATCCTTTTTTAACAATAAGCTCGGCATTATCTACAATAAACAACTGTATTTTATTCGTATTTAAGGCTAGTTTTAAATATAAAGCACGGGCACGATCGGGTACAGCCACAATAACATCACAACCATCCGTTATTTCGTTCATCTGTGTTTCTACGGCACCACGGCTGTCAATCCCCAAAATCCTGAAAGTGCTGTTGCGGTTTAATAATTTAAACTGTTCCAAAACATGGTCTACATGCTCAATATCAGGCACTAAAATCAATGCCCTTGGTGCTTCCTCGAAGGCATATTTCAATTTCATTAAAGTAGCTAAAACATAGGTTGTTGTTTTCCCCGACCCCTCTGGCCCTACCGCTATAACATCCTGGCCACCTAAAATTCTCGACATTGTTCTGGCCTGGATTTCTTTTGGAGTTAAAAATCCGGCATCAGTCATGGCCGCTACAAGTGGTTTGCTAAGTTTTAATTTATCTAAAGACACAATTACTATTTTAATGATTTGAGCTGCAAATATCCTTAAAATAATTAGCTTTTAGCACAAAGCTTTGTAAATGAATGCGACCAATGCCGATACGGATAACATTAACGGCACCAGATTCACGATCAGCATAATCAATATTTTATGCGTTTTTAATGTGAGAAAGCTATTTTGGACTGCATAAAGCAAACTAACTAAAAAATTAATTCACTAATTATCAATAGATTAAAAATTATTTCAAAATAAATACTACTAAATCTATAGATATTATATACTTATTTCTATATTTGCTGAACATTAATCATTAACTAAAATATGGTGTTAAACAATTAAACGCAAAAACAATGTCAATCTATTTTCAATTTCCGGCTATTGATGAGTATCCAAATTTAGCTTATCCGCTAAAAACAACACAAAACGATGCCCAACAAATTAAGGATGAAGATGGTATTGTACAGGAGCAGCTTGCAGAGCTGAAGGATTTTTTAGCCTTAAAACCTGTTTAACCTATTATACGGCCAGTTGACCGATTGGAAGGTTGGAGTTTCATAAACTTTTTATAATGGTTCGAATCCATTACTAGGCCGCTAAGTGTATTTCATAGCACTTTACACTGATCCTGCTCAGGTCAGTTAAGATTTGGTTATCTTATATTTGTTTTGTTGTTAGCAAAGGCTATCCGCGATGGATAGCCTTAACTTTTTTAATCCCTATCTTTAAATCTTATCTTTTCCTATCATTTCGAAGCGCAATTGCATTGCTTATGGCTTCATACCTTCCTGCTGTCCACTACAATCTTTTTGGCTGCTTCATTCAAGCATAATTATCCAATAAAGCCAAAAAGTATTTCCGTTTCCATCAGGGCTATTAAACAGCAGCCTGTTCTAATATCCCACAAAATGATTTTTTCCAGAAGATGGGGATTACACAATCTTTTATTTCAAAATTCCTAAAACTTTTCACCACCAACTCGGTTATTTATATAATTCACATTATACTAATCTTTTACAGATTAATTTGTTTGGTTTAAAAAAGGGATTTATGGATATAAATCCCTTTTCTTTTATGCCAGAATTTTAAATCCTATATTTAGCCATACCAATTCCACTACCCCATTTTAGATGAACAGAAAATATTTCCTTTCTTCATTTATTGCAGCTACAACTATACTCCCTGCATTTAAAACTTTAGCACATAGCATCGAAAGTGAAAGTTCATCTTTTAAAATCCCACCCTATTTAAAACCAGGCGATACCATCGGGATAAGCAGTCCGGCGGGATACATTACACTGGAGCAGATCCAGCCATCCGTTTTGCAAATGCAAAGCTGGGGCTTTAATATCAAAGTTGGCGATACCATTGGGAAGCGCGATTTTACTTATGGCGGTACGGATGAAGAAAGACTGGCCGATTTTCAGCAAATGCTGAACGACCCAAACATTAAAGCCATTATGTGTGGCCGGGGCGGCTATGGTTTTGTACGCATTATCGATCAGCTCGATTTTTCGGCATTTAAACGAAACCCCAAGTGGATTATTGGCTTCAGCGACATCACAGTGTTGCACTGTCACCTGGCCAAAAATTTTGGCATTGCTTCTATCCATTCTAAAATGTGCAACAGCTTCCCCGACGATTGGGCCAAGGCAGAGCCCATACAAATTGAAACCATCCTATCGATAAAGAATGCCTTAATTGGCGAAGAAATGGGCTATACCGCCCCAATAAATGGCAATAACCGTTTTGGAAAAACCGATGCGATATTAGTTGGCGGTAACCTGAGTATTATTGAAACCCTGGCTGGTAGCCAATCGGATTTAGACACCAAAGATAAAATCCTGTTTATAGAGGATACAGGCGAATACCTGTACAGTATTGATAGAATGCTGTGGAATTTAAAACGCAGTGGTAAACTTAAAAACCTAAAAGGATTAATTGTAGGCGGCTTTAAAGTTAAACCCGATGATGCAGGTGAAGAGTTTGGCAAAAGTATTTATGATATTGTACTCGAAAAGGTAAAAGAATACACCTACCCTATAGCTTTCGATTTTCCGGTTGGCCACCAGCGTAATAATTTTGCGCTAAAATGCGGTGCAAAGCATACATTAACCGTTAACGAAAACGGCACAACGCTGAGCACAATTTAATTTGTTTAAATTCATATTATAAAGTAGCAAGAGGGTAATTAAAAACCTGATTAAATAATTTCGTATTTTTGATTATTAAAAAATCTGATATGACTATAATCGCACATCCAAAAAACAAAAAGCAGGAAGCAGCAATAGAAGCCGTTCTTAAAGCTTTGAATGTTTCTTTTATAAAGGAAGATGAAAGTCCGTATAACCCTGAGTTTGTTGCTAAGGTAAAGGCCAGAACTGCCAACGCTAAAAAAGGCGATGTTACTAGAATTAAAGACCCCAAAAATATATGGGAAAGTATTTTATAGAAGTTGAAAAACATGCCAAAAAAGATTTAGAAATACATTATAAATCGGGCGATAAAGCTTCCATCAAAAGGATAAACCAAATATTCATTGAATTATCAGAACATCCGGAAATAGGAATAGGTAAACCGGAAAGGCTAAAGTTTGATCTGTCGGGATATTGGTCAAGACAAATTAATCGAAAAGACAGATTAATTTATAAAATAGAAGAGCATATAGTAACTGTTACCATTATCTCTGCTTTAGGCCATTATGGCGATAAATAGCATAAAGCTGTAACTTTCCAACAAGCTACCCTCCCAATTCAGGCAAAAAAAAATGCCAGGATAAACCCATTATCTACATTAAACCATTTTAAACGGTTTTCACTTCATTTTCTGCGTAATCTTCAATATCTGTAATGTAACCATTTACCAATAAGAAATCGAACAAAGGCTTGGCTTCCGGTGTAACCGGCATGTTGGTGGTATTAATTACCTGATTGGTCTTTTTATCTAAGAAAGGATAAGCAAACAAACGTACGTTGGTGTTAAACATGTCGTTTACATAGCTCAATAACTGACCCGAATAATTATCGCCTTTAAAATTCGACGAGTTGAACACAAATTTTAAGTTGTTGATGTTGGTGGCTAAACCTACACTTTTCGGCTTACAACGCCCCAGGTACTTGGCCAAACGGTTATGGCGGGTAAAGTTTGATACAATTACAATATTTCCGGTATCGCACATTTCCTGGGTCCGTTTCGCTACCGCAGCCAGATCGATATCATCTGGAGTTTCATGCGCTTCAGTAAGTACATTGGTAAGCAAAACCTCAATCATTACCGCCAGATTGCCTTCTTCTACTTTATTGGTGCGTTTAAACTGATCGGTGGCTTTGTTAAACAAGCTAAAGTTAGGCAATGATTTCTGACCATATTTGGTCCGTAAAATCATGATATCTTTTTTATATAACAAATCTTTTGCCTGGCGAGGATGTGCATCTGCATCAAAAATTGCTGCTGCAGAGAAATCTTTCATAATCATGTACAGATTAAGCAAGATATTGTCAACGCCTTCAAAAGCAGGACCTTTAACCGAAATTAAATCAATTTCTACCGAATCGATTGTCAAGTTATCGGCTAATGACTCGACCATTAATTTTGGATCCTGGCAATGGTAAAAAGCAGCATAAACAAGGTTCACCCCAATAATGCCCAAAACACGCTGTTGCATGTTTACATCAGTATCAAGCAAACGTACGTGGAAAAAGATTTCGTTTGGTAAACCTCCGGGTTCATTCTGAAAACAGATACCTACCCAGCCATGAGGCTCGTTGGTACGTTTATAATTTAACGTCGTTACGGTATCGGCAAAAGCAAAAAAAGTACGGCTTTCATACTTTTCACCCGATAAACGTTCGGTTAGCAAGCCAAATTCGTGATCGAGCATTTGCAAAAGCCTGTTCTGACTTACATAACGACCGTTCGCCTCTGCTCCGTAAATGGCATCACTAAAAGTCATATCGTAGGCCGACATGGTTTTGGCAACTGTTCCTGATGCGGCGCCGGCATTAAAAAAGTTCCGCGAAACTTCCTGACCTGCACCAATTTCGGCAAAAGTACCGTAAATACGGGGGTCAAGGTTTATTTTAAGTGCTTTACGCTTCGTATCCAGAATTTCTCTCTCCATGCGGCAAAAGTACAAAAATTTGAGATTAAGCTAATTTTAAGTCTGTAACTTAAAATCAATCTAAATACCGTTCGATTTACATGTGATAGTTAATGGAAATTATCAATTCACCACCCCGTCTATCGGACACCCTTCCAAAGGAGGGGAATTGTGAATCTACTAAAAAAATAAAGTTAATGCCATCCAGCATTAACCTTATAAAACCTAAACTTAAACTATTATGAAAAACCCTCTTTCGAGAATATTTTTAATTACGATACTACAATTTCTTTGTGTTGTAATTTAGCATCGTCTTTTTTGCTGATGTTGATACTTAAAATACCGTCTTTATATTCGGCAGTAATTTTATCGCCATCGGCAGTATCTGGTAAATTGAATGATCTTGCAAATGAGCTGTAATCAAACTCTTTACGGGTAAAATCTTTAGCTACCTGGGTTTCGTCTTTTTTAACTTCTGCCCAAACAGAAAGCGTATCTTTTTTTAAATTGATTTGAAAATCTTCTTTCTTTAAACCTGGTGCAGCCAATTCAATCACGTAAGCTGTTTCATTTTCATGAATATTTACATTTGGCGATTTATCAACTGATTTGTTTTTAGTTATCGCATCGCTAAACAATGAATCGAAAACATTGTTAAAGTAAGGGGCTGTGTTACGGGTTCTGTTGTTAAAATTTACAAGTGTCATATCTCTAATTTTTTATTTTTTTAATTTGATAATACACCTTATTCAACTTACATACCAAACCATTTTTTTATGATTTTTAAGACATTTTGGCAAAAACAAAGTAAAATAAAAGACAAAACGTCAGTTTTAGGTGGGTTTTCAGACAAATTCAACTATAAAACTGAGGTCCCTTTGCGCTTTATAGATTTCGATATGATGGGCCATGTAAACAATTCGGTGTATTTTACCTATCTAGAAATTGCCAGAAGCAAATATTGGGAAGAGATTATAAAATGGGATTGGAAACAAACCGGGATTGTAATTGCCCATGCCGAACTGGATTATATTTTACCCATAGTTCTGCACGATAAAATTGCGATCCACGTTAAAACATCGAGAATTGGCGATACAAGCTTTGATCTGGAGTACCAGATTGTAAAATTAAAAGGAAATGAAGAGGTTATTTGTAGCCGCGGAAAAACCGTTTGCATTGCAATTGATTACGCTACCAAACGGCCAACCTCAATTCCTGAAGCTGAGAAACAGAAAATGCTGAGCTTTGAGCAGTTGTAAAAAAACGCAGATCATCATCTCGACTGCGTTGTACTCCGCTACCATTGGCAGCCCCAATAATAGGATCGTCATTTCGACTGAAGCAGCCGGTTTTTCACCGGTGGCGGAATGGAGAAATCTATCTAAACAGATTTCTCGACTCCGTTGCACTCCGCTCGAAATGACGACATTTTTTGGTGTTTACGAAGAACTAGAAACATCCGGAGTAATCTTCCCAGGATTCAAAATCCCATTAGGGTCAAAAACCTGCTTAATGCCGCGCATTAAATTTAAGTGAATCTCAGAGTACTTGATTGGCATAAATTCTTTTTGTACCAAACCAATTCCATGCTCGCCAGATAATGTACCACCTAAAGCTGTGGTGAGTTCAAAAATCTCGGCAATACCAAATTTAAGCCTGGTTTTCCAGTCTTCATCACTCATTCCGGCTTTAATAATGTTTACATGGAGGTTTCCATCGCCCGCATGCCCATAACAAACACTTTCGAAACCGTATTTGGCACCAATTTCTTTAATACCGTTTACCAATTTAGGCAAAGCAGCACGTGGCACAACCGTATCTTCTTCTTTATAAACCGAATTCGATTTTACCGATTCGGCCATTGTTCTGCGCATGCGCCAAAGCTCTTCTTTCTGGGCTGCAGTATCGGCAAATAAAACCTCTGTGCATTTATGGTCTTCTAAAACGATGTTGGTTTTTTCGCAATTTTTAAAAATATCATCCAAATCATCGCCATCAAATTCAATCATCAGCAAGGCCGCAACATCATCTTTTAAATCAAACTTAATATCGTCGAATTTAATTACCCACTCCACTCCTTTTCGCTCCATAAACTCTAAGGCTGATGGCGTTACCCCTGCCCTAAAAATAGCCGAAACCGCTGCGCAAGCATCCTCGTTGGTACTGAAAGAGCCCATCATCAACACCGATTGCGAAGGTTTAGGCAATAGCTTGGTTACAATTTTGGTTACTACACCTAAAGTACCCTCCGAGCCAATCATTAGCTGGGTTAAATTATAGCCCGAAGCATATTTTAAGGTATTGGCACCTGTCCAGATAATATCGCCATTCGGCAAAACCACCTCGAGGTTTAAAATATATTCGCGAATGGTACCGTATTTTACTACACGTGGTCCGCCCGAACCGTGCGCCACATTACCACCAATAAAGCAAGAACCTTTACTACTCGGATCAACCGGATACAGCAAACCTTTTTCAGCAACGGCATTAATAAAATCTTCGGTAATTACGCCGGGTTCAACAGTAGCCTGCAGGTTTTCGGTATCAATTGCTAAAATGGCTTTAAACTTCTCCATCGATAAAGAAACTCCACCATAAATTGGCAAGGCTGCCCCACTTAAACCCGTACCACCACCACGAGGTGTTACCGGTACATGATGGGCATTGCAGATTTTTAACAGCGCCGAAATTTCTTCGGGCGTAGTAGGTTTTACCACAACCTCGGGCTGGTAACGCAAATCTTCAGTTTCATCGTGACTATAATTATCTAAACTTTCTGCATCAGTAAAAACTTTATCTGCACCAATTACTGAGGTAATTTCTGCTAAAATTTCGGTATTTATTTTGGTAAAATTCATTTTAATTGGCTGCTGAGTAACTAAGTTTAACAAAAGAATGGCCTATTTGTCCGGGCATTGGCGGATTAAGCTTTTTCATGCTTACATCGATCTTTTCTACAAAAGGATACCTTTCAATCACCTTGGTGATGATGTTATTCAAAACGGTTTCCAATAGCTTTTGGGTATTTTTCATCTCCGCCCTGATAATACTGTTCAGGTCTTCGTAATTAACGGTCTGTGCCAGTTCATCATCAAAGCCTACCGGTGTAAATTCGGTTGTTAAATCTATAATAAAATGATTTCCAGTTAATTGCTCTTCCGAATAATAGCCATGCAAGGCAAAGCATTTCACATCTTTTAAAGCTACGGTTTGTTTTATGTGGCCCATCTATGTTTTGTATGTTGCAAAATTAAATTTTTATTCACGAATATAATGCCCATTGCCGTAAATTGTTACCTTTGAAATGAACCCTATTGCTTAACCAGATTAGTATACAACCATGAGCAAATCAGCAAAAAAAGACTTATATGAAGCGCCAGACTATTATTTGTTGGACGAATTGTTAACCGACGAGCACAAACTAATCCGTGCAACAGCGCGCGAGTGGGTAAAAAAAGAAGTAAGTCCCATTATTGAAGATTACGCACAAAAAGCCGAATTTCCCAAACATTTAATAAAAGGACTGGCCGATATAGGCGCTTTTGGCCCAACCATTCCGGTTGAATATGGTGGTGCAGGTTTAGATTATGCCGCTTATGGTATTTTAATGCAGGAAATTGAGCGTGGCGATTCAGGCATCCGCTCTACCGCATCTGTCCAGGGATCGTTAGTAATGTACCCGATTTATGCCTACGGAACAGAAGAACAGCGTAAAAAATACTTACCTAAACTGGCCAGTGGCGAAATGATGGGCTGCTTTGGCTTAACAGAGCCAGATCATGGTTCGAATCCGGGCGGCATGGTTACCAATATTAAAGATGCCGGAAGCCACTACATTTTAAATGGGGCCAAAATGTGGATCAGCAATGCACCATTTGCCGATATTGCGGTGGTTTGGGCTAAAGATGAAGCAGGAAAAATAAGGGGAATGGTGGTAGAACGTGGTATGGAAGGCTTTTCTACACCCGAAACACACAACAAATGGAGCTTAAGGGCTTCTGCTACCGGCGAACTGGTTTTTGATAATGTGCAAATCCCAAAAGAAAATGTTTTTCCAGAAATAAGCGGCTTAAAAGGTCCGCTAGGCTGCTTAAACCAGGCCCGGTATGGCATTGCCTGGGGTGCTTTAGGTGCGGCTATGGATTGCTATGATACGGCATTACGTTATTCGAAAGAGCGGGTACAGTTTGGCAAACCGATTGGCGGTTTCCAGCTGCAGCAGAAAAAACTGGCCGAAATGGTAACCGAAATTACCAAAGGACAGCTTTTGGTTTGGCGTTTGGGCACACTAAAAAGTGAAAACCGTGCTACAGCCGAACAAATTTCGATGGCTAAAAGAAACAGTGTAGAAATTGCACTCGATATTGCCCGCAATGCCCGTCAAATGCTGGGTGGAATGGGCATTACCGGCGAATATTCGATTATGCGCCACATGATGAACCTCGAATCGGTGGTTACCTACGAGGGGACACACGATATCCACTTACTGATTACCGGAATGGATGTAACCGGATTAAATGCTTTTAAATAGGTACTTTTTTTTTGCTGGCAGCCGCTTAAACGTAGTAACCATGCTGCATAAATGTCTGCCAGCACATAATTACCAAATTATTTAAACATTAAGTAATCTTAACTTAACCAAACCCGGTTACTTTTGCCTCAGATAAGATTTTATATCCCAATATAAAAATCTGAATTCCCCATAAATCCATATTAAAAGCAGCAACCGATTAGTATCTTTGAAGCAGTTTTGCATTTTTCAAAAACCAATAACATTTAATCAGCAAAACCAATCTGAAGAAAAAAAATAATATGGACTTTAAAAAATATACCTACATCCCTGCCCCACCCGAAGAAGTTTATTTAGCACTTACCAAAGAAACCAGCATTAAATTATGGACGGGTGCCGAGGTGGAGTTTGAAGAAATACCCGGTACGGAATTTTCTTTCTGGGATGGCGATATAACCGGCAAAAACATCGAATTTGTTTACGGTAAACAAATTGTACAGCAATGGTATTTTGGCGAAGAAAACGAAGCTTCAATCGTTACCATCAAACTTCACGAAGATAAAAAAGGAACCTCATTAGAATTTAAACAAACCAATATCCCCGACGAGGACTACACCGATTTTACCGAAGGAATACAAGAATATTTTCTGGGTGGATTGGTTGATTTCTTTGACGAATAAACACCATAAAAAAATGAAAAACAAAATTAGTGCTCTCTTCTTTTCTTATTATCCACAGAAGTAATTTGAAGATCCAGAAACGATCACGATATCAGACATGCTTTCAGACTTTTTATTGGTGGTACTCCAAATTTTGTAGATAGTTTCAGCTCTGGTGCCAGAGCTGCAGATGATATTTATGGTAAAAATTCGGCTGGCTGGGTTTTTAATTATTTTCTTTACACCGCTTTTCTCTTTCATACGAAATGGCCGACAACGTGAACTACGCACAGAAAATAAGCCTTGGTTATTCATTCCGTTAAAACATAATGGTTTGGATTGCTGTTCTGGATATAAATAACTGATACCATGAACAGAACCCTTGGATTGATACTAATCCTGATCGGCATTGCAATGCTGGTTTGGACAGGCTTTACTTACACCAAAAAGGAAAAAATAATCGATGCCGGCCCGATACAGGTCTCGGCCGATAAAGAAAAATCGGTTAACTGGCCACCTTATGCAGGCGGTATTATTTTAGTAGCCGGTGTATTTGTTTTTATTGCTTCGAAAAAGAGATAAAATCATTAGCATTGGCAATTACACGCTTTTGTTAAAATATTTTCGCAACAAAGCTGCATTTATATTCTTTTTAAATGTAACTTTGTTGCGTTGAAGTCGCTACAGCATCCATACCGCAGCAAAATATTTTCCCGAATTTGGGCCACATTGCTGTTGGTTATATTTGTAAACGCTATCCTGATCGAATCCCTTCATCACCATGGTGCAGAAAAATGCAGTACCGAAAATCAATGTGCAAATCAGGGCCAGCTGGTAAAACACCTGACTGCGGCAAAAGTAAAGTGTAAACTTTGCGAGGTACTGAAACACCAGACACACTTTTTCAATATTCCCGCTCCTACCGAACTGGTTTTGCCGCTAGCGAAGCCAATATGCAAATCAGATGGTTACCTGTTAAAACATACGGTTGCTTTTATTTTATCCTGCAGCAACAAAGGTCCTCCTACTTTAGTTGCCTAAACAACCGCTATAGGCAGCAACTCTTTAATATTTTATTCATTTCTTTTAATGTGCGGTCGCATGGCCTGCACCTATACCTTTTATTTTTATGCTTCAAGCCATTTCTTTATCGAAGAATTACCAATCTTTTCGTGCCCTAAACCAATTGAATTTAACCGTTAATCCAGGCGAAGTGTATTGCTTACTTGGCCAGAACGGAGCCGGAAAAACTACTACAATTAACTTGTTTTTAGGCTTTATTACCCCAACAGAAGGAAAAATCCTGATCGATAACGTAGAAGTTTCGCCCTATGATAACGATCGCCGCAAACACCTGGCTTATATACCTGAGGTGGTGATGCTTTATGGTCATTTATCGGCTTTAGAAAATCTCGATTATTTTTCGAAACTGGCGGGTTTCAGCTACGACAAAGAAGCTCTGGCCAATTACTTAAGCCAGTGTGGCCTGGCTGCAAATGCGCATCACAAACATTTATCGGGCTTTAGTAAAGGCATGCGCCAGAAAGTTGGAATTGCCATAGCACTTGCAAAAAATGCAAAGATCATCTTCATGGATGAGCCTACCAGCGGTCTCGACCCTAAAGCGACCGAAGATTTTACCCAACTGGTAAAACAGCTGGCCAGCGAAGGTAAATCGATATTAATGGCTACGCACGATATTTTTAATGCCGTAAACGTAGGCTCGCACATTGGCATCATGAAACAAGGCGAATTGATCCACACCCTTCAGGCCAGCGATATCAGCGCCGCCGATCTTCAAAAACTCTATCTCCAAACTATTTAATTCAATCGTTTCATGAAATTGATATCCACAATATTTCGCATCAGCTTTATTTTCTTTTGCATCCTGTTAATCAGCCATCAAATTAATGCGCAGATTAAGGTAACAGGAAAAGTGCTCGATGCAAACCTCCAGGTCATATACAAAGCCAACATTAAACTAAAAAACGGCAAAGATTTGCTAAACACCAGTACCGATTCGCTCGGTAATTTTGCTTTAATTTTACCTAAAGCAGCTAGTTATACCTTTAACGCTAGCGCTGTAGGTTACACCAGTTTTAACAAAACTTATCTCATCAGTAGTGATCTAATTATCGATCCTGTTATTTTGAAGGTTTCAAATGAAGAGCTCCAAACTGTTGAAGTTGTAGGAACCAATACCCGAAAATATTATGGAGATTACTCTTTTTCGGCCACTAAAACCGCTACAGCCAACAAAGACATCCCGCAAGCGATTTCATCCGTTTCGAAAGAGTTAATTGCCGACAGGCAGGCTGCAGTACTGGCCGATGCGGTTAAAAATGTAACCAGTGTATCGCAAAGCAGTTATTACAACCAATTCGCCATCAGGGGCATTAACCAAAACGAAGAGGGTGCAATTATTAATGGTATGCGTACACGCCAGTATTATTTTAATCAGCCTTTAACTAATAATCTCGAACGGATTGAGGTGATAAAAGGCCCGGCCAGTGCTACATTTTCGAGTGTTGACCCGGGAGGAAGCATTAACATGGTAACCAAAAAACCGCTGACCGAAGACCGCAAAGAAGTGAGTATTTCGGCTGGAAGTTTTAGCACCATTCGTGGCGCACTCGATTTTACCGGGCCATTAAACACAGCTAAAACTTTACTTTACCGCTTAAATATTGGTTACGAAGACAGTAAAAGCTTTAGGGATCTGCAATATCGAAAGGGTTATATGATTGCACCTTCGTTTTCCTACCGTCCATCAGATCGTACCAGTTTAAATGTCGAAGTGGTAATGAACAACAGCAACTCGCGGTTAGACCGGGGTCAGGCTATATTTGGAGCCATTGCCGGACAAACAGATTTGAACAGCACGCCAATTACCTTCAATATGGGCGCCAGCAACGACAGATTTAACGCGCAGGATTTGATGCTGATGACTAGTTTTTCTCATAAACTGACCGAAAATATTGTATTCAATGCGGCATACATGAAGCAAAACTGGAATGAAGACCTACTGGAGCACAGAACAACCAATGCCTTTGGGGTAGATGAAAATAATCAGGCTATCCCTACTTTAGCCGCTATGCGCGCAGTACAGCGGCAGCAAAAATGGGGCACTGATAATTTGAGTACTTATTTCAGTATTAATGCCAATACATTCCATATTGGCCATAAACTGGTAATTGGTTATGATAGAATAAATACCCAAAAGCTGAGGGGCGGTGGAGAAAATTCGGCTCAGGGTTACCGTTTAAAAGATGGTACGATTGCTTCGCGCTATGATCCGGCAAAAAAAGACCTTTATCTTTTTAAAACCGTAAACGGAGTAAATGCACCTGTGCCCAATGTAGAGCATTTTAACCTGGCCAATCCGGCTTATACCCTGAAAAATTTAAGCGATTATACTTTTACCAAAACGGAGATCCCGCCTTCCTATTACCTGGTTAATGGCGTGTATTTGCAAGATCAGCTTACCTATGACAAAGTAACGCTTACACTGGGTTTAAGACAGGAATGGTACGAAGATTACAGTAATTACAAATTGGCTGCTGAAAAGAAAATAGCACAACACAAGCTTTTGCCAAGAGTGGGTATAACCTACGCAGTTAATCCAAACATTAATATTTACGGTACCTACCTGCAAGGTTACCAACCACAGGGAAACACTTCAAGCCTGGTGATAGTACCACCACCTGCAGGCACCAGTTTTAAACCTTTAGAGAGCGATCTTAAAGAAATTGGTGCAAAATCAGAATGGTTGAACAAGCGTTTAATGATAAATGTGGCACTTTTTGAAATCAATCAGAAAAACCTGTTAATGAATGCCAACGACCCTTTAGATGTTAACCGTTTAATTGAACGCGGTGCACAGCGAAGCAGGGGTTTCGAATTTGAAGCTTCAGGTTTTGTAAGCGCCAACTGGCAATTTAATGCAGGCTATAGCTATATCGATGCCATTATTAAAGATGATTTTAATCCGGCATTAATTGGTAAAAGGGTGCAAAACACCCCCAAACACAGCGCCAGCTTATGGACCCGCTACAACCTCGAAACCATAAAATTAAAAGGCATTGGTTTTGGCGCAGGTGTACAATACAGCGGCACTAAACTTCCGTTGTACATCAGAGATTTTGAACTACCGGCCTATACCCTGTTCGATGCAGCCATTTATTATTCACCGGTAGGCAGCAAGGTGCAACTGGCCGCAAATCTGAATAATATCTTAAACAAAACCTATTGGGTTGGCGCGCAAAACTATTTAAGGCTTTTTCCGGGCACGCCAAGAAACATCATGTTTAATGTAACATACCGTATATAATGTCGAACATTACCACAACTATATCAAAACAAACCTTTAAAGCAGCTTTTAGCAACAAAGCCACTCTGGCGCTCTTAATTTTATTGGGTGTATCACTTTGTCTGGCCACTTATGTAGGTTGGCAAAATTATAAGTCACAGCAAAACCAACGCCTGCACTATAAAGAACTTGTTAGGGCGCAATGGCTGGCCAAACCTGATAAACACCCACACCGGATGGCCCACTATGGCTACCTTGCCTTTCGCGAAAAACATGAGCTGAGCTTTTTTGATTTCGGCATTGAAAGCTTTGCCGGTGTAAGTATCTTTTTAGAAGCCCATAAACAAAATACCGTTAATTTTAGCGAAGCCAGTTTTGCAAACGGCATGTTGCGCTTCGGCGAAATCAGCGTAGCCATGGTATTGCAGCTTTTGGTTCCCCTACTCATTTTCTTTTTAGGTTATAACAGCATCTCTGCCGAGCGTGAATCGGGCACTTTGAAGATTTTACTTTGCCAGAATGTAAGCTGGAAACAACTGCTTTGGGGCAAAACACTGGGTATTATCAGTGTTTGCCTTTCTATTTTTTTACCGCTCATATTGCTCACCATTTTATTGTGGGCTTCTTTAAGCAATTGGCAAATTAACGCCGATTCGAGCTTACGGCTGCTGATGCTGATTTTATGTTACTCGGTATATTTTTTCATCGCTTCGGCCATTACGGTTTTGTTATCGGCATACCACCAGAGTTCGAAAGCCGCATTAACTACCTTACTGGCCTGCTGGATTTTCTTTATGGTAATTATGCCACGGATTACACAAGCCATTGGCGATAAAATCCATCCCTCGCCTGCTAAAATAGAATTTGCTGATGCCATTGCAGCCGATATCAGCAAGCAAGGCGATAGCCACAATCCTGACGATGCACACTATGCCTCGATTAAAGATTCGTTACTTAACGCCTACAAAGTAGATGATGTAAAAAAACTGCCATTCAATTACGGGGGCTATATTATGGCCGAAGGTGAAAAGATCAGTTCGAAAATATACAGCAACCATCAGCACCAGTTAAATGCTACCTTCGAAAAACAAAACCAGATTACCATGTTTTCGGGCTTTCTGAATCCTTATTTATCGCTCAAAAACGTATCAATGGCACTTACCGCTTCAGATTTTAAAACCTTTGTCGATTTCCAAAATCAGGCAGAAGCCTACCGTTACCAGCTGGCTCAAAAAATGAACAAGTTGCAGATCGATAAAATCAGCAATATTGCACCGGACGAAACTGCTAAACCACTGGCCATTAGCCGATCTAACTGGGCACAGCAACCCGATTTCAACTACCGGTTTAGCCACTTAGGTACTGTACTCAAAAGCGAATTAATGGCCCTTGCTTCGTTATTATGCTGGTTAACATTAGTAATTATTATGATCCAATGCACGGCCCGTTGGGTTAAAACCATCCCAAACCAAAATTAAACATTTACTACAAATGAATAAAAGCATCTATATACTAGAGTTCAAGCTGTTTTTCAGAAACAGTGCTACCTGGATGGGCATCATCCTGTTAATTTTAATGGGTTTTGCAGGCCTGTATTTCGGCAAAACTTTTATCGAAAAACAGGAACAGGTAATTACAAAAGCTGCAAGTTTACAAAAACAACAAACCAGGCAAAACATAGCGCATTTTGGTAATGATATTGGTTTGTTTTTCTATCACAACAAGTTTTCTTTGGCCAATACACCAGGCGCCTGGGCAGCTTTTGCCAACGGGCAGCGCGATGTGAACCCTTACTTAATATCGGTAACCATGCTCGGTCTTGAAGGTCAGCTGTATGATACGGATCTAAGTAACCCGTTAAGCCTGCTTTTGGGTAAAATGGATCTCAGTTTTGTATTTATTTTTCTGTTTCCGCTGGTCATTATAGCCTTCAGTTATAACCTGCTCTCGGAACAAAGAGAAAGTGGTATTTGGTCATTATTGAAAGCACAAACCGACAACGCATTCGCAATTATCAGGCGTAAGTTTTTAGTGAGAATGATTGCAATTTTCCTGCTTGCATTATTGCTGATGCTGGTAGCCGGGTTTTATTTACAACTCCCATTTGATGGCACTTTTGCAGCAATACTGGTCCTGATTATGCTTTACCTCGCTTTTTGGTTTTCAATTTCTTTTGTTATTATTTCAGTTAACAAATCATCTAGCTTTAACGCTTCGGCACTCATCGCGGTTTGGGTATTGCTGTGTATTGTGGTTCCGGCGAGTTTAAATCTCTTGCTTACCAAAAAGTATCCGGTACCCGAAGCCTTACAAAATGTAATCAACCAACGCGAAGGCTACCATGAAAAGTGGGATATGGATAAATCAGTAACCATGACGCTCTTTTTCAAGCATTATCCGCAACTGAAAAAATATCCTTTTCCCGAAGAAAAAACTTTTAGCTGGTACTGGTATTATGGCATGCAACAAATGGGCGACGATGCCGCTGTAGGAAGTCGCCTGTTAATTGAAAAGAAGCTCGCTTCACGACAGTATTTTACAGAGACCACTGCGCTCTTTTTCCCAAGCATACAATTACAATTGGGCGTTAATGAGCTTGCGGGTACCGATCTGGATAGCCACCTTAATTTTCAGCAGGCCGTTAGGAAATACCATGAAGCTGTAAGGTTGCATTTTTACCCAGCCATTTTTACCAATGATGAACTTAAAAACACAGATATAAAAAATTATAAACTGGAAAAGTACTTTCCTAAAAATGTACCTGTTATCTGGATTAACCTTTTATCCATAACCACCCTAACGGTTATTTTAGCCGGGGTTGGCTATTTTTCATTTAGAAAGCGGATTTAAAGAAAATCGTCATTGCGAGAAGGCTATTTCAGCCATCGAAGCAATCTTAAAGCGTACGCTTCCAGCGATCGTTGTAAGATTGCCTGCCTGTTGCAGGCAGGCTTCGTCGTTCCTCCTCGCAATGACGTAATACTAAATACACTTCGACAAGCTCAGTGTGACAAACTTAGTTTTTATATCTCAGTGCTGTAAACTGATCTGATGGCATCACGCAAATTGTATTTCGAAGCCATAACCTCTCCATAAGCTCCTGCGCTGCGAATAGCAAAAATATCGCCTCTGAACGATTCTGGCTGTTCTACTTCTTTGCCAAAACAATCGGTGCTTTCGCAAATTGGTCCTACGATATCGTATTTTACGGCATCCGACTCCGGACTTCCGACTTCGGACTTCCGACTCAAATTCTCTATCTTATGATAGGCCTGATACAATGCCGGACGCATTAATTCAGTCATACCTGCATCTAATACCACGAAGTTCTTTTTCTTACCTTTTTTGATGTACAAAGCGCGTGTGATTAGCGAAGCTGATTGTCCAACCAACGCCCTCCCCAACTCGAAATGCACTTCCTGACCGGCTTTTACTGCTAAAAATTCGTTAAAAATTTTAAAATAAGCTTCAAAGTCAGGAATCTGGTTATCAGGATTGTGATAATCGATACCTAAACCGCCACCAACGTTTAAAACCTTTAAAGCAAAGCCTTTATCTTCAAACCAGGTTGCAAACTCATTTACGCGTACGCAAAGGTTTTTGTAAACATCAAGGTTAGTAATCTGCGAGCCAATATGAAAGTGAATACCGATGAATTTCAGATTTGCAGAAGCCTTTAAAGTTTCGGCACACTCTGGCAAATCCCACGAGTTGATTCCGAATTTGTTTTCATCCAAACCGGTAGTAATGTTGTGGTGCGTGTGCGCATCTACATTCGGGTTAATGCGAATAGCCACCTGAGCAGTTTTACCCTTTTTGGCAGCCAGTTCGTTCAGCACTTCCAATTCCTGTATCGATTCTACATTGAAGCAGAAAATATCCAGATCAAGTGCCTCGTTTATCTCTTTATCTGATTTACCCACTCCGGCAAATACAATTTTACCAGCATCAAAGCCTACTTCAACGGCCCTTCTCACCTCTCCTGCACTCACACAATCGGCACCGAAACCAATCCCTTTTATCTGTCCCAGCAAAACAGCATTGAAGTTGGCCTTCAGCGCGTAATGGATATGAAACTGGTATGGAGCAGCAGCATCTGCGCAGGTGCGCAAAGTTTTCTGCAACAACTCAGTATCATAATAGTAAAAAGGTGTTTCTATATTGTTAAACTTTGATATATCTTTATCGGCGAACATGTTCAAATTCCTTATTATAATTTTAATTCTATTCTTTGGGCTGGTATATATAGGTAACTACCTCGATTTAAAGCACGGAAGAATTACCCAAAAACAATACAACGGCAAAATCCGTTTTTTTATCGTATTACTGCTCATTGTATTATTCCTCATATTTATTAAAAAATGAAAATAGCAGCAGCCCTATTTATTGTCCTTATCCTTTCGCTTGGTTTATTTAACTCTTACAAAAAGTATAAAAACGGATTATTACCAGTGGCCTTTTTAGCGGTTCATTTCCTTATTGGGCTGCTGGTAATAACCGGTGCGTTTTTTCTATTATTCGAATAAACGGTTGTGCAAACTTCTTAAAGCTTCAGTTTTATATTCGCTTAAAATTAAAAGCGAAACGTTGTAATTGCTGCCACCGTAAGAAATCATACGGATTGGAATGTGTTTTAAACCTTCTAAAACCCTGCTGGCAAAACCATGTTTTTCCGAACCGAAATCGCCTACTACACACACAATACTGTGGTCGGTATCTACTTCTACACTTCCGAAACTTTCCAGTTCTTCGATAATTTGCGGTAAATGAGCCGTTTCATCAATGGTTAACGATACTGCAACCTCCGAAGTGGTAATCATATCGATTGGTGTTTTGTACCTTTCAAATACTTCGAAAACCCTGCGCAGGAAACCGTAAGCCAACAACATGCGGCTAGATTGGATACGGATAGCCGTAATACCATCTTTGGCTGCAATTGACTTGATTTTACCTTTTTCGCTATCGTGCGTAATTAAAGTACCTGCAGCTGCTGGCTCCATGGTATTTAACAAACGAACCGGAATTTTGTATTTCTGAGCCGGAAAAACCGACTGCGGGTGTAAAATTTTAGCACCGAAGTACGCTAACTCTGCTGCTTCATCAAACGATAACTGGGCAATTGGTTTAGTGCCTTTTACAATACGCGGATCGTTGTTGTGCATCCCGTCAATATCTGTCCAGATTTGAACTTCTTCGGCCAAAATAGCAGCCCCTAATAGCGAGGCAGTGTAATCACTTCCGCCACGGCGCAGGTTATCTACCTCGCCAAAACTGTTGCGGCAAATGTAACCTTGCGTAATAAACAGCTTGTTATCTTTATGTTGCTCCAACAGCGGTGTTAAGTGTTTGGTGGTAAAAGGAATATCTGGTTCGTTATCCTCATCCGTTTTCATAAAATCTAAAGCTGGCAACAATACCGAAGGCACGCCGATCGATTTTAAATAGATGTGATACAAAGTAGTGGATAACAATTCACCCTGTGCCAACACCACTTTTTCTTCAATTGAAGTAAAAAGGTCGTTAGCCAGGCCAGCTAAAAAGCCAAAGTGATAATCAATTACTTCATTTCCTTGCTCCTGAAATTCGGCTGCTGGCAAAAGTTCTATTACAAAGGTTTTATATTTTTGGTAAAGGTTTTCAACGCACTCGCTTCCCTTCTTCTTATCGCCAGCTAAAAAATGATTTGCAATTTCTACTAAACTGTTTGTGGTACCAGACACTGCTGATAAAACCACAATCTGCTCTTCATTTGGATTAATGATATCCAATAATTTCGTCATGCGCTCGGGACTACCTACAGAAGTACCCCCAAATTTTAATATTTTCATCTAGTTCTTTGTTGTTTTTCCCGGCGAAAAAGCGGCGGTAACGTCATCAGTTTTTACAACTATTTTAAAAAAGTTACAGTCTACCCACTTTAATACCGGATTTTCTTTATTATTGTATCGGGGCGTGAAAATAAGCAAAACCCGCTTAAAAGCAACACCCTCAACAAAATAAAATTTGGATGAATGAAAATAAATTGGTTTTTGGCCAAACTTCATCCATCAAAATTTGTTCAACACCAGATATTAAATTTAAAAAACAGCTCAATGCAAGCAATTGATCAATCAACGCAAGCCACAATTAATCAGTGGTTAAGTGGAAATTATGATGAGAATACCAAGGCAGAAATTCAGGCCCTTGTTGATAAAGATGCAACTACCGAACTAACTGATGCCTTTTATAAAAGTTTAGAATTTGGTACCGGTGGGTTACGCGGTATTATGGGTGCTGGCTCAAACCGCATTAATAAATATACCATTGGCACAGCTACACAAGGCTTAGCCAACTACTTAAACAATAAATATCCTAACGAAAAAATTAAAGTGGCCATTGCACATGATAGCCGCAACAACTCTGACTATTTCGCCAAAATTACTGCCGATGTTTTCTCGGCAAACGGCATCCACGTTTATTTCTTTTCTGCATTAAGACCAACCCCTGAGTTGTCTTTCGCGGTCCGCCATTTCGGTTGCAAAAGTGGGGTGATGTTAACCGCATCGCACAATCCTAAAGAATACAATGGTTATAAAGCTTATGGTGCCGATGGTGGTCAGTTTACTTCTCCTGATGATAAACTGGTAATTGATGAGGTAAACAAAATCAAAAGCATTGATGAGGTTAAATTTGACCGCGTAGATACCAATATCGAATTAATTGGCGAGGATGTAGATAAACTTTACCTGGATGGCATTACTGCACTATCAATCTCACCGGAAGCCATTAAAAGACAGCACGATTTAAAAATTGTGTTCTCTCCTATCCACGGAACAGGTATTACCCTGGTGCCTAAAGCACTTGAGCAATTTGGTTTTACCAACGTAACTGTGGTTGAAGAACAAAGCAAACCGGATGGTAATTTCCCTACGGTAGTTTATCCAAACCCTGAAGAAAAAGAAGCGCTTACTTTGGCCATGAACAAGGCGAAAGAAATAGATGCAGATTTAGTTCTGGCAACCGACCCTGATGCCGACCGCGTAGGTATTGCTGTAAAAGACAATAACGGCGAGTGGGTATTGTTAAACGGTAACCAAACCGGTTGTTTGTTAATCAACTACTTATTATCGGCCTGGCAGGAAAGCGGCAAGCTGGATGGCAATCAGTTTATCGTGAAAACAATTGTAACCTCAAACCTGATTGAGGAAATTGCTAAAAAGAAAGATGTAACCTATTACAATACACTTACAGGCTTTAAATACATCGGCCAGTTAATGACCGAACTTGAAGGTAAAAAATACTTTATTGGCGGTGGCGAAGAAAGCTACGGTTACTTAATCGGCGATTTGGTACGCGATAAAGATGCGGTGGTTTCTGCTGCATTTATTGCTGAAATGACCGCCTATTATAAAGATAAAGGCGCAAGTTTGTACAATGCTTTATTAGACATGTACGTAGAATATGGCTTGTACAAAGAAGACCTGGTATCGTTAACAAAAAAAGGAAAAACGGGTGCCGAAGAAATTAAAGCCATGATGGTGAAGTTCAGAGAAAACCCACCAGCAAGCCTGGGAGGTTCACCCGTTTCAGTACTGAAAGATTACGAATTAAGTCAGGAAACTGATTTAGCTACCGGAAAAGTAACCAAACTGGATTATCCAACTTCTGATGTTTTACAGTTTATTACTGCTGACGGAAGCATTGTTTCTGCCCGTCCGAGTGGTACCGAACCAAAAATTAAGTTCTATTGCAGTGTTAACGCACCTTTAGCTGACAGAAAAAATTTTGAAAAAGTAAATGCCGCTCTGGGAGATAAAATTAAAGCGGTAATGACTGATTTACAGGCATAATTTTAACGCTTGATAAAAATTGATAAACACAGATGAAGATTTTTCATCTGTGTTTTTTTGTTTCGTCATTTCGACTGAAGCATCGCGAAACGCCTGCCCGTACAGGCGGGGAGAAATCTATAGCCACGGAAGCACGGATTGACACGGAGAATTAACAATCATAACGAGGGTTAAACCATATAGAAATTGTACCGTTTACATCAATAAAAAAAGATTGCTTATATTTACAATTACAAAAGAGATCATCATGACAGCGATAATTTTAAAAGATAATGTAGATCAGCGCAAAATTGATGCGTTATTAAACTTTTTAAAGTCGTGGGATATTGATGCCGAATTAAGGATTACGGAACCCGAAAAATTAGTGCGGGGAGCTGATTTTACCCTGTCTAAAGGAATTTGGAGTGATTACGATATTAATTCTGAAGAACTCCGCGAGAAAGCCTGGAAGAGATAATGGTTCTACAGCTTAAAATAGATTTAGAATCTTAGACGTCCTAAAGTTTCATATTTTTCTTTGCTGCAACCAATTTCTTTAATACTTTTGCAGCTCAATACCCATGTTCAAAAGAATTCTGATATATCTCTTAGTAATCTGTACAATTTCCAATTGCTACATGCAGTTAATTGTGTACTCAGGGTATCAGATGAACAAAGAATACATTACCAGTGTATTTTGTATCAATAAGGCTCACCCTGAACTACATTGCGATGGCCAGTGTTTCCTGGCTAAAAAATTAAAAGATTTAGACGGTAAGAACAAACAGGCACAGGAAAACCTGAAACGCGTTGTTGAAGCCGAACCAGGTTTTAAACTAGTGGTGCTTAACCACACTATTCCTTTCTTTGTTATTAAATCAGAAAGCGGTTATCTCGAAAAACCTGTCAAAGATCTATCTATCGCTATATTTCATCCGCCGAAAACGGTTTAAGTAATTTTTTAATTCAAGTACGTACGTCACCCTGAATTTATTTCAGGGTCTCTCAATTAATTTAATTTTTTGAGATGCTTAATAAATCAGTTAGTTATCTTATTAACATGACGATTACGTTCGTAACCCCATTATTTTTTACTTATTCAATTTTCTTAAAATGAAATTAACAACATACTTATTGGCATTATTATGCTCTGCTTTACTTTTAACTTCTTGCAAAAAAGACAACAACGAAACCACTGCTGAAACCAAATCAACCTTTACCATCGAGTTTGACAACCAGGTAAACGGAAGTACTTTAGCATTAAATACAACAACTTACAAAAACGCTAAAGGCGAAGATTTCAAAATCAACGTATTTAAATATTACGTAAGCAACATTAAATTAAGCAAAGCCGATGGCAGCAGCTACCTGATCCCGGAAAGTTACTTTTTAATCGATGCTTCAAAAGCAGAATCAACCAATATTACTTTAAAAGATGTACCCACAGGTGATTATACCAAAATAGAATATACTATTGGTGTAGACTATGCCCGTAATTTTGCCGGCGCACAAACAGGAGCTTTAGACCCGATAAATGGCATGTTCTGGACCTGGAACAGTGGTTATATCTTTGTAAAACTCGAAGGTACCTCGCCACAATCTACCGCGGCAAACAATGCACTTACTTTTCACATTGGCGGTGTAGTTGATCCTAACAATACCATCAGAACCTTTGCTACCGAAATTAATGCAGCTAATCCATTGCGCGTTAGAACAGATAGCAAGCCAAAAATGCACTTTATTGTAAATGCAGCTGCCTTATTTACCGGTAAAACCGACGTAAGCTTTGCTACACTCAACTTTACAATGGGTGGTCCAAATTCGGTAATTGTGGCCAATAATTACACTAGTGGATTGTTTCGTTTAGATCATATCCACAATTAATGCTGAGGAAAATAACGGTCTTCGCAATGCTTGCTTTAAGCATTGCGTTGATGTATGCCTGTAGTAAAAGTGAGGACGAAGTAAGCCAACAAGAAACAAAACTGGCCTTTACCGTTCCTTCAAATTTTCCTACCCCTGCATACAATTTCGAAGACAATAAGCTAAGCAATGCTGGCTTTGCTCTTGGTAAAAAACTGTTTTACGATGCCCGTTTATCGGCGGACAAAAGTGTTTCGTGTGGAAGCTGTCACCAGCAATTTGCAGCATTTACACAGCTGGATCATAAGGTAAGTCATGGCATAAACAATTGTCAGGGCAAGCGCAATACCCCACCTTTGGTTAATTTGGCTTGGCAAAAGGCTTTCTTTTGGGATGGTGGTGTAAAAAATATCGAAACTTCACCCTTAAACGCCATCACCGATGCCTGCGAAATGGGTACCGATATTCAAACCATCGTTACTTTTTTAAAAGCCACTGCACCATACCCCGATATGTTTAAACAGGCATTTGGTTCAACCGAAATCAACTCGCAGCTAATACTGAAATCCATTACCCAGTTTACAGCCATGCTGGTATCAGCCAATTCGAAGTACGACCAGGTAATACGCAAGGAAAATGGCGTCGCTTTTACCGCTTCTGAGCAGGCAGGTTATACCCTTTTTAAAGAAAAGTGCAGTTCGTGTCATGCAGAGCCTTTTTTCACTGATTTTTCTTATCGCAGCAACGGTTTAGATCTATTGAGCGCAGATGAAGGCCGATCGCACATTACCAGCGTACAAACTGATTTTGGCAAATTCCGCGTACCTACGCTCCGTAACATCGAATATACCAGCCCATACATGCACGACGGCCGTTTTTACAGTTTGGATGAAGTGCTAAACCACTACGATTCGGGCGTAAAAGCAGCCGAAAACCTGGATGCTTCCTTAAAAAATGGCATCCCTTTAAACAGCACTCAGAAAGAGCAGATTAAAGCATTTTTAAAAACATTAACAGATCATGAGTTTATCAAAAATACATTATTTAGCGAATCGTAAATTATTCATTTTAGCTTTCTTACTGCTTGGCAGTAAAGCCTTTGCCTGCGATATTTGCGGCTGTTTTATGGGCATCACCCCCTACTATAACCGCAATAGCATCAGCCTCTTGTACCGCTACCGTTCATTTAACGGTTACGAAGGACAATCGCATTCCTTGTTTCCGAACGGTGGAAAATTCTTTATCCCAGCTAGAAGCCAGGATTCGCCAATTACCGGCCATGCGGGTGATCCGGGCGATTATGAACTCTACCGCTCAATGGAAATAAGAGGTAAATATTTTATTGGTAACCGATTAGAAGTGAATGCCATTTTGCCTTATGTTTCTAACAGCGAGCGTTATAATGGCTATACCTCAACTATTGGTGGTGTTGGCGACATCAACGTATATGCAGGTTACCATGTGCTGCAAAAGCTTGATGCTGATTTTAAACAACAGCTAATTGCAGGTGCAGGAATTAAATTACCTACCGGGAAAAATGATTTCAAAAACACGGCTGGTATCCGTTATTCTTCGCTTATGCAAGCCGGAACAGGCAGTACCGATGGTTTTATCTACCTGAACTACCTGGTTGGGCTGGGTAAATTTGGTGCAAGTTTAAATACCTCATACAAGGTAAATGGCACCAACAGCCGCGATGAAGGCATTGCCAACAGCACCACCAGTTTCCTGAATATTTTTTACAAACAAAGCATCGGTAACGATTGGCAGGTAATGCCGTCGGTTCAGTTTTTTTACGAATATTCGGCAGGCGAAAAATACAAAGGACAAAAAACCGGCGAACATGTAATGAACAATTTAATGGGTGGTGTAGGTGCCGATATTTTCTACAAAAACATTGCGCTAAATGTTGGCGTACAGAAAAATATCTGGGAAGCGGAAACCGATCACCCAATGAGTGCCGGTAAGGCTTATGTGGGCATTACCTACAATTTTTAAATCCATAAATATGAAACAACAAATCACATTTGTAATCGGTGTATTGGCTATCCTTTTCAGTTCCTGTAAAACCCAACCCAATGCCGAAGCCGTGCGTAAGGAGGTTCTAAACATCCACGATAAGTTAATGATTGATGGGGAGAAAGTGGTAAAAAACAAAATGAAGCTCGATACCCTGTTGCTTTCCGATCACCTGAAAAAATCGCCCGATTCTGCTGCTTCAAAACAACAGGTAAACGACATAATTGCCCGTTTGAACGCTGCAGACGAAAAAATGATGGATTGGATGCACTTTTTTAAAGATGATTTTAAAGGTAAAACCGAACAGGAAGACCTTGATTATTACAAATCGCAAATGATTAAAATCAGAGAGGTTGAAGATGGTTACATTAAGGTTACCCGCGAATCAGATTCAGTTTTAAAAGTTTACAAAATTAAATAGTCAGACGTCTGGAGACGGGAGTCGGAAGATATGGAGCAATGGTATAGGCAATTTAACATCGGTCTTCTGACTTCCGAGCCCGGACTTTCTAAAAAACAATAGATATGAAAAAATTAAGCATAGTAATATTCCTGATGGGATTAAGCACATTCGCGTTTAAATTAAATGCGAATCCATTAATAGTTAAACAAGAAGCAAACGTGGTTGATTCCAATAAAAAAGTAGTGACTGATCCCGTTTGTAAAATGAAAATTAAAGCAGCAACTGCAAAAACTACGGTTTACAATAAAGAAACCTACTTTTTCTGCTCAGAAAGCTGCAAACAGAAGTTTATAGCGAAACCGGCGAAGTTTGTGAAATAGTCGGAGGTCGGGAGACAGAGGTCAGAAGATATGGGACTACCTGGCTTTAAACATCCAGACTTCGGACTGTCCGACATCTGACCCCGGACTTTTCTAAAACAATTAACGCCCTAGACCGAATTACCTTGTATATTTACATTTTTAAATTCAAAACATGAATAAAATCATTTCTTACGCAGCAGCCAGTCTGCTGTTCGTTTCTATATTTACCGCTTGCAAGCAAGAAAAAAAGCTTCCTTTCTATGGCGAACGCCACGCAGAAATAGTTAAAGATGCTGCCGGAGTAGATAAAATTGATACGGTTTATCAAACCATTCCGAACTGGGCTTTCTTAAATCAGGATAGCGTTTTAACCACGAATAAAGCAACAGATGGAAAAATATATGTAGCCGATTTCTTCTTCACCTCTTGCACAACCATCTGCCCTACCATGCACCGCAACTTAATGACGGTTTACAACGATTTTAAAAGCAACCCCGATGTGATGTTCGTTTCGCACACTATCGATTTTAAATACGATAAACCCTCTGCATTAAAAAAATACGCTAAAAAACTGGGGGTTGACGGTCCCAAATGGCAGTTTCTTTATGGTAGCAAAGACAGTGTTTACACATTGGCTGAAAAGAATTATTTAGTTGCCGTGGGCGAAGACAGCACTGCTAAAGATGGTTATATCCATCAGGGCTATCTGGTTCTAATCGACAAAGACCGCCGGATTCGTGGTGCTTATGATGGTACCAAGGAAGACCAGGTTGAGCAATTAAAAAAAGACATTCCGGTTTTATTGGCGGAATACCAAAAGTAATAATATAAATCGTCATCTCGACTGAAACGCAGTGGAATGGAGAGATCTATCCTTATTGATTTCTCGGCTCCATTTCATTCCACTCGAAATGACGATTATCACAACAAAACATCCATGCGTAAATACATCATTAATTCCATATTTCTGCTTTCGGTTATCGCCATAGTCGTTTCCTGCCAAAGCCAGGAAACGATTGATTTGCAAAACTACATGTCGAACGGAAAAGACATTTACAAAAGCAGGTGCCAGAACTGCCATGGCGAAAACGGCGAAGGATTGGGTGAACTTGCACCTCCTTTAACCGACTCGGTTTTCTTAAAAACCAACAAAAGCCGTTTAGCTTGTTTCATTAAAAACGGCGCTAACGAAACATTAGTTATTCATGGCAAGGAGTACAAAGAAAAAATGCCAGCGTTCCCCGAACTGGCCGATATTGACGTAGCACAGGTAATGGTTTACATTACCAATTCGTTTGGCAATAAACAAGGTTTTGTACCTTACACTGAGGTTTCGAAGCAATTGCAGGATTGCAAGTAAAGTCATTCTAAAAGTAGCTGCCAAACTTAATTTATTTTAGATTTATTGAGATGCTGAAATAAATTCAGCATGACGAGCATCTCCATTAAAATTTTGCATTCTTTGCTCCTTTCTGCCTAAAAAACCACATCTTTGCGCAAAATGCAGGTTGTTCTATCGCTGTCCCGATTTATTGGGAGAGAGGAAAGTCCGGGCAACGCAGGGCATCTCGCTTTCTAACGGAAAGGGGTTCAGGAATGAAAACCTGAATTACGGATTAGTGCAACAGAGAATATACCGCCCCGGCTTATGTCGGAGTAAGGGTGAAAACGTGCGGTAAGAGCGCACGAGCGTTACAGGCGACTGTAGCGGATTGTAAACCCCGGGAGTTGAAAGACCAAATAGGCTAACGCACGTAGGGCTGCCCGTCCGATGTTAGTGGGTAGGTCGTTAGAGATAAACGGCAACGTTTATAGTGGATAAATGATAGAAATCTCGGGCAACTGAGACACAGAACCCGGCTTATAGACCTGCATTTTTTATTTTATTCCGCTAATAAAGCATTTTTCGTTTCACTCAATTTTAAAGTCTCTTCTGCACCCAGCACCGGAAATTTTAAGTCAAGGTTTTTCAATCTGTCTTCAATAATTTCGCTGATAGCCAACCGTGCAAACCATTTTTTATCGGCCGGTATAACATGCCATGGCGATTCAGCTGTACTGGTCTCATTTATAGCATCCTCGTATGCTTCCATGTATTTATCCCACAAAGCCCTTTCTTTAATGTCGCCCGAAGAGAACTTCCAGTTTTTGGTTGGGTCTTCTATCCGATCTAAAAAGCGTTGTTTCTGCTCGTCCTTACTTACATTTAAAAAGAATTTAAGAATCACGGTACCATTGGCGGTTAAGTGTTGTTCAAAGTTCCTGATGCTCTGATAACGTTGTTTCCAAAAATCTTTATTGATCTTTTTCACATCCGTAATCCCCGGAATATCCTCGCTCAAAACATATTCAGGGTGTACCTTACATACCAGCACATTTTCGTAGTGCGAACGGTTGTGGATCCCGATGCGGCCACGCTCTGGTAAAGCTTTATAATGGCGCCACAAAAAATCGTGCTGATATTCTTCTGATGTAGGCACCTTAAAACTGTAAACCTGGCATCCCTGCGGATTTAATCCGCTCATTACATGTTCTATTGCGCTGTCTTTTCCGGCAGCATCCATGGCCTGAAAAATAATCAGAACCGAATGTTTCCCTGCTGCATATAATTTCTCTTGCAGGTGGCTCAATTCTATCTTCGAATTTACCAAAGCATCTTTCGCTTTTTCTTTATTATAGCCGCCGGTAAAGTCGGTTTTATGGTTTTTTAATGAAAATTTCTTGTCGCCTTGTACAATTAATCCCTTAAATTCGTTTTTCATACCTATACACATTTTAAATAAACAGGTGCATCAATAATTTAAATATAGAACTAAAAAATAAGTAAATTAAATACGTTAATTTGCATACAGAGTTTTTTTATATTTAGCGCCTTAGCATTTACCAAAAGATCACCTTAACCAATATGTTTAAAGAGATAAAAAACAAGTACTTACGTTATTTTTCCATTGTTTTATTTTTTGTAATAATTTTCTTTTCTGCGCTTCAACTTAATTTTTTATGGCTGTTTGGCTATTCTCCCAGTGTACGCGACATTAAAGCGCCTACCCTGCGCGTGGGTTCTGAGCTTTACACTGCCGATGGAAAACTAATTGGCAGGTACTTTAAAGAGAACAGAACGCCGGTAAATTACGAAGAAATTGCGCCGAGCGTTATACATGCGCTGGTGGCAACTGAAGATGTACGTTTTTACAAACATTGGGGAATAGATGTACAGGCCGTTGGGCGTGCTGTAATTGGTTTAGGTAAAGATGGTGGTGCCAGTACCATTACACAACAACTGGCTAAAAACCTTTACCGTACGCGTTACAATAAATCGCAGGGCTTATTGGTAAAAATACCGCTGGTACGCACTTTAATTGTAAAATTAAAAGAATGGATGACGGCGGTAAAGCTCGAAGCTAATTATTCGAAGAACGACATCATTACGATGTACCTCAATACGGTTTCGTTCGGTAACAATACTTATGGTATAAAAACTGCCAGCAGGATTTATTTTGATAAAGAGGCCAAAGATCTCAGCACCACTGACGCAGCCATGCTGGTAGGGATGCTAAAAGGAACAACCCTTTACAACCCAACCAAGAACCCGGCTAAGGCATTGGAAAGAAGAAATGTGGTACTTGCCCAGATGAACAAATACAAGTACCTGAGCAAAGACAGTTTAACTGAACTGGCTAAAGACCCCATTAAACTCAAAGAAGGTAAAATGCAGGATGGCAGCGATGGCGACTCTTACTTAAGGGCTGCTGTAGCCAAGTACCTCGAAAAATGGTGTACCGATAACGGTTACGATTTATACGAAGATGGTTTAAAAATTTATACCACCATTGATTCGAAACTTCAAAAATATGCCGAAGAAGCCGTTGCCGACCAGATGCGGATTTTACAGCGCAGGTTTTACAGTGTGTGGGGTAATGAAGATCCATGGTACGATTCTGAGAAGCAAAAAGTAGATTACCCGGACAGGGCGATGAAAAACCTGCCTATCTATGCGCTTTTACAAAAGAAATTCCCAAATAACCCCGATTCTGTGCTGGCTTATTTCAATAAAAAGAAAAGGATGCAGATTTTTACCTACAAAGGCGATCGTGATACCTCTTTTTCTACTTTAGATTCGATCCGTTACTATGGAAAAATCATGAACACCGGTATGATGACCATGGAACCGGCCAGCGGTAAAATTAAAGTTTGGGTAGGTGGAATTAACCATAAATTCTTCAAGTACGATCACGTAAATCAAGCCAAACGTCAGGCCGGCTCTACTTTTAAACCTTTCGCCTACCTTACAGCTTTAGAACAAGGCATGAGCCCTTGCGATAAGTTTACCGATAAACCCGTTAAAATTGCGTATCAGGATAAAGGCGAAACCAAATACTGGGAACCTAAAAACGCCGATTATAGCATTACTTACCGCGAAATGAGTTTAAGATGGGCCATGGCCAGATCGGTAAATACCATTACTGCACAGGTTACAGAAAAGGTAGGTTGGGATAATGTGGTAAAATATGCACACGAATGCGGTATCGATAGTCATTTAGAATCAGTTCCATCCGTAAGTTTAGGCTCAAACGATGTTACTGTTTATGAAATGGTGAAAGCTTATGCCACTTTCATGAATAAAGGTATTAAAACAGATCCCATCTTAGTCGAAAAAATCACCGATCAGGATAACAATTTAATTGACGAATTTAAGCCTAAAACCAAAAGGGTTTTAAGCGAAGAAATTGCCTGGTTAATGACCTACATGTTCCGTGGCGGTATGGAAGAGCCCGGAGGAACTTCGCAGGCATTGTGGGAATGGCCTGATTTATTTAGAAAAAACAACCAGATTGGTGGTAAAACCGGCACTTCATCTGATTATGTTGATGCCTGGTATATGGGGTTAACTAAGGATTTGGTAACCGGAGTTTGGGTGGGTTGCGATGAGCGTACAGCACACTTTAAAAATGGCGAACAGGGTGAAGGATCGAGAACGGCCTTACCTATTTTTGCCAAGTTTATGGAAAAAGTTTACCTCGATCCAAGTACCGGCTACACCTATGGTCCTTTTCCGAAAGCTACAGTTGACATTACCCGCACCTACAACTGCCCTAGCCCGCAGATTGTTAGAGATACGACCTCAACCGATAGCGTAATGGTCGATTCGACCGAATTCACTGTACCAGAAACTCCGGAAACAGCCACACCTGTGGTGGTTGAGCCTGAAGTGAAAAAGGAAGAAAAGAAACCCGAACCCGTGCAAACCCCACCAGCTGCAACTGTGCCTTTAACCAAAAAGGAAGAACGCGAGTTGAGAAGGAAGCAACGCCAGGAGGAACGTGAAAGGAAAAAAAACGAGAATAACAATAACGGCAATTAAGGGAGTTTCCCACTATAAATTTTCGGCTAACCAATTGCTTTTGGTTAGCCGAAAAAGTTTAAAAAAATGTTAAAATTTCAATAGTATTTTAAACAATTGCTATTTTTATTTTTCAAATCCCTTATAATTTCATTTTCGTAAATTACTGAACATCGATACTAAAACTACACGTATGAAAATAGGCTCTACTTTATTAAAGCGATATACTATTTTATCGCTCCTGCTTATTCTTTCACTTTCTGTTAAAGCCCAATATTTTGGCCAAAATAAAGTAAGGTATAAAAAACTCGATTTCGAGGTTTTACAAACACCGCACTTCGAAATTTACTACTATATTAAAAACCCTAAGCTCCTGAAACGCTTTTCGCAGGATGCCGAAACCTGGTATAAAATGCACCAGGAGGTTTTCAGGGATACTTTTTTAAAGAAAAACCCGATCATCCTTTACAACAATCACCCTGATTTTCAACAAACTACCGCGCTAAACGGAGAAATTGGAATTGGTACAGGTGGGGTTACCGAAGCCTTAAAAAACCGGGTAATTATGCCGGTTATGGAGCTAAACAGCCAAACCAGGCACGTTTTAGGTCACGAGTTGGTGCATGCTTTTCAATATCACCTCTTGCTTGAAAAAGATTCAATCAGTCTCGAAAATGTAGGTCAAACGCCACTTTGGATGGTTGAAGGGATGGCCGAGTACCTTTCTATCGGTAAAAAAGATGCTTTTACTTCGATGTGGATGCGCGATGCCATGTTAAACCGCGATATTCCTTCATTAAAAGACTTAACCAACTCTAACAAATATTTTCCTTACCGTTATGGCCAGGCCTTTTGGACTTACATTGGTTCGCAATACGGCGATACCACAATTGTTCCATTATTTAAGAACACTGCTAAATACGGTTACGAAAACGCCATCAAATATACTTTTGGTTACGATGATAAAACCTTATCAGGTCTTTGGAAAAACTCAATAGATGCGCATTATAAACCTATGCTAAAGGCAGACAGTTCGCAGATTAAAATTACCGGCACCAAAATTATCGATAACAAAAATGCAGGTAACATGAACGTTGCTCCTGCGTTGAGCCCTGATGGTAAATATCTGGCATTTATGTCGGAGAAAGATCTCTTCGGTATCGATTTGTTCCTCGCCGACGCTAAAACCGGAAGAATTATCAGAAAATTAACCAGTCAGATTTCTAACGGTCACATTGATGATTTTAACTTTATAGAATCGGCCGGAGCATGGTCGCCGGATAGTAAACAATTTGCCTTTAGTATTTTTAGCCAGGGTAAAAACCAGATGATGGTTGTAGATGTAGCCACTGGCTCTACAGTATCACAAACGGCTATGGGTAAAGTGCAGCAATTTGGCAATTTAACCTGGGCACCAAACGGAAAAGATGTAGCATTCTCGGGTATGGTTGAAGGTCAAAGCGATATTTTCTCTTACAATCTAGACACGAAAGCAGTTACCCAAATTACTGATGATGTGTATTCTGACTATGCACCAAGCTACTCTCCTGATGGTAAAAAACTGGTATTTTCATCAGATCGCGCAGCCATTCAGGCCAATACAGTAAATGCTGTGCTTCCAATCAATCTGGCAGTTTACGACATTGCAGCCAAAACAGTTAGCAATCTGAACGTATTTCCGGGGGCTAATAACCTGAATGCACAATTCTCTTCAAACAGCCAAAACATCTATTTCTTATCAAACAGAGATGGTTTCAGGAATTTATACAAATACAATTTTGCCGATAACACTGTAGATCAGCTAACTGATTACTTTACAGGTATCAGTGGTATCACCGAATTTTCGCCGGCTATTTCGGTATCGGCGACTGATGATATTGTTTACAGTTACTACCGCTACCAACGTTATACCCTTTACAATGCTAAATTAAGCAGCTTTAAAGCTAAACGCATTGGAAACCAGGAAGAAAATTTCGATGCGGCCATTTTACCTCCAATGGAAAACATCGGGGTGAACATCATCAATTCAAACCTGAACAATTTCGACCGTTTCGAAAAAACCGTTGCCGATTCGATGAAAGTGGTGCCTTATAAACCAAAATTTAGGTTAGATTATCTGGCAAACAGTGGTGTTGGTGTTTCTACCAGCCGTTTCGGAACAGGTGTTTCGGGTGGTATAGTGGGTATGTTTAGCGATATTTTGGGTACTAACCAGATTATTGCCAACATCTCTGTAAATGGCGAAATTTATGATGCTGGCGGATTAGTAGGCTACATCAACCAAAAAAGCAGAATAAACTGGGGAGCTGCCATATCACACATTCCTTATGTATCTGGTTTTAGATCTTATGGGTACGATAATATACCAATAGGTAAGGATAAAAATGGCGTCGAACAAACTACCAATGCCTTTACAGATCGTACAGATATTATCAGAACCTTTGAAGATCAAATTCAGGTTTTTGGTGCCTACCCATTTAGCAAAATACACCGGTTCGAACTGGGAGGAGCATTTTCACATTATAGTTACCGGATAGACCGTTACAGTAATTACTATGATTCGAATGGCTTTTACATGGGGTCAGACAAAAGCAGAATTTCAAATGAGGAAGCTTCAAAAACTTATGAAGTTCCCTTTAATGCCTTTACCCTGTATCAGTTAAATGCATCTTTTGTTGGCGATAATTCTATTTTCGGTCTAACAGGACCATTGGATGGTTTCAGATATCGTGTGAGTGGCGAAAAATATTTTGGCACCTATAATTTTGCAGGTGTAACTGCCGATTTGCGCAAATACTGGAGAGCAAAACCGGTTACCTTCGCGGTAAGGAGTTACAATACTTTAAGAATTGGTAAAGATGCAGATAAACTTTACCCAATGTACCTGGGTTACCCATACCTGATTAGAGGCTACGAATCGAACTCGATTTATAAAAGTACTTCTGCTCAATCATCCGAATCTTTTGATATTAATCAATTAACAGGAAGCAAAATAGCAGTTTTTAACTTTGAAGTCCGTTTACCATTTACCGGTCCTAAAAAATTAGCCGCAGTACCTTCTAAGTTTCTGTTTTCTGACCTGAATTTATTTTTTGATGCTGGAATTGCCTGGACAAATGACACTAAAGTAAAGTTCAAAAGCGAACCAACATACACGACTGAGCCTGTTTTAGATGAAAATAAACAACCGGTTTTTGATGAGAAAGGAAAAGCAGTGACCTATCAGGCAACCACAGAACGTGTACCGGCAATGAGTGTTGGTATATCGGTACGGGTAAATGTTTTTGGCTACTTTGTATTGGAGCCTTATTATGCCATTCCTTTTCAACGTAAAGATGTTAAAGCGGGTGTATTTGGTTTAACCTTCGCACCGGGCTGGTAATTATAATCAAAAATCATTGGCATAAAAAAGGCGATCGGGTTACTGATCGCCTTTTTTTTGCAGGATATGTTTTTGTTAAGATAGGCTATTGAACGATAACTTAACCTGATTGGTTATGTTTCGGTGTAAAAGGATATTTTCAAAATCGAGCCCTATGGTTAAATCAATCCAATCGGGATTACATGAGCGCACCAAACGTTCTTTTTGCATGCGGGTAAACCTGCTAATGGTTTTAAAACGAACCAAAGCCTGGGCTTCCGATTTAAACTCTTCAAAATAAACTAAACGGGTTAATTGCATTCCATTATCGAAGAATAAGTTTGGCATCTGTTTGTAGAAATCCAATGTCTTAATCAAATCAGAACTCATGCCTACGTGCATGCTGGTGCGATTTCTGTCGGTAACGATGTAAACAAACTTTTTCATGATCTTGTGTTTAAAAATTAAAACTAAACTATTTAGTATATCTTCTTGCAATTAAAAATAATATTACTAACTTTATGAGCATAAAATTACTAACTATTTTAGTAATTCCAAATTTATTTTAAAATTTATTTTTATGTCAAATATTTCAAATAATTTAAAGTACCTCAGGAAGAAAAAAGGCCATACACAGCAAAATTTCGCTGATATTATGGAAATTAAAAGATCTTTAATCGGCGCCTACGAGGAAGACCGTGCTGAGCCTAAATATGAATTACTAAAAAAAATAGCAGAATATTTTGACTTAACGATTGATGAATTCATCAATGAGAAGATATCAGATAGCTGGAAACCGAAGCCGAAAAGCCAGGGTTCTAACCTGAGGGTACTGAGTATTTCTGTCGATCAGCACGACAGGGAGAATATCGAACTGGTACCGGTTAAAGCCAGCGCTGGTTACCTTAATGGTTTTTCAGATCCGCAATACATCAGCGATCTGCCTAAATTCCAGTTGCCCCTACCCGCTTTAAGGCAAGGGACTTTCCGTGCTTTCGAAATTATGGGCGATAGTATGTTACCTGTTCAACCCGGCAGCGTAATTATTGGCGAATATTTAGATAACTGGAACGAAGTAAAAACTGGCGAAACTTATGTCATCATCAGCAAAAATGAAGGCGTAGTATATAAAAGAGCTGGTAACCGTTTTAAAGAAAACAAAGACCTGAAATTAATTTCAGATAATAAGGTATATGATGCCTATACCATTGCAGCCGAAGATATTTTGGAAATCTGGAAAGCGAAGGCCTATATTTCTACTTCTTTACCAGAACCTGCACCAGACCCAACCATGGAAACTTTAACCCAAATGATGGCCCAAATGCAGAAATCAATTTCGCAATTGAATAAGAATTAACAATTTTTAACAGGCTCCGATTAAACCGTTTACGTTTTTTTATATCTATTAGTTAACGAACATATAAAAAAATTAAACATGAAAAGAGCAATTTTAACCATAGCAATTGCAGTGATGGGTTTAACCGCTGCATTTGCTCAACAAGACACTACAAAAAGGGCTAGAAGACAAATGCCTAAAATGACTGCTGAGCAGCGTGCTGAAAGAGTAACAGCCAAAATGGAAAAAGAGCTGAGCTTAACAGCCGATCAGAAGTCGAAAATTTATGCCATCCAACTGGAAAATGCTAAAACCATGGAAACCTGGAGAAATGCAGACCAGGGTGATATGAAAGGCAAAATGAAAGATCGCAAAGCGGCTATGGAAGCACAAAAAGCTAAAATAGATGCCGTTTTAACTGCCGATCAAAAAACCAAAATGGATGCATTCCGTGCAGAGGCTAAAGAAAAAGCAGGTAAAATGAGAAAAGGAATGGGCCAGCACAAAAAAGATAAAGCACCTGTTGTATCTAACCCGCCTACACAAGGCTAAGTTTATGTATTAGTTTTAACCAACAAGGTTAATTCGTCATATTTTAGAAAGCGTTCTGATTATTCAGCACGCTTTCTGTATTTTTGGCCAATGCGTAAAATCGAGCAATTCCTTAACAGCAAACTTCAGGAAAGGAAAGACAATCTTTCGATCAGAAATCTGTCTACCAACCTCCCTCCTGTCGATTTTTGCTCAAATGATTACCTGGGTTTTGCCCGATCGACTGAACTACAGCAACTCGTTTCCAGTTTGACCAGTCAGTTACCCGACTATAAAAATGGTTCGGGAGGCTCTCGCTTATTGAGTGGCAACACAGCTTATATTGAAGAAACCGAACATTTCATTGCCAGTTTTCATGGTGCAGCAAGTGGGTTAATTTTTAATTCAGGTTACGATGCCAATGTGGGTCTGTTATCAAGTATCCCGCAACGTGGCGATACCATTATTACCGATGAACTTGTCCATGCCAGTATTATTGATGGCTGCAGATTAAGTCATGCTACCCGCTATAAATTTACGCATAACGATGTAGATGCACTCGAAACGAAACTTAAAACCGCGCTGGGAAACATTTTTGTGGTAGTAGAAAGTGTTTATTCGATGGATGGCGATACCGCTCCTTTAACAGCTATAGCGGCCCTTTGCGAAAAATATGGTGCTAATTTAATTGTTGATGAAGCCCACGCTACTGGTGTTTTTGGCGAAATGGGCAAAGGCTTGGTACATCAGCTCAACCTTACCGAGCAGGTATTTGCAAACGTTGTTACTTTCGGTAAAGCTATAGGTGCACATGGTGCCATAGTCCTGGGCAGCCAAAACCTGCGCCATTACCTGATCAATTTTGCAAGGTCGTTTATTTACACTACCGCAGCGCCGATCCATAACGTGATAACGGTAAATGCAGCTTATCAGTTACTGGGTAAAACAGATTGCACCATCATTCATCAGAAAATTGCGCTTTTCAGAAAGTTGCTTAAAGATAAAAATATGCAGGCATTGGATAGCGAAAGTGCTATACAGGGTATTTTATTTGCATCGAACGAAAAGGCTAAAAAGGCTGCAACATTTTTACAGCAAGCCAGATTTGATGTTAGGGCCATTTTAAGCCCAACTGTTGCGCTGGGTAAAGAGCGGTTACGCATTTGCCTCCATACTTTTAATACCGACGAGGAAATTACCTCATTGGTTAACCACCTACACGAATTTCAACTTAATGGCTAAATATTTTATTACCGGTATTGGTACCGGCATAGGCAAAACACTCATTAGTGCAATTGTTACCGAAAAACTTCAGGCCGATTACTGGAAACCCATCCAATCGGGTGATCTTGATACAAGCGACAGCCTAACCATTGGCAACTTAATTTCGAACACAAAAACGGTTATCCACCCCGAAAGTTACCGTTTAACACAGCCCTTGTCGCCACATTTATCGGCCAGACTGGATAGCATTGAAATTGACCTTAACCAGATTAACATACCTGAAACGGCGAACAACCTGATTATTGAAGGCGCAGGTGGTTTAATGGTTCCTTTAAACGAAACCGAACTGATTATCGATTTAATTAAAAAACTGAATGCTGAAGTGATATTGGTTTCGCAAAACTATTTGGGCAGCATTAACCATACCTTATTATCGCTCAATCTGCTAAAACAATATGATATTCCGGTTAAAGGAATTATTTTTAATGGCGATGAAAACGCAGAAACGGAAAGATATATTTTACAGTATAGCCAGGCAAAAAAGCTGGGATATGTACCTCACTTGAGCCAGGTTGACCGCGAGCAGGTAGCCATGGCTGGCGAATATATTTCGATTTAAGATCTGGTAAAGACCTCGCAGGTTTTAAAAACCTGCGAGGTTTAAATTAACGTTCAGTTAAATAGCCACTCTTTTTAAGAAAATCGGCCCATACCTGATAACCTGCCGGAATTAAATGCAAACCATCTTTGGTTAATTCGGCTCTTAAATGCTTATCCTGATCGGTAAAATTCGGATACAAATCGATAACAGTTACGTTTTTAGCTGCAAATTTCCTGATCTCCTCATTCAGCCACAAAATGTGTTCGTCTTTACCATAATGGTTTTTAAACTTTTCGAAAGCACTGTTTACAGGTAAAAGTGTATTGAAATAGATGTGTGTTTTCTTAGAGCCTTTTCTAATTCTGCTAATGATGGTCTTGTAATTCCTTAAAATAACGCTATCAGGTATATTTCTCGATATATCGTTAATGCCTATCAGCACAAAAACTTTGGCAGGTTTGCCATCAATTACATCCTGCAAACGTTCCAATACACCAAAAGTAATATCTCCTGAAATGCCTCTGTTTTTAGCCTGTGGCAGATCCAATAATTTAGCCCAATCGGTACCAGCTGTAATGCTGTTACCCAGAAAAACAAAATCTTTTTTCGATTTAGGATCAGCTTTAAATTTCGCTGCCAGCTCTACATATTTCCCGGGACGATAAGTGCTATCCCATTTTACTACCTGTGCTTGTACCGGTTTAAAGTTTAACCATACAATTGCAAAAGCAAAAACCAGTAACCTCTTCAAAAATATTCTCATGCGTTTATTATAAAAACCTAAAATACTACTTTGCCTGCACTAAAACATCCGGATAATCAGAAATAATACCATCTACATTTAAGGCTTTCAGTTTTTGTACATCGGCTAAAGTATTGGCCGTCCACGGAATAATTTTAACCCCATCAGTATGCGCTTTAGTCACCAGCTCTTCGGTAACCATTTGCCATACGGGACTCAAAATAAATGGTTTAAAACCTAAATCAGCTATATTTTCTTCGTAAGTTTTTTTATTAGCTACGAGGAAAGAAGTTTTAACCGCCGGGTATTTTTGGTGAATGAGCTGAATAGTACGTTTATCAAAAGATTGGATTACCACAAAAGATGCAATTTTCTTGCTGTTAATTACTTCCATTAAAAGTTTAACAAAAGTTTCGGGATCGGGATTGGTTACGCCATCGCCCTTTTCGCTGCATTTGGTTTCTATATTGTAAAAGAACTGTTTACGTTTATTGGCTTTAATATCGCGTTGAACAGCGTCAATTAAATCGGCCAGCAAAGGCAGTTGCGTTTTTTCTTTTTTCTGTTGCGGGAAAAGCCCGTAGTATTTACTTCCGATGTCGAATTGCTTAATTTCGGCGTAATTCATTCCAAAAATCGGGTATTTACCTGCATCCGATTCCGGAATTTCTTTTCCTTCGGGTGTAAGCATAAACGCCGGACTTAAATAATCATCGTGCGTAACCACCACCTTACCATCTTTGGAGATGTGGGTATCCATTTCCAAGGTGGTTATGCCATCGATTTTCATGGCATTCAGCATGGCTGGAATGGTATTTTCGGGCATTAAACCACGGCCACCACGGTGTGCTTCGGCACTAAAAGCAGGGAATTTAACTTCCTGTGCATAAGATTTTACAGCGAATGCAGACAAGAAAATAAAGATTGCTGTTTTGTTAAGTTTCATATTTAGAAGGGATTTCATAGTAGCGTCAGATGTTACCATCTGACGCTGTTAATCTATTTTAAATTTAATTTTGGAAAGAGACTTTTAAAGATTCAGCCAGATGGTAAATCTGCCAGCAAGGGAGTTAAGCCTTAATTTCAGCTTCAAATTTTTCGCCAAAACGATCGGTAGCCACTACTTTTACATCCTTTACCTCGGGTGCAAAATGGGCTAAAAACAGGTGATCGGTTGAACGGGGTTCTACAAATGGCCTTGGATTTGGCAATTTATCACCTTTGTATAATTTTACCGCTAATGGATCAAATCCATCTTGTTGCGCCAATGCGCCCATAGCTTTTCCATCCAGAAAATATTCTACCTTCCATTCGGGATCATAATTCCAGACATTTGCAATAAGCCTTTTCTGATTGGTTAAAGTATCAACATAAATATCAAGCTGTTCTTTTCGATCCCTGCCTGTCGATTTGTAATACCATTTCAGCTCGGTTCCATCAACCTCGTAAACACCATAACCGCGCGGAGTTCCATCTTCACAAATCGGGCCCGTCCACCAGCCGCCACAAACCGTACCATGGTTGTGCTCATAAATGCCATTTTTAATTACATTTTTATTAAAGTGGGTATGCCCCGACATGATATGAATGTTCTTGAAATCTTTTAAAATGGCATAAAAATCTGTATTGTTCTTTACCGAATTATGCACAGGGATATGCAGACAAATAATTAACAGGGCATCTTTAGGTACAAATTGAAGATCTTTTGCCAACCATTCCAGTTGCGTTGGGGTAATGTATCCATCGTAGGTACGTTCAACACCTAAATAACGTACATCATCTAGGACCACGTAATGTGCCTTCCCCCTGTTAAACGAATAATAAGTTGGCCCATAGTGCGCCTGGAAAGTACGGTCAGAAGTATCATCCCCTCCTTGCCTGTAATCCTGATCATGGTTACCCAAGGCCTGGAAAAACGGAATCCCAATTTGCGCAATAGCCTCATCATATGCAGGAAAAAGATCAAAATTATCCCAAACTAAATCTCCAACGCCGATTCCATGAACAGGTGTTTTCCCCATTGATCTCACTATTGCTCTAGTGTCGGGCACCGAAGTTTCCATCATCTGCACTACATCTTTTTTATTTTTCACCTGTGGATCTGCCCAAATGATAAAGTTGTGTTTTTCATCATTTTGTTTAAGTGGTTTAAGATCGAAATTTAACTTTCCGGCAGTATCTGGTTTATAATAGTGACGTGCGATGCTGCTTTCTGTTTTAAACTCATAGCCTGAAGGTGTACTGATCCAAACAAAACGGGCCAGCTCATGGAGTTTAATTTCATAGTTGCCATTTTTATCGGTCTGCACCGCGCTGTAGCCATCAGAAATCACTACACCAGAAATAGCTTTACCTTTACCGGTTACCGTTCCGCTTACCAATCCATCTACAGCGAACAGCGAGGATGGAAAGGATTTTAAACTAACAAATAAGGTAGTCGTTAATAAAGTTGATTTTTGTATAAAGGATCTTCTATTCATTGCGAATGATTTTTTATTTACTGCGGAAGAATATAAAATAATTTCTTCCGCAGATGACAAAGATTTTTATAGATCTTTTTAAATTTATTATCTTATTTCAGTTGCGTTAGCAGACTCAATATCTGTAAGTGCTGAAGTTTTAGTTAAAAGAATCGGAGTTTGCGTTCTTGCTTTTACCCATTTATTTAATTTTGTATCATAAGCGCCTCCTAAAAGGTAGAAATAGCCTAAATCTGCAGTTAAATAGGTTAACGATTGTGTATTTGTACCTGCTCTGTAAAAAGGTTGAGGAACTAAATTTTGAGGATTAATGATATCGTAAATATCAGTATTACCAATTCTGTAACCTCCACCATAATTAGGGGCACCGCCAGATTGATATAATAGCCCGCCAGTACTAACCCACAATACGTCGATAGGTACAGTAGCTCCGGTGACCTCAATACCTCTAAATACTGCCATCCCGAATGCATTACCACTATTTGCCATTAAACCCGTGGTGGCATTACCTGTAACTGTACTAGCTGAGTTAAAACGATCGCTCACCTTATTATAATCTAATGCCCTAATCCATTTTGATGAGGCAATTGATGTAGAATTAGCGCCGTTAATTAATTTATTTATACCACCAACATAGAAAAATTCGCCCTTGCTTACAGTGCCAGAAGTTAGATTTATTTTGTAAGTACGCTGCTGGCCAGTTGCCCAACCTTGTGCTGGTACACCCGTTGGTACAGATGCTCCAGCATTATTAGAAACTATTAAAGAAAAAGGCGTGTTGGCAAAATTAATATCTTTAGTAGCCCTAAGCTGAACGTATTCATTGTTGCCATCACCACCATTTACATCACTTATAAAGCCTGAAATTACACATTCAGGAGCATCAATGTTAGTGCTTAAAGCGGCAATATCATTAGCATTAGTTATACGTAGTTGTGGAAGTATTTTATCATTAACGATTTTATTGATTATTATCCCTTTATAATTACCAGAATATGGTGGCTTTACAGATGCAAATGACGCATTTGGATCGGTATAGAATCCGAAATCATTTGTACCATCATTTAAAACTTTATCGCCTGCTAAGGTTTCTGTAGCAGATAATGTTGGATTGAATGTGCATTTATAAATAGTTAGCAAAGTACATTCGTACCTATCTGGATAAGTAGCTATTAGATTGCCATATCCTCTCGAAATATATAAAGTTTTACCTGAAGCAATTTTAGTAACATCAGCACCAGTTTTGCCCGTAATTTGTAACGTACCATCAACACGTTTCAACACTCCCCCTTCAATTTTAACATGAACAGAATCGCCAGGAACATATTTTGCAGCATCAACACCAATGTTTATGGCAATACCTCTTAATGAATCTAGCCCACCAACAATTCTAGTATTTTGAATGATGAGCAAACCCGATGGCAAATTATTGGTAGAATGATTAGAAATTACCTGCCCTTTAACCATACTGGCCCCACGCATATTTTCGGTTGTAAGCGTTACTTCAGTATTTTTATAAATTTTGCGTAAATCAACATTTGGGATAAACATACTAGGTGTTGATAATACGTAATCGGTATCTCTTTTACAACTTATTATAACTGCAATACACCCTAGTGCAAACAGCATATTTCTTATTATTTTATTCATAACTTTTAACTCAATTTTAAATAATTATGGTTTCTGCCACCACATTAAGGTATTTATGTCATCAGCACCTTGTGCAGCTATTGCATTATTATAACTAGTTGGATTCGTTGATTGTGTTACCACTGGATAATTTAACCTTGCTGGCATTTTTTGGTTGTTAACCAAACCGGGGCCTTTTGGTAAAATAGGATGCCCGGTACGGCGATATTCAAACCATTGCTGAAAATCCACCAAAAACATTGCGTAGTATTTTTGTATATGAATCATCTCTAACTGACTATTTCCGGATGTGGTATTATCCAATGGAAGTGTTGAATCCCAATCTAAATTGGCTGCCTGTACATAATCAATAAACCTACTATCAGTTGTTGTACTGATGTAATTTGGCAACCAATAATTTATCGCATCAACCATTCCTTTGTAGTAATATTTTTCAGTTGGGCCACTAATCCATCCTCTTGCAGCAGCTTCTGCCAAAATAAAATCAACTTCGGCAGCATTCATAATTATACCTGTAAAACGATCAGTTTGTAAGGTGGGCTTATTTTCAGCATCAGAATTAAAGTGAGATAAAACCGAAAGACCAGATCCCTGAGCATAACCACTTGGAATACCAACAAAACCACCATTTGGTGCAGCATCTATACAAAAACGATTAACATTGTTACCTGTTAAATTACTATTCATACGGGGGTCATCCCATGTTACCAGATTACCCAAAAAGAAATTGCAAATAGGAATTCCTCTGAAATCAGCAGCTCTAATATTCACCATAAATGGTGATGAAAAAACTGCGGTACTACTGTTTGTTCCGTTCCATAAAATTTTAGCCGTGTGGGTATTATTTTGCATTATCGGATATTCTGATGGGTTGCCATCAACAATTTGTTTTATTTTGGCAATTATAGTTGGCGCAACTTCGGCTTTGCCAGATGCCCTTAATAATAATCGTAAATACAACGAGTTGCAAAACCTTCTCCATTTTGAAACATCGCCTTGAAAAACAGGATCGCCAGTGGTATTAATTGGCGTACCCTCTTTTAAAAGTTGGTTAGCTTGTTCTAATTTGGCAAACATATCAGCATAAATATCTTTTTGTCTGTCAAATTTAGGTTGTACGTTTCCCTCTTTACCTAAATTGGCTTCGCTATAAGGTACATCTCCATAAGTATCAGTTAATAATTGAGATACCCAAGTTTGAGCAACAAGTGATATGCCTTGATAAGATTTGTTTAGCGATTCTGGCTTGCTGGCAATGGTATAAATATCTTTTAAATCAGTTAAAAATAAGTACCAATTGTTCCACGTATAATCTGCCTGTGTTCTTCGTACATCGTACCTAAAAACACGACCTTCCGAATCGTTAATTTCAACCGTTACTTGCATTAGCTGGTTATTAAAATTCCAATTTCTGCTCATATTTGCGTTAAGAACACCAACTAAAGCAGGTGCTAATAATTGGTTTGCTGTTGTTGTGCTCTTGCCAATAGGATCGGTATTAACTTCGGTAAAGTCTTTTGTACAAGAATTAAAGGTTAAACCAATAATGGCTAAAAAAGTATATGCTAATGTTTGTTTATAATTTTTCATGTTGATAAAATTAAAGTCCAACTACTAAACGGGCGCCAAAAGTTCTGGTTGAAGGCAATTGGCCTGTTTCAAAACCTTGAACTATATCTCCTCCCGCTAATGTTCCAAACTCGGGATCGAAAGCTGGCCAAGGCGACCAAATAAATAAGTTACGCCCATAAACGCCTAGACTCAATTTAGTAAAACCTATACTTTTAAGCACTTTTCGCCCAAAATTGTATGTTAAATTTGCCTCTCTAAATTTTAAGTAATCCGTTCTAAATACACTTCCTTCTGCTTGCCCACTACCATAAATTGATTCGTAATAGGCATTCATATCGGTGGCTACCACATCATTTTTACGGTACGTTCCATCAGGATTTAGAAGTACCCCGTCGCCAACTATGCCATTATATCTTCCTGGCAAGGTAATACTATGTTTACCTAACGATGCCATTCTAGAAAATGTTAAAGAATGCCCAACTGCGCCTAATTGTGCATCAAACAATGCACTAACACTAACATTTTTATAAGTAATACTAGTGCCAAAACCAAACCTAAATTGAGGTATTGTGTTACCTAAATACAGCAAATCTGGATTTTCTAGCGCTACTCCTGTGGTCGGATTAAAAACTATTTGCCCATCTGGTGAACGTAAATAACCTCTACCATACATATCGCCCATGCTACCGCCAACATTGGCAACCACTTGTCCGCCACCTAGCGCACCAGTACGTAACACAACTGAACTATCTGCCAGTTCTCTAATTTTATTTCTATTGGCCGAGAAGTTTGCATTTACCTCCCATTTAAAAGTACGAGATTTTAGCGGTGTAGCATTTATAGCAAGCTCAATGCCTTTATTATCTACCCTACCCACATTTATTACTTGAACATTATAACCGGAGGCCTTATCAACAATGCGACTCAAAATCTGATTTTTGGTGTTTCCGCTATACGCTGCAAAATCAAAGTTTAATCGGTTGTTAAATAATTTTAAATCTAAACCAAGCTCAATTGTAGTCGTTTTTAGTGGCTTTAAATCGGGATTTGGCAAAACACGTGGATTATTCATCGCGCTATCAGGGTAAATACCATCTGCCGCGTACAAATAATTATAAGCAGTTCTGTAAGGCGTGGTGCCACCACTACCAACACTGGCAATAGAGGCTCTTAATTTAGCAAAGCTGATTACTTTTGGTAGTTTCCAAAAATCGCTAGCAACAAAAGCCAAACTTGCAGAAGGATAGAAAAAACCAACATTATCAGTTCTGGTAATTGTTGCTAATGTACTGTTCCAATCCTGACGGGCTGTTATATCTAAATAAAGGTAGTTTTTAAAGCTTAAAGAAGCTAAAGCATAAAAGCTATTGAGCCTGTATTGTGCCGTATCGGGGGCATAAACTAAAGGATTTTCGTTATTGCTTAACTCATAAAGATTCGGAATAACTAATCCGTCAGCTCTTTTTTCTAGCTTGTTGTATTGATTACGCATTTGGCTACCACCTAAATTGGCAGTAAGCTGAATATCTTTAGTTAATTGTTTATTATACTTTAATAAAAAATCGGCACTTATTTCGTAAGATCGTATATCCGCAACGCGATAAGAACCATGTGCGAATTTATTACCTGCAGCATCCCAAGGGCGACGAGTTTCGCGAACATCATTATTCAAATCTCCCGATGCTCTAAGCATTAAACTCAAGGCATCCGTAAATCTATAAGTCGCTTGGATGTTTCCTAACCAACCATTCCGTCTTTGTCCGTTTAAATATTGCTCTGATATAGCATAAGGGCCTTCAGGGAAAGTGGTAGTTAAATTTGTAAACTGTCTGTAAACTAAATTTGTTGCCCAATAATCTTTATACCAATCAATATTCATATTTGGTTGTGCAAACATAAACCAATACATTAACGACTGATTACCATAACCCGTGGCTGGTAAATTATCGCTTTTTCTATTGCTATATTGCACCTTGGCGTTAATGTTTAGTTTTTTAGTTACGTTACTTGTAATATTTAATGCAGCAGTAGTTCGCTCCAAACCTGTATTTGGCACAATCCATTCGTTATTGCCATGGCTTGCAGAGAAGCGTAAACCCACTTTTTTATAAGTACCATCTATACCAAATGAATTGGATGATTCGAAACCGGTTTTAAAAAATGCATCAATTGGATCAGGAGTTGCCACCCATGGTGTTCTGGTTAATCCTTGCGCTCTGGTTGCAGGGTCATATTGAAAAAACATCGCTCCAGGAGAAAACTCAGGGCCATAAGTAGAACTTGTAGAATTGGTGTTTGCTCCATCGGCACTTGCTCCATATGAGTAATATGAATTGCCAGATACCCCAGCGCCGTATTGTGTTTGCCTATCAGGACTTTTGTTAATTTCTTCCCATGCACTATTTGAAGTAAAAGAGATATTAACTTTCTTTTTATTTAAACTGGCAGATTTTGTTGTGATGATGATAGCCCCATTTGCTCCACGCTGTCCATACAATGCTGATGCAGCAGGCCCCTTCAATACGGTTACATTTTCTATATCATCAGGATTTAAATCATTTAACCCACTACCAAAATCGGCAGGCATAATATCTCCTGATGTACCGTAAACACCGCCGCCTGTACCGCCTGTACGCCTTGCCGAACTACTCGCCACAACGCCATCAATTACAATTAAGGCTTCGTTATCTCCTGTCAAATTATTTTCACCACGAAGAATAATTTTATTTGAACCGGCCGGGCCACTATTTCTAACTAAATTTAAACCTGCAACTTTGCCCGATAAAGCATCTGTCCAGTTACTAGAAACCGCATTGGTAAAGGCCGTACTATCCAATTTAGAAACTGCATAACCTAACGATTTTTCCTCACGCTTTATGCCTAATGCCGTAACCACCACTTCGTTTAATTGACTTGTAGAAGCGCTAAGCCTTACAATCACATTGTTCTCGTTATTATTGAATGTTCTGGTTAAGGTTTTATAACCGATCATATTATAAAGAATCGTAGTTCCCTTAGCAACAGTAATGGTGTAGTTTCCTTTTTCGTTGGTTACTGCCAAAAATTTCTTCTTGCTATCGGTTATGGTTGTACCAACCAGTACCTGCCCGTCCTGATCATCTAACACAGTACCTTTAATTACAATATTTTGTGCTGGTGCTTGCGCAAAACTCTCATTAATGTAGACAAACTGAACCATTAATACACAAACCAAAAAGCTAAAGCGTTTTAGTTTACCCATAAAAAAAGTGCTGCTTTTCTTTTGGCCACAATCGGGGCTGCTTTTCTTCTCATGCAAAACGCATTGGTGCCACGAAATTTGTTGAGTAAAATTTTTAATCATAATTATTATAGTATATCCGGTTAGTAATAGGGTTCATAATTTCGATTTATTTCGTCCGGATTTGCGGGCAAAGTAAGCCTCCTCATGTTAAAAATATATTAAGTAAGTATTAACGTATTAAAGACAACACCCAAATGTTGCGTTTTATTTTTATTTAACTTACTATATATTTCATTATTTAAAATTATAAAAACAAATCGAAACTAAAAACAATAAAACACAGCAATAGAAAAATTTTTCTGCTGAATGTTTAAAAAGACACAAATTTGGAGGTTTACCGAAAGAATGGCAGAATCAATTTATATACAAAAGGATCAAAAAAGTGGATTTATATCCAGAAAAGAAACAAAAGATATAATTAAGGCAGACAGATGAGCAATTCGACCCCTTCACGTAATAATTTCATTACAAGCTTAATCAAAACATAAAAAGAGACAGCAACAAAACGAAACCTTAACTTGTAACATTTATATGCCAATTAAAATCGAAAGATAAAGAAACATCATTTTCAGGCTTTTACATACTCAAAAACATGTTTCATGTAAAGTTTGCGTAAAGAGAATGCCCGTTCGAGTGCAATTAGGATAATTACCGGGAATATTAAAAAACCAAGCAGATTATAAGTGTAGAAAAAGAAGCCAAAAATCAGTATCAACCTGAAACATTCGAGGTAATAAATCCACTTCCGTTGCTCTAAAAGTGCTCCGATATTAATCAGCGTTACCAATATAAAGATGAGTATAGCTATTTTGTTCAACGTGGTTAATGAACTATAAAATAAAGTTGTGCCTGTAAGCATGGCTACCACTAAGATGAGCTGCAGGTTTAAGTATGTTTTAAACTTAGGCCGGGCATTATCCACGGTTTTGTTTTGAAAGTAACGCTTTTCCAAAACCGGCCTGATATTCTGATCCATCAACGCCGGGCTCCCGAAAACGGCATTCCACTTCGCTTTAAATCCATCTGCACGGCGGTAAGCCTCTCCTATCTCCAGATAATAATGAAAATGCTGCCACAAAAAACTATAGCTATTAATAGGATGTGTTAATCCATATTTAGGCGCTTCCTCTTCCGTTTGGAAAGTCCCGAAAAGTTTATCCCAAAACACAAAAACATCGCCATAATTTTTATCCAGGTATTTTTCATCTGAGGCATGGTGTACACCATGCAATGAGGGCGTAATGAATACATTTTCCAGCCAGCCAATCTTGCCTATTAACTGTGTATGCGTAAAAAAAGAATAAGCCCCGTGCGCCAGCAATATGGTAATAATCATATTGGGATGAAAACCAATTAATGGCAATATACACCAGAAAACATTCCGGAAAACAGCCTGGATAGTGGTAATGCGTGCAGCAGCAGAAAGGTTAAATTCTTCGCTCTGGTGATGTACAATGTGTGCAGCCCACAAAAAATTAATTTCGTGCCCCAACCTGTGGTACCAGTACCAAACGAGATCGGTTGAGAGCAGCAATAAAATCCATACATACCAGGCGGTAGAAATATTAAATAAAGCATAGTTTGTGTACACCCACTCGTAAACCTGATAAAAACTGGCTGCTATAAACAAATTCAATAAACGCTCGGCAATGCCTACACTGAAATTTGCCACGGTACTTTCGTATTTAAAAACCTTTACCCTTTTTTGGTGTTGGGCTATTTTAAATTCAATAAAAACGAAAATAAAAAACGCAGGAATAGCAAATGCGAGGTAGTTTACCGTCATAACAGTTTTAATATTTTTTAAGTTTAACGCTGCAAACTTAATTATATTCTACTAAATACATAGATTTAATAGATTTATTTTATTACATATTGATTACCACTATATGTATTTATAGTTTGCCGTTTTAAAATATTTACAGAACTTCGATCCCATAAAGACATACTATGGCTACACAGAAAAAAGTTGACAACAACAATATATTATCTATCGATATTGGCGGCACAAGTATTAAATCGGTGCTATTAGATGAGAATGGCAACATGCTTAATGAATATGTGAAAAGTAAAACACCACCCGAAGCTACACCTAAGGATATTGTTAACGGCATAGCAGAACTGGTTAAACCTTTCCCACAAACCTACAACCGCATTTCGATTGGTTTTCCGGGTTACGTTAAAAATGGTGTGGTTAAAACCGCCCCTAACCTGGCCAAAAACAAATGGGAAGATATAGATCTGGCTCAACGTGTTGCTAATGTACTGGGTCATCCGGTACGTTTGGTTAACGATGCTGATCAGCAAGGTTTAGGCGTGGTAGCTGGTAAAGGATTTGAAATTGTTTTCACTGTAGGTACGGGCTTTGGTACAGCTTTATTATTTGATGGCGAGCTGCTCCCTCATTTAGAACTGGCCCACTTTCCCATCAGCAAAGAAGAAGATTACGACGATTATATAGGCAACAAGGCTTTCGAAAAAATTGGTGCAGAGCGCTGGAACAAAAGGCTTAAAAAGGTAATAGAAATCTATAAAACAGTATTTAATTACGATACGCTTTACATTGGCGGCGGCAATTCTAAACAGATCGACTTCAAACTGGAGCAAAATATCAAGATTGTAACCAACCGCGATGGCATTAAAGGTGGCGCAAAACTCTGGAAACTGGCCGATAAGTATAATATTTTCACGGTTACACCAAAAAAATAGCACAGTCTTGTAAACTCACTGTTTATTACAATCTTTTAACAACAAAATCTGCAATATTAATTTGTAAACCCTATTTTTGGGTGCATTCAAAAAAATAAAAAATGGCAAATAACGATTCGAAAAAATATAAATTGGGAATGATCGGTTTAGGCACCATGGGCCGCAACCTTTTATTAAACATGGCTGATAAAGGTTTCTCGGTAACCGGTTACGATAAAGACACCAAAATGATTGCTAAGCTTGAAGAAGAAGGCAAAGCGCATCAATTGGAAGGCTTTAACGATATTGTAAGCTTTATTTCAAGCTTACAAACACCGCGTACCCTGATTTTATTGGTACCTGCCGGTCCGATTGTAGATAGCGTTATTGCCGAATTGAAGCCACTTTTAAGCAAAGGCGACATCATTATCGATAGCGGAAACTCACATTTTACCGATACCAACCGCCGCGTTGATGAGCTGGAAAAAGATGGTTTACATTTCTTTGGCATGGGTATTTCTGGTGGCGAAGAAGGTGCACGTTTTGGTCCGAGTATGATGCCGGGCGGCGATAAACAGGCTTACAACGTAGTTAAAGATGTTTTTGATGCCGTAGCCGCTAAAGTAGGTACCGATCCTTGCGTAACTTACATTGGTCCGGGTGCTTCTGGTCACTTTGTAAAAATGGTACACAATGGCATAGAGTATGCCATTATGCAGCTTATTGCCGAAGTATATGGCATTCTAAAAAATGGTTTAGACTACTCGAACGAAGAAATTTATAAAGTTTTCAAAAAATGGAATGAAGGCAGATTGCAGTCATTCTTATTAGAAATTACAGCCGAAATCTTCCTGTTTAAAGATACCGAAACTCAAAACGATCTTTTAGATCAGATTAAAGACGAAGCACGCTCAAAAGGAACCGGCAAATGGACATCGGAAGTTTCTATGGAACTTCAGTTACCAGTACCAACCATTAACGAAGCTGTTTCGAACCGCGATTTATCTAAATTTAAAAAATTAAGAGTATCGCTTGAAGAAGCATTTGGTAAAAAAGATACCAAAATTGAGGTTACTGTTGATGAATTAGAAGATGCATTCTATTTCTCAATGATCAGTGCTTATGCACAAGGCATGCACTTATTGGTACAAGCTTCAAAAGAATACCAGTACGATTTGCAGTTACAGGAAATTGCAAAAATCTGGCGCGGTGGCTGTATCATTAGGGCAACTTTCTTAGCCGATATTTATAAAGCATACGATAACAACAATGCTTTAGAGCACCTTTTTGGTGATGCAGGTATCCAGCAAATTATTAAAGGTACTTTGGCCGGAACACGCAAAACGATAGCGGCATGTATCAATTCTGGCTTAGGGATCCCGGCATTTGCTTCTACCTTAACATATTTCGATACCATTACCACAGGTCGTATGCCTTCTAACTTAATACAGGCACAAAGAGATTTCTTTGGTGCGCACACTTTCGAACGTATTGATAAAGATGGTGTTTTCCACGCCGACTGGAACAAATTATCATAACCTAGTACACTCACGAACAAAGACAAAAAATGAAAACCAAAACCGCATTAAACCCGACCATATTTGTAATATTTGGCGGAACAGGTGATTTGAACAAAAGAAAATTAGCACCTGCCCTATACAATTTATTTATGGAGGGTTACATGCCAGAGAAGTTTGCCATTATTGGTACTGGTAGAACCGAATTTACCGACGACAGCTACAAAGCTGCCTTAGAAGACGCTGTAAACCAATTTTCGCGCAGCGGAAAAGTAAAAAAGGAAAAATGGGATGCTTTTGGAAATACTATCCATTACTGCCCTACCGATTTTGCACAGCCTAAAACTTTCGAAAATCTGAAAGAAGCGGTAGAAAAATACCAGAAAGAATATGGACAGAACACGCAGGTAATTTTCTATCTGGCTGTGGCGCCAAACTTCTTCCCGATTATTGCTGAGTGCTTACAAAAATATAAACTTACACAAGACGAAGATAACAGCCGTATCGTGATCGAAAAACCTTTCGGACATGATTTAGAGTCGGCAAAAGAGCTGAATACTTTATTAAGTACCATTTTTACTGAAAAGCAGATCTACCGTATTGATCACTATTTAGGTAAAGAAACCGTACAAAACATGATGGCTTTCCGCTTTGCCAATGCATTGTTCGAACCGTTATGGAACAGATCTTACATCGATCACGTACAGATTTCGGTAACCGAGCAGTTGGGTGTGGGCGATCGTGGAGGTTATTACGAAGGTTCTGGTGCTTTGAGGGATATGATCCAGAATCACCTCTTGCAGCTGCTTTGTTTGGTTGGAATGGAAGCACCAATTAATTTTGATGCAGATGAGATCAGAAACCGTAAAGTGGAGGTTTTAAGGGCTATGCGTCCTTTCTCTGCAGAAGATATCCGTTTTCATACCGTTCGTGGCCAATACAGTAAAGGTTGGGTTGAAGGTAAAGAAGTTCCAGGCTACCGTCAGGAAAAAGGTGTTGATGCACACTCTAATACCGAAACTTTTGCAGCAGTTAAATTTCACATTGATAACTGGAGATGGCAGGGAATTCCTTTCTATCTAAGAACCGGAAAACGCTTAAATCAAACTTCATCGTTAATTACCATCCAGTTCAGAGATGTACCACACCAGATTTTCTCATCAGGTGTAACCGAAAACTGGCAACAAAACCGTTTGGTAATCAGCATCCAGCCAGAAATGAGTATCCGCATGCAGGTACAGGCTAAACGTCCTGGTTTGGATATGGTACTTAACCCGGTTGATATGGTTTTCGATTACAAAGGAACTTACGAAGGTGATACCCCTGAAGCTTACGAAACTTTATTGCTGGATGCGATGATGGGCGATCAAACCCTGTTTATGCGTGGCGATCAGGTAGAAGCTGCATGGGAACTGGTAATGCCAATCTTAAATACCTGGGAGAGCAAAAAATCAATCAATTTCCCGAACTACCCTGCTGATAGCTGGGGACCTGAGGAAGCTGAGGCATTAATTGCCAGAGACGGTTTCCACTGGTTTAACCTGCCATTAAAGAATAAGGATTAAAACTTATCCCGTCATTGCGAGGTACGAAGCAATCTTAATGTTATGGATTTTGAATAGCTAACGTTGTAGGATTGCTTCGTACCTCGCAATGACGATTAAAATATAAAAATGAATTTACTGATATACAAGACCCTCGAAGAGTTAAACCAGGATTTAGCCGACTACGTAATCAAAATCGCAGAAATGTCGATCGAAGAAAACGACCGCTTTAATTTTGTTTTAACCGGAGGAAGCTCGCCAAAAGCGTTATACCACTTATTGGCTACCGAGTGCCAGCACAGAATTGACTGGGAAAAGGTTTATTTCTTTTTCGGTGATGAACGTAATGTACCGGCCAACGATGAGAATTACAATGGCTTGATGGCTAAAAAAGCAATCTTAGATCCATTGGGTGTTAAAGAAGATCACATTTTTTATGTAGATACCACTTTGGCACCCGAAAAAGCAGCTATAGAATACAAAAAAGCAATTGATAAGCATTTTAACGGCGATGATATTGCTTTCGATCTGATTTTGCTAGGCATGGGCGATGATGCGCACACCGCTTCTATTTTCCCACATACCACTTTGGTTAAAGATGAAGAGGTAAACGTAGCTTCGGTATTTGTTGAGAAATTAGATACTTACCGCATCAGTTTTACGGCACCATTAATTAATAAAGCAGATAATGTGGCATTTTTAGTTTTCGGCGAGAATAAGGCCGAAGCTTTAAAACATGTAATTGGCGATGAGCAGAAAGATGTAGATACCTACCCTTCACAGCTGATTAACCCAATTGAAGGTAAATTAACCTGGTTTACCGATGAGGCAGCTACCAAATTATTAGAAGATTAAATTAACATGTCTGACGAACAACAATTAGCAGACTTTTTAAACGGAAAAACGGAATATACCTTAGGGTTATTCCGTTTTTTTATGGCTCAACTGAGCGAATTGGGAACGATTAATCTACGTCCCACCAAATCAATGATTGCCATTGAAAGCCAAAAGAGTTTTGCTTACATTACCCAGCTGGGCAAAAACTTTATTCATGTGGTTATTCCTTTTAACCAGCCTTTTAATGATAATTTATGCTTTACCAAAATAGCTCAGGTACCTGGCACCAACCAATTCAACCACCATTTAAGAATCTACTTTGAAGCGGATATAAACGATGAAGTGAAAGTTTTTTTGAAAATGGCGATGAAAAATAACTAGTGAGCCTTGATTCGTGTCTACACGAACCAATCAATTACCCCATAAACCCTCAATTACATACCCCTTGGTTGGTGACACACTAACCAACCAATCAATTAACCCATATACCCTATAATAAAAATTGTTTGGTGAGTCACCAAACACTCGAAAGTGTCAGATGGTAACATCTGACACCACCTTAGGCCTTGGTTCGTGTCTGCACGAGCCAAGAATTAACAACAGATTAATCCAGCTTTTCTTCAATCAAAAGCTTAATAATACCATCGGCCATCCCCACTTTAGGCACGTAAATCTGTTTAATGCCCGTCCATTTCATTAGCGTTAAATAAATTTCGCAGGCCGGAATAATTACATCGGCACGATCGGGATTTAAGCCCAATGTGTTAATCCGTTCTTTTAAAGAGTAACCAGTTAACTTGTTATACATTGCATTAAGCTTTTGCAACGATAAAGGTGCATTTTCCTTCTCGTCCGACATGCGGAAAAGCTTGTTGATGTTTCCACCCGTTCCAATACCAGCCAAATGCTTGTAAGCCTTGGTGTGTTCCTTTACCCAGTCTTTCATTTCGTCCCAGGTTTCTTCCTTATCCTGGTTATCAAGCATCCTGATGGTACCGATATTGAAGGATCTCGAAGCCTCAGGTACACCTTTTACAAAAACAGATAATTCGGTACTACCACCACCCACATCAATGTACAGATAAGTTTTATTCTCATCCAGTTCTTCTTCAATGTGGTTAGCATAAATAATATTGGCTTCGCGCTGCCCCTCGATAATTTCGAGCGTCAGATCGGTTTGTTCTTTAATCAGCTTTACAATATCCTGTCCGTTGTTGGCTTCGCGCATAGCTGAAGTGGCACAGGCCAGATACTCAGAAACATGATAAACATCCATCAGATTTTTAAAAGCCGTCATGGTTTTTACCAGATCGGCCGATTTTTTCTCTGAAATATGTTGATCCAGAAAGGCATCATCACCCAACCTTAACGGCACACGGATGAGTGTATTTTTCTTGTATTTGTATTTTCCGTCCTGTTTGCTGATATCGGCAATGAGTAACCTCACGGCGTTCGAGCCAATATCTATAGCTGCGTATCTTAACATTATGATTGATGCTTGGTTTTTAAATAGTTGTAGATGTCTACCTGCGCTCTTATTTTTTTACTTAATCTGTTTTTGTGGTATTTATTGTTGCTCAGGGCATTAATTTGCCGCGCTTTGGTATTATCCTGCAATTGCAGATCAATAATATCCTGGATTTCCTGCTTAACATCGTAATCAAGTACCGGAAAACCAACTTCTACACGGTGCTCGAAATTCCGGCTCATCAAATCGGCCGACGATAAATACATATCGTTTTTACCGTTGTTACCGAAAATGTAAACACGGGCGTGTTCTAAAAACTTATCGATAATACTAATGGCGGTAATGTTTTCGCTAAAGCCTTTAACTCCCGGAATTAAGCAACAAATACCGCGTACAATCAGCTGAATTTTAACGCCTGCATTGCTGGCATCGTAAAGCTTCGCAATAATACCTTCATCAGCCAAACTATTCACTTTTAGCAAGATGTAAGCCATTTTACCGGCTTTGGCATTTCTAATTTCGCGGTTAATGAAATTTACCAGTTTCGACCGGCTTTCTAACGGCGAAACAATTAAATGCTTAAAACCACCTGTAACTGTCCTTTTATTCAGCGCATCAAAAAGTTTCACCAAATCGTTGGTAATTTCCTTTCTGGCGGTAAAAATGCTATGATCGCAATACAAGCCTGCGGTTTTTTCGTTAAAGTTACCTGTGGCCAGATTGGCATAATACACGGGTTTATCTTTCTCAATCCGCTTAATCAGGCAGATTTTAGAGTGGACTTTATAATCGGTAAGGCCATAATTCACCTTCACTCCTTCTTCCATTAAACGGGTAGTCCAGAAAATGTTGGCCTGCTCATCAAAGCGGGCTTTAAGTTCCAACACCACCGAAACTGCTTTACCGTTTTTAGCGGCATTGATTAATGCATTGATTACTTTAGAGTTTTCGGCCAAACGGTACAACGTAATCTGTATTTCAGTTACCTTTGGGTCGATAGCCGCTTCCCGAAGAAACAAAATGATATAATCGTAAGATTGATATGGCAGGTTAACCAGGTAATCCTTCTGCGCCACCTTAGCAAAAACGCTTTGTGTACGGTGTAAGTCGTGCACTTTTAGCGGCACGTTGGGCGTATATTCCAATTCCTTTTTGCCCACATTTGGGAAAGCGATAAAATCGCCAAACTTATGGTAACGGTTACCCGGAATTAAGCTTTCGGCCTCGAGTTTAAGTTTATTTACCAAAACGGTAAGCATATTTAAAGGCATGGCCGAATCGTACAATAAACGCATAGGTTTCCCTTTTTTACGCTTTTCGAGGCTGCTTTTAAGGTCTTCAATAAACTTATCGCTCACATTGTTATCAATATCCAGCTCCGCATCGCGGGTGAGCTGAATAGAGTAAGCCTCTAAACTATCATAGGTAAAAATATAAAAGATATCATCCAGACAATAGCGGATAATATCCTCAGCCATGATAATAAATTTTAAATCGTTAGTTTCGGGCAGAACAAGGAAGCGCGGTAAACTTGGAGGAATTTCAATCAAGGCATATTTTTCCCTGAGCTTGGTATCTTTTTTCGATAATTTAACGAAGAAATACAAAAACCTGTCCTTCAGTTCAGGAAAAGGCTTATCCATATCCAGCATGATGGGCACCAGATTAGATAAAATTTTATCCCTGAAATGGTTTTTAACAAACTCGCCCCTGCTTACGTTAAGCTGGGTATCGTTTAAAATAAAAATCCGGTTTTGAGCCAGTTCATTAATTAGTGTGGCCTGAAAAAGCTGATCGAATTTCCGTTCCTGTTTTACTACTATATTTTTAATCTCGTTCAGGATTTTTTTAGGATTAAATCCTAAAAGTGCCTTGGCTTTATCGTTCAGGTTCGTTAAACGGGTCATAGTAGCCACACGAACGCGGTAAAACTCTTCTAAATTTGACGAAAAGATCGATAAAAACTTAATGCGTTCAATTAGCGGCACCGTTTCGTCGGCTGCTTCCTGCAGCACGCGTTCATTAAAATAAAGCCAGCTAATTTCGCGGTTAAAAAATGGGATCTTCTTCTTACTCATTTAAAAAAATAAAAAATCCCTGCCAAAACAGGGATGTTCAAAACTGCATATTAATTTGTTAAATCGATGTTAATTAATTGACGTATTAACGTTAACAAATTTATTTTTTAACTGGTGTTTTAGCTGTTTTCTTAACTGGTGCGGCGGCTTTTGTTGTTGTTTTCTTAACCGGCGCTGCTTTTTCGGTTTTAGGTGCCGTTACCGTTTTTGCAGGTACTTTGCTGGCAGGCACTGCTTTTTTAACCGCTGGTGCTGCTTTGGCAACAACTTCCTTAACTGCAGCTACTGGTTTTGCCAATACTTTTTCGGCTTTTTCTTCGGTAGCAATTGCAGCAACTTTTACACTCTGTACTACAGGTTTAGCTTTAGCAACTGCTTTTTTTACTACCTTTTCGGCTGTTTTTTCCGATTTGCTTAACGGTTTGGCAATAGGTTTTTTAACCTCTTTCACTTTCTCTTTCGAGGCATGTACCAAATCATCTATTTTCTGCCCTACCTCGGCTTTTACAATGGTAAATTTCTTGGTTAGTTTTTTCGCAACGCGCTTACTGGCTTTCCCTACTTCCACACTTATTTCCGATACATCATGACCTAAACTTTTGATTACTTCCAGAAATTTATCGGTTATAGATTGCTCTAATTGTTTCTTAACTTCCTTTTTGGTGATCTTTTTTTGAGACTTCGGCTTAGTGGTTTTCATATTATTTTTCGTTTTTTTGTGAGGACAGAATAATTTCTACTAAATCTACTTATTTTTTTACTTTAAAGCTAAAACCATGCCTTCTTTTGATATCGTAAGTAAAGTTGATGCACAGACGCTCGACAATGCCATTAACAATGCAAAAAAAGAAATCCTTAACCGTTACGACTTTAACGGATCGAAAAGTACCGTCGATTTGGATAAGAAAACCAATGTGATAACTATTGTTACCGAAGATGATATGCGCTTAAAAGCCATTGAAGGCTCCATTATCTCGCGTATGATGAAACAAAACCTGGATCCGAAAAGCCTTGATTTCGGCGACGAACAAGCAGCTTCGGGCAATATGATTAGAAAAGAAATCAGCATAAAAGAAGGTTTGGATAAAGAGGCAGCAAAGAAAGTGGTTGCGAAAATTAAAGCAAGTGGCTTAAAAGTACAGCCATCCATCATGGATGATCAGGTAAGGGTTACCGCTAAAAAAATCGATGATTTACAGGCAGTAATCAGTCTTTGCAGAGGCGAAGACTTTGGGCAACCTTTGCAGTTTATTAATATGCGCAATTAAGGTTAATTGATTAAGGCGGTTAATAGGTTAACTGTTTAAACTGGTTAACTGCTTTAGCGGTCCGATTGGATAGCATTAAGTAATTAACTATCATTCAATCCATCTATCCTTCTAAATTCAATCATTTACCTATATGGAAATCAGCGAAAACGGATTCATATTTTCTGATAAAAAAGAACTTTTAAACATCGAAGCCATACACCATTATTTAAGTGTAGAATCTTACTGGGCAAAAAACATCCCATTCGAAACGGTAAAACGATCGATTGAAAATTCGCTTTGCTTTGGTATTTACAAAAACCAGGAACAAGTGGGTTTTGCCCGCTGGGTAACCGATAAGGCTACTTTTGCCTGGCTTTGCGATGTTTATGTGGATGAAAATTACCGTGGCCAGGGCCTATCAAAAAAGCTCATGTCGTTTATGATCTTCCACCCCGATTTGCAGGGCTTGCGCCGTTACCAGCTGGCTACTTTAGATGCACATGGCCTCTATGAGCAATTTGGCTTCGCCCCAATCCAAAATCCCGAAAGGCAAATGGGAATTGTTATTCCAAATATCTACAACGATCCTAAATAAATACTTGAGCTAAAGCATAAAATCCCGGGGAATGGCCTTCAGATTTTTTTTCAATCAGGAATGTGCCGAAAACATCATTTTTAATACATTTTCTTCTAATAGAAAAATTAAAATTAACTTTCGCCGTTTAATTCAAAAATACAGAATGAATAAAAGTAGAATTTTCAGCGCGCTTTTAAGTGCAGCGCTCATAAGTGCGGTACCTGCTTTGGTACAGGCGCAAAAAGCAAACTGGCAAAATCTTGATCTTAAAAGTGATAGTACATTCGGCATTAGCACCGAAAAAGCATATAAAGAGCTTTTAAAAGGCAAAAAATCGATTAAAGTGATTGTTGCGGTTAACGATGGCGGCGTTGAAGCCACACACGAAGACCTAAAACGCATCATGTGGGTAAATAAAAAGGAAGTTGCCGGCAATGGTAAAGACGATGATAAAAACGGTTATGCCGATGATATTAATGGCTGGAACTTTATTGGTGGCCCTAAAGGATCGGTAAACTTCGAAACCTTAGAGTTAACCCGTTTGGTGCGCCGCGATATGGCCCGTTTTGCCAATACAACTGATGCAAACGTTGCCGAAAAAGATAAAAAAGACTGGGAAACGTTTAAAGCTGAAAGAGCAGATCTTGAAAAACAACTGGGTGAAGCAAAAGCTAACTTAGCAGGTATTAGCGGTTTTAAAAACGCACTTGATGCGGTGGTTAAAAAAATCGGTAAAGAAAACCCTACTGCCGAAGACTTTAAGAATTTTAAACCAAGTACACCAATTGAAGGCCGTATACAAAGTGTATTGGCTAAACAACTGGAAGAAGGCAGCTTTAAAGATTTTTACGAAGACCAGATTAAAGAAGGGTTCGATTATTACACCCGTCAGGCAGAATATAACCTGAACCTTGATTATAACCCACGTGATATTGTTGGCGATAACCCGGATGATGTAAACGAGAAATTTTACGGAAATAATGATGTAGCTGGTCCGGATGCCATGCACGGATCGCACGTTGCAGGTATTATTGCAGCTGATAGAACCAATAAAATTGGTATCTGGGGCGTTGCCGATAATGTAGCCATTATGGGCGTACGTTGTACACCAAATGGTGATGAGCGTGATAAAGACGTAGCAAACGGAATTCGTTATGCGGTTGATAATGGCGCCAAAGTAATTAACATGAGTTTTGGTAAAGCTTACAGCTGGAACAAAGATATTGTTAACGAAGCCATGAAATATGCCGCTTCAAAAGATGTATTGATTGTTCAGGCTGCCGGTAACGAAAACAAGGATATCGATGTAGAAACCAACTACCCTAACCACAAAGATCTGGATGAAAAAACCATTGCATCGTGGATTACTGTAGGTGCCTCAGGCCCTACCGATGATGAAACTTTAAAAGCCAGTTTCTCTAACTTCGGTAAAACACAGGTTGATGTTTTTGCACCAGGTGTACACATTTACTCTACTGTACCGGGTTCTAAGTACAAAAACTTAGATGGTACCAGTATGGCTTCTCCTGTAGTTGCTGGTTTAGCGGGTTTAATCCGTTCTTATTATCCAAAATTAACGGCTGCACAGGTAAAAGAAATCATTGTTAAATCGGTTACCAAAGTAAACCACAATGTATCTTACGCCAAAGGCGAAGAACCTGGTGCTGAGAAGGTATCGGTTCCATTCTCTGATCTTTGTATCAGTGGCGGTATTGTTAACGCTTATAACGCGTTGAAATTAGCAGCTACCTATTCGGGCAAAGCTACTGCGAAATAATATTGGAGTTTGTCATCCTGAGCCTGTCGAAGGACCTTCTAACAGCTAAATGATAAGACAACTCATTTCAAAAAAAAGCGGATCAAACGATCCGCTTTTCTGTTTTTAACTATTTTAATGTATCCATATCAATTACAAAGCGATACTTTACATCGCTGTTCAATACCCGTTCGTAAGCTTCGTTTACATAGTTGATGTTAATCACCTCTACTTCCGAAACAATATCGTGCGCCGCACAAAAATCAAGCATTTCCTGCGTTTCCTCAATACCACCAATACTCGAAGCCGTTAAAGCCCTATTACCATGCATTAAAGCCGAACCCGGAAATTTAATTGGCTCGGCAGGTAAACCCACGCAAATGTGCACCCCATTAACCTTTAACAGTTTAAAGTACATTTCGTAATTGTGCGGTGCCGAAACCGAATCGATAATAAAATCGAAATGCTTGGTATATTGAGTCAATTGCTCAGCATCTTTAGTCACTACAAAATTATGGGCTCCTAATTTCCTGGCATCAGCTTCTTTTGAAGGCGAAGTGCTTAAAACGGTAACCTCGGCACCAAAAGCAACGGCAAATTTAACCGCCATGTGACCTAAACCACCCAACCCTAATATCGCTACTTTGTGTCCTTTGGTAATGCCCCATCTTTTAATTGGCGAATAAGTTGTAATTCCGGCACAAAGTAAGGGTGCTACGCCCGCCAGGGGAAGTGTATCTGATACATGCACCACAAATTCTTCGGTACAAACAATTTTATTGGAGTAACCACCATAAGTTGGTGTAGTTTTATCTCGTTCTACGCTGTTGTAAGTCCAAACGGTTTCGCCTTTTTCGCAAAACTGCTGCTGACCACCTTTGCAGGTTGGACATTCTTTACAGCTATCAACCATACAGCCAATACCAGCCAAATCGCCCACTTTAAATTTAGAAACCAGTGTGCCCACTTCGGTTATGCGACCAACAATTTCGTGCCCCGGAACCATTGGGTACCTTGCCGGCCCCCACTCACTTCGCACCTGGTGAATATCGGAATGGCAAATTCCACTGAATAAAATTTCGATCAATACATCTTTTGGTCCAACGTTTCTTCTTTCGAAATTCCAGGGAGCCAGTTTATCGGTTTGGCTGTGAACAGCGTATCCTTTTGCAGCTATCATATATTTTAAGTTTTATTCAAAGCTAGAAGATTAAGCTTTAGCATTCGTCACGCCGGCTTCATTTCGGGATATGCCATATTGTTGCATTTCTAGTCTTTCTAAGAAAAAACAAGTCCTTACAACCTAACCCACTATAAATTAAGCTTTAGCAAAATAATTTTCATAATATTCATTCAATTTATATTTTTATAACATGGACAACGTAAAACCACTACCCGATTTATCTGCAGAAGAACAACGCGTTTTAGGCGCACTGATAGAAAAAAGCCGGACTACTCCCGATTATTACCCGATGACACTGAATAGCTTAACAGCTGCCTGCAATCAAAAAAGCTCCAGAAATCCGGTAGTGAATTACGATGAAGAAACGATTACCTTAACCCTGAACCAGCTTAAAATAAAAGGCTTAATTTCTACAGCTACAGGCGGTTCCAGTCGTGCAACTAAATATAAACACAACCTGGCTATTGTTTACCCATTGGTACCTTCTGAATTAGCCATTATTTGTCTGCTTTTGTTACGCGGGCCATTAACACCTGGCGAAATAAACAGTAATTCGGGCAGATTGTATGAATTTGAAAGCATTGAGGAAGTTTTAGCGCAACTGCAAAAATTATCAGAAGAAGAACCGGCTTTTGTAAAACAATTACCCAAAAGAACAGGACAAAAGGAAGCACGCTTTGTTCATCTACTTGGAGAACAAGCAGAAACCACTACAGAACCAGAAACCGAACCAGCAGTAGCTGTAGCCTCTTTTGATGCCACTGAATTGGAAAACCGTATCGAAATACTGGAAAAGGAAGTTGAAGAACTAAAAGAATTGGTTAATTTACTGATGGACAAGTAGGGAGGTTCATTAGTTCATTGGTTCATCTTAAAACCCCATAACCTATCCGTCATTGCGAGGCACGAAGCAATCCTACTACTATGGGTGGGTAAAAGCATTAATTCAACTTCAACTAGCTACCGTTGTAAGATTGCCTGCCTGCTGCAGGCAGGCTTTGTCGTTCCTTCTCGCAATGACGAATTTCTATTAGGATCTGTAACTGGCGAAGCGAATGCGAGAACCCGAAGGCTCAGCGCAGCTAAATCTACCTGGAATAAGAAAAATCCTCCGTGTTTTTCCATGCCTTCGTGGCTAAATACTAAATAAAAATGCCCGGCGATAACCAGGCATTTATTTTATAATAGAAAAGCGATTAAGCTTCGTACTTCTTAAATATGGTACTGGCGGTATGTCCTCCAAAACCAAACGTGTTGTTTAACACATAATTGATTTCTTTTTTAATTGGCTCGCCTAAAACAATATTTAAGCCTTTAGGGATATTTTCATCGAGGTTTTTAGTATTAATGGTTGGTGGAATAATACCATCTCTGATTGCTAAAATGCTGATTACACTTTCAATGGCACCAGCTGCACCTAACAAGTGACCAGTCATTGATTTAGTTGCACCAATAACTACTGGCAAATCCTTAAAAACACGGTTTATAGCCTGTAACTCACTCAAATCGCCTAAACCGGTCGAAGTAGCGTGTGCATTAATGTAGTCAATCTGATCAGCCGTAATACCTGCATCCTTTAAAGCGCTAGTCATGCCCAATCCGGCACCAATCCCATCAGGTGGCGTTCCGGTTAAGTGATAAGCGTCTCCAGCCATACCACCACCTACAATTTCAGCATAAATATGTGCGCCGCGACTAACAGCATGCTCCAATTCCTCTAAAATCAAAGCTCCGGCACCTTCGCCCATCACAAATCCATCACGGTCTGCATCAAAAGGTCGTGAGGCACCTTGCGGATCGTCATTATTCTTTGATAAAGCCTGAGCAGCATTAAATCCACCTACTGATGATTTGGTAATAGCCGCTTCAGAACCACCAGCAACCATAATTGCAGCCTTACCTAAACGAATGGTATCAAAAGCATTAATAATAGCGGTATTAGAAGAGGCACATGCCGAAACAGTACAATAATTTGGACCACGTAAGCGGTGCCTGATCGAAATTACCCCTGCAGCAATATCCACAATCATTTTAGGAATAAAAAACGGACTAAACCTTGGCGTGCCATCGCCAGCGTGGAATTCTTCGAGCTGCGCTTCAAAAGTACCGATACCACCGTTTCCGGTGGCCCATATTACGCCTACTTCAGCCAGCTGATCGTCAGTCATGGTACTAAAGTCCAATCCCGAATCGGTTATCGCCTGATCACTTGAAGCAATGGCATACTGCGTAAAAACGTCGTATTTTTTAATTTCCTTTTTATCCAGAAAGGTTTCTGCATTAAAGTCTTTTACTTCGCTGGCAAACTGGGTTTTAAACTTCGAAGCATCGAATTTTGTAATGGGACCAACACCACTTTTACCAGCCAATATCTGCTGCCAAAAGCTTTCAACGGTATTTCCAAGCGGGGTTATTGCGCCCAAACCTGTTACAACTACTCTTTTCATGTTAATTATTTTTAGTCAATGCCTTTAAATCAGCTTATGCATCATTAAAGGCAAGCGCAAATCCGGGATTTACACTTATCGCGGCAAAAGTACTATTCCTTTGGCTAAAATTGATACGATAAATGTAAAGCCTGAATCCTTTTTACTACCCGTTATTTCTGTTATTTATACAGATTCAATCCAGGCTTTTCTATTGGCATTCATCACATTTAAGGCATCAGCCGGCGATTGTCTAAACAATTCATATATTTTCGCGGTATCACCTACCCTGATCTCAAATTCATCGTTTGCCAAAGCAGCTAACAACTCATCGGCTACAACACTTGGTTTTATACCGTTATGACCACCAATTTCTTTCGAAAATTCGGTATCAACAAGTGGTGGCATCAATTCGAAAACCTTAACCGGCGATCCTTCCAAACTTAACCTTAACGAGGTAGAGTACGAATGCAACGCTGCTTTACTGGCGGCATAAGTTGGCAAAGTAACGCCTGGCACATAAGCCACAATAGAAGAAACATTTACAATTGCTGCCGATTCTTGTTTGGTAAGCACAGGCAACAATTTCTGGTTTACCCTGATGATGGATAAATAATTGGTCAGCATTTCGTCGGCAGCATTGGCATAGGCATCCTCATTATCGTCGGCCAGATTATACAGAATGGCTCTGCCCGCATTATTAATTACAATATTTAATTGCGGAAAATCGGCCTTAATACGGGCTACCAAAGCATCTACATCTTCGGCTTTACTTACATCCGATAATATGGTGGTAACATTGTTTAACGATGCAGCAACCGCATCTAAACGCTCCTGATTCCTTCCGGTAACAATTACATGGTTATTTAAGGCAGTTAATTGTTTTGCAATTTCTAAACCGATACCGGCAGTACCGCCGATTAATAAAACAGTATTTTGTGAAGTTTTCATTTTATATTTTTTTTAAGATTTCAAGATTAAAAAATGCTCACCACGTGAGCGTAATGCTATTATTTTCATCAATCAATAGGGCTTCAAAAGCTCATTAACCTCTTTTTCTTTCCAAATATACCGATTGGTATATTTATGGTTAAAAAAATCCTTATGATTTTACTAACTCCCTTAAATGCATCCATTTTTCCTTATGAGCAAAATCGTTATTAATCCCTTTCAATTGACAGGACAAATATATACCGATCGGTATATTTATTTGTCACCGGAAAATCTTTTTTTTAAAGCGAGATTAAATTCATCATAAATACTACGCCAATCACAAAACCTGACTTCTATTTTAAAGTTTGAATTTTGTAACTTTGATTTTATGAGCAAACCAGAAAGCATAGAAGATTTTTACAAAAACAAATTCAGTTTCCTACCCGAAAACCTGCAGAACGGTGTGGGGCACTTTAATGTTTTTAAGCTGGAAGACTGCCTGAAAGAAGACGCCAGACCGATGAGTTACAACCGCCGTGATTACTATAAAGTTTCGCTGATCCGCGGTCACAATGTTTACCACTATGCCGATAAAAGCGTAGAAATAAACGGCACCGCCCTGATATTTTTTAACCCGCTTGTCCCCTACACCTGGGAGCTTGCCAGCGGACAAAAAAGTGATGTTACAGGTTTTTTCTGCATATTTACTGAAGCTTTTTTTAAGGAAAAGATTCGTGGGAACATTGGCGATTTACCCATGTTTATTCCCGGAGGCAAGCCCGCCTACATTTTAGATGAAGCGCAGGAAGCACATGTAGTGAGTATTTTTTCGAAAATGATTGAAGAGATTAATACCGACTACGTTTACAAATACGACCTGTTAAGGAACTACATTACCGAAATTACGCACTTTGCCCTAAAAACACAGCCCTCAGAAGCTTTGTTCAGGCATGTAGATGCTAACAGCCGGATCACGTCGGTATTTACTGAGCTGCTCGAACGCCAATTCCCAATTGAGAATACTACGCAAAGATTTACCATGCGCTCGGCAAAAGATTATGCCTCTCAACTTTCGGTGCATGTTAACCACCTCAACCGCGCCATCAAAGAAACTACCGGCAAAACCACTACCCACTACATTACCGAACGCTTACTGAGCGAGGCCAAAGCTTTATTAAAGCATACCGACTGGAACATTTCGGAAATTGGCTACTGCCTGGGCTTTGAAGAACCTACCCATTTCAATAACTTTTTCAAAAAATTAACCAAACACACGCCTACTTCGTACCGAATTGTTTGAATTTCGTAATCATCGGTTTGAATCATGTAATAGGTAACCTGCCACTTGTCTGTAATTTTGTCTAAACAAAAAAAGATAAAATTATGGACAAGAAAAAAGTTTGGTTTATTACCGGAGCTTCTAAAGGCTTAGGATTAAGTTTGGTTCATCAATTGTTAAAAGCTGGCCAGTATGTTGCTGCCACTTCGAGAAATATTGACGAACTTAAGCAGGCAGTAGCTACTGATTCGAAAAAATTTCTTCCTCTTGCGGTTAATCTCTCAGACGAACAAAGTGTAGAAAAAGCAATTAAAGCAACTGTTGCCCAATTTGAGCGCATTGATGTAATCATCAACAATGCTGGCTATGGTATTGGCGGCAGCATAGAAGAACTTAGCGATACAGAAACTCGCAACAGTTTCGATGTAAATGTTTTTGGCACTTTAAATGTAATCAGGAAAGTTTCACCTTATTTAAGAGCTCAACGCTCAGGGCATATCATCAACATTGCTTCAATTGCCGGCATTACCGGCGCATCGGGCTGGGCCATATATGCGGCTACAAAAGCAGCTGTAATTTCCCTGTCGGAAGTATTGTCCGAAGACCTGAAAGATTTTGGTGTAAAAGTTACTGTAGTTGCCCCGGGAGCATTCAGAACGAGTTTCTTAACCGCCGATTCGCTTAACCTGGCAGCCAATCCTATAGCAGCTTATGAAGGTGTAAGAGAAATTCATGCCCGTTATTTAAAAATGGATGGTCAGCAGATTGGCGACCCCGAAAAAGCAGCTGCAGCCATGATTTCGCTGGCCAGCATGCCTAATCCACCCTTGCATTTACTATTGGGCAAAGATGCATTTGACCGTGCTACAGCCAAAATTGAAGCACTAAGCAGAGAAATTAATGATTGGAAACCAATTTCAATATCAACCGATTTCGACTAGTAAACAGTATTAACAATTAAGAAAAAGATTATGGACAACCAAAAAGTATGGTTTGTAACCGGTGCATCAAAAGGCCTGGGGCTAACCTTAGTAAAAAAATTATTAGGCAACGGGTATCAGGTTGCAGCAAGCTCGAGAAATTTAACTGATCTATCAAAAGCGGTTGGCGAGTACGAAAACTTTTTACCCTTAGCAGTAGATCTAATTAATGAAAGCAGTGTAGAAGCAGCCATCAGCCAAACCATTACCAAATTTGGCCGCGTAGATGTGGTGGTTAACAATGCTGGTTATGGGATGCTGGGCGCATTGGAAGAGTTAAGCGACAAAGAATCTCGTGAAAATTTCGACATCAACGTTTTCGGTTCGCTGAATGTGATTAGAAAAGTATTGCCACAAATGCGCAAACAACAATCGGGGCATATTTTCAATATCTCCTCTATTGGTGGTTTCTCCGGAAACTTCCCTGGCTTCGGGATTTATTGCGCTACGAAATTTGCAGTAGCAGGTTTTACAGAATCGCTCGCTGCTGAAGTAAAATCGCATGGCATTAAAGCAACTGTGGTTGAGCCGGGTTATTTCAGGACAGAATTCCTAAATGCAAGCTCACTGGCTGTACCAAGCAACCCTATTGATGCCTATAAAGAAGTACGCGATTCGCAGGCTATGCACCAGAACGACATTAACAACCAACAGCCCGGCGACCCGGCTAAAGCTGCAGAAGTAATGATTGAAGCTGCAAAAAGCGAAAACCCGCCATTACATTTATTCCTCGGCCCTGATGCTTACCAGGTTGCGGAAGCAAAAATAGCTGATGTACAAAGAGACATGGCCAACTGGAAGTTTTTGGCTACGGCTACGAATTTTGAAGAGGTGAATGCGTAAGCAAATTATTTATCATGGATTAGCAAATGCTAATCCATGATATTTTCATTTAGGAAATCGGTTTAATTCTCCTCCATTTATCGATAAAAAAACTAATCATAACCATTGTCATTAAATAGATAACCACATTGATTAGGTAAAAAAAATATAAATTTACCTGCTTTAGCACTGGATTTACAATGTAAGTAGCCCCGTCAAAATACTCAATCAAGATACTTATTGATAGCGGGGGAATAAGTGCTAAGATTCCATTAAATAATCTGTAGCACCGAAATTTTAAGAAAAATTTACTCCACAGGAACTGACTTAACATCAAATACCAAATTACATCAATCCAGGAGTATAACATGTTCGAGCCGAAATAATAATCTCTATATCCTTCTGAAGTTTCTGAAGTATAGATATCAACAATTGCCAACCCCATTTTAGCAATAAAGTAAATGCATCCTGTGTATCGAATTACTATAGCAGGCTTGCTATCTAGTTTTTGTATAGTTGGCGAAACATAAAAAACACAATACCAGATACTCCATAAACCAAAACCAATAAATTGCGCCTGCGCAAAAACTTCCAGTAATAGTCTAAACATATAAACTTATAAAGCTTGATTTTGTTAATTTATTAAATATTTGGCCAAAAATGCCAATACTAAATTGCGATAGTTTTACTTATTTATAGAATAAAATTATTTGTTTTAGATCAATTGAATGTTTTTATTGAATTAAAAATGAGTATTTTAATATTACACGATTAGTTATGTGGAAATTTTACGCCATATTATCAGCCCTATTTGCGGCAGCAACAGCTATACTGGCCAAAATTGGTCTTAAAGGGGTAAATGGAAACGTGGCTACGGCCATTAGAACAATCGTAATTTTATTTATTGCCTGGGGCATTGTTCTGGCCACCGGCGAAATTACCCAACTCAAAACGCTGAGCAAAAACAACCTCATATTCTTAGGATTATCTGGATTGGCTACCGGCCTGTCGTGGATTTTCTATTTCAAAGCGCTCGAAACAGGTGATGTTTCGAAAGTAGCACCAATTGACAAACTTAGTGTAGCTATTGCCATGGGGCTTGCATTTTTGATTTTAAAAGAGCCTATTGATGCCAAAACGCTAATTGGTGGCGGGCTTATCGTTGCAGGAAGCATCGTGATTTTGCTTTAGACATGATTTCTAAAAAAAAACCGCTGGCTAAATACATAGCCAACGGTTCAACATTTATATAGGGATGAGTAATTACTTTTTCGGTTTTGCGCTCATGTAAAAGGTAAGCTTGCCGCCATTGGTAATATCGGCATGTTTAATTTTATGATCGGTAATTTCTTTACCATTTAATAAAACCTTTTCTACATACACATTTTTATCGCTTTGTTTAATGGCTTCAACGGTAAAGGTTTTGCCATTTTCTAAATTGATAACCGCATGATTAACCAGTGGGCTACCTAACGAATAAACATCAGAACCTGGTGCTACCGGATAAAATCCCAGCGAAGAGAACATGTACCAGGCACTCATTTGTCCGCAATCGTCATTTCCACCCAGGCCATCGGCAGTTGGTTTGTACTGCATGTTTAATATGTGGCGAACCTGTGCCTGTGTTTTCCAGGGCTGATCGGCCCAGTTGTACAGATAAGCAATATGGTGTGCGGGCTCGTTTCCGTGTACATAACCACCAATAATACCTTCGCGGGTAATATCTTCGGTGTGCGCAAAAAACTCATCTGGCAGGTGCATGGTAAATAAAGTATCCAGGCGTGTTGCAAATTTCTTTTTACCGCCCATCATTTCAATTAGCGTAGCCGGATCTTGCGGCACAAAAAAGCTGTAATTCCAGCTGTTGCCTTCAATAAAACCTTGTCCTTCGGTGTCTTTGGGATCGAATTGTTTTTTAAAGGTACCATCGGCCAGTTTAGGGCGCATAAAACCTGAAGCACTATCGTAATTGTTTTTCCAGTTGTTAGAACGTTTGATGAATTCTTCATAAACATCCATCCGGTTTAACTTTTTAGCCAGCTGGGCTATAGACCAGTCATCGTAAGAATATTCTAAATTATTGGAAACAGAGATACCCGATTTTTCGGCAGGAATGTAGCCTTTATCCATATAGTAGCCAATGCCTTCGTAATCGCGGTGTTTTGCTGTTGCTACGCAAGCATCCAATGCTTTATTGGCATCGCCGGTATAAGTACCTTTAATAATGGCATCAGAAATAACCGAAACACTGTGGTAACCACTCATACACCAGTTATCGTTGGCATAGTGCGACCATATTGGCAGCATGTGTAAACTGCTCTGATCGTAATGCGCTAACATCGATTTTACCATATCGTTACTGCGACCTGGTTGCGTAATGTTAAAGAAAGGATGCAAAGCGCGGTAGGTATCCCAAAGCGAGAAAGTAGTATAATTGGTAAAACCATCGGCTTTGTGCACGCCCTGATCTAAACCTTTATACTCGCCGTTAATATCGGTATAAGTAGTCGGATTGATGTAAGCATGATATAAAGCCGTGTAGAAATTGATTTTATTATCATTCGAAGTCGTTACCTGTACTTTATTCAACTCTTTGTTCCAGGTAGCCTGCGCCTGTGCTTTTACTTTTTCGAAATCCCAACCCGAAATCTCAGTACGCATGTTCTGCAAAGCATTTTCCTGACTAACCGGTGATAGCGCAAATTTAATTTTAACCTTTTCTCCTTCCTGGGTATCGAAATCGAAGAACATTTTTAACTTCTTACCTGCAATTTCCGGGAAGTTTTGCTCCTGGTTAAATTTACCCCAAAAGCCTCGGTAAGCTTGTTTGGCGTCGTAACTTTTGCGGCCGTAGCTTTTAAAAGGTTTAGAAAAACTCATCGCAAAATATACCGTTCTGGTTCTGGCCCAGCCATTGGTTTGGCGGTAACCAGTAATCAGCGTGTCGTTTACTACTCGAACGTAAGTCCAAACTGTTTTTTCTTCATAGTTATAAATCCCAGCCATCAAATCTAAAATAATGTGCGATTGATCTGATTTAGGGAAAGTGTACTGGTGCATGCCTACACGCGTGGTCGAGGTCAATTCGGCCAAAATGTTATCATCATCGAGTTTAACCTTGTAATAACCTGCTTCGGCCACTTCGTTTGCGTGTGAGAAAGCCGAACGATAACCACTTTTTGGGTTTGAAGCGGTGCCCGGGTTTAACTGTAGCTTACCTTGTGTTGGCATGATTAAAAAATCGCCCAGATCAGAGTGGCCTGTACCACTAAAATGGGTGTGACTGAAACCTGTAATGGTTTTATCTTCGTATTTATAACCCGCACAGTATTTGTACACATCGCCATTATACTTACCGTTTACTTCGTAAGATAAAGTATCGGTTTCGGGACTTAATTGCACGGCACCAAAAGGAACAGTTGCACCCGGATAGGTATGCCCCATTTTTGAGGTGCCAATAATGGGCTTAACATACTGCACCAGATTCTGCTGTGCCGAAGCAACCATGCCTGAAAGCAAAAGACAGGGCAGCATAAATTTTTTAATCATATCTTTTTTGAGATTAGCTTGTTTTATTTAAAATTCTAAGGTAGAAATTTATCTTCAAATATGCACAAATAACAAAACTAAAACGTTTAAGTAAAATAAAAAATACATTATTAGTTAACTGGTTAATTGTTTAAATCGGTTAACTGGTGATGATCTCAACAATCAAACCATTTAGCAATAGAACATTTCCAGTTTTTTGGTTAACTGGGGTGATCCCAACAATTAAGCAATAGAACAATGTAAACCTTGAAGGTTTTTAAAACCTGTAAGGTTTGTCGCTTTTTACAAGTAACTGACTTCCTTTAACCAATTTCAGCTAAATAAACCTTATTTTTGCATCCTATATTTTTAAAATGAGTAAACACGGTAGAATTCTGGTTGCCATGAGTGGCGGGGTTGATAGTTCGGTAGCGGCTGTAATGTTGCATGAGCAAGGTTACGAGGTGATTGGATTAACCATGAAGACCTGGGACTATGCCAGCTCTGGCGGTAGCAGCAAAGAAACCGGCTGTTGCTCTTTAGATAGCATTAACGATGCCCGTACACTTGCCGTAAATTACGGTTTTCCACACTATATACTGGATATCAGAGACGAATTTGGCGATTATGTAATCGACAATTTTGTAGATGAATACCTGGCCGGAAGAACCCCTAACCCATGCGTACTGTGCAATACGCACATTAAATGGGAGGCTTTATTGAAACGTGCCAATAAACTCGACTGCGAATTTATTGCAACGGGACATTATGCCAATATCCGTCAGCAAGATAGCGGCCGTTATGTAATTTCGAAAGGAAAAGACGAAAATAAAGACCAATCGTACGTATTGTGGGGTGTTTCGCAAGAAAACCTTTCGCGTACAAAATTTCCGTTGGGCAGCTTCGCTAAATCTGAAATCAGACAGATGGCTTTAGATATGGGTCAGGAAGAACTGGCTAAAAAATCGGAGAGTTACGAAATTTGTTTCGTTCCGGATAATGATTACAGGGCTTTTTTAAAACATAAAGTAGAAGATTTAGAAGACAGAGTTGCAGGTGGTAATTTTATTCTGAGCAATGGCATGGTGGTAGGCCAGCACAAGGGCTACCCTTTTTACACCATTGGCCAGCGTAAAGGTTTAGGTGTTGCCTTTGGCGAGCCTATGTTTGTAACCCAAATCCTGCCCGAAAGCAATACGGTAGTTTTAGGCAAAGCTGAAGAACTGGAGCGTCGCGAGGCAATGGTTAGAAATATTAACCTGATTAAATACGGCAGCATTGAAGAGCCAATGAGCGATATTATTACCAAAATACGTTACAAAGATGCGGGTATGCTGAGCACAATTGTACAGGAGAAAGATAAAATGCGTGTAGTGTTCGATCACAACGTATCGGCAATTGCACCCGGCCAATCAGCGGTGTTCTACGAAGGAAATGATTTATTAGGTGGTGGATTTTTAGTTTAAATCCGGCTATATCGAATATAAAAGAACGAGTTGTCAGCACGGCAACTCGTTTCTTGTTTAAATCGGACTGATAAGATGTATATTTTTTAACTTAGATAAGTCCTTACCTGCCTTATTGCATTAACAATACTTCTTTTATCAGCTATTATTTTAACGATAGGATTTGAAGTGCTTTTTTGTATTTCCTTATCTAATATCTTAATCAACATATTTTACCAATAATTACTCGCTCCCTTTGAAAACATTAATCGTGGCAGTTTTCCAGTGGATGTAACCTAAATCCCCGCAAACCTGTGCAACAAATTGCTCTACATCTTCGGGTACATCGTTTACCACACGCCACCTGATCTTATATTTTGGGTTATAACTCATGTAAACGACCAAATCATCGCTACGTTGCCCTAGCGAATGCAAAGGTTGTAAATGAATATCCTGTAAATCGGCAGCGGCTATCCTTAACCTTTCATTCATAATTTTCCCTAACGAAAGATCGGGTTTGAAATCTGTTTCAAATATGGCTAAAACGGTAACGGTCATAAAAAAAATAAATATATCAGCAAACAAACGAAGCCATAAGCTTTTTGTTTAAAATAATTACACACCATACGCTGCGTTTAACTTTCCGCTTACGTATTTTCGGTTTCTCCAAAAGCAAATTTATACTAAAAAAATTAGCATCAAAATTTATTCTTACTTTTTTTCTGGTCAATTTAAAAATTAGATACAGGCATGACAAGAGCGTTCATAAACGTTAATAACCTGTAAAATGTGTACAACTATTTTAAACATCTGATAGCTAGACCGGTTATCTATTTTAAAAGGAGGACTTATGAAAAAGTGCATTTATGTCGTAGAAGATAATCCGAACATCAGGGAGATTATAGAATTTCTGCTGATTGAAGAACTTTACGAAGTAAAAACCTGCCCCAATACCAGCGATTTCTGGTTGCAAATGAACAAACACCTGCCAGATATGGTGATTTTAGATGTGATGTTGCCCGATGGCAACGGATTGGATATCTGCAATACTTTAAAACGAAATATTAAAACACACAACATCCCGGTGATGATGATGTCAGCCAACAACCACTTAAATACCATTAAGGCTAAATGCGAAGCAGAAGATTTTATCAATAAACCATTTGATTTAAATGATTTTGCCGGAAGAATAGAAAAACACCTGGTGAATTAAAATTTAACATTTCAACAGCGGCAATTTACCGCTGTTGAAATTTGTTTACTAAAAAGCAATGGCAGCCACAGCTTTATCCAATGCCTCATCTTTCAGGTTCGGCATACTTACACCTTCTACCCTGTATGCAGTAATATCTACCATCCCCAAAAAGCCCAATACCGATCTCAGGTACGACTCTGTAAAATCGTAAGCTTTCATTGGCCCTTCAGAATACACACCTCCTGATGAAATAGCCAGATAAACTTTTTTACCTTTTACTAATCCCTCCACACCACTTTCAGAGTAACTAAACGTTTGACCTGCACGTGCAATATGATCTATCCAGGCCTTTAAAGTAGAAGGGATCCCAAAATTATACAGGGGTACACCGATTACGATCACATCAGCATCTTTAAGTTCGGCAATAGCCTCATTTGAATGTTTTATTGCTGCTGTAAATTCTGCAGTGTGATTTTCCTTTGGTGTAAAAAAAGAATTAATGTGTACTTCTTCCAGATGTGGAAATGGGGTATTGGTAAGATCGTGTGTAGTTAAAATGCTGCCTGGATTTGCAACCTGTAATTTCTCTACAATCGCATTCCCTAATTTAACACTGAATGATGCTTCGCCCCTTGGGCTCGATATTAAATGTAATATTTTCATTTTTTGCCTTTATTAATGTCTGACAAAATTATAGACACCGGCTATCAAAAAGTTATTACTATACCAAAGGATAGCGCTATCCTTTGGTATAGTAAGCCTTGTAAAACCGCAACAACCCTGAGGGTTTAAGAATTTAATTTTCTATAAACTTAATCCCTGCTCAACCTGTTCTTACAATAAAAGGATATACCATGGAAAATCAGGAAAACAATCAACCGGAAGAAGAAATTCAGAATATCGAACAGTTTCAAATCAACCGATCGCAGGGAAATGCCGCCGAAGGACATGCGCAATCAGGAGATGAAGAATATACTGAAGATGAAGTGCAGTTTGCCGATGGCGAAGGCACTCAACTGAACGAGGAAATTAATGGTCCCGACGATGAAGAGGATGATGATGAGGAGGAGGAAGAAACCGACGATTACAATGAATCGGACATTGAAGAGCTGGATAATGACCCGAATGCTTACGATAAAGATGATAGTGAAATGCTATAAAACAGCTTCAGTTAAGAAATGCCAGCATGATAATCAATCTGGCATTTTTTTTATCTAAACAACGATGATCCGCAATATTTACAAAACAATGCATCGCTATCATGCCCTTCCCTGCTGCAACCCGGGCACGATTCGGGCAATTCTCTTTTATGCTTCGCAGCCATTGCAATATCGTGTGTAATGATACCGGTAGGTACCGCAATAATGGCATAGCCAATTAGCATAACCACCGAAGCCACAAATTTGCCCAGCGGGGTAATTGGCGAAATATCGCCATATCCTACTGTGGTAATGGTAACAATAGCCCAATAAATACTTTCGGGGATATTCGAAAAACCATTTTCGCGCTTTTCTACCAGATACATTACCGAACCCAGGATAACTGTAATGGTTAAAACCGTAAGCAGAAAAATGCTAATCTTTCGGACACTGTTTTTTAAAGCCTGGGTTAAAAAATTAATTTCTGTTAAAAAATGTCCCAGCTTAAAAATCCTGAAAACCCGCAATAAACGCAGCGCCCGGAACACGAGCAAAGATTGTGCACCAACAAAGAAAATACTTAAATAAGAAGGTAACAGGGCAACCATATCAATAATACCCAGCGGACTAAACACATACCTCAATGGTCTGCGAATGCTGATGAGCCTTAGAATATATTCGACGGTAAAAAGCGCTGCAAAACCCCACTCCATTATATTAAAAAGCTTGCCATAATGTTGATGAATACTCACTACACTATCGAGCATCACCACAATAATGCTGGAGAAAATTGCGATTAAAAGTCCAACATCGAAAGCCTTGCCCGCCGGCGTATTCGATTCGTAAATTATTTCGTGCAGTTTAAAACGCCAATCATTCGGAGCATTTGATGCCATGTAATTTTTTAGTTAAGATAAGAATTAACCATTAACCACTTCGCCGCCGTTTACGTGTATTACCTGCCCGGTGATATAAGAAGCATCATCAGAAGCCAGAAATACATAAGCGGGCCCGAGTTCTGATGGTTGCCCAGCTCTTTCCATTGCGGTTTCACTTCCGAATGATTTGATTTTCTTTTCATCGAAAGTCGATACAATTAACGGAGTCCAAACCGGCCCGGGAGCTACGGCATTAACGCGGATACCGCTTTTTGCCAGATTGGTGGCCAACGAACGGGTAAAAGAAGTAATGGCACCTTTGGTTGAAGAATAATCGATCAGATTTGGCGACGAGCGGTAAGCCGTAACGGATGTGGTATTGATAATGGTATCGCCTGCACCAAAATGCTCCAAAACCTCGTTGGCAAAATAAAAATAGCCATATATATTGGTACGAAAAGTATCATCCAGCTGTTTGTGATCAATTTTATTGGGATCTTTTTGCGGCACCTGAATAGCAGCATTATTAACCAGGATGTTTATTTTACCAAACTTTTTAATCACAGTTTCAACTGCCTTTTTGCAAAATGCAGGCTTTTTTACATCACCTTTTATCAATAGACAGCTTCTTCCGGCATTTTCTACCATTTTTTGGGTTTCCTGAGCATCAATACCCTCGTTTAAATACACAATAGCAACATCTGCACCCTCTGCAGCAAAATGTACAGCAACTGCACGTCCAATGCCGCTATCACCTCCGGTTATTAAAGCAACTTTACCTTCAAGTTTCCCGGCAGCTTTATAATTTGCCTTAATTACTTCTGGCCTGGGGTTCATTTTAGCTTCTATACCTGGTTGTTTATTTTGCTTTGCAGGTGTTTTTTGAGTTTTCATAGCAGGTTGCATATATCTTTTAAAATAAACACGCATACAAACCGCAAAGTTTTACAATCCAAAATTTCAATCTTCTCATTTTTTCTCAGCGCATGGTAATTTAGCTTAATCATTTGCTCATATCCGATTATTTTGATCCGCCATACCTCTTTAAATTAGCTTTTCGGATCCCTAACCAAATCACACAATGAAAAAAACAATTTTACTTACTTTATTATCGCTTAACCTGGCTTTAACGGGTTCGGCACAAAAACGGCTTGGCAATGAAACAGCTGCCGAAAAAACAAAAAGAATGGAATGGTGGACAGATGCCCGCTTTGGCATGTTCATTCACTGGGGCTTATATGCATTACCTGCCCGTCACGAATGGGTAAGAAACTATGAGCACATCACCAATGAAAATTATCAAAAATATTTCGATCAGTTTAACCCCGATTTATTTAACCCTAAACAATGGGCCAAAGAAGCTAAGGCTGCCGGTATGAAATATGCCGTCTTAACCACCAAGCACCACGAAGGTTTTAACTTATTCGACAGTAAATACACCGACTATAAGGCAACCAATACGCAGGCAAAACGAGATCTGGTAAGAGAATTTGTTGATGCTTTCCGTGCAGAAGGTATCAAAATTGGTTTTTACTACTCGCTTATCGACTGGCACCACCCTGATTTTACGGTAGATAATGTACATCCGTTAAGACCAGCAAAAGACTCGGAAGAAGCTTATGCAGCCTTAAATAAAGGCAGGGATATGGCCAAATACCGTAAATATTTATACAATCAGGTAACCGAACTGCTAACTAAATACGGCAAAATAGATATCCTTTGGGCCGATTTTTCTTACCCGGGCAAATATGGCAAAGGTAAAGACGACTGGGGATCGGTAGAATTACTTAAACAAATAAGAAAACTGCAGCCGGGCATTATTGTAGATAACCGTTTAGATTTAAATGATTACGAAGATGGTACCGATTTTGAAACACCAGAACAGGTTGGACCAAAAGAACTTGAAAAATACCGCGGTAAGGTATGGGAAACCTGCCAAACCTTTTCAGGATCGTGGGGTTACCACCGCGACGAAAACACCTGGAAAAGCAACAGAAAATTACTGGATTTGTTAATTACATCGGTAGCTAATGGCGGTAATTTATTGTTAAACGTTGGGCCAACTGCCCGTGGCGAATTTGATTACAGAGCTGAAACGGCATTAGATAGTCTGGGTATATGGATGCACGCCAACTCGAAATCGATATACCACTGCACTTTTGCACCTGCTGATTTTAAAGCTGCCGAAGGAACAAGACTTACTTACAATAAAGATACGAAGCGCTTATATGTTCACCTGTTCGAATACCCTAACACAGGCCGCATTGCTTTGGAAGGTTTTAAAGACAAAGTTAAGTATGCGCAGTTTTTACATGATAATTCAGAACTTCAGGTTGATGCTGAAAAATCGAAAGACAATAACCTGGTATTAAAATTACCGAAGAAAAAACCAAACTTCGAAATACCAGTAATCGAATTAATATTAAATTAACCCAATTAATGTTAATGATCGGGCCTGCAAGCTAAACCTTGCGGGCTTTTTTTGTAAAGTATATTTTGAAACCATTAAGGGGTTAAGAAATTATCTTTCCTTAATACATTGCGGCTATCAACTATAACCATCAACCATAGTCTATCCCCTTATTTCAAGCAATCAACCAAGCTTATGCCGATAACAAATCCGATTGATGCAAAGCCGCGTAAGCTTTGGCCTGCACTACATTACCTATAATAATAATAGCAGGATAAGTTAAACCGGCTTCTTCAGCAGCTTCCTGCAGGTTATTAGCCAAACACACCACCTGTTTCTGATGCGGAAGTGTAGCATGCTGTATAATAGCGGCCGGCATAGTACCCAATCCAGCATCGCAATAAGCTTTAGAAATTTCGGCAACCTTTTTCATTCCCATATAAATTACTACGGTAGCAGAACTTTTCATGGCACATTTCAAATCTTCGGTTAAACTTCCATCCTTCTTAGTTCCCGTTAATATCCAAACGCTTTCGCTAATACCACGATGCGTTAACGGAACATCGATAAAACCTGCGCCTTGCATACTACTTATCCCCGGAATGTAGTGACATTTAATGCCGCGGGCTTCTGCATAAATCAATTCTTCAAAGCCACGGCCAAAAATAAAGGGATCGCCACCTTTTAAACGAACTACTACCTTATATTGATGTGCATTTTCTACAATTAATTCATTTATTTTCTCCTGAGGAGTATATTCTTGATAAGGTTGCTTGCCAACATAGATCATTTTACATGTTTTCGGTGCAATTTCCAGCAATTTCTCATTACTTAAGTTATCATATAATATAACTTCCGCTCTTTTTAACACATTAAATGCCTTCATAGTGATTAATTCAGGATCACCAGGACCTCCACCCATTATAAATACTCCAAATTCTGCTGTTTTTTGATTCATAATTTTAATGTTTTAACTATTTAAATATAAAAGTGATTAAAATATCTTAAAAATTTAAATATTTTATGATAAAAATCACAAAAAAAATAAGTTTTAATTCATTTTTAACCTATATTTGAATATCAAAAATCATAAAACAAACCAATAATATATTTTTAAGAATGAAATAATCTTAAAAAACACATAAAAAGAACCAAACAACTAAAAAAAATACCATAATCACAATATATCTTTAAGATTTATGAAAGAACCACAAATAATCGTAATCGGAAATGGAATGGTGGGATATAAGTTCTGCGAGAAACTGAGATCAAAAACATCTTCTTTTAATCTTATCGTTTTTGGAGAAGAACCCCGCAGAGCATACGACCGTGTTCACTTAAGCGAATACTTTAATGGTAAAACAGCAGACGATCTTTCGCTTTCTACCGAAAACTGGTATCAGGAACAAAACATTACCCTATTTTTAAATAATCCTGTAGTTAAAATAGACCGCGAACAACAAAAGGTATATACTGGCAATGGTTTAGATTACGCATATGATATATTGGTTTTTGCCACAGGTTCTGGCGCCTTTGTTCCGAATATTCCAGGTATAGAAAAAGAAGGTGTTTTTGTTTACCGCACCCTCGAAGACCTCGATCTGATTAGCGAATACGCCAAAAAAGCAAAAACAGCCTCTGTTATAGGTGGCGGTTTGCTTGGCTTAGAGGCTGCAAAAGCGCTGATTGATTTAGGAATCGACAAAACCAGTATCATCGAATTTGCACCACGTTTAATGCCGAGACAAATTGATGCTGCCGGCAGTGATATGCTAAAATCGAAATTAACTGACCTTGGTTTACAAATCCACTTAAATAAAAATACAGCCAATATTGAAGGCGAAGGTAAAATTACCGCGTTAAAATTTAGCGACGATACTTCGTTAGAGGCCGATATGCTGGTAATTTCGGCAGGTATTAAACCGAGAGATGAACTGGCAAAAGCCTGTGGAATTGAAGTAGGTGCCCGCGGTGGCATTGTGGTTGACGAAAAAATGCAAACCAGCGACCCGGCTATATTTGCCATTGGCGAATGCGCCCTTTTTGATGGTATGATTTACGGACTGGTAGCGCCAGGCTATGAAATGGCCGAAGTTTTAGCAACCAACCTCTGCGCAGGCAATAAAAGCTTCAGCAGTTTTGACATGAGCACCAAACTGAAGCTCATTGGTATAGATGTAGCCAGCTTTGGCGATAACTTTATTACTGAGCCCGATTGCCGCACCATTATTTTCGAGAATAAACACAAAGGAACCTACAAACGCATAAATATAAGCAACGATGGGCAGCACCTTTTAGGCGGTATATTAATTGGCGATGCATCAGCATACAATATGCTCTTACAAACTGCCATCAATAAAATCGCCTTACCAGATGATCCGGAAGAGCTTATATTGGGTGCGCGTGGTGGTAGCGAGCCCGCAGGTGCCGGCATTACCAGCCTGCCCGACAGCGCACTGATTTGCAGTTGCGAAGGTGTTAGCAAAGGCGATATCTGCGCTTCGGTTACCGATGGTGGATGCGAAAATATAGATGATGTAAAAAAATGCACCAAAGCAGGTACGGGTTGCGGCGGCTGTATGCCGATGGTGAAAGATTTATTGAATTACACCTTAAAAGCTCAGGGTAAATACATTAAAAATGTAATCTGCGAGCACTTTAACTACAGCAGACAGGAGCTTTACGACCTTATCCATATCCACGAGCTTAAAAGTTACGATGAAGTACTCACTGCTTTAGGCGAAAATGATGGTTGCGAGATATGTAAGCCACTGGTATCATCAATCCTGGCCAGCCTTTGGAACGAAATGATCCTTAAAAAAGGAAACGACGTAGCCCAAGACAGTAACGACCGCTTTTTAGCCAATATCCAAAAAGGAGGCTCTTACTCTGTTGTACCACGCGTACCAGGCGGAGAAATAACACCCGAAAAACTAATCGTTATTGGCGAAGTAGCCAAAAAATATGGTCTGTATACCAAAATAACAGGCGGTCAGCGCATCGATTTATTCGGCGCACACCTAAACGACCTGCCAGTAATCTGGGAAGAACTGATTGCTGCCGGCTTTGAAAGCGGGCATGCTTATGGAAAAGGATTAAGAACGGTAAAAAGTTGCGTAGGCAGTACTTGGTGCCGCTTCGGTCTACACGATAGTGTAAGCTTCGCCATCCGAATTGAAGAAAGATACAGAGGTATACGTGCCCCACATAAATTTAAATCGGCAGTTAGTGGTTGTATCAGAGAATGTGCAGAAGCACAAAGCAAAGATTTCGGCATTATCGCTACAGAAAAAGGCTGGAATCTATACGTATGTGGCAACGGCGGCAGCAAACCGCAGCACGCACTCCTGCTTGCAACTGATTTAGATAGCGAAACCTGCATCAAATACATCGACAGATTCCTGATGTTCTATATCCGCACAGCTGATCCATTGACCAGAACTGCAACCTGGTTAAATAAAATGGAAGGCGGTATTGATTACCTGCGAAACGTAGTTATTAACGACAGTTTAGGCATGGCTAAACAATGGGAGCACGAAATTGAAAAACTGATCAGCTCGTATAAATGTGAATGGAAAGAAGCGGTAGAAAACCCTGCGATCAGAAAACGTTTCTCACATTTTGTTAATGCACCCGAAGAGAAAGATCCTTCGATCGAATTTGTAGAAATGCGCGGACAAAAAAGAACCGCTGAATGGAAAATAGTCTAACCAAATATAATCAACCAACAATTTTCAATTTAAACTTAATTTTATGACAGAAACAACAAACAACTGGTTAGCCGCATGTCGTGTTGAAGACGCAGTAGAAAATGGAGGGGTATGTGTAAAACACGGTGAAGAGCAAATTGCGTTATTCTATTTTACCAGAAGAAATGAGTGGTATGCCACCCAAAATGAGTGCCCACACAAAAAACAAATGGCTTTAAGCCGTGGAATGATTGGCTCTATTACCGATGAACCTAAGGTAGCCTGCCCCTTTCACAAAAAAACGTTTTCGTTAAACACAGGTGAATGCTTAAGCGGCGATGAATGCGCCATAAAAACTTACCCGGTAAAGGTAGAAAATGGAACTGTTTACGTTGGAATCAATCCAAAATCTTAAACTAACCCATTAAGAAAAACAACCTAATTTAAACTCAAACCGAACTAACATGAAATTTAATAATTATGTAGCTTTTACAAGCTGCCTCGCACTCTCTTTGTTCTTTTTTTCAGCCAAAGCACAAACCAAAGCCGTTTTATTTGAAGGGATTTTAACAGTCGGATACGTAGATCACGGTGCTTTTATCAATTGTACAGGCCCAAGTATAAAATTCAGTAAAAAACCTTATACTATTTTATTGGGCATGCTGCCTAGTTTAAGAATTAAGGAAGATAAGGTTGCCACTGGTGCGACAAAAAACTCAGCCCTCACCCCTAACCTGGGCTTTGGCTTAACTGCAGCTTTCCGCCACCTTGCTATTCAGGTGCCATTTTACTACAACACCAAAACAGCCACAAAAAATGGCGAATGGAACCCTGGTGTTGGCCTTGGCTATAAATTTTAATCCGAAACATTGAATTGACCACGCTAAACTGAACATGATGACAACTAATCTTACTAAACCGTTAGATAAACTGAATATATTTTCGCTCAAGGGCGTTCAGATGAAAACCTTCCACATTACCTGGCTTACTTTTTTCTTCTGCTTTTTTGCCTGGTTCGGAATGGCCCCGCTGATGAAAATTGCCCGAGAGCAACTGCACTTAACCAAAGATCAGGTTGGTAACATCCAGATCGCGTCCGTATCGGCCACGATTATTGCCCGCTTATTAATCGGCAGGCTGATTGATAAATTTGGCCCGAAATTAATTTACACCTGGCTACTGGTACTTTGCGCCATTCCGGTATTGTTAATTGGTACCAGCCAGTCTTACACCTCATTCTTGCTATTCCGTTTGGCTATTGGCGTAATTGGTGCATCATTCGTGATTACACAATTCCATACCTCTATTATGTTTGCGCCAAACATTAAAGGAACCGCTAATGCTACAGCAGGTGGTTTTGGTAATGCAGGCGGCGGTGCAGCCAATTTATTTATGCCTTTAATTGCCTCTGGTTTTACCGCACTGGGCTTTTGCAGTACCGAAGACAGCTGGCGTTATGCCATGATTTTCCCGGGGGTAATGCTTTTAATCTGCGCTTTTTTATACCATCGCTACACGCTTGATAGCCCGCAGGGAGATTTTAAAAACATTAAGGACGAAAGCATAAAAAGTAAAGAAAACACTTTTTTAATGGCCGCAAAAGATTATCGTACCTGGATTTTAACCATTGCCTATGCAGCTTGTTTTGGTGTAGAAATTACGGTCGACAATTTTGCGCCGATCTTCTTTACCGATTCATTTGGTGCAACAATAGCTGTAGCAGGCATGGTTGCAGGTATTTTTGGCTGGATTAACATTTTTGCCCGCCCCCTTGGCGGAATTGTTGCCGATAAAATAGGTAAAACCTGGGGCTTTGATGGCAAAACCCTCCTGCTAGCCATATTACTGTTAGTAGAAGGCGTTGGCTTAATCTGGTTTGCCAAATCAGGTAATATCGGCATGGCTATTTTTATGATGTTTGTATTTGGCCTGAGCCTAAAAATGGCCAATGGCGCTACCTATAGCCTGGTTCCGTTCATCAATCCGCTTGCTGTAGGTAGTGTGGCGGGCATTGTTGGCGCCGGCGGAAATATTGGCGCCATGTTAATTGCCTTTATGTTTAAAGCTAAAGCCAACCATGCCTCAAAAAACATAATTGAAAATGGCGTAAACGTACATAAAGACTTAATTGATTACACCAGTGCCTTTACCCTGCTTGGCTTCATCATTTTAGGCGTCGGCGTTGCCGTATTCATTTTCAGAACGCTTATGGCGCAGAAAACAGTAGCAGTTGATGAGCTGGTTCTGAGCACCGGTAAATAAAAACCCCATCCAAAACTACCTATAACCTTGTTTATCATTTGAACAACGAAACAAACATATCGCCAACTAATACTACAACCTGCTGCTACTGTGGCGTAGGTTGTGGTATTGTGGTAAATAAAGATATACACGAAAGGATTACGGTTGAAGGCGACAAAACCCACCCGGTAAATAAAGGCATGCTGTGTAGTAAAGGAATGAACCTGCATTATACCGCCAACGATAAAAGCGACCGATTGCTTTATCCGGAAATGCGTTATAATAAAAACATGCCTTTACAACGCGTAAGCTGGGATACTGCGTTGGATAGAACCGCCGCAGTATTTAAAGCCCTTATTAAAAAACATGGCCCTGATAGCGTAGCATTTTATGCCAGCGGACAATGTTTAACAGAAGAATATTACGTAGTAAATAAATTAATTAAAGGTTTTATCGGTAGCAATAATATCGACACCAACAGCCGCTTATGTATGAGCAGTGCGGTTGTTGGTTATAAAATGAGTCTGGGCGAAGATACCGTGCCCATTAGCTATGATGATATTGAAATTGCCGATTGCATTTTTGTTGCAGGCGCAAACCCGGCATGGTGCCATCCCATCCTATGGCGCCGGGTTGAAGCTGCTAAACAAAATAATCCCCATCTAAAAATCATTGTCAGCGATCCGCGTAAAACCCAAACCTGCTCACTGGCAGATGTACATTTACAGCTAAATCCCGGTACAGATATTACCCTGCACCATGCCATTGGCCGCTGCCTGATTGAAGATGGAAAGATTGATGCAGACTTTATTATCAACAGTACCAACGGTTACGAAAAATACCACCAAACTGTTTTTGAAACTTCTATAACTGATGCAGCTACTATTTGCGGAATCGAAGAAAGCGATATCCGCTTAGCAGCCAGTTATATTGGCAATGCCAAAGGCTTTATCACCATGTGGACAATGGGCCTTAACCAAAGTGTGGTGGGCACCAATAAAAACCTTTCGTTAATTAACCTTAATCTCATTACCGGCCACATTGGCAAGCCCGGCAGCGGTCCATTTTCGCTAACCGGGCAACCCAATGCCATGGGCGGCCGCGAAGTTGGTGGTTTAAGCAATTTATTGCCTGCACACCGCAACCTGACCAACGAAAACCACCGTAACGAAGTAGAAAAGTTCTGGCAAATCCCACTGGGTACCATTCAGGCTAAACCAGGCTTAACCGCTACAGAAATGTTCGATGAGCTGAACTCAGGAAAACTGAAAGCTGTTTGGATTTTGTGTACCAATCCATTAATCAGTTTACCTGATGTACGCACGGCCGAAGCCGGTTTAAAAAATGCCAAATTTGTAGTGGTGCAAGATATCAGCAATAAGGTAGAAACACTAAAATATGCTGATGTTGTGCTTCCTGCAGCAGCCTGGGCCGAAAAAGAAGGCACCATGACCAACGCAGGTCGTTATATTGCCTATCTGAGTAAAATTACTGAGGCTCCCGGCGAAGGTCTACCAGATTCGGAAATCATTTGTCGCTTTGCTCAAAAAATGGGCTATCATGGCTTTGATTTTAAAAACGCTGCCGCTATTTATGACGAACATGCAGCGCTTACCGAAGGCACCAATATCGATATCAGCGGGCTTAACTACCAGATTTTAAAAGAGAAAAGAGCGGTACAATGGCCTTATCCAAAAAACAAAAATACTGCAGGAACTGCCCGTTTATTTACCGATCACCAATTCTATACGCCCGATAAAAGGGCCAATATTGTATCGGTAAGCGATGTTAACCAATCGGAGGCTTTAAGCCCTGAACACCCGCTCATTTTAACCACAGGCAGAATAAGAGACCAATGGCATACCCGCAGCAAAACCGGCAAGGTTAATAAACTGAATCAACACATTAGCGAATCGTTTTTAGAAATAAACCCGGTTGACGCTGAACCGAGAAACATTAAAGATAACGACATTATCGAAGTACAAAGCTTACGTGGCAATGTGCGCGTAAAAGCCAAATACAGTATCGATATTAAACCCGGTGTTGTTTTTATGCCCATGCACTGGGGATTGATTTTAAAAAGCGATTTAAACCGTGTAAACAACCTCACCAATAACCTGGTTGATCCGCTAAGTAAGGAACCTGATTTTAAATTTACTGCTGTACAGGTAAAATTATATGAGAAAGCCAGGCAAAAAATTATTGTAATTGGTGCCGGAGCAGGTGCTTGCGGCTTTGTTAAAAGCTATCGTGCCTTAAACACCACCGACGATATCGAAATTTTCAGCAAAGAAGATTTCCCATTTTATAACCGCGTACTCCTTCCCGATTACATTATCGGCACACTCCCCTGGCATAACCTCATTAAAATGAGCGATAGTGAGGAGATAGATTACAGGATTAAGCTGCACCGGGGTTTAAGTATCGAAAAAATAAATAAAGCAGACAAAACCGTTATCGATAGTAACGGAAAAACGCATCACTACGATATACTGCTCCTGGCTACCGGTAGCAGGGCTTTTGTACTTAAAGATTTGCCCAAACTGGATGGTATTTTTACCATGCGCAGCCGAAACGATGCCGATAATTTTAAGAAACACATAGCCCAAACCAAGGGCAAAGTGGTAATTGTAGGCGGCGGTTTACTGGGGATTGAACTGGCTACCTCGCTGGCCGAAACAGGATCGAAAGTAACCATTATCCAAAGGATTTCACGATTAATGGGCCGCCAGCTTGATGCTTTAGGCAGTCAGTTATTGCATGAAGAGCTGATTAGCAAGGGCATCGAAATCTTTTACAACGATGAGATTGACCGTGTTATCGGAGAAAAACATATTACAGGTGTACGGTTAAAAAGTGGTTTAATGATCGATTGCGAATCATTTGTAACCGCTATTGGCACCGTACCCAATATCGAATTAATTAAAGACGCAGGCATAACCTGTAAAAGAGGCGTGGTGGTTGATGAGTACCTGCGCACCAACGAAGAAGACGTTTTTGCCATTGGCGAAATTGCAGAATTTAAAGGTGAAATGTATGGCATTACCGCCGCTGCAGAGCAACAGGCCGAAATAGTAGCCCGGTTTCTTTGTGGCGATATTGCCAAGTTTTACCAGGGCAGCTTGCTAATGAATATTTTAAAAATGCACAGCCTCGAGCTGTGTTCACTAGGATTAGCCGAAATACCCAATAATGATCCTACTTACGAAGAAATTGTTTTTATCGATAAAGCCAAACGTTACTACAAAAAATGTATTGTACACAACGATAAGCTCGTGGGAGCCATTTTAATTGGCGATAAAGGCGAATTCCTGGAGTTCCGTAATCTGATTGAAAACAAAATGGAGCTGAGCGAAAAAAGGCTTCAGCTTTTAAGAAGCGGTAAAACAACAGAACCAATTATTGGTAAAACCGTTTGCAGCTGCAACAATGTGGGCGAAGGCAATTTAATTAACAAAATAAAAGACGGCTGCAAAGATCACCTGCAACTTTGCCAGCTCACAGGCGCGGGCATGGGCTGTGGCAGCTGTCGGCCCGAAGTTAAAGCCATTCTCGATTCCTTTGTAAACGTACTCAAAACCGAACCTAAAGCCGCTTTGGCCGAATAAATTAAACCGCAAACGATGATGAAAGCAACATTAGGCCCTTCTGAATTTATTAACGTTAAAGGCATTGAATATTTTAAGTTCGAAGAAGATTTTATTGAAGAAAATGTACGTTGCATCCCAATGATCGTCCGTTTTAAGATGGATGCTGCCGGCGTAAAGCTCAAATTGGCCGAATGGAGCAAATTTCATCCCGAAGAAAGGGTGCAGCTGGCTTTACTACCTGTTTCTACACATGAGGAAACCAACAAGTACCACCAGTTTTTAATTAGCCTGATTGCCAAATATACCGGAAACCAGGCTACAACGCTGGCGATCGATCCGCTGCCTGACTGGGCTAATTTACACCAGATTCCGACTATGCTACAGCAGAAACTGGCAGAGTTACAGCTGCAGCTTTCCATTAACCAATGGCGAAAACTCACTAACATACAACGATTTGCACTTATAAAATTATGCAGGCCCGGGCACGAAAATAAAAACTTCCCCAAAGCCTTCATAGAATTTGGAATTTAATTAGCTGAGCATGTACAGAACCATCATCATTAATTTTCCAGGGGGAATTATTTCACCCGGCAAGCTATACAACATTCTGGTTGCAGCCAGTAAAGCACGCATACAATACGTACGCTTTGGCCTGCGCCAACAGTTATTAATTGACACGACCACCTATAACGTAGCTATTTTTACCGCCGAACTGGATAAGCTTGAAGTTGATTATGAAGAAAACACCAGCAATTATCCTAACATCATCAGCTCTTACCCCGCCGAAGAAATTTTTATCCGCAAAACATGGTTAACAGAAGGTGTGTACAAGGATATTCTTGATGGTATCGATTTTAAGCCTACCATAAAAGTAAATATCTGCGATAGCGACCAAAGCATCACCCCTATGTTAACGGGCAATATTAACTGGATTGCCTCCTCACAATCAGAACATTACTGGCATGTTATTATCCGTTTCCCGAAAACAAATGTAATATACGAGTGGAACCAGCTTTGCTATACTAACCACATTGCACAGGTTACCAAAGCCATTGAAACCATTATTAAAAACAATCCGGATAAATTTATTGACAACCCTACAGCCAACGGAGAAGAATTGTTTGCAGCGCTTGCACAAGAGCACTTCATCATTAAACCTGCGCAACAATCAGCTTCGCTGTCGTCGTTTAACCTGCCCTATTACGAAGGTTTAAACCGCTACAACAACAAATACTGGCTGGGCATATACCGCCGTGATGAGCTGTTTAGCATTGCCTTTTTAAAAAAACTTTGTCAGCTCTGTTTGGCTACCAAATTGGGACAGCTATGCTGTACCTCGTGGAAAACCATTATTGTAAAAGGAATTAACGAAGAAGACAAAAAACTTTGGAATACGCTGCTCGAAGAATTTGAAGTGAACATGCGCCACGCGGCTAACGAACTTAATTTTCAGGTAGAAGACAATTGTAACGAAGGCCTTGCACTCAAAAACTTTCTTGTAAAAAGCTTAAGTATTGATGATACGCGCACCTTTGGGATTTGTTTCGGCATTAAAACCCGCAAAAAAAGCGAAGTATTTAGTAGCATATTGATCCAGAAACGCCATTTAATTGATGCATTTGGTTTAAAGTTATTCCCTGTTTACGATATATTATGCGCTAAAGATTTTAACCCGAACGAACGTACCGGAGAAATATTTAGTCGCAGTAACCCTAGTTTTTTACTACCAGAGCAAGTAAGGCGTGCGGTATTCAGGTTTTACAAATACCGTTTAAATACCATTAAAACAGACCGGCAGCAACCCGTTATTACCGAAGAACCGGTTAAAAAAGGCAATGACTTTTTGTACCAGTGCAACAGCTGCCTAACAGTGTACAACGAAAAAACAGGCGACGAAACGCAAGGGATTTTGCCCGGCACAACCTTTCAAAGTTTACCAGAAAACTACTGTTGCCCGCTTTGTGAAGAAGAAAAAAGTAATTTTAGTAAGATCGATCAATCTGCGTTGCAATTGCTGTAAAATACAACCGGGTCTACAATCCGTTAATTTCGGCATGGGAATTAAAATTCCCAAAATAACGATCATCTTTATCTTCGACGGCTATTTCGCATACCTGTAGCTTGCTCAACACAAATTTCATGCTGTGTTTGCTTAGCTGGTGGCTTTGCCATAAATGCCAGATACTTTTTAAACCTTTGGCTGTATAAATGCCGCACAAAGGTTCTTGCTCACCATTCCGCCTAAAAATGTAAGCATCAAAAGAACTGGCAGAATGGTAAGCAGCTAATATTTTTTCTAGCAGCCTGTTCTCCATCAGCAATAAATCGCAGGCCAGTACAAATAAATCTTGTTTGGGGTTTAACAAGTGTGCCGAAAGTACACCCAGTAAAGGCCCCCTAACATCAATCGATGTATGATCGGACACTAAATGGGCCTCACCAAAATAGTTGGCATATGTTTCTTGTTGCGCAGTGTTAACAGAAAATATAACCTGAAGTTGCAATAAAGCAAGTTTATCGGCTGCCAGCTGTGCCCAAAGTTTATCCTGATGGCTCAATAATCCTTTATCGGATCCCATCCTTAAACTTTGTCCACCACATAAAACCACGCCTAAAATTGCCAAAACTTATCTATTACTCAATTCTATTAGTCCTGCTTCATTTAAAATACCGATTTGTTTACCCGATACTACAACCAGTTGCTCGGCAAGCAGCTCGTTCATCGTTCTGAAAACCGTTTCGTAAGTTGCACCGGTGTACGCTGCTAAATCCTGCCGGCTTAATGCCAGATTTAAGAAGCCAGCTTCATTTAAACCAAACTGATCTTTAAGGTTTAAAATAGCCATTGCCAGCCTTCCTTTAACCGACATCAATGCCAGATCCCTCATTTTCTTCTCTGAGGTATGCAGCTCATCGGCATAAAACATCAGTAAACCGTAGGCAAACTCCTGGTTTACTTTGATGGTAGCTTTAAAAAACTCAATATCTACAAAACAAAGCTGGGTTGTTTCTAAAGCCGTTGCCGATATCGGGTAAGTAGAAATATTATTGCTAATCCCCCTATGCCCAATAATGGCGCCATCGTTGGCAAAACGTAAAATCAATTCTTTATCTCCCCAATGCTTGTGTACTTTAACATTACCTGAAGTTACGAAATAAACCCCGCTTACCGGATCGCCTTCTTTAATAATCATCTCTCCTTTTTTGGCTGTAAAATTCTTTTTATGACTTCCGATAGCAGCATGCCATTCTTTTAAAGTAAGCTGACACATAAAACAAGTTTTAAGATCGCAACTACTATTTTTCTTCATATTTAACAGGGATATAGACGTAAAATTAACAAATGTTGCCGATTTTTAACCCTCTCCTGCCTAAATACCTGTTTCTTAACCATTGTTGAAAATTTTATTACAACAAAACTCCCTGAACGTGAACGTTTAGCATTTTTTATAAGCCAACTTTGCATAAAGAAGTTTAAAGATATGCCTTCAAATTATAATTTTGTGTTATGGCAAATACGAACGTTAGAAAATCTATTCAGAATAAAATCGAATCATTAGGTAAGGAAATTGAAAACTTACAGGCAGAATTAAAAAGATGGGAAAAAATCGCTGCTGATTATGAAACAAACTCAGAAAGCATCGACCTGATTTTATCAATCCAGTTACCGGAAAAAGCTGAGCCTAAGGCTAAAAAAAGTAAAGCTGTTGTGGCTTAAGTGTCTTCACAAGTTCTTCTAAAATATTGGATTGATTTGCAGCACTAAACAGATTAAAAGTAGAATTCCCGTCATTCCCGCGCAGGCGGGAATCTTAAAGCTGTAGCATTAGGATTCCCAATCAAGTTGGGAATGACGACTGTTAAAATGAATGTCTAAGAATTATCTCACATCAAATTCTTTTAAAATACTTAAATCCTTTTGGTTAAAAACATGTTCTTCTTATACAACAAAAACAATTGTATATGAAAAACTTAATTTATTTGATCGCCATTTCGGCATCTGCACTAACTTTCCAGGCTTGTAGTGGTGGAAATAAAGATGCCAAAGAAAGTGCCGACAGTTTAAACATGGCCAAAGATACCACTACTAATGCAGCTGCAACCGGTGGGATTGCGGTAGATGAAGCTGATGCCAAATTTACCACACAAGCTGCTGTAGGCGGCATGGCCGAAGTAGAACTGGGTAAAATGGCGCTCGAAAAAAGCAGCAATGCGAAGGTGAAAGAATTTGCTACTATGATGGTGAAAGATCATGGCATGGCCAATACCGAATTAATGGCCATAGCAAAACAAAAAAACATTACCCTCCCAGGTACGGTTGATGAAGAGCATAAGCAGAAAATGGATGACCTGAGCAAAAAAACAGGTTCCGATTTTGACAAAGCCTATGTTGATGCGATGGTAAGCGGGCACAAATCGACATTAAAATTGATGGAAGACGAATCGAAAGATGGAAAAGATGCAGACCTTAAATCGTTTGCAACCAAAACTGCCCCGATTGTTCAAAGCCATTTGGTGATGATCAATAAAATAAACGACAGCATGAAATAACAATAATCGTCATCACCTTCAGTCCCGGCTGGAGGTGATTTATGAATTCCTCCACCGCTTATCCTTTCTTATCAAATCGGCTATTGCGACCTGCATTTTTTCCTGATTGATGGGTTTAACCAAAAATTTATCGCCATACACCTTAAAAGCATCAAGTGCATATTTTTCGTATGCAGTTACAAAAATGAGGTACTTCACCTGATCGCGTATTATCCTTGCGATATCAATTCCAGATACTTCCATAGCAATATCCAGAAATAGGAAATCGATTTGGCCATATTTCCGGATGGCCTCTACCCCGGCAATCGGATCGGTAAAAGTAGCCAGCAGGGTAAATTCTTTCATACGCGAAATATACGCGTTCAAAATATCGATACTGATTTGATCATCATCGATGATGATGTAGGTGTATTGCATAGAATGAGTTGGTTGCCTTAAATTAATTAGCGCTTAGCAAACCCCAAGCCAAACCCCAGACACGGCCAAATCCGGCCCAACTTTTTAGCCCGAAAAATGCCGGAAAAACGACCAGCTACAACATCTCACAAGACAACAAAAACAGCCTTAATTACCACAAGAACACTCTTTTTAGGCTTTCCTCAGATTAATATTCGGGAGGCGTATGTTGGGCAATAAATGTTTTTCGGTTTAGTAATTTTAAGTAAGGATAATTACCATTGAGTTGCGGTCTTTGCTTAAGCTCATAAAGAAAATGACCGCCCAAATCGACGATAATCTTTGCGGTAGCGTAATACCACACGTTATGAGGCTGTTTCCAGCAAAAAGAATAGAGGTTAGAAGTAAATTTAATGTCCTTTAATTCATTGTGGTAAAAATTCAACGGTTTGGGGAATAAATTCCCCACTTCTACCTCAGTTTTCCTGACCATAGAAAGGTGGTCGCTATGACAAAACTCATACCCTTCTAATTTAGGATCATCTACATCAGGAAGGTGTTTAAGCACTTTAAAGCCTTTAAATTTCTTGCCATTTAATACCCAAATCAGGTTTGGATAGAAGGATTCGCGGCTATTTAATTCGGCAAGTGTAATTGGGGAATTTTGAAACTCGATGGTATAACCGGCAGGAGTAAAAATATCAGCCCGATGCAAGTCGTTATTGGCCGCATCAAAAAAAGCAATCTCCCTAAAAGATGGCGGAAAAGCCAGTTTCCAATCGCGGTGCCAGGCCGTTTCCTTTCTATAAAATTCTTTTTTAAACGCAGAAACATCCTGAACAGGTTCGGGAAGGGGAATATTTTTCTTCATCAGCTATTGCAAATGGATTAATTTGGGATATACAAATTTAAACTAAAAATATTAGCATATAAAATATATTCCAAAACCTGCCTGCCATTAAGGCTGCAAGCTGAAATTATTTAGCCTGAATCAGAGCCATATACCACAATAAAAACAAACTTGTTTTTAAGTACGAGCAGTGAAATGGTAACTTTGTACATGACCCTGGAAGAATTAAAACAGTTAGAAGATTTTTTTGCCAACGCAGAACCTCAACAAGTTCCGATCTATCTTAACGAGGCTACTGTAATTACAGACTATAAACATTTTCTGGAAAGCCATTTTCTTCCGTTAAGACTTAATCCCGATGCCAAAGTAAATGCACCACTGCTACACCGGTTAAAACTGCTAAAACTCCTTATCGAATCGAACGCTTAAAATGCAGCGCTTATTTTCTAATAAAAACAGTGTATTTTAACCCTTTAAACAAATTCGAAATTGAAAGCTTTTAACCTCTTATTCTGCTTCCTGTTTATAGTTTCTGCTGGTTTACAGTACAACGATCCCGATCCGTACGTTTGGATGCCGATCTACCTATTTGGCGCCTGGGCATGCTGGATGTATTTCCGCGGAAAATATTTTCCTAAAGCTTATTTAGCCGGAATTTTGGCTTATAGTGTTTACGCCATTTACCTGTTTTTTGATAAATATGGTGTACTCAACTGGTATAATGACCATGCTGCAGAAAATATAGCGATGAGCATGAAAGCCACCAAACCATGGATAGAAGAAACCCGCGAATTTGGCGGCTTGCTCATCCTGATTGTTGTGCTGGCAATCGATTATCTTACGACCAGAAGCAAGCGCCTTTCTTAAAACAGTTTTTACCTGCACAAAGTAAAATTTTAAATTATTCAGGTCAGATTTTAAAACCTGACGAGCATCAGTTTTTTAAACAAATATTTCCAACTATATTGGGGGTAATTGGTTATACCTATACCTTGATGCTTCCTTTATGACGAAAAATATTTTCATTGCCTCGGCCGAACCCTATACCGGAAAATCGGTTATTGCTTTCGGCATGATCAACATGTTATTGGCTAAAACCCAGAAAGTAGGTTATTTTAAGCCCATTATTGCCCAGGATGACCCGAATGTTAGAGATGAGCATGTAGAAGCCATGCTCGATTACTTTTCGCTCCCTGTTAAATACGAAGATGCCTTTGCTTTTACCCGGCAGGAAATGCTACATCAATCAGAAGATAGCGGCACCATCATTAATACTATTATCAGCAAGTACAAAAAGCTCGAAGATAATTATGATTTTACCGTAATTGAAGGCAGCGATTTTTTAGGCGAAGGCATGGCTTTTGAATTTGAATCGAATGCTTTGATGGCCAAAAACCTGGGGGCTCCGGTACTTATTGTAGTATCGGGCAAAAACAAAACTGCCAGTCAGCTTTTTAAAAGCGCCATTAACATTTACCGCAACTTTTTATTGAGGGATGTACAGGTACTGGGGGTGGTAGCCAATATGGTAAACCCCGAAGAAGCCGAACGCATTAAACAGGCGTTAACTAACCAGCTGCCTGCCGAATTACTTATTGCCGTAATCCCTACCGAGACCGGGTTACAAAGCCCAACCATGAAAGAAATTACGCAGGCACTGGGGGGCGAAATACTTTTTGGCACCGAACTGCTCGACAACCAGGTTGATAATTTTGTAACCGGCGCCATGATGTTGCCCAACTTTTTAAGACACGTTAAAGAGAACGTACTTATTGTTACCCCCGGCGATCGTGGCGATATCATTATTGGCGCGCTTCAGGCCAATTTATCTGCCAATTATCCAAAAATTGCCGGTATTGTATTAACTGCCGGTAGTTTGCCTGATGAGCCCATAATTAAATTGATAGAGGGTTTGCAAACCATTATCCCAATCATTTCGGTACAAAAAGGAACTTTCGAAACTACGACCACTATTGGTGGCATCCATTCTAAGATTACCCTCGCCAACAAAAAGAAAATTGCTCTGGCTATTGAGCTTTTTGAGAAATATGTAGACAGCAAAGCGCTTGATAATAAAATCATCACCTTCTCTTATCAGGGCATTACGCCGCACATGTTTCAATACCAGCTGGTTAAATGGGCCAAACGCGATAAAAAGCACATTGTTTTGCCTGAAGGCAATGACGAACGGATTTTAAAAGCAGTAGAGAAACTAATTGCACAGGATATTGTAGACATCACCTTGTTAGGCGATCCGGTTGAAATCGGAAACAGCATCAAAAGGCTAGGTCTAAACCTGGATATTAATGTATTGAAAATTTATGATCCTATCCATTCGGTACAATACAACAATTATGTAGATACGCTACACGATTTGCGGAAGGCCAAAAATGTAAACCTCGAAATGGCCAGAGATATGATGACCGATGTCTCCTATTTCGGTACCATGATGGTTTACAAAGGCGACGCCGACGGGATGGTATCAGGTGCGATACATACCACTCAGCACACCATCCGCCCTGCGCTGCAGTTTGTTAAAACCAAACCGGGTGTATCGGTGGTTTCGTCTATTTTCTTTATGTGCCTGCCCGAACGTGTAGCCATATTTGGCGATTGTGCGGTTAACCCGAACCCTACGGCACAACAACTTGCCGAAATTGCCATCTCATCTGCAGAGAGCAGTGCTAAATTTGGTATTGAACCCCGTATTGCCATGCTTTCTTATTCATCGGGCACATCGGGCGAAGGCGAAGATGTAGAGCGCGTAAGAGAAGCTACTGCCATTGTAAAAGCGAGGTATCCTGAATTAAAAATAGAAGGCCCCATCCAATACGATGCCGCGGTTGATCCTTTGGTAGGTCAGCAAAAATTACCGGGATCGGAAGTAGCCGGCCGGGCAAGTGTGCTTATTTTCCCCGATTTAAATACAGGAAACAATACCTATAAGGCCGTACAAAGAGAAACTGGCGCTTTGGCTATTGGCCCAATGCTACAGGGATTAAACAAACCTATAAACGATTTAAGCCGTGGTTGCACGGTAGATGATATTTTTAACACCGTTGTAATTACAGCAATTCAATGCCAGGATCTTTAATATGAATATTTTAGTCATTAATTCAGGAAGCAGTTCTTTAAAATATCAGCTCTTTAAAATGCCCGAAAAAGCCCCAGTTTGCAGTGGTTTGGTAGAACGTATTGGCATTGAAGGCTCTTTTATCAAACATAACGTCTATGGCCATGGCAATAAGCATAGTATTGAACTATCTGCATTTATTGCCAGCCATGGTGAAGGCTTAAAACAAGTATTGGCTTTGCTTAGCGAAGGTGAATTTGCCGTAATAGCAAGTCCCGATGATATTGCTGCTGTTGGGCACCGTGTGGTACATGGCGGCGAACATTTTGCCGGACCAACTTTAATTACTGACGAGGTAAAACAACAAATTAAAAAATTGTTTTCGCTGGCTCCGTTGCACAATCCGGTAAATTACAAATGCATTGAAGTAGCAGAAAAGACTTTTACTAAAGCCAAACAGATAGCCGTTTTCGACACGGCCTTTCACCAAACCATACCCGAGCAGGCTTACCGCTACGCCATCCCTGAGTGGTATTACAAAGAAGATGGCATCAGGGTTTATGGTTTTCATGGTACCAGCCACAAATATGTAAGCGAGCAGGCCACAAAATGGCTAAATAAAAACGATGCAAAAATTATCAGTGTGCATTTGGGGAATGGCTGTAGCATTACGGCAATTAAAAATGGCAAATCGATTGATACCAGTATGGGATTTGGTCCGCTGAGCGGATTAATGATGGGCACCCGCTCTGGCGATATCGATCCATCGGTTATTTTCCATCTGATGGAGCATTCTGGCTATACCTTAGAGCAGTTAAGCACTTTACTGAACAAACAATCGGGACTTTTGGGCGTAGGTGGTTCGAGTGACATGCGTGATATTAGAAAAATGGCAGGTGAAGGTAATCAGGCAGCTGTTTTAGCCCTTAAATTATATGCTTACCGCATTAAAAAGTTTATAGGCGCTTATGCTGCCGTTTTGAATAGCATAGATGCGGTGGTGTTTACTGCTGGTGTTGGCGAAAACGACAGCCAGATGCGGGAAGCGGTATGTAGCGATCTTGACTTTTTGGGCATTACGCTTAATACAGCACAGAATAATGCTTACAAAGGCGAATTAAAGGAAATCAGTAACCCGGCTTCAAAAGTAAAAATACTGGTAATCCCTACCAACGAAGAATATGAAATTGCACACCAGTGCTTTGATCTTTTAGCATAAACTGCTTCAGGTGGCTGGATAATGTACAGCCACCTGCAATTCTCATCCTTTTGTATAAAATTCGTCTTCCGTCTATATTTTAGCGCTTTACCCGCTAAATCTTTTATTTTTGGTTATGAACCTATCTTTTCCCATCCTCGATACCTGCACTTATTTAAATACCGCAAATTCTGGTTTACTATCAAACGAGCTGGCTACCTGGCGCAAAGCGCACGATGAAGCATTTATAGCCGGAGGTAGTATTTTCAGAATGGAAAATGCTGCAATTATTAACGACCTCAGAAACAACTTATCGGCATGCTTTGGCGCAAAAGCCGATAATACCTATTTGGTTCCTAATTTTTCGGTAGGTTTTAATACACTGCTAAATGGATTGGATAAAAGCCACCGCTTTTTACTGCTCGAAGAAGAATATCCATCGGTAAGTTACCCTGTAATTAGCATGGGTTTTGAATATCAGGTGATAAAAATAGATGCAAACCTCGAAAACAACCTGTTGGAAGCTATTGAAAAATATAAGCCAACCGCACTGGCTTTTAGCATGGTGCAATATGTTAGTGGTTTTAGAATGGATAATGAATGGCTGCAAAAACTAAAAAAACTTTACCCGCAGCTCTTGTTAATTGGTGATGGTACGCAGTTTACCGGCACTACAGTTTTTAATTTTGAACAATCGGGCTTAGATGCCTTGCTTGGCAGCGGATACAAATGGTTGCTGGGCGGTTACGGCAATGGTTATGCCTTTCTCTCTGATACCCTAAAAGATCAGCTTTATCAAAAAAACAAACTCGCCGCATTACCTACTGCCCCGTTTTTACAGGGAAGAGATCATTTATCTCTATATTTTGAACCCGGCCACTTAGATACCTTAAATTTTGGCACCTTAAACCAAAGCCTGATCCAGCTTCGTGCTAAAGGTTTTGATGCAATTGAAAAAGAAACGCAAGCCATTGCCAGCAAAGCCCGATTAGCTTTAAACTCGAGAGGGTTAATTCCGGATTGGCTGATGGAAAGGAAATATCAGTCTGCAATTATCAGTATGCCACTAACTCCAAATAAGGTAGAACAGCTTCAGGCAGCACAAATTATTTGCTCGCCAAGGGGTGCCGGTACCCGCATTTCATTCTATTTTTACAATACTGAAGATGAATTGAACAAACTTTTATCCGTTTTGGATCAGTCTTAAATGAAAGTTTTAAAAAATTTTTAATACACTAAGCAACAAATATTTAAAGTAATTTTATTCAATAAATACTTCTAATAAAACATCTATATTTTATCACAGTGTAGCAAAGGAAAAATAACGCATCAAATAAAAAAGTTACAAACGAACTCAAAAAATGAGCGTTTAATAGATAGACATTAACAAAACTATCCCTTATGTACACTCAAGCCACAGAAAACACAGATCTTACTGTTCACGTTCAAGACGATGCAGCTATTGATGATAAAAGAGAAACTTTATTAAAAAGCTTACTGGATGGGTTAAATGCTGAAACTGCATCTTTTAATTAAACAGATAATAGCAGCATGACTTTATTATTGAGCTTAAAAAAGAAAAGGGCGAAACAAATTAATGTTCACCCCTTTCCATCTAAATTAACGCTCTCGCGACAAAAGTAGAAATTCTTGCCAAAAAACAATGTAACAAATCAGCAACAAGTGCTCAGCTAAATCATTTTAGTTTACTATTTGCTGCGCTCGTCGCAGGTTATCAGTAGTTTGCAAAATTTTGTCCCTCAGCTTAGCATTGTAATTAGGATGCAATTTCAAAAACTCTTGCACTATTTGGTAAGCTTCGCTACTGTTATAGCTAGAAAATATGGATGCTAACCACGATTGCGGAAAAAATATGTCGCCGGTTTGCTGTATCTCCTCCAACAATACTAAACTTTGTTTCAGGTATTTTATTGAAGTTTGCTGCCTAAGCGGATGGTGTAAATATGCCAGCGCTGTGGTTGTCCAGGCCTCTTTCTGGCGGTTTTTACGCTCTTTTAAACTTTCAGCAAACAGATCTCTTTCTGCAGTATTTAATGATAGCGCCGGCATCAGGTACATTAACCTGTTTTTACGGTCGGCGTTGCTGGTACGTGATAATTGCGTTTTTAAAATATTGTTGGCTGTATCGGTTTTGAGTGCTAAAGTTAAAGCCAGACTGCTGTAATCGTCTTCCTGCAGCTTAATACCCTCGGGCGCCGATTGCTTAAACCAGATCTGATAGAGCTTTTCTCCAGCCTCACCCCCTATGTAAACATTCTGATAGGCATTAAACAAAATCTTTTTATGGTTTTGTTGTGCTTGCTGTTGCATGGCTGTCCATATTGCGTTTTCGAGATCCTTATGTAGCCCCATCCTTGCTTCTGGTTTAAGAAAAGTCCAGTAAATATTGGTCAGATAACCAGTAATTAATCTTAAATTCATTTCATTTTTTTCGACGGATAAGCCTTTCAGGTAAAAATCCAACAGTTGTTTCGGCTTAAAGCTATTACCCGCCAGCATGTTTTCGTAAGCATTGATATAAGCTGATGCACGTTCTAACGGATCGTTTATTGCATACAAGTGATCCATCATTACCATATCAACCGGAAACAAGCCATAACCAGCCCCATTAGCATTAAACAGCACGTAATTGGGCTTTTCCAAGCCAATAGCCTCGTTAATAACTGTTTTGGCATTTACCGCGTTAATGTTTAAAATTTTACTGCTGTTGGCATAGACCAATTTAAGTGTGAAAGCTTGCGGCCATACACGAGGTGTACCATTTTCACTTTTCTGAGTCAAAATTAAACTACTGATTTTATCGCCATCGTATTTAATTTCGTAACCAAATACGGGCAGACCGGGCTGGTTTACCCAAACTTTGTTCCAGCTGTACAAGTCGTTTTTAGTGTACTTGCTTAAAATTGCAATCAAATCATTCCAGGTGGCGTTTTTATAGGCATATAATTTAAGGTACTCACGTATTCCCTGCTGAAATGCTGTTTTACCCATTAACTGCTCCAGCTGGCGCATCATAACGGGTGCTTTGTGGTAAATGATGTTGCCATACATCGATCCTGCTTCCTGCAGGTTATCCAATTGCTGGCGAATAGGATTTGCACCCAAGGTGCGGTCTACCCCATAGGCCGCAGGATAATGATCTTGCAGAAACTTCAAATCGAAGGTGCTTTTACCCATTAGCTTTTCGGTAACCTTATCGGCCATAAAGTTGGCAAACACCTCTTTCATCCACACATCGTTAAACCATTTCATGGTAACCAAATCGCCAAACCACATGTGTGCTGTTTCGTGCGAAATGAGATTGGAACGCGAAATAAACTGATCTTTAGTAGCGCCCTGATCTAAAAACAAAGCTGATGATTTGTATTGTACCACACCCGGATGTTCCATACCGCCAAACTGAAAATCGGGAATAGCCGCAAAACCAATCTTTTGAAAAGGATACTTAATCGCAGTCCAGTCTTCCAAAAAATCGAGTGCATCACTATGTCCAATAAAAACAGAATCAACGCTGAGTTTAATTTTGGCAGAGTCTGTTTCGCGGTGCAAAAACTCCATGTTGCGGTTCTTTACTTTTCTGCTCAGATAAGTATATTTCCCGGCAGTAAACGAGAACAAATAGGTAGGCAATTTATCCGAATTATTAAAGTGATAAGTAATTGCATTTCCATTAACGAGCGAATCTTTTTTACTTGCATTAGCCATTATTTTCCAATTAGTTGGAACGGTTAACGAAAGTAAAAAATTAGCTTTTAAATCAGGTTGATCGAAACAAGGAAAAACTGTACGGGCATGGTCTGGAACAAAAAGGGCATATAAAAAATCCTTATTCCGGTTTAGCGATTCGTTACCCGCAATAAAATCAATGGCAATGCGGTTATTGCCTAACTTTAAATCAGCAGCTGCAATAACAATATGCTCGTCTTTAAAGTTAACAGTTATAGCCTTTCCGTTTATGGCAACACGCTTGATATGTGTAGCATCCTGCTTAAAGTCAATCTGGACATCACCTACCTTATTCAACTTAAAATCAATATTTTCTGTCGATTGAATTGAAGCGGTTAACTCTTCAGGAATGATAAAATGAACCTGATATTGAATGTTGCTTATTGTTGCACTTCTATGTGTGGCCAGTGCCAGCGAAACACCAGACTGAACGGGTATAGCCGCATTTTTTTGTTGCGCAAAAGCCGCCTGACCAAGTAGTAAAAAGGTGAAAAAATATTTGGGGTTAATCTTCATCATATCGTTTATTCTCCGTTAATCATTTGTAAAATGGTACCATAACTCATCCAAACCATGGTAATTACCACTGCCCAACCCGTTAAGGTGAGCCATAAGGGTTGTTTATAGCTGGAAATAATTTTTGTGCGATAAGCTGCAAGCAGCATTACCCCAAGTGCAATGGGCAAAATAAAGCCATTTATAGCGCCTACAGTTAACAATATTTTCACCGGTTTACCAATGAGGATAAAAATAACGCAGCTAACACTTATAAAAGTAATAATGATAGCCCTGTTAAATTTAAGAATCAGAGGGTGAAAGCTTTTGATGAAAGATATGGACGTATAAGCTGAGCCCACTACTGACGAAATGCCAGCTGCCCAAACTACCACACCAAATATTTTATAACCAATTTCGCCACTGGCCAGCTTAAATACCGAAGCAGCTGGGTTGCTTGCATCTAAAGTAAAACCTTTACTTACCACCCCTAAGGCCGCAATAAACAGCAGCAAACGCATTACCGATGCCAGGCCAATTGCACTTAAAGCTCCCTTATTTACAGCGCCTAGGTTTTGAATACCGGTTTGGCGGGCATCTAACAAACGATGCGCTCCAGAAAAGGTGATATAACCTCCTACCGTACCACCTACAATGGTTAAAACGGCAGTAAAACTAAATTGTGTAGGGTTAACCGACCTTAAAGCTGCTTCGGCCAGCGGTGGCGAACTGGTGTAGGCAATAAACAAGGCCAGCAGAATTTTAATCAGCCCCATGCATTTGGCAAAAAGATCCATGGCTTTACCGGCTTCGCGATAAATAAAAATACCAATGGCCATAATTGCACTAATTACCGCGCCCTGCCCCACACTAATGCCAAACAATACATTTAAACCCAGGCCGGCACCTGCAATGTTACCAATATTAAAGGCTAAACCACCTAAAAAAACCAAAAAGGAAATAAAATACCCCATCCCAGGCAATACCTTATTGGCAATATCCTGCGCAGGCTTATCCGCAACCGCAATAATGCGCCAGATGTTGAGCTGTGCAATGGCATCTAATACGATAGAAAGCAGGATTACAAAAGCAAAACTCGCCCCTAACTGCTGGGTAAAAACGGCTGTTTGCGTTAAAAAACCAGGCCCAATGGCCGATGAAGCCATTAAAAAAGCTGCACCTAACAGTACACTCCAGTTATACTTATTTTTCATATCCGGGTGCTTTAATCAAAATACCCTCTGCTTTTAACTTTTCAGCGATGCGTTTGGCAAAGCTAACCGCGTGTGCACCATCGCCATGTACACAAATGGTTTCTGCATCAACAGCAATGTTTTTGCCACTTAGGCTACGTACTTCCTGTTTTAATGCAAAAGTAACAACCTGGCTTAAGGCGATTCCTTCATCTGTAATTAATGCACCGGGTTCGGTTCGGGGTGTTAAGGATCCGTTATCCTGATAGCTCCTGTCTGCAAATACTTCAGATGCGGTTACTATGCCTTTATTTTGGGCTTCGATAATCATTTTACTCCCCGAAAGCGCATACAAAATCAATTTCGGGTCAAAATCATACACCGCTTGCGCAATGGCTTTGGCTAAAGCAGCATCATTGGCAGCCATATTATAAAGTGCACCATGTGCTTTTACGTGATTTAATTTCGACCCCGCGGCCTTTACAAAAGCACTTAAAGCGCCAATTTGGTATAAGGTAAGCTGATAAGCTTCCTGAGCTGAAATTTTCATTTCCCTGCGGCCAAAGCCCTGCAAATCGGGCAAACCCGGGTGGGCACCTATGGCTACTCCTTTTTTAATGGCGAGCGCTACAGTTTGTTGCATTACAGCAGGATCGCCAGCATGAAAACCGCAGGCAATATTGGCCGATGAGATGTAATCCATCAGCTCCACATCATTGGGCATGGCATAATTTCCAAATGCTTCGCCCATGTCGCAATTCAGATCTATTGTTTTCATATTATATTGGTGTATTTAATATTTATTGCATTGGTAATCAACAACAAATCGTGCTCTTGCTGAAGATAAAGTTCTTCTGCTTCATCTCCTGATATTTCTGCAAAACTGACTTCGTCGCCGGGCTTTAACTGCGCACATAAAGGCAAATCGACAGCTGCAACATGCGCAATACGTGGATAGCCACCGGTAGTTTGGCAATCGGCCATCAATATCACTAAATCGCCATTGCCGGTTACCTGAATAATGCCCGGTGTAACCGCCGTACTGAGTAGCTCCTTTTTTGTTTTGCGCACCATAGGCTTGCCCGATAATTGGTAGCCCATCCTATCACTCCTTAAACCAATTTGGTAGGTTTTGGTTAAAAATGCAATAATCGAGCTCGCATCGAACCAGCTAAACTCGTTAGCCAAAACAACCCTGAGGGTTTTCCGGTTAGCGGGCAACAAAATTTCGCGCGAGATGCGCCAGTTTGGATAAATTAAAGCCTTATTTATGAGCTGTTGCACAATGGCCGCAGAAACAGCGCTAATGATTTCCCCATTGTGCAAAACATCGCCTGCTGCCAATTTACGGCCTTCTAAACCACCAAATTTAACCGGCAGGTAAGTGCTTTTGCTCCCCAATACATCGGGCACATGCCAGCCACCTGCCACTGCAAGGTAAGTGCGCACGCCAAGCGGATTATGAATTAAATTTAAAACCGCCCCTTCGGGAAAAAGCAGTGGCTTTTCTGCAGGCATTACCTCGCCATTATAAGTCAGCAAAGCTCCATCGCCCGAGTAAGCGAGTAAAACAGTTGTAAGCGCTTTAAACGAAGCATTGGCATAAGTAAATTCGAGCGTAGCCAAATCATCGGCATTACCTACAGCTTTATTAGCAAGGCGGTGTGCCAGCTGGTCCATTGCGCCCGAAACGGGTATGGCCTGCGCAAGGTGTTGGTGCCTGCCGCTATCTTGCACTGTAGTTAACAGGCCGGGGTTTATTATACTTATCTCCATTTTAAACCCAATAAGCATTAAATTCATCAATGGTAATGGCTTTAAAGGTAATAGAATCGCCACCTTTTAAAAGCGAAGGATTTTCGCGGCTGGCATCGAATAGCTGCAAAGGGGTTCGGCCAATAATTTGCCAGCCGCCGGGTATTTCAATGGGGTAAATACCGGTTTGTAAGCCCGCTATACCGACCGATCCGGCCGCTACAGCAGCGCGTGGTGTTTCTTTTCTGGGGGTTGCTAAGCCCGGTGGCATGCCGCCCATGTAGGCAAAGCCCGGCACAAAACCTATCATAAAAACGCTATAAACAGCGCTATTGTGTAAGGCAATTACTTCTGCCTGGGTAAGGCCATTGCTTTGGGCCACGGTTAAAATATCGGGGCCAAAATCGCCTCCATAGCATACCGGAATAACAATATGGTTACCAGCCAACACTGTTTGGTTGGGCTTGCTGTGGCTAAGTTGCTTTAAATAGCCAGCTACCTTTTCGTAACAGGTTTTACCCCGCAAACCGCCTGTTGCAACCAGTAAAGGATCAAAAAAAACAGTTAAAGTACTGTAGGCAGGTACGGTTGTGCTTAAACCAGCAAAAGGGTTTTGCACTAAAAGCTGGTTAAAACTACTTATCAGGCGCCATAGGGTTTCGCTTATTACATTGCCGAATACCACCGTTACGGCTTTTTCGCTTAAAGCATAAATAGAAATGGAATAATCAGACGCAAAGTCTCCCTGCTGCTCGCTCATATTAATTAAACCATACTATTTTTTCGAATAAATAAGCTTCATACGTGTGGTGTGAACCAAGTGTAGCCATAAAAATGATTATATAATATCGAAATAGCAAGGCTTTGTATATTTTCGGACAAAAAGCAATACGAACAGGCTTATTTCTGCACAATAAACTATAAATATAAATTACTCTCTCATTCAACTTGCTTATACCAACGCTTAAAGGCCACTACCCTACGCTGGCTAACCACTAAACCGCGATTATGGGGCAAACTACAGGTTAAAATAAGTTTGAGCCGCCTCGAGTCGCCAAGCTCAAAACCAGCAATAATAGCCCGGCTTACAATATCAGATCGGTTTATTAAAAAATAATCATCGGCAGGTAATTCATTTAAACTTTGCTCGAGCGTTTTACCCCATATTATCGATTCGCCGTTTTGTAATACGGCTAAATAACCTTGCCCTACAGGGTAAATGGCTACTACTGCTGTTGGTGCAAGTTTAATTGCTGCTGGTTTGTACTTACCGGGTAAGTGTAATTTTGCAAGCTGGCGCTGCCTGTGCATTTGGGCAATTATGAGGTATATTAAATTTAAAAACACCACAAAACATACCACCAGCGTAAAATCGTACTTAAAATAACCGGCCGCAACAATATTTTCCCCTCTCGTGTAAAAATAGACCGCAGCCAGTAAAACTGCCAGTATTACCGTTACCAATACCCCAAAAACCAATTGCAGCCAAAGCCTGCCATTAAAGCCCGCTGCCCAGGGCTTTATTTTATCTAAATGCCGGGTAGTAAGTAAAACAAATTCGCCGGCTGCCATGGTAATGATAAAACTACCTAAAACCGCATTATAGTAATAGGGCAATTGCAATAAGGTAAAAAAGCTTTCGGGCTCGCCATAAGCTACCACGTAATGGGCAGCCAAAAGAAAAACAGCTGCTCGGTAATAAATGGCAGGGTAAGCAATGTTGCTTTTGGAGGGATACATAGCGTTTAATTTAATATGATAGATCAACTTAAAGTTTCAGTCACATAGAAACTTATAGGTTCTACTGCAAAAGCTTGTCCAAAATTATGGGCATGTATCGTTCAGTTCGTTTTTTGCTATCGTTCAGCTTCAAAACGGCTTTAAACCCACAAAAAAATAATAATTGGCCATTATGTTTGCTTACCCGACTGGGGAATTTATTAACCTAAACACCTACTACTATGGAAAAATTTCCATTCACCGATTTGGGGGTACAAGCCCTTCAAGATCTTCTTTACCAGTACACTGATGCGCAACTTGAAGCAGAGGAAGAACTAATTTTGTTAAACTTCAGAAAATGGGTTGCCAAAACCTTTGCATTAAGCACTGATCAGTTGCTTTTTGTAGAAAAACAAGACCGAAAATTGATTGGTTTTTTGGCTACCCAAACGGCTATCGCAATCGTTAACCGCTTGCCTGTTACCTTAATCAAGCCAGCATCAAAACCTGATGAGGCTGCAGATAGCAAGCTAATACCTATTTATTAAATCAAATATAATACAAATAAATGAAATTGCGGTAACAATATACCGCATTATTTTAAAATAAGTTGGAGACTTTGAGCACTTAATAATTATAACCTTAATGATTAAGAAAAACGGCTCAGAAATTCAAAAGAAATTTGGCTTCCATCTGCAAAAGATCAGGAACCAAAAAGGCTTGAGTTTGCGTGCCATGGCCCGGAATTGTGAGATTGATGACAGCAATATTTCTAAAATCGAAAACGGTAAGTTTGATGTGCAGCTGACAACTATTATCGAACTGGCCAAAGGTTTAGATATTCATCCTAAAGATTTACTGGACTTTTAAGTCCATTTTATCTTCTTAAAAATTTTTCCTTACAATTTTCCCGATAGCATCAGCCCAAAAACGGCCTAGCGATTCTGCCCCTAATTTATTTGGATGCAAATAAAAGGTACCCGCCTGCCCTTTTTCCGGAATCAACTCCGTTAAATGGTGTTTCTTAAAATAAGCAAAAGCCTTTTTATCGCCAACAAAAACATGTTTGGGCTTGCTTAGTTCATAGCTTTTAACCAAACTATCAATTTTTGGAATATAACTTTGTAAGCGCGATAAACCTTCCTGCAAATATTTCGAACCATTGTAGGTATTGGGGCTGTACCATATCGGATGTTGCAATATGACTACCGCATTAGGGAAACCTGCCAGTAATTTATCTACAATAATTTTTACATTTTCAATATACTGATTGGCAGATACCGGCGAACCATGCGGTCCTTGTATTGCGCTATCGTTGGTACCCAGCTTAATTGAAAAAACAAGTAAAGCTTTTTTATCGGTAAAGGCATTTGCAGCATCTTCTACTTGGGTAAAAGTGCGTGTTGCAGGCAAAAAATCTAAAGTGGTGTATCCACTATGCCCCTGATTACTGAAATTAACCTCTCCTATTCCTTTTTGTTTAAGCAGGTAAGCCACAGCACTGGCCGGCGGAGCTTCTACCGAATTAGCCAATTGTACGCCTTGCGTTATACTGTTACCAATAAATACAATATTCAGGTTGCGCTTTTCGCTCTGGGCAAATAAAAACGAAGCACTAAATAATAACAGGCTAAAACATATCAGGATTTTCTTCATGGGTAATTTCATTTAACTTCAGCTAACCTACAACAAATTAACTGGCTAATGCTCCTGTATCACCTGTTTTTTTATAATGCTTAAAAGTTCATCTTTTTCTTCAGCTTCCAGTTCAATCATTCCGTTAAAAAGATCAAAAATCTGATCGCGCTGATCCGATCCCAATAAAAGATCCATTAACCGCACCAATGTTCTTTTCTGACCGGTATTTAAGCTACCAAACAATTTAGGCTCGGCTTCGTAAATGGCCTTAATTAAATTAATCAGTTCTGGTTTCCGCTGCTGTTTTTCCCTCTCGGTGGCATACACCGGAAATATATCTTCCTGCTCGTAAGTATCAATTAAGCGGCTTGCATATTCTTTTAAAAAGGGTTTACGTTTGCTTTTTAAGTATTCGGTAAGCTCTTTGATCAGAAAGCGGTACTCAGCCGATGATTTGGCAGCACCAAAAATGGCCACCTGCCCCTCATTTTCAAAACTTTTAAAATCAAAATCACGAAAAAAATCACTGTCGATATAAATACTATGGAAATAATCGTCGCTCTTTTTATTGAGCGTGGTATAATCTTTATATACTTCCTCCCCGCCTGCCAGAAAATAATATTTAGATAACTCCCTGTGTAGGTTATCTTTCCAATGCACATATTTAATTTTAAAATTAACAGCTGTATCGGGATAAAAAATATTAAACTCTTCCAGGCTTTTAATATTATCGCTAAAATCAAGGGCCTTGCCATTTACAATAACCGAATAGTTTTTATGCTTATTCAACTCAATAAACCAGCAAAACTCATTAATTAAAAAAGGTAGTACTGTTTCTTCCAGCTCTTGCTCCCCAATGCGTAGATTGGAAAAAGAAACCACAGTACCTGTTTGGGCACTTGCAGTTGGAAGCGCAGTAAAATCGTGACTATAACTATTCAATCCACCTGTACTGATATATATTTCACCGTGCCTGAAACCATTTTCGGCCTGATAAGTAGTACGCCAGGTAGCATTGTGGGCAAAAGTAAAAAAGGTAAGTCTCCCCACTCCATTACGCCCGTGCATTTTAGAAGTATGTTTTGACGCAATAATCTGTATGGCTTTTTCCGACTCAAAAAACGGATCGAATTTCTTTTGCAAACGGTCGAAATTAATGCCATAACCATTATCGGCAATATCCAGGCTTTCTAAATGACCAAGTGCATTGGCAACATAATCTATTTTGATGGTATCGGCATTGGCATCAAAACCGTTCCAGATGTATTCTGCAATGGCCTGTTTTTCATTATAGTTTTTTAACACTTTTTGAATACCCTTTGAGGTGATGTTTACACTTACCGACATAATACTAAATTAATTAGCAAATATAATATTAAATTCAACCTCGTCGGCAATTTTTCCAGCTTAAGTTTTAAACATCTTCTGTTACCTTTATTCCATCCTTTTCCCCGTATATTAACTTCAACAGCACTATATTCTTCTTTTTTCAGATAAAATTTGGATTTTTTATTATAAAGCCATAATTTCTCCCTTGTAACAGATCATCCCGAGTCTTTTGCAATGGTTTAATTAATGAGGGCCATATTTATTGTTGTTGCTTTCTGTACAGTAAGCGCCCTGTGTAATGCTCAGCCTGTGGTACGGGTTGAAGGGCAAAACTTTATCAATTTGGGTAAATCAGCCTATTTTTGGCGCGATACTACAGGAAAAACCCCTTTCGAAACGGTTGAGAAATTTAATCCAAAGCAGTTTACCGCAGGAAAATCACCAGTTTTTAATGGTGGTACCGATGGCCATGTATGGTGGATGAAATTACGTTTCAGCCGAAAGCCAGAAACCATTCCCTATTTGTTTATTGATTATGCCAGTATAGATACACTCTGTTTGTTTTATCGCGATACTTTAGGCATTGTACAGCATGTGCATTCGGGTATGTTGGGTTTAAAACAAAATGATGCCGTACTTGGCACCGGATATATCTTTCCCTTACAGCATACAAAAGCACCTGTAAGTGAAATTTATGTCCGAATGCAGACCATGAATACGCTGCTGGTTCCTTTAAAACTAATTACCGAACCTGTATTAAACCGCGCATTAACCAAAGAGTACAGTATGCAGCTTATTTATGTGGGCATTGCACTCATGGTTCTCATTTTCCACCTCTTTATGTTTGTAATGACGCGGAGTAAGCTATTTGCGCTTTACATGGCACGCGTAATATTGCTTTTTTTCATTACCATGGTGTGCTACCTGCAGGGCTATGGCCTGATGCTTGGCTTACCCGTAGCACGCTTTATTTTTTTGCATGCCCATTTCTTTATTGCGCTGGGTTATATCTGCACCATTCTTTTTAACAGCTACTTTTTAAAGCTAAAAAGACAACTCCCGTTCCTGCATAAAGTGTTTAAAATAGTAAGTATAGCCTGGGGCTTAGTGTTAATCTGCTCGCTTTGGGATGCCAGAAGCATTACCAATGCACTTACCCAGCTTTTATTCCTGATTACATCGCTGTTGTTTTTGTTTAGCAGCATAAAAGTTATTGTAATACGTGGCTATGCCAAAACGGCGCCTTTTATTAGTTTTTATGTGCTGGGCTGGATTCCTGTAGCACTCGTTTCCATTTACCTGGTATTAAGCTTAATGGCCATCATTCCATTTCAGTCTTATGCATTTAACCTGCTCACTTTTGCAGGCATAATTGAAGGGATATTAATCAGTTTAGGTCTTTTTGGACAAAGGTTGCGCTTGCTTTCGCGCCATAATGCCCACTTTCGCCGTCAACGTATTCTTTTACAGGAGCAAATGGAAGGCTATAAAAAACAACTGGATGAAAAAAAGATAGCGCCCATTGTTCATTTATCACTTAAAGAACTGACCAACCTCGCACAAACCAGAGATCCGGCTTTTATGGAAAGATTTCGCGAAAGCGAAGCAGGTTTTATCAACGAGCTGTTAAGGTTTTCGCCACAGCTACTTACCGCCGAACTTGAACTATGCGCCTACATGAGGTTAAATTTCGATACCAAAGAAATTGCCCGGGCTTGCCGCTTAAGTGTGCGTGCGGTAGAGAGCAGAAAATACAGGATCCGGAAGAAATTAGGGATAGATCCTGAAGCAAATTTGCAAACATGGATAGTGGACCTGGCCAGATCGTCCTAAATAATATACAAAAAACAGACAATCAAAACTAACATAGTTGCCAATTTAAGCAGGCTACAAACTTTAATAAAACACTAAAAAGCAAGCACTTAATAAAACTTGCGTAGAAATGCGTAGCTGCAAAATATGTCTGCCGCACCTTCTTTGCATAAACCTATCTGGAATACTGGCGGTGCGATACCGTTTATGGCCAAACAGACTCATGTTTACGTCTTAAAGTATCCGATTTTAACCATGTCGGTAGCAACGGTCTTATCCGGGATGATTTGTTACACGACTATCGGCATGGTTTATTTTAATAAATGCTTATCGACCTTAAAACAATACCAAACAGATAGACAACCTTATAAGCATACTTTATACAACTGAAAAACAGCACGTTAAAAAAGATGCGTAGGAGTGAGTAGAGAATAATTTTGATAAATTTTAAATGCACTCTTTCTTTGTCCCTGTCTGCCTTAATAAAGATTTTAAACAGACGCTGCGCTTTGGGAGGTTTGGACAGGGGACGGTCCAGCCTTCTATTTGCCAGCAAACAAAATAAACTATGAAACCAAGCGCCACACCCGCAAAAATTATTGAAAGTATACAGGAATTTTATAACGGAAAAGAACCAGAGCTCATTTATTCGGAACTTGCAATTGATAAAGAATGTTTTGATACCTGGATAAGAGATTTTGGAATCATTGCCAATGAACTGATGGAACTGAGGGATGAGAACGAAAAACTTCGACTGATGTTTACCAATTTAAGCCTTGTAAATCAAAGCCTTCGCGGTTCGCTTGATAGCTTAACGCGCTCCGACTCTAAATTAATTGATCTCCTGATAGAAAAACGAAAGACAGGTAATCTTCGTTACCCCTAAAAATATATCCCTGAAATGCCAAAAATCATCATCTTGGAAAACTACCCCGCAACGCTTGATGCAATTAAAATGATTTTCGAGTTTGAGGGTTATGAGGTATTAGCGCTTTCCGGCCCACAAAATTTACATGTACAAGTTTCCGATTTTCATCCTGACATCATTTTAATAGATGCTTTGCTGGGGTTGGCAGATGGGCGTTCAATTTGTACCGAATTGAAACTATCCGTGCATGCAAAAATCCCAATTCTGTTAATGTCATCACATATTGGTTTTACAAAAAACCGCCATTTTGCAGTTCACTGGGATGATTATATCGAAAAACCCTTCGAAATGATTGCAATAGTAGATAGGGTAAAAATGCTGCTTACCAAAAAAGTTGGGCAGAATTAAAGTATTTCAATCCTGCCCAAACTAAATATCAATAAGCGTATTATCCAAACAAATCGCTGCTGAGGTAGCGGTCGCCCCTATCGCAGGCAATAAATACGATTGTTCCTGAATCAAGCTCCGAAGCGAGTTTTAATGCTGCAGCGCATGCCCCACCAGAACTCATCCCAGCAAAAAGGCCTTCTTCTTTGGCCATTCTGCGCGACATTTCTGTGGCTTCGGCTTGTGCAATATCCATTACGCGGTCTACCCTTTCAGGTTCGAATATTTTAGGCAGATATTCTTCAGGCCAGCGCCTGATGCCGGGGATGGATGATCCTTCGGTTGGCTGACAACCTACGATCTGAATATTGCTGTTTTTTTCTTTAAAATACCTCGAACAGCCCATAATCGTACCTGTTGTACCCATTGAGCTTACAAAATGGGTAATCTGGCCTTCGGTATCCCGCCAGATTTCAGGCCCGGTAGCTTTATAATGGGCCATATAATTATCCGGGTTTGCAAATTGGTTTAATAAGAAATGTCCAGGGGTAACTCCTTTTGCTTCTGCATAATCGCGGCATTCTTCAATGCTTTCTAACAAGGTTACTTTTGCACCAAATGCCTCCATGGTTACTTTACGCTCGCGTGTTGAGTTAGCAGGCATTACCAGTTCTATTGCTAAACCGTATAAACTTGCAATCATAGCCAAAGCAATGCCAGTATTCCCGCTGGTTGCTTCTACCAGTTTCGTTTCGGGGGTGATCTGGCCACGCTCTATTGCACTTCTAATCATATTTAGCGAGGCGCGGTCTTTTACACTTCCCCCGGGATTGTTGCCTTCTAATTTGGCAAATACCCTAACTGCGGGGTTAATATTAAGTTTTTGGAGTTCGGCCATTGGTGTGTTACCAATGAGATCGATTATTCCTGCCATATTATTCTGTTTTAACTTGTTTCTTTGTGGTTTCTGATCGTAATTATTGGCGAGTGGTAAGCGGTAGAAAATGGCGCTATACTATCAGTAAGCCACACATTCCCTCCTATTATACTATCATGCCCGATAACGGTATCGCCGCCTAAAATGGTTGCACCCGAGTAAATTACAACACGATCTTCTACTGTTGGGTGCCTTTTGCTCCCTGCAAGCACTTTGTTCACACTCAGGGCCCCAAGGGTTACGCCCTGATAAAGTTTCACATAGCGACCGATATTACTGGTCTCTCCAATTACAATTCCTGTTCCGTGATCAATATAAAAGTATTCGCCTATGCTGGCTGCCGGATGGATATCGATACCTGTTTTTGAATGTGCATGCTCGGTAAGTATGCGCGGCACAAGTGGAATACCAAAATTGTATAGCAAATGCGCAATGCGGTAAAAACAGATGGCATAAAAGCCCGGATAAGTCCTGATTACTTCAAATCTGCTCTGCGCAGCAGGGTCGCCTTCATAAATCGCCGAAATATCGGTATTGAGTATGCGGTATAGCTCGGGTAATCCGGCAAAAAACTCAGCAGCTACATTTTTACACTCGCTGTTTTTTAGCTTGCAACTGGCCGAAATGATCATAAAAAGCTCGAGTTCAAGTGATGACACATACTGCTTCAATGCCAAAACATCAGCAAACTCCTGCCCTGCGTTTTCGGGAAAAATGACCTTAATCAGCTTTTCTGCCCAATTCGAGATAATTTCGTTTGGTGGAATGTTTGGCTGTTCGAGGGGATTTTTAAAAATATGCTCAAAAAAATGGTCCTCCATCATTATTGTCTGCCCCACTAAAATTTGTTTTGTTGATTAACTATATAGATTTAATCGTTAAATGTAAGTTTTGT
>Ga0308157_10000327_pt1 | contig 171084 bp, 129 predicted proteins | sample PhyBR1_FD_201035 | JGI IMG/M metagenome (GOLD analysis project Ga0308157, IMG submission 201035) | Phyllosphere microbial communities from UC Gill Tract Community Farm, Albany, California, United States - DLSLB.R1 | ecosystem: Host-associated > Plants > Phyllosphere > Unclassified | place... | reverse complement strand
GGTTTTTATAATACCAAAAGAACACATTCTGCCCTGGGATATAAAACCCCTAAGCAGATCGAAGAGATGCTATTGGAAAAAGAGAAAATGGCAGCATAAAAGTCTCCTATTTTAAGTTGCAATTCCACTATTATTTCTACTCCTTTTTAAGGAGACTTTTTCAACTTTAAGGAGACTTTTTCAACGTGCTCCAATATACAGCCCCCTTTTTGATCTAGTAAATTTATTCTATTTAGGACATGCAATCCGATCTCTACCAGTTCCTTTCCCTATAACAACTGTTTTACCATCAACTTTTTGACTTACAACAACTGTATTATTTCCTTCACCATTCCACAAAACTTTATTAAATTTTGCATTATTTTTAAGTCTTAAAGGAACAAGTACTCCTTCGCTTGACTTACTGCCTAGCATGGTAACCTCGCCATTTCTACTAATCAGAATACGAATTAGAGGTTTGGTCGATGAACCTTTCATATTGTAAACTTCTGGAATTCCATTAAGTGAATACTCTGTTCCATCAATAAACTGTATATTTCTTACAGTATTGAGCCTAGTATTTGTTTGGAATTGGATTTGATCATTTGTACTCGTCCCCAAAATAAACTGATTATTTACCTGCATGTTGAAAGCATTATCCAATTCAGTAATATCAAATTGGAAACCATAATCTGCCTTTGGTGCAGAGAAGGTATTTTTAATTACTTCATTATTCTTATAATACTTCCCTTCATCAGTTTTATATATACCTGTATATTTGGTCAACCATTCGTACCATGACTGTTCTTCATATTTCCAATTCATAGCATCGGAGGTGACGTCTTTTGTACAGGTTCTGAAGTTAAGAATCAGGTTATATTTTCTGCCTGGATTAATTTTAATATCTGGTACTGAAATATTCGTTTTAGTTTCTGAATCTAAAGTAATAGACCCAATTTTAAAAGCAGCTGAAGTTGTATTCGGACTAATTAACATTGCGGCATTGCTTGTAATAGCGCGCGCATCTGCAGGAATTGTTTCAAATGATATGTTTGAATTTTGAGTATCATTAGGGAACGTTAATGAATTATTGCTAAACTTCAAGGTGGCGCCTGCTTTTGTTGGTGTAATTTGAGTTCCTGAGATTGCACCAATAGATCCCGTCATACTATTATCCATTTGTATAGTAGTCGTGATTTGACTAAATTGATGTTTTAATACCGCCGATAAATCATTATTTCCATGAGTAAGTGTCATTGTTTTTTTGAAATACATTAAATCCGCAGAAATATTTGATAAAATAGCGTTGTTTAAAGATCCTTGGTTACTGATATTTGGTAAATCTGTTTTACTATTTACCGAATAAACAATAAATGTATAAGTCTTACCAGCATCTAACTTAATACCAGGAGTTGACGCTTCATTACCGTATGCATAATCATGATTAGATAAGTGACTTCCATCATTGTTGTAAACTGCTACTCGATATTTGATGTCTTTATCGAGAGTTTTAGTTACTGTAGAGGTAGCTGCTTTTGCAGAACCCTGTGAGCTTGTACGCACATATAAATTTGATGGTTCATCATCGCGTATAACCGTAACGTCCATCGTTATATTATCACTGATAGCTACAGATGAAATTTGAACCTTAGATTCAGAAGTTCTTGTCGTAGTTTTCGTACTTCCGATAGTAATGTTTTCCTCATCTGGCTCTCCAACTGAAAGGCTTATTTTTACTGTTGATTCACCACCGTTGACAGCATCATCGTCAGATTTCTGACAAGATTGTATAGTGAACAATAAAACTACTATGTAGAACAAGCTTTGGAATTTTGCTATTTTGTTCATTAGATTAAATTGAGTTTGCAAATCTTAGTTAATGTGTGTGGTAAAAAATTAGATTCAATTAGAACCAATCTATATTTTTGGTTTCAGTTTCGTCCTGTTCCCATTCTTCAATTATTTGATTCGACCCATTTTGAGGTCTTGCAAATGCCGAACCCGACGCAATCCCCTCTTCTAGAAAGATTTGAATTACCTCAATTCTAGGGGTTTTGTATTTTTTGTTCATAATACTATATTCCAATTTATTAATTAAAAAAATATTCGAAATCCGTTTAATAGTTAGTGTTTTTGCGGATTCATTTCTCTTCTGAAAATTTGGTGCTTCCAGAAAACAATGTAAAATTACATAGTAAATTTATTTTCTCCGTTGTGTTTGAATTAACTAACCATCATTAATTTTAATTTGTGGTCCATTTACTACACTTGGATAGGATTTGGTGAGTGATGAAGATAAATTTGATTCAGATTCTAGACACTCTTAATGGGGCTATCTGTGAATGTTAGGAGGAGAGATGAATAAATTCCTAGTTTAATACTCTTAAAACATATTGCCTTACAGGGCGCTGGACGAAGACTATTCGCTTTATTAATGGACTAAGAACTGTTGGATTATTTCGATATCGCTTAAGTTGTACAGAAGGGAAAAGAACTCCAAATTCAATTTGATAATAAACCAGTGTTCCTTCAGTAGATGAAGGTTCTAAACAAGCATCCATAGTCTTCATGGCTGTTGCAGAGATTAATACTTTTCAATTTGGGGTCAGAAAGTTACTCTTCATATTAAAGGAAAGCGATGGTGGGTGTTATCCAACTAGCAAATAATTATTCGGGATATTACAGCATAGGACGTATTAATCAAGCTAATATTAACTAAGGAGCAGTCCGCAAGATGCATCCTCATGTAAATGATTATATCTTATTCTATTTTTCCCGTGGAAAAGTAAAGCGTACTGACACCGAAGGTTTTGAAGAATTTATCATTCCCCCTAAGTGAATGCTCATGAAAGCAGGTAAACTATTCTATCACCAAGAAGCAGTGATGGTAGTTAACCAAGGCGTGAAATTTTTCATTCGTCCCCGACAAAAGGATAGCCAATCTGCGGTAATATTTGAAGAACTAGAAGAACTGCAAAGTGAGAACAAATAGCGACTGATAGCATCTCAGGATAAAGAAAAAATAAAACTGCAGCTAAGCAGGGACACGTATATTTACGATATACTGCTGATATAGGGAAAAATCATATCGCTTCCGAAAGATCCTTATCTTTATATCAGCCGAAAACATTGCTGTTTCAAGTGAAGATCCAGCTGAACTGGTGCGGTTCACAATCTATATTAAAACCCCTTATTATGAAGATGGGATGCATATTGGGAATAAAAAGCAATAAACTATTCAATAGGGAATAATGTTTTTGAATTGTTGTATCTTGTTCTATGTCAGATGGACATAGAAATAAAAAAAATGTAAAATGAAAAAAATAGTAGGAATTATATTGATTTCAGTATCATTAGGTACAAGTTGTAACTCAACTTCTGATACATCAAAAAGTGATAATAAAGAACAAACATCAGAAAAGGAGACCTCCAAGGAAAGTGATGTTCCATTTAAAATTGCAGAGAATTATTTTATTAAAAATGACGTAAATGACACTGTGCCATCAAAAATAGTATCACAAGAGGTTTTTGATACCTACTTTGGTTTGGCGACAACGATGGGGGAGAACGGTAAACCTACTCCGATTGATTTTTCCAAGGAGTTCGTGATCGTGGTAGATCACAACAACACAAGCAAGCAAACAGATATTTCTCTGGTAAGTCTAGAAAAAAAAGAAGAAAATATTCTTTTTAACTATGCAATTATAGAAGGAGAAGATAAGGGATTTGTCACTCGTCCATTTTTAATGGTTATAGTAGACAAGAACAATGATGGTGAAGTCATCTTTCTAGAACAATAGACCCTATTGGTTCAATTAAGTGGTTAGCTGATAAAAAAGTAACAAAATGGAAAAAAGTAATCTACCACGGAATATTACCGTTATTAGTCCTGACAAAGGCGAATATGTAGGTGTAATGGGTGATAATTACCGAATTGTTGTTTCAGGTAAAGATACCAATGGTGAATACGCAATTATAGATATGATCGTTCCTCCGGGAGGAGGCCCTACACCGCATTCACATGCCAATATTCATGAAACCTTCTTCGTAACCCAAGGCGAACTTCTGTATAAGACAGAAGCTGGTCATGTAACAGTTAAAACCGGTGGATTTGTTGATATTCCCAAAGGCGGTGCGGTACACTGTTTTAAAAATGTATCAGACAAAAATGCAAGGGTATTATGTACTGTTTCCCCTGCAGGATTGGAAGAGTTTTTCAGAGAATTTGGTGAACCTGTGGAACAGGATGAATTTTTACCTGTGCCGGATTTCAGTGCCGAGTTTATAGCTAAACTCAATACATTGAATGCAAAATATGGTCAAGTGGTTTTCCCTCCCGATTATTTAGATTAATGCGTATTGGAATTACATAATCATATAAAAATAATAGCCAATCAATAAATTCAAAATATTGAAATGATCAAGCAAAATAAACCCGACGAATCTTACAAACTTTCAAAAATTGCATCCCACATTCCCAATCGTTTAGCCAAAGCCTCTTTTGCCGCTATTTTCACCTCTTGCCATTTATCGGGATCATCACCTGTTATCTCCTCTATCATGCGCAGAGCAAGTGGACCATGCTCATCTCCATCTAGATCAATGTGCCTCTGAAAGTAATAGATTAAGTTCTCCAAGTCCGCCTCCGGAAATTTTGATTGAATATTTTTCAATATAGAAGTAAACATTCCGGGTATAAGGTCCTCTCGTCCAAATGTGAATACCGAAGCAATGATATGAGCTTTACCACCTTCAATACAATTAAAAGTGAAATTTAAAAATTCTTTAATCCTTTGGTCCACACTTAGTTCGCAGATCGCCTCCTGCAGGTTATCCCCCTTCTGCAGTCTGAAAATAAAATCTTTAATTTTATTGATATCGGAACCTATGTCCTCCATGGCCCTTAAATAGAGTTCATAATGACTAAGGTGTTTACCATCACTGGACAAGTCTGATTCTTCGGCCAAAACTATTTCATTGATAAAGTACCGGGTTTCAGGGTTTTTTCCGGGCAGCCAAGGTATAAAATCCCAGACAGCAAAAATATGTCCTTCGGTGAATTTCTTAAGGTCCTGAATGTCATTGATATGATCATATAAAGGATGACTTACCAACAACAATGAAAACGAATTATTGGCTATATTAAAAACAAAAGATTCCGCACTATTAAAATATCCTCGCTACCGGCGCACTGAAAAAAGAAGGGCAATTAAAATGGCTATTTGTTCTGATTCCGTGGAAGATCATATGGAAGGTTTTCTATAATCAGTAGGGGTTTTTCCTGTCCATTTTTTAAAAGCGCGTACAAAACCACTTGGCTCGGAATAACCTAATATACAAGAAATTTCCTTGACGCTGGAAGTGCTGTTAAGCATATAATAGATAGCAAGTGACTTTCTAACTTCCTCCACTATTTGTAAATATGAGATATCTTCTTCTTTGAGTTTACGTTGTAAGGTCCTTACACTGAGATTGAAATTCCGGGCTACTGCCTCAATAGATAGGGTATACAAATAAGAATTAGCGATGAGGTAATTGAATATCTTTTTTGAGAAAGATCCATGGAAAGCAGCAGGATTCTGTAATTGATTGACCTGTTTTAATAGCAACGACTGGATCTCATGGTTTGCTGTGATAATTGGTATTTTTAAAAAATCCTTTTTGAACTCTAAAGCGTAATTTTCTGCCCAGTGCACAGAACAACCAAAAATAAAGTCGTATTCCTTTATTTTATCTGCGCTGTAAGAAGGTAATCCCACATTTTCAGGTACTGGCTTCTGGAATATCAGTCCCGATAATTCATAAATGGTAAGGGTGATTAAAAAGTCCCCTAGCTGCTCTTGGGAGATTGGAAAATTGTCAAATCCTTGATTTTTCGTGAAGTAAATCGTAAATGTGTCCTGACCTTCTTCGATATGCATGGTATAAAAGTCAGTAAAAAGGTGTATCAGTGAACTGGCGTGGTTCAAGGCATCCCTGACCGTGTTACTGGTCTGGATTATCTGTCCGACAATATTCAACGCAGCCAATTGCATAGATTTCCCAAAATACAGACCGATCAGTTCATTATTGCTGAGCTGGATGATCTCATTCCAAATGATTTCCATTTGCTGATTGGAAACTTCAAATGGAGAATTACCATGTATGGCATTTAGGGAAATACCAGAGCGTGCTGTGATTTTGTTAAGGTCTAGGTTCTTATCCTGGCAGAAAATAAAGAGGGACTGTACAAATATTTGCCTGTAATTCATGATGTAAATGTACAATTATGTTTTATCAGCCTATAGGGTGTGGCGCAAAATATCAATTGAATGTCGTCTTTAGGTAACACTTGGGCAAAGGGTTTAAGATAATTTTGATCAAACAAAAAAGAGAATATTATGAAACTAAAAACCATTTTGATCATCAATGCCATCAGTTCGGGACTTGCAGGAGTGCTATCGGCAGGTTTTGCCCAAGAACTATCCAATTTGTTTCAGGTAAACACCAAGACTCCATTTATTGAAATTGGAATCTTCTTAATTGCCTTTGCCATAATTGTATTTTTTACGGCTTTTAAGAGCCCTATTTCTACAGGTCTTACCAAACTGATCATCGCATTTGACATTACATGGGTACTAGCCAGCATCATTGCAGTGATAGCCCTTTACTCATCCATCAGTATAGTGGGGATACTTCTGATTTTAACGGTATCCTTGTGGGTCGGGATGATGGCTTACCTTCAAGGAACGAATTTGAAAATAAGCTAGTTATGGAAAGTACAAAAATAACCGTTGCTGATTTTCTGGCTTATCTGCAACAAAGAGACCTGAACAGCCTTATGAATCTATTTTCCATCGATATAAAATGGAATGTTCCAGGAAATGAGCAGGAAATCGCGTGGTTAGGGTCCAGGGAGTCGAAACAAGAAATAGAAGAATTTTTTAAATTACTCTGGCGGTCAACCCAGCCGGTTTCTGCCGAGATCCATAGAATCCTTATCGAGGGTAGCCAGGTAATGATAAAGGGAGAATTTTGTACAAAAATGCTTAAGACCAATAAGATAGTGAGTTCAGTATTTTTTATTCACATGGTCGTCCGTTATGCAAAGATTATCGAATATACATTGCTGGAGGATAGTTTTGCTGTTTCGCAATCCCTAAGGGAAACTGTAGACTAAACTTTAAAGGGGGCTTTCCTTGATGTGGATATTGTTTTATTCCCTACTGATCTTTCTATTATAGATCTGTGTCCGCAAGAGATATTTATCACGGTCTATTCTAGCCTTCCCTTAATTAAAGTCGGACTAAAGGATCAGGGCATATGAAAATCGATGCCTTTGCTTTTTTAGCAGAGGCATCGGGTACTGGCAAAGAGAAGGGAACTTAAAAATTTAATATCTGTTTTGTTCTATGTGCTCTAAGAAATCTTTTAATTCAACGGCAAAAACATACGGAAGTTCCATAGCAGCAAAAATGTCCTCCTTTTTCCAGCGTGTTAAAGCTCATTAGGTTGACCTTGCGATGAGCCCATTCTCTTGGAAATTGTGTCTCTGCCGGGAAAAGAGTCACACCCGTAGGTACAGTTACTTTTTGATTGGATTTTAGTCCACCCGAATAAGTTGCCTGTGCATTCTTTGCATAGGTCTGGACCGAACTATAGATTGTTTGGGTTACCCAGTATATCATGATATTGGTCAACAGTTCGTCTTTGGTAAGGGTTGCCGAATGGTTATTGTTCTGGTAAACAAGAGCTTTCTTATTTGCTCCTGACACCTACCCCTGTTTCATTGTTCGTTTCTCGGTCCTATCTATATCGGTAAACATGGTGTTGGAGAATCCGTTTTCCAATTCAATCAGTAGGTTCAACTTCCCATCAGGCAGTGCAGTTCCATAAGGTAAGGTGCAGGCTGTTGCCCCTTGGCATAGATAATGTGCTGTATATAGGTACATAACGGATAGGAAGATGTATGATGGTTAAAGATCACGTTTTTTTGTGTTTTTAGTTGATTAAACATACGCTGGAAATGCTTCTAGTGTATTGTGTGCAAACCAATGTTAACTCTATTTCGAAGATATAGTGACCTCTAAGTGATGATCTAAAAAGAGAATGCTTCTATAAATATAGAAAAAAATCACCATCATTCCAGAAGAAGTACCCAGTCTTTCCCCTGGCCACTGCCGGGCGCTTGGAAACGTTGACATCCTTTGTTGACAATCTGCTCAATTTTAGTCCGTTTACCTGTGCCTGGAGAGAACCATGTTACACGAAGGTTATTTTTTTTGATTTGGTTGGTCCGGAGGTTGATCTGTCCGCCGATGGGAAGGTAGACCATTAAGTAGGTGCTTAAAGTATCCCTAAAGGCGACCGGATGCTCACCTTCTTTGAATTCTTTTTCCAGAATGATCGATGGGTCTGCGATGCGGTTGCCGGCATCCTTGGAAAGGATAAGCTTTTTGAGATATCCGGCTTGAAAAGCACCGGGACGGTCCATGGCTTCTTTCCAAAACCGGTCAGCCCCGGCGATAGGTGCTTGATCTGGGCTATAGAATTGCCAAATGGAATGATGGCCATAGGTAACTCCGCAGGCTCCTGAAAATACAGAGCGATATAATTGTTTCCTCACTTCCCAATCGCGAAAATATCCCTTGGATGCTTGCCAATTTATGGGATGGTCCTCATAGGAGGGCTCTCCATCTAATATTGGTCTGTAAGGCTTTTTATTGAAATCCCTTTCTGTCCATTCCCATACCTCAAGGTCCTCTCGGGCATGTCCTGATTGCATCATGTTTAGATCCCAAGGTCCATCGTTTCCCCAGAAATCGCTGGAGGAACTCTCACCCCAAGGGTGGTAGGTCGCTAGTTTTGCTATACTTGGATATTCACGCAGTCCTAAGAGCATTTTCTCCCATATGGGACGTTTATCCACCGAATCGGTGAGCGGGGGACGGTCCCCTCCCAATATCCAGATGATATTTGAATAATCGGCATAACGTTTGGCAAGATAACAGCCGTACCTATAGGCATTCTGCTGATTAAAAATCTCTTCTGCTGTGCTCCAGTTCTTGAGTACTTTATCTCCCCAGGTAGGAAGCAGCCCCATGTAGATACGACGTTTGGCAGCCTCCTTAATTGTCCAGTCCACCAATTCAAAGTAGCGCTCATTTGGCCTGTCTGGGTCCGAACTAAAGAAAGGAACTTGTCCATAACGGTTAGGGACCATCGGTTTATCAGTGTTTGCAAAGATAACCGCCTGGATGACATTAAAGCCTTTAGCTTTGCGATTATCGAGATATTCCAGTATTTCCTCTTTGGTAAGTTTGTTGAATAGTTCCCATGCGGTATCCCCAAGCCAGAAGAACGACTCTCCTTTTGTGGTTTCCAAAAAATGTCCATCGCTGCTGACCGTTAAAGGTTCTAGAGTAGTGTTATTATCCTGGGCAAGAAGCCGGAAGCTTGATGTATCCCATAACAGGATACAGCCCAGTATAGAAAAAATCGATAAAGCAGTGGTTTTTCTCATGATCGCCAAAAATTGGTACTTAAAGAATTTCCTGGATACAGAACCTTATTTCGTTGCAAGATCTAGGTATAAATAGAACAAAGAAAATATCTCCTCTTAAGTACATCTAAGTTAGTTATTTAATCTCAGAGAATGTATGGCAGGGGGTGAGGGTTTTTTCCAAGATAGTGTTAAATCCATTTCCTCAAGCCGGAGACGTGCATTTTTTTCAGGGGTACAATAACAGATACAGCTAAATCTTGTACTTGTGGGGACCTAATTTGCAGGTTTACTTTGCTGGGACAAAGGCTAAACATCACCAAGGAAATTAGGGGATGTTTAGCCCCAAAAAAACTAAAAAAGGAGGAAACATGTTAAAAAATATCTCTTGGACACAACTTATGCTCCCGCTCTTGCTTGCTCTTGTTGCTTATTATGGCTGGGTGCTGTTGACCTATTATCGTAAAGACCTTGTTCATTTCTTCTCAGGCGAACAGGCCGCTGGCGCCTCTAAAGAGTTGGGTCTGGGCAGCAGGGGTGATGGGAACGGATCACAGGATATCTTGCCTGGAAAGGATATGGAAAAGGAAGAAGTCCAAAATGAGGGGATTTCTGAATTCGTCTCGCAACTCCGTATCTATCTGGAACCTTACAGGGGGCAATCGATAGACTGGTCTGGGCAGCAGGGGGTCATCGGGGAGCTGATCTTTAAATGTTCCAGAATGCAAGGGGTCTGGGAAAAAGATCAGGTGCTCGGACTGCTCGAAGATGAATTAATGGCCTTTAACCTTGATGTACCCAGCCCAGGTGAACTAGAGCTTTTTTGGGAGCGGTATCATTAGTCCTCAAGCGGGCTCTGCGCTCCGGGCACCTGTCGTGCAAAAGCATATCATTTTTATCCTATTGCAGGTAGAACAGGACCGTATCCCGCTTATTTAAAACTTAATCAATAAAAAACAGATGATAAAAAAAGTAAACAAAGTATATCAGGGCTACCCAGTGCAGGCCTTTGCAGCTAATAGCGTTAAAACGTTGCTGGTACCCGTGCTCTTGTTAATTGTACAGTTTTCATGGGCCCAGGACGGCAACGCCGGAATCAATGCGGCCAATACCCAGGTCCGGAGTTATTTTAATTCAGGCACCCAACTGATGTATGCCGTTGGTGCCCTATTGGGACTGATCGGAGCGGTCAAGGTATTCCAGAAATGGAATAACGGCGATCCCGATACCGGAAAAGTTGCAGCAGCTTGGTTCGGGAGCTGTGTGTTCCTAGTGGTGGTTGCAACAGTTATCGAATCATTCTTTGGTATAAATTAACCGATGGCAAATTCAGTATACACCATCAACAGGGAAATCAATAAACCAATTGAGTTCAGGGGACTCAGGGCACAATACATCGGATATCTAGCCGTAGGGATCCTGATGCTATTGCTACTCTTTGTACTTCTATATTTCTCGGGAGTCCCGACCCTAGTCTGTCTGGTGAGTATAGCCTTGGCTGGGACCGTTCTGGTCATATATGTCTATCGGATGAGCTCACGATATGGTCAGTACGGCATGATGAAAAAGTTTGCCCAAAGACGGCTCCCCAAGGCAGTCAGGTGCAATGCCAGAAAGATGTTCATATTGGAAAACGGAGGTAAAGAATGGAAAAACAATTAACGGAAATATTTCCCATCCTGGATGTGGAATATGATTGTATCTTAAGTAGAATGGGTGATATAACCCTGGTGTACAAGGTGGATCTCCCGGAAATCTTTACGCTCTCTGATCAAGAATATGAAACGTTTCATCAAGGTTGGATCAGAGCCATGAAAATCTTACCCCCCGGTAGTATCCTGCATAAACAAGATTGGTTCCTAAAGGGAGCTTACAAGGGGGAGTTCTCCCGGCATGAAAGTAGCCTTTTGACCCATAGCAGCGAACGTTATTTTAACGAACGCCCCTTTCTGCAGCATCAGTGCTATATCTTATTGACCAAATCCCCGGCCAGTAGGAAAACAGCCAGCTCCTTGTTCTCCAACCTGATCACAGGAAAATTGGTGCCCAGGGAGACATTGGAGCTAAGTGAGTTCAGTAATTTTTTTGATGCCTGTGGTCAATTTAAGCGAATCCTGCAGGACAGTGGCTTGGTGAAGCTTGAACGTATGGTAAGAAATGAGCTACTGAGCGTTGGTGGAAAGATGGGACTGATTGAGCGATACTGCTTTTTAGCTGGTGAAGAGGACCATCCCATCATGCGGGATATCGATTTTTCGAAAGGGATCAGGGTCGGTGATAGGCACTGTCAGCTCTATAGTCTAAGTGATGCCAGTGAGTTGCCCTCGCTGTGTGGTAGCCGCATCGATTATGATCGTTACTCCTCCGAAAAGAGTCGGTTTAGTATCGGCTTCAGTTCCCCTTTGGGCCAGCTATTGCCCTGCGATCACATCTATAATCAATACATCTTTATTCAGCATCCTCAGCGGACCATTCAGCGGTTGGAGAGAAAACGATTAAGGTTGCAGTCGCTTTCGGCCTATAGTAGGGAAAACCTGATTGCAAGGGATGCGACCAACGATTTTTTGAATGAGGCCATTGCCCACCAGCGTTTACCGGTCAAAGCACATTTTAATGTTTTAGCCTGGAGCGATAACCCGCAGGATGAGACCCCATTACGGAACATGTTGTCCTCGGCTATGGCACAGATGGATGCGGTATGCAAACAGGAAACAGTAGGTGCTCCGCAGATCTTTTGGGCAGCAATTCCGGGAAATGCGGCGGATTTTCCGATGAACGACACCTTTGAGACCTTTGCCGAACAGGCCAGTTGTTTCCTGAACATGGAATCCGCCAGCAGGACATCTCGAAGTCCGGTGGGGCTGCGTCTGGGAGACCGCCTGAGCGGAAGACCCCTTCATGTGGATATTTCCGATGAACCTCTTTTAAAGGGAATCTGTACTAACAGAAATAAATTTATTTTGGGTCCATCAGGCAGTGGGAAATCTTTTTTTACCAATCATCTGGTCCGGACCTACCATGATCAGGGGAGCCATGTCGTGCTGGTAGACGTGGGACACAGTTATAAAGGCCTATGCAATCTGCTGGAAGGTTATTATTTCACCTATTCCGAACAGGATCCTATACGCTTCAACCCTTTTTATATCGGCAGGGGAGATAGCCTGGATACCGAGAAAAAAGAAAGCATCAAGACCCTTCTGCTAGCCTTATGGAAAAAAGATGACGAACCTTATAGGCGTTCGGAATATGTCGCGTTATCCAATGCTATCACCGGGTATTATGAATTCTTATCCTCAGATACTGATCTATTTGCCTGTTTTGATAGTTTCTATGAGTTTTTAAGGGATAGATATGTCCCTATTCTCAAAGGGGAAAAGGTTAAAGAAAAAGATTTTGATATAGATAATTTCCTATATGTTCTCAGGCCCTATTACAGGGGCGGGGAGTTTGATTACCTCTTGAATTCCAACGAGAATCTTGATCTGCTGGAAGAACGCTTTATTGTGTTCGAGTTGGATAACATCAAGGACCATCCTATACTTTTTCCCGTGGTGACCATTATCATAATGGAAGTCTTCATTAACAAAATGCGTAAAATGAAAGGTATCCGTAAGGTCATATTGATTGAGGAGGCCTGGAAGGCGCTGATGAAAGAGGGGTTCGCCGAATATATTAAATATTTGTTCAAGACCGTACGGAAATTTTTTGGTGAGGCTATCGTCGTCACTCAGGATATCGAAGATATCATATCCTCGACCGTGGTCAAACAAGCCATCATCAATAACAGTGATTGCAAGATCCTGCTGGATCAGCGTAAGTACCAAAATCGCTTTGGAGAGATCCAGCAGCTGCTCGGCCTGACAGATAAAGAAAAATCCCTGATACTTTCTGTCAACCGGGACAATGATCCCCGATATAAATATAAGGAAGTCTTTATATCCCTCGGAGGGATTCTCTCTAGGGTATACCGAACAGAGGTTTCTCTGGAGGAGTACCTTACCTATACTACGGAACAGTCCGAACGTGTAATGCTAATGGAATATGCCAAGCGCCTGCAAGGTAACTTGGCTAAGGCCATTGCTCTTATGGCATCGGACATCCGTAATGGTAAACTCAAAATGTAACAACTATGAAGAGAAGGATGATTATATGGATATCCTTAATGGTGCTGTTGCTGAGCACGGTTCCTTTAAGACCCGCACAGGCACAAATCGCTATTATCGAGATTATTCGGGCAGGGATAAAGCGCGTGATCCGGGCGGTGGACCTGAAGATCCAGCGTATGCAGAATCGTACAATCTGGTTACAGAACAAGCAAAAGGCTCTTGAGAATCTACTCAGCAAAATAAAGCTTGAGGAGATTTCAAAATGGACGGAGAAACAAAAACTACAGTACCAGCAATATTTTTTTGAGTTAAAAAAAGTACGGACCATCATCATCCACTACCAGCAAATCCGCCAGACCTTGGAAAAGCAGGTAAAACTTGTCAAGGAATATGAACGAATCTGGAATCTACTGCGGCATGATTCTCATTTTACACCAGATGAGCTGCAGTATATGGAGCAGGTATATAAAGGAATATTACAGGAAAGCTTAAAGAACATTGATCAGATCGGTATGATCATCAAATCTTTTGCTATGGAGATGTCTGATGCCCAGCGGTTAGAACTTTTGCGGGAAACCTCGGACCGTATTGAGCAGAATTTCACTGACCTGACCCTGTTCAACCGACAGAATATCCTTTTACGGATACAGCGGGCAAGAGATCGCAAGGAAGTAGAGACCGTTAAACGAATGTATAACCTACCCTAAAGCATATGAAAGCACTAGTAAAGGGAATGATGATCGTTGGTATGATCGTCCTTTTGTTGCCAAGGAGTTTTGGTCAGACCCTAAAGGAATGGCTCCAGCAGAAGAAAACCCAGAAACAGTACCTGTTGCAACAGATAGCCGCCCAGCAAGTATATCTGGATTTCCTTAAAAAAGGTTACCGGATAACCAGAACCGGACTCCATACCATTGGCGCATTAAGACAAGGGGAATTTGACCTGCATGCTGTTTTTTTTAATTCGTTAAAAACGGCCGGACTCCCGGTAAAGCGCTATGGACGCATTTCTGAGATTATTTTACTGCAGGGTGCCATCTGTAGAGAGTACGATAAGGCCAGAGTGATGCTTCAAGGTCCCTGTTCCCTTTCCGCCAATGAACAGCGCTTTACCAAAAAAGTGTTCTCTCGAATGCTCTCGGACTGCAGCTCGCTACTCGAGGAACTCTTGGAATTGACAGCTAACAATCAACTGGAGCTCGATGATGCCCAGAGGATTGTCCGAATCGATCGGATTTATGCCGATATGCTCGAGCGGTTCACCTTTTCAAAGAGTTTTGCCATAGAGGTTTTATCGCTCTGCAAGGTCAGGCAGTACCAGGACAATCAGGTGGAAAGTGCCCGTCATATTTTAGGGATTAAAGATGTCAAGAAATGAGAATGTATTATATGTTAACACTGACAGCCGGCTTGCTGCTAATAGTCCAGCAGAAACTCGTCGGACAATCCAAAGAGGTTGAGCAATTGCTGTTGAATGTTGAAAAACTCGATAAGCTAAAAAAGGTTCTCTCGCAGATGAAACAGGGCTATACCATCCTTTCGGATGGTTACAAAACTGTCCGGAATGTTTCCCAGGGAAACTTTCATCTTCACCAGGTCTTTCTTGAGGGTCTTATGCAGGCAAGTCCTGCCGTACGTAAGTATCGTAGGGTAGCGGATATCGTTCAGATACAGGTCCGCTTAGTTTCCCAGTGCAGGTCTGCGATAGCAAGACTACGCAAGAGGGGCCTGTTCTCTAACGATGAACTCCGTTATCTGGACGGGGTTCATGGAAATCTCCTTAATAAAAGTTTAAGGAACCTGGAGGAACTTCTTGGGTTAATTAGTGCCGGGCAGCTCCAGATGAATGATGCCGAAAGGTTGGATGCAATCGATCGCATTTATGGAGAAATGGAAGATATGATGCTTTTCCTGAAGGATTTTCATCTCGAAGCAGATATTCTCTCGCTGAGGCGAAGCCAAGAGCAAAGAGAGTTACAGGGGACAGAAAAGTTATATGGTGAACATAAACAGTAAAATTAATGAATACAAGAAAATTATACGTGCTGATCCTTTTTGTTGTCATGATGCCAGAGACAGTCTTTGGTCAGGATCCTTTTGCTGAACTTGAAGAGTTTCATCAGGTCCTGCGTCAGCTATATGAGGAAATGATGCCCTTGTGTGCAAACCTTATCGGAGTAGGGCAAGGAATTGCAGGATTCGCGGCCTTGTGGTTTATCTCCTCCAGAATATGGAAACATCTCTCGGCCGCGGAACCCATAGATTTTTATCCCCTATTCCGCCCATTTGTGATAGGCTTTTGTATATCCATCTTTCCCTCGGTATTGGGATTGATTAATGGGATGCTATCTCCGGTAGTTTCGGCTACCTCCAGCATGGTAACCGGTTCTAACCAGGCGATCACCGAACTGCTCAAAAGAAAACAAGAGGCCATTAAGCAGACGGATCTTTATCAGATGTACATTGGGGATGATGGGATGGGAAATCGCGAAAGATGGTACCGTTACACACACCAGGATGCGGATCCCCAGTCTGAGGGGTTCTTTGAGGGGATTGGTAATGATGTCAAGTTTGCGATGTCTAGGTCCGCCTATATGTTCCGAACTTCGGTTAAAGAATGTATGAGTGAACTGCTCAGTGTAATTTTTCTGGCAGCGGCACTCTGTATTGATACCTTGCGTACCTTTCAACTGGTGGTTCTCTCCATTCTGGGCCCCTTGGTATTTGGCCTGGCGGTGTTCGATGGTTTCCAGCATACCCTTGTAATCTGGCTCGCCCGCTACATCAATGTTTTTTTGTGGTTGCCGGTAGCAAACATCTTTGGGAGCATGATCGGAAAGATCCAAGAGAACATGCTCAAAATCGACCTGGCTCAGATCGAGGGAGCGGGGGATACCTTTTTTTCCAGAACGGACTTGGCTTATCTGATTTTCCTGCTCATAGGAATTGTAGGTTACTTTGCTGTTCCCAGTATTGCCAATTATATAGTCAATTCTTCGGAAAACGGAGCTTTTGTGCGTAGTGTTACCAATATCTTTATAGGTTCTGCCACAAAGCTCCCAACTCGCATGTCAGCAGGGGCTACCATGACGGCAGATGCTATGGGAGATCAGGCAGGAAGAATGTCCAAAAGTATGGCTGAGAGTAGCCGCAGCGAGCCTTATTTCAATGATGTCAAGTCTCCGGACCAATACATGAATGATAAACTCAGGGGCAATCCATGATCATCAAATCTTAAGGAACATGTTTAGAAAAATGAAAAATATTGACAGCGCGTTTCGTTATATACGGGGATTTACGATGCTCGTAATCCTGTTATGCGCATGTATATGTTGCTTTGCCATGTACTGGAGCTTTAATGTGGTAAACCGTCTGCAGGATCGGGTATATGTGCTGGCACAGGGGCAGGCGTTGCAGGCGACTGCCTCAGGGCGTAAGGAAAATCTAGCCGCTGAGGCGCGTGACCATGTCCGTCGTTTCCATGAGCTGTTCTTTACGCTAGACCCCGACGAGAAATCTATACAGGAAAACTTAGGTAAAGCGATGTATCTGGCCGATGGAAGTGCTAAGAAAACATATGACAACCTGCGAGAGAAAGATTTCTATACCCAGCTCATCGCAGCCAACGTAAACCAGTCTATCCGGATCGACAGTATCCAGATCGATATAATCGTCTATCCCCATTTTTTCCGGCTCTATGCAAGCCAGTTAATCGTTCGTCCAACGAGCCAGACCACGCGCAGTTTGGTGAGTCAAGGCTCTTTGCGCCAGATTTCTAGGAGCGAAAACAATCCCCACGGGTTCCTTATCGAGCGTTGGGAGATAGTGGAGAACAAGGATCTAAAAACCCAAAATAGGAAATGAAATGAACAAGAGGCATAAAACGAATAGGTTATGGATTTTTCTAGGAAATAAATGGGCCACTTGGATGACTAGACATACACAAAGACTTTCCACCAAGCACTGGCAGATTTCGCTCATTCTTTTTTTGCTTATTGGAAGTTTTTGCTCCGCCATGCAGGTCTATTGGGGACTCTGGGGTAATAAAAGGGATTCCCTTTTATTACCGAATGCCATAAAGATCCCCTGTGTTGTCGATAGCCCCCGGGGCAGTGATTTCCCAGCTGCGGGGAAATCATTACCAAACTTTCGGCAAAAACCCGAAGCAGACAGTATCCAACATTCCGCTCCACAAGATCTAAAGATTCCTAAGTAATTGAACTGTTTAAAAATTTTTTACATAAAAAAATAAAAATGATGGAAATGAACAAAAGCAATACAGCGTTAAAGCAAAGGAAATTCCTGTTGATGCTCCCAATAATTATCCTACCCTTTCTTATTTTTCTGTCCTGGTCACTGGGAGTCGGTAAGGAAGACCCAGCACCATTGTCCAACGATATGGGACAGGGGCTATTGAGCTCTCTGCCAGAATTGGGCGACCAGAAAAAAAACGAACTTAGTAAACTGGATCAATATGATCTGGCCCAGCGAGATGCGCAGAAATTACAGGAACTCATTCGAAATGATCCCTATCATATATCGGGGGATCCTATGGAGATTAAGGAAGGCCTTGGTGCCGCACAGCAACAAGATGAGTATGCCCCATTTAGTCCTGTGCATCCCGAACAAGATAATTTTGCTTCTGAGCAGATTTATAAAAAATTGGGGGAGCTCCAAAAGGAGCTAGAGGCTCCCCAAACGATTGTCAATCCTGGCTATACTGCCGGAAGTCCGCAGTTCAGTCTGCATGAGCACGATAATTCTGTGGATGCTGGTCACCTCCACGAACTTCAGCAGATGCTAATGGGCACAAGCGAAGAAGACACGCAAGAAGAGAGGGAATTGGGTGAGCTCAATAATATGCTTGATAAGGTGCTAGATATCCAGCATCCCCAGCGGGTAAGCAATCAGCTAAAAGAATTTAATGACCGGCAAACTAGTCAGGCCCTGCCACTGCAGGTTCTTGGAGGATCAGGTGGCATCACCAGGCTTTTGGCCAGTGGGGGACAGGCAGCTTATGAACAAGGGATTGTCGGCTTCTACACTCTCCCGGACACCCAAATAACGACGGTTTTACAGGATAATGCAGTTCTGGCAGCAGTTCACGGCAAACAGGAGCTCACAAATGGCTCGACCGTAAGGCTGAGGCTGCTTCAACAGGTTTCCATTGGCGGATTGGACATCCCCAAAGACCACTTGTTGTTTGCAGAGGTACGATTATCTGGAGAAAGGTTGGAGATGAAGATCAGTAACATCCGATATGGTCATTCCCTGCTGCCTGTCGACCTTCAGGTATATGATCTGGATGGTATCCGAGGGGTTCACATTCCGGGCTCCATTGCCAGGGATGGGATGAAGGAATCCGCAGATCGCTCTCTGCAGAGGTTGGGGCTAAGTGCCCTAGATCCTTCTTGGGAAACCAAAGCGGCATCCATGGGAATGGAGGCAGCAAAGAACCTGCTTTCTAAAAAGATCAAACAGCCTAAAGTTACACTTCCAATGGATTATCGCATACTGCTGTTCGACCAAAAAAAGGATCGTTCTCTTCAACAAACGCTATGAAAATATATCAGTTATGAAAAACTTAAAATTGACCCTTATGGGCATACTCTATCTGCTGCATTGGACAAATGCTGCTCAAGGTCAACTGGACCTCACTCCTCGAGAGCTGCAAGTAAGCTGTTCGTTCACTACCAACCTCGTTTTTAGCGAGCCCATATTAACGGTGGATCTAGGTAGTAGGGAACTGTTGGCACAGCGTGCAGCAGGGGTGCAGAATATTCTTCAGGTAAAAGCATCCAGAGAAGATTTCCAACAGACTAATTTAACGGTAATTACCCAAGATGGGCTGTTACATTCTTTTTTGGTGAACTATGCCGATCACCCCGCAGCGATCAACATAACCGTAACAAACGATACTGCAATGCCGACAGGATTAATTTTTAGCGGCAGCAAAGTTCCGCCTTTGGAATTAAGGGAGAATATTCATTGGGTTAGGCATACCAATCAGCGGCCCCTACACCTTAAGAAGGAAAGGAACGATATTACGCTTTCCTTGGATGGTGTTTTCATTCAAAAGAACAGGATGTATTTCCGCTTTCGACTCTTTAATGCTTCTCATATTGCCTATGATATTGACCAATTTCGCCTTTTCCTACGGGATGTTAAGCGTCCCAAGCGGACTGCAATCCAAGAAGTGGAACTCTTTCCGGAATTTGTTGAGGGTGAGCAGGAAAAATTGCTGGGACATATCCAACAGACACTCGTTTTTGTGGTCCCCAAATTTACAGTACCTAAAGGCAAGTACCTTTCTGTCGAGCTCATGGAAGCCTCGGGAGGAAGGAATATTGAGCTTTTTGTAAAGAACAGGCATATTCTTAAGGCGATGCCCGTTCCGTTGTTTTACTAAAGATGATACATCATGAACATACAAAATTATGAATACCTACGTGACCAGCTGTTTTTCACTGGTTTTGGCAACCATTTGGAAGAGGCGCTCAAATCAAAGATAGCCAAAGGAAAACAAGAATTCCAACTGCAGTTCAAGACACAATTCGATGCAGATCCGATCAGGGCTGAACTCCATTTCTCTAAGAGTAAACAGACCGATATGTATTTTTTCAATTCCTATCGGTTGGAGCTCCCACAAAAGGTAGATCGACAAGCTTCTGCAAGAAAATTTTACGTGAATGGGAAAGATCGATTCACACTAAAGGAAGCCTACAACCTGCTCAATGGGAGATCCGTTCACAAGCAGGTTTCTAATTATCAGGGAGAACCCTATCGTGCGTGGTTTCAGTTGGATTTTAAAACCCTGGATATGCATGGGAATCAAAAAATGTTGCAATACCATGAAAACTATGGATATGACCTTGAAAAACAACTACAGCGCTTTCCCATTGTAGAACTTCAGAATCCGGATAGCAAGAAGAATCTTTTGGATTCCCTGGGAAGAGGAAATCGTCAATTAGTCACCTTTGAGCTCGCTACGGGAAAAGAGCGATTGTATTTAGAAGCTTTACCACGCTTCAAAGCCGTATGCATCTACAACGAACAGGGTATCAGGCAGGAATTCATCGATAACCGGCAGCAGCAACAACACAAACCCAATGCGACACTCCAGGAACAACAGCGACAAACCCAAGTGAAAAAACAAGGATTAATAGGAGGGGGTTCTTCACGATTATGAAGCTGGAAATTTTTTATGCTCTTGCAAGTGTCCTGCCTCGTTTTTTTGTAGGGATGGACCGTGATCCCCGGATTTCCCGGTCACATGTAGTGCTGTATTTCTCTTTGATCAGGCAATGGGCCAATAGTGGATTCCAGGGAGCTGTTCAGTTGTATGCCAAAGAAGGTGCTAAGGAGGCTAAAATATCCATTTCCACCTACTATAACTGCCTTCGTGATCTTCATGATTTTGGGTATGTATATTACATTCCTTCTTTTAAGAACAATGTGGCCAGCACAATCTATTTGGCTATTAATAATAGATATAGTCCTGAGCAAGAAAGAAAAAAAATGAATACAAATAAAGGAATGTTCTATTGATAGTAATATTATTAAAAATGAAAATTGTTGTTATCAATTAGCTAGATTATGTTTATAATTGCTCTATATCCTTAAAATTACACAACTTTTCATTCATGGGTGGAGAAAATCCTGTGTGTAAGTGCCCTGAAAGCAAAATGTTTTCAGGGTTCTTATTTCTGATTGACCTTTTATGAAAACTAAACCAAGTGTTCATAGGTAAATATCTTAGCATTGGTGCACAAGTGGGGTTTCATTCCTTTTCACCTTCAGTAGCTTACATTTCAATGTGGATATCATGTTTATCTAAAAGACCTGCAATTCCTGCTACTGAAAATTTTGCCTTTTTAATTTTGTTAATTTGCGGGTCAATGGAATAGTTATAGGCCGTCCGAAAGTCAGCTTTTTCCAGGATAGTGCCATCAAAAATTGCCAAAGCGAGGTTACAGTTTTCAAATACGGCACCGCTTAGGTCAGACTGAGGGAAATACGCCTCCTGTAGATTAGAATTCTTGAATACAGTCTTTTTTACCTTGAGATTGTAAAAGGAGCAATGATTTAATTGGCACTCCTCAAAAGAAAATGAAAGTCCAAATGTATTACAATCTTCAAATCGAAGCCCCAACATTTTACAGCCTTTGAACTTGACGTGCTGAAAGGAAGTATTCCCTAAGGGTACTAAACTCAGGTTACAGTTACTGAAGTAGCAATCTGAGAACTTAAAATCAGAAAGATCCATTTCAGAAAAATCGCAATTGTTGAAGGTGCAGTTTTCATATTCTCCCTTTAAGAATTCGTCTTTCCTGTCAAAGGTTTGATCGATGTAATTGTTGAGCATACTTTTAAGGTTGATTATTTTCTGATACCTTTTTTTTTTACTTTTCGTAGGTGTTAAATATACGATCCCAAATGTTTGTATAAAAACCGAAATTTTTATTTTCAGATAGATGATGCTTATTATGGAACTGGGTCGTGCCGATACCCATTAATTCTGAACGAGCAGGAAAAAACTCTCGATTAAGATGTCCTGCCGTTCCCCATATTAAATTAATCATTATATATAGGGTAACGCCAAGCAACGAAAAGTTATAACACATCAATAAGACGATCATCATCAAACCAAATCCTAGGGATTCCAAAGGGTGTATAACAAACAAGCTTAAAAAATTGGTGCTGATATGTTCATGATGTTTTCGATGCATGAGGCGATAAAGATATGGGCTGTGGGCAACATAATGGAATACATACATTAAAAAGTCCATTATGATAATAAATAGGAAAACTTCCAGGATAACATGAATAATATTACCTGTTGGATGGATGAGAATCCACTCTTTTTTCCACAAAGTGACCCCAATAAACATCACTAATGAATTGCAGAGAATCGTTATAATGCTACTGAGTATATCAGATTTGGATAAGGGAGGGAGAGAATTTTGTAAGGGTTTATTACAGCTTGTTTTTTCGAAATAGATATGAATTACTATGGACAATAAAAACAGCATACCATTCAATAATAGGCTTAAAATGACACATTGAAAAGAACTCAGTCCTATGAGCGTATCTTGAAAGTTATCCCACATATCCATGTCCCGAATTTTGGTTCTAATTTCTTGATAAAATTAAAAAAATACATTTTATTTACTAATATCTTCTTTTCTTATCTTTGCCTTAATCAACTTGAGCAAAAAATATGCTAACAAATTTTTAATCATTGCCCATTAATAAGTTAAAATAATAAGATTTTAAGGATAATTAATATGGCATCAACTTTGCAGCATTATGTTTTAGTGCACAAAACCGGATCTCTCCCAATATGGTCTGGATTTATTAATAGTTAATATAATGATGTTTTAATGGATATAATTGGTCTGAGAAGGTACTTCAGGAAGGACAGCCCAAGGTGGGTCATCTTGTTAATAGATATGTTTATTGTTCTTTTCTGTTATTACTTGTCAAATTTTGTAATTAACAGTTTTAAGGGAAGTTTCGATATAATCAGGATGATGAAACAATCTGTGTTTGTTGCTTTTGTTTACTACTTCGCCTTTCTTTATTTTAGAACTTATAGGGGAATTGTTCGACTGACAGGTTTTCGTGACGCTTGGGGGATATTTAAGGCTGTTTTTACAGCTTGGCTTTCACTAATGATCGTATCGGCTATAACTCGAATATTTGTTGATCCGGAGTCTATAGTAACCCATTTTTTTAGACCTTCCTATGCCATTTTATTTACACATGCTTTCTTTACCACAGTCTGTTTAGTCGCCGCGCGAATATTTTATAGAACACTCTATGAGAGTTTTTTCTTTGGTAAACGAGAGATTGAGAATGTGTTAATCTTTGGTGCCGGTAACATGGGGACCACTACCTTGAATTTGCTGCGTAACGATACAAGAAGAAAAGTCAAGGTGAAAGCTTTCGCAGATGATAATCCAAACAGGATCGGTAAGATGATCAACGGGTATAAGATCTTTAATATGAATCAATTGACCGAGACCTTTGTCAAACATCTAAAAATAGACAGTATCATTATCGCTCTGGATGATAATAATAAAGACCGGCTATCTAGGATTTCGGCTCAAATAGAGCCCCTTCCTGTGAAGTTAAAGATTATGCCGAGTTCAGCAAGATTGATGAATGGCAAAGTTGCAACAAGACAGCTAAGAACACTGAAGATCGATGATTTACTGGGAAGAGAGGCTATTAAATTAGAAAACCCGGTTATTCATGAGATGTTTCGTGGAAAGGTTATTTTAGTGACAGGAGGAGCAGGTTCGATTGGATCAGAACTGGTTCGTCAGATTAGTTTTACGGATTTTGATAAATTGGTGGTTGTTGATCAGGCAGAGTCAGCTCTATATGATGTTCAGCAGGAATTAAGAGCCAATTGCCAGAAGAATGTGATCTCTATAGTAGGAAATGTGCGAGATCGTCAGTTTATGGATTCTGTTTTTGAACAATACCGTCCTCAAATTGTTTTCCATGCTGCTGCCTATAAGCATGTGCCATTAATGGAACAGAACCCTTACGAAGCAATTTTGACCAATGTGTGGGGATCTAAGAACGTAGCCGATATGGCGGACAAATATGGAGTCGAAAAATTTGTTATGGTTTCTACCGATAAGGCCGTTAATCCAACCAATGTAATGGGGGCAACTAAAAGAGTGGCTGAAATTTATGTATCTGCTCTTAACAGAAATAGTAAAACTAATTATATTGTAACACGTTTCGGAAATGTATTGGGATCAAATGGTTCCGTTATTCCATTATTTGAAAAACAACTCAAGCGTGGTGGACCTTTGACGGTCACACACGAAAATATTACTCGCTATTTTATGACAATTCCCGAGGCCTGCCAGTTGGTTCAGGAAGCAGGGGTGATGGGACAAGGAGGAGAGATCTATGTCTTTGATATGGGGCACCCAGTGAAGATAATGGATCTTGCTATCCGCATGATCCGTTTGAAGGGTTATAATTATCCAGAAGATATTGGTATTGAAGTTACAGGCCTGCGCCCAGGGGAAAAAATTTACGAGGAGCTGCTGGCTGATAATGAAAATACCACAAAAACACACCATGAGAAAATCATGATTGCCAGGGTCAATACAGGAGATATGGACGTTAAAAAGGAAAAGATTGAACATTTATGTGCTCAGGTTTCTGTACAAAGTGGAGATCATAACCCAATGGCTTTAGTGGAGCAAATCAAGGAGATTGTACCAGAGTATATTTCTCAGAATTCTATATTTGCCAAGCTTGATCAAGTCGCCGAAAAATAAATCAAGGCAGTCTGGAAAGCTATAGTTTTACCTTTCTACCAACTCTTTTATATGTTCACTACAGATCTCCTTTTAATTCTTTATTGTAGTTTGTTCTTTATAAATACCAGGATATATTTCTCATAACATTCTTTAAAGTCTCCTTCATCAATTTGTAAATATAAAATGCTGAATTGATCGATTGGTATGTATGTAGGGGACCTTATCGGGTCTGTAATTTATAGTTAAAACCGTATTAAGTTGATTGAAATTAAACGACGATTCAACTGTGCTTAAGAGCTTTCACTATGGCTTTCCTTAAACTGTACCCAAGGGAAAATATACTATATAGACTGATTGATTGTGTGTTAAAAAAAGTTATCCTTCTCCTCGTCTGCTTTCTACTTTATACGTGAAACTTTCCGCTCGGTAATACCCTATATTGTATTCGATGGGTTTTCCGTGCTGATCAAAAACATACCTTTTTCTGGATAGTATTGGTTCTCCAATCGCTATTTCCAATTTTTCCGAGATGAATCTATTGGCAGCTTTTGCATCGATCTCCTCTTGGGATAGATAAGCAATAATGTTGCATTGTTGTTCCAGAATATCATATAATGGCATGCTAAAGTCTTCATTTCCGGTAAGGCCTACACGCGGATGGAAGTAGGAGATAAAGTATACGAATGGATCCTCAGTTTTTCCCCTTAATCGCTCAAGTTTAAGCACTCTTCGGTCCTCAGAAATATTAAAAAACTTAGCAACAGCAGGTTCTGGTAAAACCCACATCACATGCAGTTCAAAGTTCTTAACTTCAAGACCCCTATTTTTCATTTCATGGGAAAAACTCAACCAATTCTTGGATTTAGAACTGAATTTCTGTTGAGTTACTTTCGTTCCGACCCCTTTTTTTCTCACCAAAAGTTCCTCATATACCAAACGGTTGATAGCCAATCGTAAGGTGGACCTTGATATGCCCAAGTTCTTGGCTAGTTCAATCTCATTGGGAAGAAATTTTCCTTCCTTGTATTCCGGCTGTTTGATCAACTCTCGAAGTAAACTTTCTACCTGAACATGCAGGGGAATCGGGCTGTTATGATCGATCTTAAGATTCATGTTTTTTTTTCGTACTTAAAGTAAGATAATACTTTTTTAAATAGCAAATTATGTATGTTTGTATATACATATGGATAATCAGTTTTTATTCACTTTTATCTAACGTAACCAATAAACTACAATGAAAAAAAATCTTCTTTACATAGGATTAGGGCTGATTTTTGCGTCCTGTCATTCTAGCGCCGAAAAAAATAACGTCTCAAATTATTCGGGATTAATCCACGACAGTACCTATACAAAGGTAAAAGAAATGGCAAAGGATGTGGTGAAAACAGGATTTAATGCTGGAGATGGCTATCAGGAAGTCTGGATTCGGGATTATAATACCTTTATAAGCTTAGCCACGGAGGTTCAGCCAGAAGATCAGATCAAAAAGAATTTACTCGCTTTTTTTGAGCTTCAGGCAGAAGATGGCAATATCGCTGACGGTTTTGTGCCCAAAGCGAGTTTGGAAGGTGAGCCTAGTGATTATTACAATATTACCTCTGACTTAGCTTCCGACCTTGCAGCGCACAAGAATACGGTAGAAACAGATCAGGAGTCTTCGCTAATTCAGACTGTTTACAAATATGTAAAAGCGACTAATGATACGGGTATTGTCCATCAAAAAGTTGGGAAATTAACGATAGAACACCGAATGGATATGGCTTTAGAGTTCCTGATGAAGCAAAGGTTTGACAAAAATCATGGTCTACTTTGGGGTGCAACCACCGTGGATTGGGGAGATGTACAGCCCGAGCATGACTGGGGAGTTCATCTAGACAGCAGCTCACATTTAGCGATAGATATCTATGACAACGCCATGTTCCTGATCGCTCTGGATAATTTTATGGAGCTATTACCTTCCAAAAAATCAAAATGGGAATCTATACGGAAAGATATCGCCAAAAATTCTATGAAGCATTTATGGGATGAGCAGAATCAAAAATTCATTCCTCATATTTACCTTAATGGCTCTCCATTTCCTGCTGACTTTGATGAAAATGAAATCTACTATCATGGTGGTACAGCAATAGCCATTGAAGCAGGTCTTTTATCGCAGGAACAAATTAAGACCTCTTTGGATAAAATGATTGCCAATGTAAAAGAAGCTGGAGCTGCCACCATTGGACTGACCATTTACCCCACTTATCCTGAAGGGTATTTCAAAAATAAGGGCATGTATCCCTATGGATACCAAAATGGCGGTGACTGGACTTGGTTTGGAGGAAGAATGATTCAACAACTGATCAACAATGGTTTTTACAAAGAGGCTGAACAGCAGCTTAAACCGATGTTGGACAGAGTCATCAAGAACAATGGATTTTACGAATGGTACACCAAAGATAATAAGCCGGAGGGTTCCGGAACATTTAGAGGGGAAGCAGGCGTATTGTATGATGTTATTGAGTTAATAGACAAAACCGGAAGTTAATTTCCGGTTTTGTCTGTTTTTGGTTGATTAATCATAGTTGTTTTTTGGAGAATTTCCCATTTCCAATTCCAATGTACTTCCCTGTGTAATCTCCTTGAATGGAATAAACGGTTTATGAATCGTTGTATTGTTCAACCTGATTCCCTCTATATAGGAACCTGTAGCTCTACCGGTTTTTTTCTTGATCACAAATTGCTGTCCTTTATAATACTTGGGGTTAAGAGTAATACTGATTTTATCAAATAACGGCGAAGATAAACCCATTTTAGCATTAGGTTCGCTTAGACCTGTTATGTCGAATAATCCCATCGCAGCCATAACATACCAGGCTCCCAGTTGTCCCTGGTCCTCGTCCTGCCCATAGCCGTATCCGTGTACGCCTTCTGTTCCATAGAATTTATTACAAATTTGCTGCACCCATTTCTGTGTCAAGGATGGTTTGCCAGAATGATTAAATAACCATGCCACATGCAGATTAGGTTGATTTCCTTGGTTGTACATACCCTCGAGTCCGCTAAAAGCATCGATGGCCTTGCCTCCTCCGAATTCCATTGGCTCTGCCTTGATAAAGACGCTATCCAACCTTTGATTGAATTCCTCTTTACCTATGGCGTCGATCAACCCTTTGGCATCATGGGGGACGTAAAAGGTATATTGATAGGAATTCCCTTCTTGGAAACCCCGCCATGCTTGAGCTGGGTCGAAATTCTCGATAAATGTCCCGTCCTCATATTTTGGTCGTATTAATTTTAATTCTGGATCAAATAAATGCTGCCAACCCTTTGACAAGGTGTTGAGTTTTTGGTAATCCTGTTTTTTACCCAAGGCCTTTGCAAATTGTCCTACGGCATAGCTGCTAAAGGCATATTCTAGTGTATGGGATGCAGAAAACATCCAGGATTCATGAACGGGATCCTCTGATTTATCGATGTGGCCGATAAATCCATTGCTTGTAAATCGCTCAACGTCCAGCTTCCCGGCACCCCGAGGTCTGTTTTTTCCGTTCAATTCATTCTTCAAGGCCGCTTGGTAACCTAGTTCAATATCAAAATCCCTGATTCCCTGCAAATAGGCGCTGGCAATAACCAAACTCACAAAATTAGTACCTACTCCAGAAACATACCGACTATTGGCAATCCCATCTGCAAGCCAGCCTGAATCTTTATAAACCAATAATTGAGAATTGACAAACTCAGAAAGATACTCAGGGTAGGCAATCGCCCATAACTGTGTCAGATTCCAAAAAGCACCCCAGACCGCATCGGTATTGTAATGATGATGTAATGGTTTGCCTTTGTTATCTAATGGTATTTGGCCGGTTGTCCCATTGTTATTTGGGTAGGAGCCTGCAACATCACTGGCCAGTCCCCTTCCTAATAAGGCGTGATAAAGACCCGTATAAAATTTTGTTCTGTCTTCGGTTTTCCCACCCTCAACTTTGATTCGACCCAACATGGTATTCCATTTTTGCTGATTGATATTTTTTGCAGCATCAAAGTTTAGGTATTTAGCCTCGGCTAAATAGTTTGATTTTGCCGCCTGCACTGAAGTATATGAAAGACCAATCTTTATTTCAATCGCTTGGTTTGAAGCTGTGGAATAGGTAAGATAAGCGCCACTTGAAACACCCTGGCCCTTTGTTTGACCAGCCATGATTTGCTGTGCTCTGAATATGCCAAATTTCTGAGCTTTTTTATTAGGTACAGCGTAGAAATACATGGTGATATTGGCCCCTTCTTGGTACTTCTCCACATAAAATGGAGTGGTGGTTACATAGCCCTCTATGGTTCCGTCTGAATTGATTTGCACCTCAGCATCTTTTACCTGTCCACTCTCGCCCATCACACTACCGATATCAAAAAGAATATGGGATTGCTCATTTTTTGGAAAGGTGTACCTATGGAATGCGACCCGCTCGGTTGAAGTCAGTTCAGCTTTGATACCATAGTCTTTTAAGATCACGCTATAATACCCTGGTTGAGCTATTTCATCTTTCCGGTCAAATCTCGAACGGTAGCCGGAGCTGGAATCATTGACCTTCCCTGGAATTGTCTTAAGGACTCCATTACTGGCCATTAGGGCAACTCCGCCGATCTGAAATTCATGGAAATTTGGAAAACTCTCTATACTCTGATCCCGATAGTCATAACCTGTGGCCTCCCAGCCACTTTTATTTCCTAAACTGCCGTTTGTCGAGGGTCCCGGCTTAGCCATTCCAAAAGGCATTGCCCCTGGGGTAAAGTGAAACCATCTGCTATGTGCCGTACCAATCAATGGATCGACAGATTCAATCGGTTCTTGCGAAAAAGTTGACCCTATTCCACTTAAGAACAGTAACAAACTGGCCATTATTGATTTCTTCATCATTGATTCTGATTTAGTAATTGATGGATTTCATCAGTCGATTTTCCTTTAGTTTCAGGAAGGAATTTTAGCACAAATACAAACCCACTCAAACAGACCAATCCTAGAAATAAAAAAGTGCCAGAAACACCTATATCATCCAGCAGGAAAGGCGTAATTTGCCCCATCAGGAAGTCAGATACCCACATTGCCAAAATACTTACTCCCATCGCTTTGGCCCTGATGCTGCTGGGAAAGATCTCTGCGGCAACTACAAATTTCAGTGGCCCTATCGAGAAAGCGAAAAAAGCAAGGAAACACACGACCGAGATAACCAGTAACCAGCTGTCTGCCAATCCAAGATAAAACAGCATACTGGTCAGAAACAGGGAAACCGCTCCTCCCAGAGTTCCTATTAGATATAGAGGTCTGCGACCCAGATTATCCACTTTCCAGATGGCAATCAAAGTAAAGAGCATATTGGCCGATCCGATGATGATCTGTCCATAGAGGGAATTATCCAAACTGAAACCTAATGTTTTAAGGATAGTAGGGCCATAATAGATAATGACATTGATCCCACAGAATTGTGAGAATATAGGGAGGAACAGGCCAATCAACATGGCCTTGCGATAAATCGGACTAAAGAGTTCGGTATAACCCGAAGATATGGAAGATCTGTTAATCTTTGCCCAGCTTGGGCTTTCAGGAACAAACCGTAAGCCAATAAAAAAAGCCAGCGAGGGAACAAGGGCCATACCTATCATAGCTCGCCATTGTTGTTCTGCAAAGATCAATTGGAACAATGCATTTTGGGAGAATTGGGATAAGATATCTTGATCCTTGATGATCAAAGCATTGGATGTATAGGCCAATACGATCCCCAAAGTTAAAGCCAATTGATAGAAGGTGACTAATTTCCCACGATCTTTGATGGGTGCTATCTCTGATAGATAAAGTGGAACGACGTTCGAGGCAATTCCAATACCGATTCCCGTAAAGATCCTGGTCCAGATAATGATAGCAAAGGATTCTAAAAATACACAGGCGAAAGTGGCTAACACGAAAATCACCGCTGCGATCTGCATCGTTGATTTTCTGCCATATTTGTCAGAAAGGAATCCCGAAATAACGACCCCAATGACACATCCTAATAATGCGCTAGAGACAAACCATCCTTGATGAAAAGTATCCAATTGAAATTGGGATGTCACAAGGGGAAGTACTCCGGAAACCACAGCCATATCGAAACCGAAAATGAAACCACCTAAGGAGGCGACAATAGCGATAAATGCGAGTTGTTGAGTTGAAATGTTCACATCTGGGATTTTAGTTTATAATATTTGTTAATTTTTAAATGCGTCCTCCGGCATCAGTCCCCAAGTTTTGTTAGGCTCACTCCCCATTTCCAAAATCAATTCACCGCCTTTTAAAAGTTCCTCTGCATTGAAATAAAAGGTGTCTAAACGCTTTCCATTCAAGGTCGCTTGTTGAATATATACATTCTTCTTACTGTTGTTTTTTGTCTTGATCAGAAATTCTTTACCCCTTCCATATCGTGATCCGAGGTCTATTTTGATCTCCTCAAACATAGGGCTGCCTATTTCATAGATCGGGTTGGACCGGGTCCCGCCGTCGGTCTGAAATAATCCAATGGCAGTCATCACGTACCAAGCACTCATCTGGCCTTGGTCCTCATCGCCCAAATAGGCATTGGAAACGCCCTGTCCATAATAGCGTTCGGCTATCGAACGACTCCATTTCTGTGTTAACCACGGTTTGTTCAGGTAATTGAATAAGTAGGCAAAGTGCATGGACTGTTGATTCCCTTGAACGACCGGATAATCCCAATATTGATCATTCGGACCGTTATATCTCCATTTTACACTCTCTGCAAAACCCCACTCCAAACGGTCAGAGAAAACATCCGCACCTATCCAGTCGGCCAGTCCCGGGATATCTTGAGGCACGAAAAAGGTTAATTGCCAAGCATTCCCCTCTACGTAATGATGGTTGGCTCCAGACTTAAAGGGATCAAAATCCTCTAACCATTCACCCTTGGAGTCTTTCATTCGGGCATATCCGCTCTCTACATCGATCGCATTTTTCCACCAATTACCACGATCATTGAAATATTCATAATCAGTTTTTTTATGCAATGACTTAGCAAATTGACCAATCGTCCAGTCATCAAAACTGTATTCTAAGCTATTTGAAAATCTTCCCAGATCAGAAGGGACGTATTTGTATTTTAAATAAACATCAAGATCTCTGTTGCCTGCAAATCCGCCTTCAAACTTTGAGGGACTGGTGATCTGCATCTTCTTAACGGCGCCAAAAGCCTTTTCTATATTATAATCACGGATACCCATTTGATAAGCCGAAACAATAAGGGGTATTTCATGCTCTGCTACCATAACAGGGATATATTCCATTCCGGCCGGACCCTTTGCCAGCCATCCATCGGCATCATACATGGCCAGCTGTGATTTAACCCATTTGCTGCTCCATTCGGGAGTGACCAAATTCCAAAACTGATTTAGATTCCAGAAGGTATTCCAAAATGCATCACACCCCAAGGCCAGATCTTCAGCGTCCGAAAATTTCCGAATATTTTCTTGGGAATCCCTCCATTCTCCGTTTACATCACTAAAAGTATTTCGGCTGAGCGAGCGATACATATTGGTGTAGAATTTTTCCTTTTGCAGATAATCATCCGATTTTACTTCCAACCTGTGCAATAGGGCATCCCAGGTTGCTAATTGGTTGGCCTTCACTTTGTCAAATGACCAGCCGAAAGGTTCCGAGATTTCCTTTACTAAGTTTTCTTCTGCATTGTTGATACTCACATATGATATCCCTGTTCGTAGCTGTACAGATTTGTTTTCTCGAGTATCAAACTCAACGTACATTCCTGCATAATCCGCATCCTTTCCCTCAGCGTTTTCATGCCGATTAATGTGATCGTTTTGCCATGTCCCAAAATTTACAATCGGTTGGTCAAATTCCATGACAAAATGAACAATGTAATCTTGTTTGGCATCAGTGGACCATACGTTTTCAGATAATTGATCACTGTAACCTATAATTTTATAATCAGAAACTTTTTTGAGCTGATAATCCATTATTTTGTACGAATATTCAGCATTTACTTTCAAGTCTATCATCACCCTGCCCGTATCTGAATGATTAAAGCTATAGCGCTGGAAGCTAGCTCTTGTGGATTGGGTTATATCCACATCAATATCGTAATCGGTAAGTTTAACATGATAAGACCCTAAAGGAGCCTTCTCTGTGGTCTTATCTATTCTGGAACGGTATCCAGAATCAGGGTCATGTTGGTCACCAACCTGGATAACCAAAGGTCCTGAGGTAGGGAATGTACCTAATCCAGCCATGGTCCATTCATGAATATGGCTAAAGGTTCCAATAGACTCAATGGAGGGTTCATAACCGGCCTGCCAACCGGAATTTTGATTGTCCGGACTTATTTTAACTAGACTAAATGGCATCCAGGGTCCCGGCGATATCATCCACCGAGAATGGCCAGCTCCGATCATGGTGTTCACATAGTTTGATGCAGAGCCTAATGGTTTTGGTTCTCGTACAATCTTTGTCTTCTTAATTAACTTATTATTTACAAATACCTCAACGGTACTTTCCATTGTTTTGGAGACAGATGGTGTAGGGATTTCTAATTTGGACAATCCCATGTCCATCATTTTTTGGTAAGCTTGTTTACCATCAACCAAGATTTTAACCTCTTGGTCATCCTTAAGCCGAAGAAGTTCTATCAAAATATTTTGAACTTTTGCAGATCCATTTGTGGATTCGAAATCAGATGCCTGCACTGTTTTTACAACGCTTGTATAATCCGTTTTCAGTTTAGATTTTGCTGGCCCCAATAGCTTAAAAGCGTCAAACGCTATCCAGCCTCCTTTTAAACTTGTAATTGTAATTTGGTTAAAGCCATCGGTGAGTAAGTCAGGTTTTATATCGATCGATATTTTCTCTTTACCGTTTTCTGTCGGGGTGGGTTCAGCTTGCCCATTTCCATTTTTTAAATCGAAATTATAAAGCCTTCCGTTAATCGCTATTTGAACGGTTGGCCTTGTCTTGGTATCTGAGTTTACAAATTCTATTTCAAGAATATATTTTCCTTTTTGATCAATTTCAGTAAGTTGGTAATAGAGATTTAAGAAATGGGTTCTAATCCCGGAGGTTCCTCCGGTTCCTCCCCAGGCATTCGCTGGGCCAGGAAGAACATAAGGGAAGTCTTGCTCCAACTTGCTTTGGCCAATAATGAAATAATTATCTTCATAACCAAAATCATGGGCTAAAAAGTCTTTAAATCCAGCGGGACTTAATGCAAATTCGCTACCTGAGCCATCGGATTTTCCTAATTCCCAAATAACACCATCTTGACCAGAAGCTGAGAGATGGCTTCCAAAGAACCAGCTAATTAGAAATAAATATTGAAGAATTCTTTTCATAAGTGTGTTATTTATTTTTTGGGGACTTCAAGAAGGAAACAATTACTTTAGCCGTTTCACTCCCTAAATTACGAATGGTATACTTCACTGCTGCTGCGGGAACTATAAATGTTTCGGCGTAATAATACCGCTGCATATTACCCATATTGTCTTCAACTTCTATAGATGAACCTTCTACCAGCATCAAGACATGTACCTGGTTCATGGTTTCTACCGAAAGTTCTTTGCTGATATCAAATCGATGTACATCGTAATAATGGATCTCATGCGTCGGATAATGGATGATTTCAGCTCCGTCTAGTGTCTTTAAAACATAGGGTTTGGCGATAAATTCCTGTTCTACTCTTTTACCCTGTCTTGAGAAATCAAGATTATTAAATCCGTGTTCTATGTTGATTGGTCTAGGTTTTCCTTCTTTGTCACGCTGGAGCCAATCGTACATTTTAAAGGTGAAAATATACGGCGTAGCAGAGATTTCTAAAACAAAGTTGTTCTTTCCCGAACTATGGACCGTTCGGTTGGGGATTAAGAATAATTGGTGTTTTTTACTGTCAAATTCTTGCACATAATCCGTAATCTGAATTTGTTGCTCCTGCTCAACGCTATTCTCCAGTGCCTTTCTGAATTGTGATGGATCAATTCCTTCTTGAAACCCTAAGTAGACCTTAGCGTCATTTTTGCAATCCATGATGTAGTAGGTTTCATCCTGCGTGAATTTCTCGCCAAAATGTTCTTGAATATAGCTTAATGCAGGATGGCATTGCACTGATAGATTTCCCCCATCAAAAGTGTCTAGAAAATCAAATCGTATCGGGAAATAATCTTCAAATTTTGCATAATCCTTTCCAAGGATATTTTTTGATTGGAGAAACATCAAAGTGTCAAATGTAATTTCCAGCAATAAACCCGCACTTTGCAGTACGATTCCATTCTCAGGAGCAATTATTTCGAATGACCATGCATAATTACTCTCCTCTCTGGCCAATTCCTGAAATTGTTCTTTCATCAATTGACCCCCCCATACTCCAGGATCAAACCAGGGTCTAGGTCGAAAAACCGATCGGCTCATTTTAGCAACGGCAACTCTCAAATCTTCTCCTAGAATCCAATTTAAAGTGTTTGCCCATTGTGCATCAATAAAAACATCTATGTTCGGTAGTAATTCTTTCTTTCTTTTATTCAGAACAATCCAATCCACAAAATACAGTCTTTTGTAGGTTGTTATTAAATTAATGGAACTCTTTGATCCTAAGTTGAAAGCCGAACCACCACGTACACGAAACAACAATTCGTTTTTAGGGATGTCGATATACAGCGTTGAATTAATTTTGTGAGCATATCCAGCCCCTATTCCCCAAACGATATTGACCTGGAAATCTGGATCAGCAATTACATCCTCAAGTTGACCGATTTCATAGAAATCTGATAAACTCAGATCACAAACTCTTCCCCAAACCGAATCTTTCTCCCCCATAAAAGGCTCAACCATTTTCTCCAGTTGATCTTCTGATTTTAAGAATTGCTTGGTTTGGATCCAATTAACTTTTATTCCTCGATTATTGAATTCCTCATTTAATTTAATTTTTATTCCATCCCAATCAACACCCACGTACCCGTCAATAGTTACCGCTTTTTTTGAAATGATCCAATCAACAAGGGTCGAATAACTCTCATGGATTAATTGTGGTTCAATTTGGAAAAATGGATAAATACTATAGCTTTCTTTCTTATTGATGACCAATTTAGATGGCATTTCTATTTGTTTTGTGCCTCTTGTAATTGAAGTGCTTTCTATGGTTTGTAAGTATTCTGACATGCTTTTTGATAAATCTATTTGTTTAGAGAGACTGGTTTACAGTACAATTATAACATATTGTATCTACATATACAAGTTATACTGTCAATATGTATATACATATTGACAGTGGTTCGTTATTTTATAGGTGAACCTCCTGTTGAAAGCCGTAAAATTGTAGTGAATTTATCAGTCTTTACCAATCCTCTAGAGGTTGTTTAAGATACAGCTTAGTATTCTTATCTTTGTTTAAGAATGATCAAAAAAGAAACGATAGAGAAGGTATTGGATACTGCCCGAATAGAGGAGGTAGTAGGGGATTTTGTTGATCTGAAGAAAAGGGGAACGTCTTTAATAGGAAATTGCCCTTTTCATAATGAGAAGACCCCTTCATTTCATGTATCGGTAGCTAAGGGAATCTATAAATGTTTTGGATGTGGTGCTGGTGGGGATTCTTTGAAATTCGTGATGGAGCATGAGAAATATGCTTATCCGGAGGCAATTCGTTATCTGGCCAATAAGTACAATATTCCCATCGAAGAGGTGGAGCGCAGTCCGGCTCAATTAGCAGCTCAAGATAAAAGAGAGAGTTTATATGTTCTGAGTCAGTGGGCCGGGAAATATTTCAAGACCCAACTATGGGAATCTGATCTTGGCAAGAGCATAGGTTTAAGTTATTTTCTTGAGCGTGGATACCGTGAGGATATTATAAAGAAATTTGAGTTAGGCTATTCTCCGGAGGGCTGGACTAGTTTGGTAGACGCTGCGCAGCAGGAAGGTTTTTCTAAGGAATACCTGGCTGAGGTAGGCTTGGCAATTGAGCGAGATGATAAATCTATTTACGACCGCTTTCGTGGTCGGGTAATTTTTCCAATACATAATCTTACCGGACGTATTATAGGTTTTGGAGGTAGAACACTGAAGACCGATAAGAATGTTCCCAAATATGTCAATTCTCCGGAGAGCGAGATTTATCATAAATCCAATGTTCTCTATGGACTGCATCTAGCAAAGAAAGCGATTTCGGAGCATGATGTTTGTTATTTGGTGGAGGGATATGCGGATGTGCTGTCTTGTCATCAAGCCGGAGTAGATAATGTTGTTTCTTCATCAGGAACATCTTTGACGACTGGCCAAATCAAATTAATATCCAGATATACCAAAAACGTCATTATACTTTATGATGGGGATGAAGCCGGTATAAAGGCTTCATTACGAGGAACGGATATGCTACTGGAAGAAGGGTTGAATGTAAAAGTGCTTTTATTTCCGGATGGGAATGACCCGGACTCTTATATTCAAAAATTTGGTGCATCCGCCTTTAAGGATTACCTGGCTAAGAATCAAGAGGATTTTGTTTTTTATAAAACAAATATCCTTTTGCGAGATGCCAAGGAAGATCCTATTAAGCGTGCGGAAGTGATCCGGGAAGTAGTAAATAGCATTTCCTTAATTCCAGATGAAATTAAAGTCTCAGTATATATTCGTCAGTGTAGCGGTTTGCTGGATATTGAGGAGCGAGTTCTATTGACTGAACTCAATAAAATCCGTATGGATAAGGCCAAGGCGAAAGATCGCAAAGCGGCGAGTGCAAGTGCGGATCCAGGTCCGGACTATGCTGGGGATGATTTTATTCCTGCAGAAATGTTGGCGGCGATGCAGGCTGAAGGAATTGCTCTGCCAGAACCTAAGCAGCAAATTACCTCGGAGATATTGATGGAAAGAGAGCTTGTTCGAGTTTTATTGAATTATGGTCGTGAGTTAGTGATATGGGAAGGCGAGGGCGATATTCCTGTAGCTCCCTACTTATTAGCCAGTATGGATGATGTTACTTTTGAGGATAAACCTAGTCAAAAGATTATTGCTGAATTCAAACGACAGGCTGAGAATTTTGAAGTCCCTGAGGCTAAGTTTTTCTTTTCTCATGAGGACGAGGAGGTTTCTAGATTAGCGATAGATAGTATCGCAACGAAATATGAAATCAGTCCGAACTGGAATGATGATAAGCGCAAAATCTTTGTTCCTGAGGAGAAAGATCAGATGAAGGATTTAGTGAATCAATTAATATTTCGGGTTAAAAAGAATAAGATCGAGCAGGAGATGCATCGAATCCGAGAGGAGTTGAAAGCTACGCCGGATCCTGATAATATGCAGTTATTGATTGCCAAGTATCAGAAATTGAAGGAAGGGGAAAAGTTGTTAGGGGATTTATTAGGAAATACAATCGTAAAATAATAAGAGCATTGGGGGCAGGGAAACAGGTGTGGTTTTATTTTAAAAAAATATAGGTTTTCAAATTATTGCTTTAAATTGGCGGTATAAAAAAGAGTGATATATATCTGCGATCACGCTATCCAAGGCTTGTTCTGGTCAATCCGAATAGTAGCAGCAGCAGTTAAAGTATGATATCACATTTTGTAAATAAAAAATTAGAATATATTAAACACGCATTTTGGAAATATTAATGAATATGAAACTAAAGCATACAATCTATCTTTTGGCCGCCATGCCTATCCTGTTTGTGATTAGCTGTAAGACTCAGAAGGCAAAAATAGAATTTGTTAATCCTTCGAATGAAAGTAAAATTCTAAAGGGAGAAAAGATTCAATTGAAGTTGAATTTCCCTAATCCTGAGGTTGATTCTGTTGTGTACTCAGTAGATGGTAATATTCTTGAACGTAGGACCGATACAACAGCTGTACTATTAGATACGGACACTTATAGTTATGGAAATATGAGACTTAGCGCAAAAGTTTATGCTCAGGGGAAGGAAGATATTGCTTACAGCGAGGTTCTGGTAGTACCGCCTGCGCCTAAAGCATATAGCTTTGAAGTTGTAAATACATTTCCGCATGATAAAGGTGCATTCACCCAAGGGTTGTACTATGAAAATGGAACGCTTTATGAAACAACAGGGCAACGTGGAGAATCTACTTTGAGAAAAGTAAATTTGGAAACAGGAGAGGTATTACAGAAAGCGGACATGAGTCCTGATGAATTTGGTGAGGGAATGACTATTGTTGGCAATAATATGTATGTGCTGACATGGGAGAATAATAAAGGACATGTTTATGATAAAAATAGTTTCAAATTATTGAAATCCTTTGATTACCAGAATAGCAAAGAAGGTTGGGGACTGACCTATGATGGTAAACAGTTTATCAAATCCGATGGTTCGAATAAATTATATTTCCTAGATCCTACCAACCTTTCTGAGGTGGGTTCGATTGCTGTATTTGATGATAATGGAGCCGTTGATAAGTTAAATGAGCTGGAATATATTGATGGTAAGGTCTACGCAAACTTATATTATGGTGACCGTGATGAGATTGTGATTATTGATCCTACGACGGGTTTAGTTGAAGGTAAAATCAATTTTTTAGGGTTGTATTCTGATAACAGAGCCCCATATGATAATGAGATGAATGGGATTGCTTATAAATCAGATAGCAAGACGCTTCTGCTAACCGGAAAACATTGGACAAAACTCTTCGAAGTAAAAATTAAAGAACGTTAGACTAATTTATTTTCAGTTGCTATTTTAATTAGTGACATCATATTTTTTGTTTTGAACTTACTCATCATTCTTTTCCTATGGGTTTCGATGGTGAGTGGGGATAAAAACAATTCTTCAGCAATTTGATTAGAAGTCTTCCCTGCGGCAATAAGTTGAAGAATCTCCGTTTCTCTTTTTGTTAATTTAGGCAGTAGTGGCAAATCCGAACTGTTTGGGTTCGCAATAATATCCTGAACAGCGGAACTAAACACCATTTGTTTATTTACAGCCTGATTTAGACATTTTTCTAATTCTGTTATATCAATATTTTTCAGCAGATATCCTGAAGCTCCATTTTGTAGTAACTGCAGAATTACGCTACGTTCAGTATGATTGCTTAGGCCCAGAATAATAATTTGCGGTGCTATTCTTTTGATTTCCAGACATAGGTCAATACCATTAATATCGGGAAGTGATATATCCAATAAAACGATATCCACTGGGTTAGAATCCAGGAAGCTTAATAATTCGGAGCCTTTTGTGAAAGTTGCAGTTACCTCATAGGTTTTGATCCGTTCGAGAAGACTTACGAGACCCTGTAAGATTAAAGAATGATCATCTACAATGGCAATGGTATAGAAAGAACTGTACATAATTTTAGGAAAATGCTAAACAATATTTCTGAGTTTAAATATAGTTAAGATTTCTAAATAATCTTCTTTCAATTGAATTAACCCTATTTATAGTAGCCTAATAGTAGGATATTATGGCCTGATACTTCCTTTCTGTATTTGAAATTCAAGTTTATCTTTTAGGGATTCGTATTCAATCTTAGCTGATTCTTCTAGCCTATCCGGGAATAGAATTCCGTAAAGGTGATCAACTTCATGTTGGAAGATGACTGCCGTAAATCCTTCAATAATTTCTTCTACAACCTCTCCTTTTCGACTGATATATTGAAGTTTTATAGCATAGCTACGTTTCACATCCTCTCTCAGATCAGGAATAGATAAACATCCTTCAGCACCTATACGTGTTAACTTAGACCGCCAGATAATTTTTGGATTAAGATAAAATTCAAAGGGTTCCCCTTTTTTATCCAGCCTTTGTACCCAAATTACATTTTTGTTGATTCCTACTTGTGGACCTGCTATTCCAACTCCCGGCTGCTCCGGATTTTTTACGGTAAGTAACATTCGAGCGGCTAATTTATCTAATAAAGGATCATCAAATTTAATTTCTTCTGATGGCTTTTTCAAAACTGCTAATTCTTGATCATCAGTGATTTGATACACATGCATTAAACTATTTTCATCCGATGCATTGATCAATTTTTTCTCATTATCACTGAAATTTTTGGCAACACTTTTATTCACGTTTCTTTCGTTTTTAGGTCCTTTATATTTTTTCTCACCTGCTTCTATATTAATATCCAATATATTCTCTTTAGGAGGTTGGGGACATCTGTAGCCGTTACTATAGGCACAATAAGGATTATATGCTTTGTTAAAGTCAATTTTTATTTTTCCGTCCTTAATATCCTCAATACTGAGGTCAATATACCGGCCGCCTTCATAAGTGGATCCCCCGTTTGTATTATCCATAAAAGGTACAAAAAGATGGTTTTTATAAGCAGGGTTTTGGAAAAGAGCCATACTTTGGTAAGCTGTTAAGGTGACTTTTTCCCCATTAAGGTTGAAGGTTAGAATTCCATAGCGTTTATACTCGTTGGATGTCCCGTCATAAGTGGGCATTCTGAATGTAGGTTCAGCAAATAGCTGTTCCAATTCGGCTGTAACAACATACGATTCATTTGCAGGAAAGAAATCCAGAAAGGCTACCTGACTTTCTCTTAGCGGACCAAATTCATCTTTTGTCATTTCCCTGATCTGTTTGTCCCTGTAGCCTTGAATCTCCTTTTCGAGGCTTTCTTGGGCAAAAGTATATAAGGGTATCATAAATGTTATTAAGTAGATGAGTTTTTTCATGTTAAAAGAATATCTATCAAAAGTATAGATATTTTGCGAAGTATTGAATAGATGGAATCTAAAGTTTAATTGTAATTTTGTGAAAATTGCATGGGTATGAGAATAATGGCATTTGATTATGGAACGAAGCGAATAGGTATAGCAGTCACAGACAGTTTACAGATTATAGCGAGTCCATTAACCACCATTCATCCGGAAGAGATTTGGAAATTTATTGCGGATTATATCTCCAAGGAAGAAGTGGAGACTTTTGTTCTTGGGAAGCCGCTGCAACTAGATGGGTCGCCTTCCGAATCAGCTCAACATGTAGTCGGGTTCAGACGTAAATTACAGAAAACATATCCTCATATCCCTGTTGTGGAAATGGACGAGCGTTTTACTTCAAAAATAGCATCCAGAGCAATTGCCCAATCGGGCATGAAGAAAAGTAAAAGGCAAGACAAACAATTAATTGATCAGGTATCTGCAGTATTGATTTTGCAGACCTATATGGAGAGTAAATCATTTTAATATGGCGTTGAAAGATATTCAGTTTTTTTCTGAAGATATAGCATTCACTTTAAAAGAAAAACAAAAGGTACGGCAGTGGATAGCAGAAACGATAAAAAGCGAGGGCTTTAAGCGAATTGGAGAATTGAGTTTTATCTTTTGTTCCGATGCTTATTTATTAGAGATTAATAAGCAATATCTGAATCATGATACATTCACTGATATTGTAACCTTTGATTCTTCAGAGGAGGAGGAAACGATTGCGGGGGATATCTTTATTTCGGTAGAACGAATTCAGGAAAACGCGGCGAAATTTGGCGTTCCGGAACGTGATGAGTTACATCGTGTAATCATTCATGGCGTGCTGCATTTATGCGGTTATTATGACAAGAAGAAGGAAGATAAAGAGCAGATGACTTTCAAAGAGAATGACTACTTAGCTAAACGAAAGTTTTAGTATAATAGTTTTCCTAATTTAACCTATAAAAAAGGCCTAAATTTTATTTTAGGCCTTTTGCTGTACTATCAATTAAATATTTGATAAAATACCTGATTTGTCCAGGAATATTTCTTTCCTTCCATTTAGGAAAGCTTCCTCTAATGGTACAAATCCGTCTATCAGATCTTCTTGGTAGTTTTCCAATAAATACTCAATGCTTTCCGGGCTAACTTTGTACATGCTGTAAATAGCATCATCATCCATATAGCTAATGTCTGATTTTAATAAGTTTACCTGGTAATCGTTAAATAGAAGGCTCGCGTCGTCTTTACCAATTCTTACTAAATTCTTTGCAGCAAGATCAAAACTTTCCATTTCCTTTTCTAATTGCTTAGCATATTTCCCAGTCAGGTATTTAGAATAAAGCTCACGATCTCCTTTTCTTAAAGCCTCGTTTCTATAAGCTATTCGTTCTGGTGAAATATCAAAACCAAATAGTTCCGGTCTTTCGTTGTAATGAAAATGACTGTCAAAATGTTTCAGTCTCTCTTCTAGTGTCATATATTTTTTAATTGTGTGATCCATATTTCGTCAGCTAATTTAACACTTTATTTTGATGTAGTGGGAATAGCGTGGGTTAGGGTGATCTGAGAATCCTAGCTTTATGTAATTCCTATGTGTCGGATAGGACCAATATAACCAATTGTTTCTTTAGGAAGAAAATAACTCATTAACTGAAAAGATATAACAGCAGACATGATAAGTATATCTTTTAATAAGTCCAGAAAGTTAATTTGTAACGATATTGCTTAAAAATGCTGTTGGGCAAAATCAACTGTCGTATCGATTAACTCGTCTAATTTTTCCGTAGGGATGTTATTAAAGCCGTGATCTCCATTTTTTACGATAATGAGTTGATTTTGAATGCCCTGTTGATTAAGTGCGGCTTGGAGCATTTTCGATTGTCTTAATGGAACGATTTGATCTTTGGTGCCGTGCATGATTAAGGTGGGAACGGAGCTGTTATTAATAAGGCGCATGGGTGAAAATTCCCAATTCATATCTTTTATTTTTTGCTTTTCTGCAAATGGATATCCGGTCATAGCAAAGGTTATTGTACGTTGAGCCAGATAAAGTTTGTTGATAAACGATTTAAAAATCCATGTTCCAAGTTTTCCAATATCCATCCGAAATAAAGCATTGAGATCTGTAGGGCCGAAGTTATCGATGACAAATTTCAGATCACAGGGGTATCTCGCCAGATCAGGATCCCCCAAGAATTCATGGTCTTCAGAATTTGCCATTAAAAGGGCAAGATGGGCCCCTGCGGATCCGCCCCACACAGCAAATCTAGTGGTGTCAAGACCATACTGATCAGCATGTGCATGAAGCCAACGTACTGCATCTTTACAATCTTGTATAGGATAGGGGAAATGAGTAGTGCTGTCAACCAATCTGTATTGTATGCTAGCAACGGCAATACCAGCATCAAGTAACTTTCGCTTCAACTCACGCATGTAATAGATACTCTCCAATTCCTTGTCCCCCGCAATCCAGGCCCCTCCATGAACAATGGTTATCAAGGGAATAGATTGTTTATCTGTTTTTTCTGGCAAGAAAATATCTAATTTTAAACTATCACTTTCTGAAACTTCTTTGTAGCCAATATCGTAGAACGATTTTTCGGAGGTATTATTTATAAGATCTTGACCAAAAAGATTAAGAGAACAAGATAGCAGGAATATACTAATAAATAAATATTTGTTCATACGGCTTTGTTTTTATAAAAATAACTAATTAAAATTCTTAATGATTAGTATTGGATTGATTTTTGTATTTGGCATTTCGATTTAAGCTTTTATTGATATTTATTTATGAAATCACACTATTTGAAACTATCCGTCTTATTTTTCTGTGTTTTATTTTTCTCATTTTTATGGACAAGTTGTAGCAAAGATGGAGAAGGAAGTCTTAATACGAAGATTACTTATGAAATAACCGGAAATATCACGGTTCCTGTGGAGATTCAATATACTCCAACTACATTAGACTATACAACACCTAATGAGGAAGAATACCAGGAGACTGCAACATTGCCCTGGAAGAAGGAGGTTGAATTACTTCCAAATGTCGGCGGAGTAGGTTGTTCGGTTTCGGTTGATAATGCTGTTCCCAATCAAACGGTCACTTTAAAGATATTTCGTGAAGGAAAAGAAGTTGCTACTACCACAGATGTAGTAGATGCGGATGGATACTTGAGTTGCCTATTGAATTATTATATGGATGGGAAAATGCAAGTGGTCCACGATTAAGAACAGAACCATTTAAGGTAGGTGTTTTGGTTTCCTATTCTTACTTGCTAATTCAGCCACTTCATTAACACGTTTTACCCGGGTTTCCGGTCGTTTTGCCAAGACAATCCATTGGAGGATCATCTTTTTATTCGTTTTGCTTAAGCTGTTGAAATAGGCTAATGAGCCCTCGTTATTATGAAAGGCTCTTAGCAGATCTTCGGGTATAACTAATTCTTCAACTTCATCTAAAAGGGTCCAGGAACCATTCTGCTTCGCCTTTTCGATACTTTCATAACCCGCTGCTTGCATCAGACCTTGATCAATAAGTTTCTGTACTATTTCCTTATTGATTTTGGACCAAGTACTTTTCGCTTTTCTTTTACTGAAAAATTGATGCGACGATTCCGAATCAATTTTTATTTTCTTGCTATCTATCCATCCGAAACAAAGCGCTACATCCACAGCATCTCTCCAGGTAATAGAAGATTTATCAGAAGCTTTGGTATATAAAACAACCCAAACAGATTCTTTTGAGAGGTGATTTTTTTCTAACCAATTGCGCCAGTCATTAAGATTTGTGGGATAAAATATTTCTTTTTCCTCCATTTTACCAATAGCCTTTTTATTAGAGATTCTACTTTGTTTTCAGTTTTTTATCCTAAAAATAGGAGTAGATAATGTCAACCTTATGTCAGTGGTATAAAATAATGATGATAACACTTACAAGTATTGCTGAATGTTTCATGAATATATAAAGGTTTAGGTGTTTTATCTAATCAATCCATTTTTGATTGCAAATTTAATGAGGGCAGGTGTGTTCTTTGATTTTGTTTTATCGATCAGATTTTGGCGATGGCCCTCCACTGTTCTTTTGCTCAGAAATAATTTTTTAGATATTTCCAGATTGGTATAACCTTCCCCCAATAACTCCAGAATTTCCATTTCGCGGGAAGACATTTCCAATGCCAACGGATTAATAGAATGGGCGGTACTGTTATGCTGATCAATCTCCTTTTCAATTAAACTAATGGATAATTCCTGACAAAGATAACGAGCTCCTTTGGCAACATGATTAAGACAGAAAATCATTTCTTCTGCCTCCACATTCTTTACGAGGTATCCACTTGCACCTTGGGCAAAACATGAAGTAACTGTCTGGAGGTCATTAACCATGCTTAAGACAACTATTTTTATAGCAGGGTAAGTTTTTTTTACCACCTCAATTAATTCAAATCCATCCATCTCTACCATGCCAAGATCAGTGACCAGAATATCTGTCGAAATACCCTGTGATAATAGCTTTAAGGCGCCTTTTCCATTATCCTCATCCGCTATGACCTCCATGTTTGGTTGTGAGTCCAACAATAATTTTATACCGTTTCTTACTACAGGATGATCTTCGACTAATAATATTTTCAAATCTGCCATTAAACTAAATGTTTTAGGTAATGATTGTTATTTGTGAGTTTCTGTTATGGTTCGCTTTATAAATTATAGGTCTCTGAATATTAGAAATATTTGTTTATCTATAGGTTGAGACCGAGGTATAAGGCTTTATTTACTGTAAATTTTATTAAAAAATAAATTATTTAATTATTTATTTTTTTTAAAAAACAGCCTTTTTACGCTCTGTTCAAATCCTTTTCAATAAAAACTATTGGTACAAAATATCATTAAATAATATTCCATAATAACCCATTAAGCCATATTTTTATAAACAAAATCCACAATAAAGTCAATCAAATATAAGTGTAAATATTTAGATCCTTTATCTTGAATAATTGATTATTAGGAAAATTAATCTGTAAGAATAAATCAGCATTCATAGGAACATAGCCCGGGAGTTTAAAATTGACCTATCTTTTTCATAATTCTTTTACTTTGGTAGAAGGATAGGGAAAATATTTCACAGATCTTCTTTCCCATAAAAATGTGATCTATGTACTTATAAGCTTGTTTTTTTTCGATGACATGGCATGATTTGTGTGTAAAAAAAACAATCGAATACCTATAAGAACTTTTTTATTTAAGGCTAAATTAATTTTTATCTCAATTTCATGTTGGATAGATCAAAACTAAGTTGGTTTATGGAAATTTTAGACCAATCTCCGCAGGCAACAGCTATCTATTTAGGAGATTCCCTAGTTATAGAATATGCGAATAAAGAGATGTTAAAAATTTGGTGCAGTACCAAAGCGATTATTGGACAAACATTCACTGAGACCTTTCCTACTTTTAAAGAAAGCGGTTTTTCTGATATCCTGGAGAATATTTGGAAAACCGGAATTTCTTATTCAGCAACGGATACACCAGCTGAAATTCAAGACGGAGATCAGAAATATCTGCGTTATTTTGATTTCGAATACCGGGCATTATTGGATCAGGAACAAAAAACCTATGCCATTCTTCACACAGCCGTAGATGTGACATCTAGAGTTGAAAATTTAAAAATAATTCAGGAAAAGCAGGAGCAGTTATCCTTTAATAAGGATTTGCAACTTATGGCCACAACGCTTGCACATGATGCTAAAAATCCTTTGTCGATTGCCAGGCTAGGTGTTAAAGCGCTTCAAGGGAATCCCGAAATGAAAGCGGAGCTCCACGAACGTTGGTTAAAAATAGTTAGCAATGCGATGGATAATTTAAATAATATTATCGATAAGACTGTTCAGCTTGGCCAGGCGAAAGATTATAAACGGTTTAAAATTCCTATAAAAATTGATGAAGAAATTCAAGGCTGGTTCCATGAAGCTTCTCAACTTCATGAGATTTCAAATGTTAGTCTGGATTTAGGAGAATTATTTCCGGTATTTGGAGATAGAGGAGGTATTGCTATTGTTTTTGTCAATATTTTGGGGAATGCCCTGAAATATTCTGCACAACAACCTTCGCCCCGGATTTCAATCACAAGTGAACAATCACATAAAGGAACAACTTATTTTATCCGGGACAATGGTATTGGAATTCCTCCGGAAGAGTTAAGTATCATCTTAGCTCATTCAGCAAGAGCGTCCAATACTGCTGGGTTCTCCGGTCAGGGTCTGGGATTATATATTGTAAGACGAATAATGGAAAGGCTAAGAGGATATATTAATCTTTCCAGCCGGGTAAATGTTGGGACTGAAGTGATCCTGTTTTTCCCTTGTCCTCAGGCGTAATCACACCTTTTTGGATGTGAGCATAATTCCTGTCTTAATAAGAAGTGAATCCCCAGCTTCTGGTAGCTGAGGATTCATAATGAAATTGTGGTATAAAATAAGAGTGTAAAAATTATATTAATAGTCTTTGACTATTGTATTAATGGAGTTCTTTAGGCGCTATCCCTGAGCTCTTTTATATGCGTATGTGCACTACCTTGCTGAGCAAATTGAGATTGTAAAACCTCTGAAATATCCGGACAGTCTTCAAATGATTCATCTATAAGCTCCTTATATGCATTCCGAAATTCGTCTTCCCCCTTTTCGCAGCTTTGCAGTACAGCTTTCGGAGTATAAGGTGATATTAACGATTTTATATCCATCCAAATTCTAAAAAGTTTACCGCTTAACATTGTTCCCTCTTCGGGAGTTCCGCCGTAAACTTTTACAAAAGGTGCTAATTCGGTGTTGAATTGCTCCGATTGAGTTTTATATTGAAGAAATAGAGTCGCTAATTCAGGCATTTCCGTATCTTCTATTATTTCCGTAGCCTTTTCATATCCCGCAATCCTGTCATTATTAATCTCAATTGCCTTATTCACTAAATCTATTTTTTTATCAATGCTTTCCATAATAATGAATTTTATAAGGGAACACTTTGCTATTATAAATAGTTGGATTTTTTTGAAAAAAAATTCAACAGCTTTATTCCCCTGACATAAGGCTGTCATCAGGCATTTTAGTTTTGTACCACATTAAATAAATAAAACAAAATTAAAATGGAAAAAATAAACTTAGTATCCTTAAGAATTATCACATCTGATATTAAACGTCTGGTTCAATTTTTTGAACAGATAACTGGTTTAACAGCCAAGTGGTCAACAAATGATTTCGCAGAAATAGTTAGCGGTTCTTTCACCCTGGCAGTTGGAAGCACACGGACATTAGCTTTTTTTGGAGAAGAAATCGCTCAACCGGCAGCTAACAAAAGTATGATTATAGAATTTCGTGTAAATAATGTTGACGAGGAATACGAAAGGATTAAAGATTTTATTAGCGAGATTGTCCAAGAACCCACTACAATGCCTTGGGGTAATCGTTCGCTACTATTTCGTGATCCGGATGGCAATTTAATTAACTTCTTTACACCCATGAATACTGAAGCAATGACGACATTAGCATAATTACAGTAGCCCGCCATCAAACAAAGAATATCAATTGGAAATTGCATAACCATGTATAGACATGGTTCTCATGATGATGTTCTTAAAAGCATTGTATTTAATTAAAAGAGGTTTTTTCTGATAATTTTAAAATAAAATAAAAAAAACTGAACGATTTTTCTACCTGAAGTGTTAGAAGAGTGCTATATAAGTACACCATACTTTTATTTAAAACTTGAGCTTGCTTTCTTTAATAATTCTGCGAGCTCAAGTTTTAATCTTTTTTACCTTCTTATTTTTAACAACCATAAAAATTTTTCATCATGTCAAAGAGCCGTAATTTCCGGCTCTTTAATTTATTTTTTCATACGTTCTTTATCCTCTGGACCCATTCCTTTTGGAATATTGGTTTCCTCACCACTAGGTAAGGGCCGCTCTTTATTTTGTTTTTTGATGGGTCTCTTGAATTCATTTTTAGATTTATCAATCTTATTGCTGTTATCCTTTTCTTCCGGGCGCTCTTGGTCTTTTTTCATTTCGTTCATGGTATTTCTCTTTCTTTTAGAACAATTAAAAGCTGAATTAGTTAGTTTTTATTGATTAAACGATTTGTCTATTCAGTTGTTCATGGAATAATGAGTAATTTTTGAGAGGTAACTATGGAAATTAACGAGAATAAATTAAATAAATTAGGGTTGTTGATGTCTGCTAGAGGATTTAAATTGTCGTTAGCGGAGAGTATGTCGGCAGGCTTTTTTACGAGTATCTGGAGCCTACAAACTGAATCAGGAGATTATTTACAAGGATCAATTGTCAGTTATGCGGAGGAAGTCAAAACGGACATCCTAAAAGTGTCGCCTTTATTAATAGAACAATTTTCAGCAGAATCCATTCAAATAACGGAGGCGATGCTGGAAGGTTTAAAGAGATTAATACCCGCGGATATACATATTGCTGTTACGGGAAAGGCATTTGCAGATAAAGAGAAAAATGCGAATGCTATTTCAGGTGATGTTTTTCTCACTATAAGTTTTAAAGAGAAAGTAATATCCCAAAAACTCCATTTCCCGGCTGAGAATGCTGCTGAGGTGTTTATAATGGCCTTTAATTCTAGCTTAGAGATATTGGAATCACTCTTGTCTGAATCAACAGAATCCCATTCTATTATGAAAGATTAACTTTCTTTAAAAATGAATTATATTATTTCTTTGCTCCGATAAGTTTTAATAACTTTTTACGAATGAGCGGACTACGTTTTGATGGAGTGTGTTTCGAGTTGATACTTAACCATTTATTCAGTTTTCCGTCTTGGTAATCAGAAATTATCTGAGGTAAAATATAGTTCTTTTTGGCTACTGCAATCGTGTTGCCCAATTCTACTGCAACTTGCTTTATTAATTCATGAGCGATTTTTACTCTTTGTTTTTTTGATTCAACGGGTCCCTGGCTCAACAGATATTCCATACTAATAAAACAAGCATTCCATGTACGGAAAATCTTACAGGTAATATGTTCTTGAAAGATTTCGTGTAAATAAGCATTCAAATGAGAGGCCTCTAGTGGCTGTACTTTTTGGTTGTCATCATAGTATTGAAATAATTTTGATCCGGGGATTTCCTTAAGTTGCTGTAACAGGGGGATCAATTTTTTCTTTTTAAGATGTTTCTCCTGTTTTACACCTTTTTTACCTACGTATTTAAAGATGATTTCATTTTTATCAAAAGTCAGGTGTTTGTTTTTTAAAGTAGTTAAGCCATAAGATCCATTTTCTTTAAGATAGAATTTGTTCCCAGATCGCATGGAAGTTAATTCCATTACTTTCAAAGCCAATGCAGAGATTTTTTTAAGATCTTGTTTTTCGCGGTTTAAGTCTTTGTTTATTTCCTTTTTTAGATTGGGAAGACCTTTCCCAAAAGGTAAAAGCAAGGCGAATTTATCATCATTTCTCAATTGTACCCAGTTTTCATGGTAGATATATTGTTTCCTACCCCTTGCATCTGTACCGGTTGCCTGTATATGACCATTGGCAAAGGGACAAATCCAAACATCTTTCCAGTTAGGAGGGATTACTAATGATTTAATCCTCGATATTGTTTTGGAATCTGTAATTTTCCTTTTCTTCTGGTCGTAATAAGAAAAACCTTTTCCCCTCTTCATTCTGGATATACCAGTAATACTGCTGTCAACGTACTTAGGATCTTTCATTTTCTTACGAAATGGTGAGGTAAAAGAGACGGCCATGTTTAATAATATAAAATAAATTATTGATAGCATAAACCAGTTATTCCCTTCTAATGGGGTTGTTCTATTATGCTAGTTTTCGTGCTTATTTTTCTTGTTGCTTTAGTTGGAACAATTTCAAGAGTTATTAGTTCGAGTAAGAAGGACAATATTTAACATACTCGTTTGATTTCAAGAATAGAAGGAATACCTATATTATTTAATCAACTATATGACTGTCCGTTTGTTCATGGTTTGAGCACACGCTTACAATAATTTTAAATCATATACTATGTTGGCAGATAAACGTACTAAAAAAGTTTTTCTCACCGGAGGAACGGCAGGGATTGGTAAAGCGACTACACTATTATTAGCTCAAATGGGTTTTGAATTATATATTATTGGAAGAGATCGGGATAAAATGGATATTCTTCTGCAAGACGCTGGAGATTTGGGAGTAAGCAACAGAATCATTTCAATTATTGAAGATCTTAACGATAAGCAAAATATAAAAAACATATTGCCCGAAATATGGCGTGAGCATGGTCCTTTTGATGTTTTAATCAATAACGCTGGTATTGGTTTTGGAAGTGTTGTTGGTGCATCAATAGAAGACCTCAATTATATGATAAACACCAATTTACTATCCTATATGCAATTAGCAGCATTCTTTGCTGAACGTATGAAAGAGGAGGGAATAGAGGGCGATATTATTAATATAGGATCTATGAGCGCCGACTCCAGAGATGCAGACAGTTCAGGATATGTAGCCAGCAAAGCTGGAATCCAGGGGTTCACCGAGGCATTTCGCAAAGAAGTCAATCCTCATAATATTCGTGTTACGCTTATTGAACCAGGACTCGTAAATTCAGATATGCAAGCTCATGATGCTCAAGAAAAAAAGCAACTCCAAGAAAAAGATGAGATGCTCGAAGCAAATGATATAGCAAATTTAATCGTCTACATTTTACAGCAGGATCGGAGGGTTACTATTGTAGAAATAAAAATCAAACCATTACGTCAGATTATTTAATAGGCTTTGGATATTACTAAAAGGTATAAAAATGGATTATAGATAGTCTTTATATCCTTATTCTTTCTTTTATTGCTCAAATTTATTTTGGATGAAAAGAAAAACTATGCGATTACCAACGGTCGTTTTGTTGCAGCCACTTTTGAGAAATTTCAAGGCGAATTTTTACAGATGACTCTTTGTTTCATTACGTTGAAATCAATCTAGTCATAAGCTATAAACGTCTAATTTCTTTCTTAATTTTTTTCGGATGGTATGAATTCGTGTCTTTACCGTTCCTTCTTTTAAATTAAAATAGGTTGCTATTTCGTGGTATTTATAACCTTCAATGTACATGCTTATTAAAGCATAGTTTTCCTCGGAGAGGGTCTTCATTGATTTCTGAATATCGTCCATAATAAATTTTGATTCGGCATGGTTGTTTGATTTACTATGCATGGCTTCCTGTTGTGTTATAGTCTTTTCAGCTGTTCTTAATATCCCTTTTCTTCTATATTGGTTGAGATAGATGTTTTTCATGATGACATACAGCCAAGAAACTAAACTAGGATTATCAATAAATTTCTCGAGCGATTTTAACGAGCGAACAAAAGTTTCTTGTACCAAATCCTCTTTTTCGAAAGGGTTAGATGTGAATTTTGAAGCTAAGTTTTTTAAAATAGGGGTGTTTTCTATAATTGCTGTATCTATAGGCGTTTTCATGATGAAATTTTTAGCGTTTAAGATTGTGTACAATTACAACGTGTTGATTAGTAATAAGTTTGTGCTGTTCAAGGGAGCTGAGGAATAAATAGGTATTTATACCTGTGCTGTGTTTTCTATTGAAATCTTATCTTATTTCATTGCTAACGAAGATGTTTGACGATAAACTATAGCGAATTTGTAGACTAAAAAAATATAAAAACGGGTATCTTTCCCCGGCTATAGAAAGATTACCTGTTTTTAGGCAAATTTATGATGTTAAAAATCACTCCAAATATCAATCAAAGAGAGTTTTTTACGTTGGTTCGAATGATTATAAAGGAAAAATACCTGGTGTTACTGCGGTAAGGGGCCTATAGCTTAATGAATATGAACTTATTCGTGAGTTTTGGTATCCCTAATAAAATTGTAAAGACTGAAGGTCATGATTAAAATTCCAATTGACTGGTCTTGATAAACTATATCCATTTTTCAAGACCAGTCAATTAATTAATATCCTGGATTCTGATCACTTTCATTAATAAAATCATTTTGTTTGATTTCTGATTCTGGGATAGGATAGCGATTATGGAATTCTTTTAAACTACCAGAAGCTTTCGCCCAGGGGTTTCTTTCGGAAACATACCTTACTAAGTTTCCTGTGCGAATTAAATCCATTCTGCGCCAACCTTCAAAGCCTAATTCGCGGATACGTTCATCCATGATATTTTCCCGAAGCTGGGACTGAGATAATCCCTGCCAGTTGTACTTCATGGGGATCTGGTCACCAAAAGCCCTTTTACGCACAGTCGTATTGAGTAATGTGATGGCCTCCTGGGTCCTGTTTAGCTCATTCAAACATTCTGCCTTGGCAAGAAGGATATCAGATAATCTTAAGTAATATATTAACCCTCCTGAATACCAAAAGTTTTGTTTTCCTTGAGTACGAATGTCTTCAAATTTTTTGATGTGAGGTTCGAGTTCATCCTGTTGGCCAGTCCATGTGATTTTAGGAATCCTGCCATCAGGTAATGTGAAATCATATCGGATACTAGCTGTTTTACGACTATCTCCAGGCTCCCAGATTCCCCCTTCGGTAATATTATTAGCATAATATGCAGTGGGCATTAAGAGATCGTAGCCTCCAAAGTAGCAATTGCCATCCAAATCAGCTACGGCTCTTGAACCTACGTGATGTTGGGCCATATTGTTATCCGGGCTAATGTTCACAAACTGAAAAGCATATATGGATTCCGAATTATTTTGATTCAAGGAAGTGTTAAAAAGATCAGCATAATTTTCTACCAGTTGATAGTTTGGTATCACTTGGTCAAAATAAGAAATCGCTTTTTCGTAATCCCGTAATCCGGTAGATTCGGGAACATAGAGGTAGACCTTTCCTAATAGCGCTAAAGCAGCTCCTCTAGACGGTACCTTTTTGTCCGCAGGATTGTCCTCTAAATGTTCAATGGCAATTTCTAGGTCCTTGATAACTGTTTCAAAGACATCTTTTTCTGGTTGCCTAGCCTCTCGCATATCGGCTTGGTCAATGATGGGAATAGGTCCCCAAAGCATGGCGAGTTCGAAGTTTAATGTAGCTCTGATGAACCTAGCCTGTGCCTGTATATTAGGGTCTTTCGCATAATGGATAGCTTTGGCAGCAGCTGTGACTACAGGCCATCTTTTACTCCACTGCTCGGACAAAGAGGTGTTACTGGCATTTAAAGCATTATTATATTTATCTAACGAACCTTGAATATTGTTTTCTATGATCTGTTGTGCGCCTTGTTTTGCCTCATCCGTTCCCAAGGTGAACATGAAGCCTCCTCGATCCTGTTTCGTATTTCTCCATTGGGTATATAGTCCGGATACAAGTAACTTAATGTTATCGTCATCGCTATACACCTGTTCTTCAGTGAGCATAGTCTTGGGCATTTCATCCAAAGAACATGCACTGAAAGAAAGTAACAATGTCAGTCCTAAAATGAACTTATTTATATATCTTTTCATGATTAACTAGTTGATTGATTTTTACTGAATAAATGTTACAAACCTATATTTAATCCAAAGACAAACGTTCGTGCCGTCGGATACCAATCCCCATTTTCGGGATCATAACCTTTATATTGTGTAATGTTGAAAAGGTTATTTCCTGAGATATTAAACCTTAAATCTTTTAATCCTATGCTCTGCACTGTTTTTTGAGATAGCTGATAGCCCAAAGAAAGTGTTGCCAATCTAAGAAACGAAGAGTTTTGTACCCCCCAAGATGTCTCTCCAGAGCTAAAGCGCTGAGAATTGTCGTAAGTCGCTCTCGGTATTTCTGTGCTTGGATTTTCGGGGGTCCATCGGTTTAACATATCCTTATGTGCTGGTCCATAACCCGTACCATACATCAATCCTTCATAGAACCCACTAAGTGCTTTGCCACCATAGCTATAAATAAATGTAGCGCCTAAAGAAAAGTTTTTATAATTCAGGTTGCTATTGAATCCACCATAGAATTTAGGATCTTTCTTACCGATGATCACCCGGTCGTTTTCGTCAATTATGCCATACCCCTCTTCTCCTTCAACCTGCTGGTCTTTTGGCAGGATATCTCCTGGTTGGAGCTTTTTCCCAGGTAATGTCAAGTCGTTCACATAATCCATATCGGAGTTTTGGATAATTCTGTCAAATTCCCACATGTAGATCGTGTTGAGCGATTCACCCATAAAGAAATTTCCTTCTCTTTGAATATCTGTTCCCGAAAAACCTCCGAAATTGTATACAGCGTCCACATCACCAAACAATTTGGTGATTTTGTTTTTATCGGTCGAGAAATTAGCTCCGATTGACCAGTTAAGATTGCTGTTGTTAATAATCCTTCCATTGACACTTAGTTCGACACCTCTATTTGACATTTCTCCGATATTGACAATAGCATTTCTGTATCCAGTTAGTGTCGACAGTGTTCTCCGCATGAGTAAATTTGAGTTGATAATGTTGAAATATTCAGCAGTGAATGTTAATCGGTTATCAAATGCAGAAAGATCAACCCCAACATTGAGTTGTTTCTGTCTTTCCCAAGTGAGATCCTGCGTACCCCTGAGTCCTGTGGAATTAAAAACGACGTTGCCTGAAGTATAAGCCGGTGAATATAAACTGTAAAAAGCGTAGTTAGGAATTCGCTGATTTCCCACCTGACCGTACCCTAAACGGAACTTCAGTAGATTTATCTGTTCGACCACTGCTAGAAAATCCTCTTTGGAAGCATCCCATGCTAATGCAATAGAAGGGAATAATCCCCATCTCTTTCCCTTAGCAAACTTGGAGGAACCATCTGCCCTTGCGGTTAAGGTAGCAAAGTATTTACCTTTATAGTTATAATTTGCTCTTGCTAGGTAAGAGAGGATTTTTGAACCCGCGAAATCAGATCCAAGAATGAAATTTTGTTTATCATAGGCTGCCCCCAAATTATAGTATCCAAAATCATCCAGAGGAAAATCCCTAGCTGACACATTGGTATAGTTATTTGAATTGACTGAATAATTAATGGCAACCAAACCATCGATATTATGTAATCCGATAGATTTGTTGTAGGTTAATGAATTATCCCATTGGATATTATTATAGCTATCAAAGTTATGACTTGCCTTGCCAACATAAGAATCTCTTTTTGCCTGCTGGATGTCACTTGGGATATATTCATAATACTTTCCTTGAACCAAATCAATTGAGAAGGTCGATCTAAAATTAAGCCCTTCAATAGGGTTAATATTTACATAATTGGCCGATAGAAGTTTGTTTCTAAAGCGGTCCTTATCAATACGCATAGAATTCAAAGGGTTTTCCAAATTTACATCCCAATTGTTTCCCCAAGCAAGGTACAGCGAGTCTGCACTAATAGGAAGCATAGGATTGGCCCCCTGAGCGACCGAAAAAACTTTCCCGTCAACATAATCATCCTTTGTAGAGGTGTATGACGAATTTGTACCAACCTTCAACCACGGCTTGATTTGCCTCTCAGCGTTTATTCTTCCTGAATAGCGTTTATAATTGGAAGTTTTAATTAATCCCTGCTTGTCATTTAACGAAAGGCTGAGGTAGTAATTGGTTTTTTCATCAGCACCCGAGAAAGATAATGAATGGTTATGTTCAAGGGCTTGTCGGGTTACCGCATCCAACCAATTGTAGCTGTTCCCATTTTTGTAAGATTCATTTTCATAGTCAGCGAACCATAATTTTCCTGGACCAAAGAGCTCCCTATCAATGAAATCCTGTCTGCTGGCGCCGGGGTTTGAATCAAAGAATTTTTTACCTACGGATTCGGAATTTGCAAGGGCATCAATTCTTAGTTCATACATATCCTTTGCACCCAGTGTTAAATCCGTATTGGTAAATTGTTGTATACCGATCCATCCATCATAACTGATTTGATCCTGCCCATTTTGTCCTCTTTTGGTAGTAATTACAACTACCCCTTGGGCACCTCTAGAACCATATAGGGCCGTTGATGAAGCATCTTTGAGTACATTAATAGAGGTAATATCGTTTAAGTTGACCATATTGAAATCAGATTCCATAACTACCCCATCCACTACATAAATAGGAGAGCCACCATATTGCATGGAGTTGTTCCCTCTAATTTTTATCGTCGCATCTCCACCAGGTTGTGGGTTGGTTTGAATAAAGACTCCTGCAGCCTTTCCCTGCAATGCGTCATTGATATTCGATATTGGCCTTTCTTTTAAACTAGACTCATCTAAAGAGACCACGGCTCCCGTTAGGTCACGCTTTTTTAAGGAGGCTCCCACCACCACAACCTCTTCAATTTCTGCATTATCAAAATCTAAGGTTATCTGTACATTCTTCTTTCCCTCTAGGGGGTACCTTCTTGAGATAAATCCTATTTTGCTGAATTGTAGAACTTGATTGGTCCCGGCCTGAAGAGAAAAATTCCCGCTAACATCTGTTTGGGTTGCCTGATTCATGTTGAGAACCCTGACCGTTACATTTTCGATTGGATTGTTATCCTTGTCGATGACTGTTCCGGTAATAAACTCATTAGTGTTATTTTGGGCATAGATCGACGAACTCTGAGAGAGCCAAAATAAAGTAATCAGTAACATCAGACTGATTACTCTTGATTTGAATAGAAATTGCTTCACCATATTACAATCGGTTTTCTTATTGGTTATAAATAAAACTTTGGCAATCTACAGCCCTTAGGCAGGATATAAATAGATGATTTGATGGAATAGATGGATTATTTTGTCGGAATTTTGAGGGTTCCGTTAAGGTAATAGATGGCTCCCTATTTATTGGTTTGACAAAGAAGGAAATGGCGGTCCCAGCCGTTTTTACTCATGAATCACAGGATATAACGATAAAATATAACTTCAAATAAAATAGTCCATCTTTATCGCATTTTTCTTCATTCGCAATGAATTTGACAGGATTATCTTTGATCCTAGAAACGATAATAAAATTATTACAACCAATAAATAAACCCGGAAATTACAATATCTCAGGTTTTTTTTAACACTTAGAATTAATTAAGAAAGTTCAACTCGGTTGTCTTTTTTAATATAACCCGCTAACCAATGATATATGAAATCTATCTACTATTTCGCAATTAGTATTTGCTTTCTAATTCTTTTGCAAATCCAAGAATCAACAGTAGTCGCCCAGGAGACTAAGCTCACCGTTACAGGATCCGTCAGGGATTCTATTGGTAGACCTTTAGAGGGCGTGAGCGTTAGAACAAAGGGACCTGTAAGGATAGAGAGTCGGACAGATCAAAACGGTAATTTTATCCTTCATGGGGAGAATCTTACGATTCTTGTATTTACCAATGTTGGATACCAAGTAAAAGAAGTAGAAATCCCCGAAAATAACATTGTAAATGTAATTTTGAATGTGCTTAGCACGGAAGTAGAGGAGGTTGTGGTAACTGCTTTTAGCCAAAAACAAAGAAAAGAAGCCGTTGTGGGCTCTGTAACTTCCATTGAGCCTGAGAAATTAAAAATACCAGCAAGTAATCTTACCAATGCGCTTGCCGGTCAAGTGGCGGGTGTTATTGGATTCCAGCGCTCAGGACAACCTGGACAGGATAATTCGCAATTCTTTATTCGTGGGGTTACCACCTTTGGATACCGACAAGAACCTTTGATTTTAATTGATAATGTAGAGTTGTCTACCAATGATTTGGCTAGGCTCAATGTTGATGATATTGCTAGTTTCGTTATTCTAAAGGATGCAAGTTCAACGGCCCTATATGGCGCAAGAGGAGCGAATGGGGTGATCCTGGTGAGTACAAAAGAGGGCCGGGAAGGGCGTGCTAAGATTAACTATCGTTCTGAAATCTCTCTATCTCAATCTGCAAGAACTTTGGAATTGGTTGATCCAATAGCTTACATGAATCTATATAATGAAGCCTCCTTAACCCGCGATCCAAGTTTAAGCTTACCGTTTACCCCTACCAAGATCCGCGATGTACAAGCGACGATCAACAATGAGCCTGGCAGTAACCCTTATGTGAATCCGGCTGTCGATTGGTTGGATTTGTTGTTTAAAAAGAATGCAATGACGCACCGGAACAATTTAAGTGTAAGCGGAGGAGGAAGTGTAGCCAGGTATTTTATTGCTGGTTCATACAATCAAGACCTTGGTGTTTTGCGTAACGATATCCGAAACAACAATGACAATAACGTAAACTTTAAAAACTATCAGTTGCGTTCCAATGTCAATGTTAACCTTTCAAAATCAACCGAGCTAATTGTGCGTCTTTCAGGAAATTTTAGTGAATATCGTGGACCGATAACAACTGATGGATCTTTCGCATCCGATCTTTATAATGTAGCCATGCATACCAGCCCTGTTCTTTTTCCGGCTTTTTACGAACCTGATGAGGCAAATGAAAACACAAAACATATTCTTTTTGGGAATAATGGAACAGCGGGAGGGACGAGTGACAATAGTATATTGTACAATAACCCATATGCACATTTATTAAGAGGACAGAAAAGATCTTCCGAATCTAGGCTCTCTGCACAGTTTGAGTTGAATCAGAATTTAGAATTCTTAACAGAAGGATTAAAATTTAGAGGGTTGTTCAACACCAATCGATACTCCTATTTTGATTCTCAATTATCATATAATCCCTTTTATTATAATATAAACACCTTTAATGAGCAGACCAATCAGTATACGCTGCTCTGGTTAAACCCAAGACCTACCGGAAATAATGTGGCGACTGAATATCTTAATTATTATAGAGGGGAGCCCAATGCGAATACCTTTATGTATTTTCAAGGATCCCTGGACTATAATAGAACCTTTGGCTCACATGGGCTTAGCTCCACATTTATTGGGACCATGCAGGAGACTATCTATTCCAGCTCAAAAGATCCAAGAACCTCTGAATATACGTTGCCATATTCACTTCCTTTCCGAAATCTAGGGCTTGCAGGGCGTTTGACATATTCTTACAAGAACCGATACTTTACGGAATTTAATTTTGGTTATAACGGTTCTGAAAGGTTCTCCAAAGAGCATCGCTTTGGCTTTTTTCCGACAATAGGAGCGTCTTGGGTCGTATCAAACGAGGATTTTTGGGAGGAGAATAAATTCATTTCGAAACTAAAAATCCGCGGGAGCCATGGTCTAGTGGGAAACGATGCGATAGGAAGTCAGCGATTTTTCTATCTATCTGATGTAGAACTCGCTAATGGTCCCAACTGGGCACAGTTTGGTTTTGGGAACCAGTATGAAAGAAAAGGTGTTTTCATTCGTAGCTACGCAAACAATAATATTACTTGGGAAACCTCCCGACAGACAAATCTAGCTATTGAAACCACTCTGTTGGAAAACTTAAACATCGTTGCTGAAATTTATAAAAATCATCGTTATGATATTTTGCGGGAAAGGTATATTCCCTCTACTGAAGGTCTAGAGTCCAGTGTAAGCACCAATCTTGGTGAAGTAGATTCAAAAGGTCTTGATCTATCCCTCGAGTATAGCAAAAATTTTTCCAGTGGTCTTTGGACAGCCTTTAGGGGGAATTTAACATACGCCACCAATCAATACAGTTATATCGAAGAACCTAATTATGCCGAAACATGGCGGCATTTTATTGGTCAACCAATTAGCAGAAATTATGGGTATATAGCTGAGCGTTTATTTGTCGACGACCAGGAGGTCGCTAATTCACCAAGACAATCCATGACTGTACAAGATGGTTCAGGCAACAATTATCAAGGGATACTTCCACAAGGAGGAGATATCAAATATAGAGACATGAATCAAGATGGGGTTATTGATCATCTTGACCAAGTATTCATGGGATATCCGACCACCCCGGAAATAGTTTTTGGTTTTGGCTTCTCCTCTTCATATAAAGGATTCGATTTGGCTGCCTTTTTCCAAGGACAGACCCGGGTTTCCTTTTTTATTGATCCTTGGAGAACAAGTCCATTTGTTCAAAGTCCTGATGCCTATATCTATGGAAATACACAGGTTTTGCAAAATTATGCGGAAAACCATTGGTCTGAAGAAAATCAAAATCTTTACGCACAATATCCTCGATTAGGAACAACAGTGACCTCCATTGCCAATAATTTACAAAACAGTAATTGGTGGATGCGTGATGGAAGTTTCCTGAGATTGAAATCTGTGGAGTTCGGATACAATGTTCCTAAAAATGTCGCCCAAAGATTGCATCTGGAAAACTTGCGGGTTTACCTCAGTGGAATGAATCTTTTGACTTTCAGTTCTTTCAAATTATGGGATCCTGAACAAGGGGGTAATGCATTTGCTTATCCATTGCAACGTGTGTTCAATTTAGGAATCAACATTAACCTCTAATAAAGCAAATTATGAAAAAGGTATATAAAATTTTGATAGCCTCTGCGTTTATTGGGTCATTAAGTACTTCTTGTAATAAATATTTGGATATTGTTCCCGACAGTGTGGGTACATTAGAGTATGCATTTAGAAACCGAAATGAGGCAGAAAACTATCTTTTTGGAGTGTACTCTACGATGCAAAGATTATCAGATGTTATTTATAACCCTGGTTTTACAACCTCCGCAGAAGTTATCTATCCAGTTTTAGAAACACAGTATTTCAATTCTGCAGGCTTTAACCTGATCAGGGGAATGCAGACTAGCGGAAATCCTATTTTGGCACAATGGGATAATATGTACAAGGCAATTCGACGATGTAACATCATGTTGGAAAACATGGATAAACCGATTGATCTTCGTGATGATGAGAAAAAACGTTGGACTGCCGAAACCAAATTTCTTAAGGCTTACTATCACTATTATCTGATAAAAATGTATGGTCCTGTTGTCCTGATTAAAGAGAACAATGCTGTAGATGCGGATATAGACCTGACAAAAAGAAAACGGGCCACACTAGATGAGTCTTTTGAATATGTTATCTCCCTGATGGATGAGGCCATTGCGGATTTACCTCTTAGGATCGATAACAGAGTTCAGGAATTTGGACGTATCACTAAATTTATTGCCCTGAGCGTAAAAGCGGAAATGTTGGTCACAGCAGCTAGTCCCTTATTTAATGGTAACCCGGATTATGCCGACTTCAAGGATAAAGATGGAACAGCACTTTTCCCTCAGGACTATGATCCTCAAAAGTGGGAAAAGGCTGTGGTAGCTTGTCGTGAAGCAATCGAAGAATGTGAAAGTATAGGCTTGAAATTATATACAGATGTCCCAACATCCAATGTAGGAAATATCTCATCATCATTAAAGGAGATATTGTCTTTTCATAATATCATAACACAGCGCTGGGAAGAAAATCCCGAACTCATTTGGGGGTTGAATTTTGGTTTTGATTATCAGGGCTTTACTATGCCTAAGCTTACGGCTAGAGCTGCAGGAATGTCTAATACCTACCCGTCAAATTGGGCGGTACCTATTGGTATGACAGAGGTATTCTATACTAAGAACGGTGTGCCGATACTAGAGGATAAAACCTGGAATTATAGTGAACGAAATCAATTGAAGGCTGGAGATGATTTACATAAACATGTCATTCGACTCGGATATGAAACCGTGAACAGCCACTTTAATAGGGAACGACGTTTTTATGCTTCACTTGGATTTGATGGGGGAATATGGTTTGGCAACGGAATCTCGGATGAAGACCAGGCTTACCATGTACAAGCCCGGGGTCTGAGTGGTATTGCTGGTCCCAAAAGCATGAACGCAAGAAATATCACAGGCTACTGGCCAAAAAAACTAGTGAACTACTTGACTGTGATGGATGAGAACTTTACTCCGGTTGACTTCAAAGTTCCGATGATTCGCTTAGCAGGGCTTTATCTCCTATATGCCGAAGCGCTGAATGAAGCGAGTGAGAGTCCTTCTGAAGAAGTCTATAGCTACCTAGATAGGGTCCGAGAACGTGCTGGAATTCCCAAAGTAAGGGAAGCCTGGGCTGCGTTTTCAAATAATCCCGCAAAAGCACTTTCAAAAAATGGCTTAAGACAAATTATTCATCAGGAAAGAAGGATCGAACTTGCTTTCGAAGGACAAAGTGGATGGGATCTGCGCCGTTGGAAAGAGCTCCAAAATGTATTGAGTAAACCTCTGCAGGGCTGGCAAGTAGATGAAGAAAATGCCATTTCTTATTATAGACCTGTGCCGGTCCTTAATCCCATTTTTGGTTTGAGAGATTATCTATGGCCTTTAAATAATACAGATGTAGTGATCAACGAAAACCTTTCTCAAAATCCATATTGGTAGTAATTATGAAAACAATGAAAATATGCTTACCTAATACATGCATGCTATTCGTAATGATAGCACTTGTTCTTATAGTCACCAACAGCTCCTGTAGTAAAAGTGAATCACCTGTAGAGGTTGTTTCTACAGATCATACTAAACCAGATGTTATGACTAATATTGAAGTTGAAAACCTTAATGGTGCCGCTAGAATTACGTATTCTTTGCCAAAATCATCTAATATTCTCTATGTTCAGGCAAAATATCTTATACGAGAGGGTCATTTTAGGGAATCAAAAACTAGCTTTTACACGGATACTATTTTGGTGGAGGGGTTTGCAAAAGCAGGAGAATATGAAGTAGAACTTCGGACAGTCAGTCGCGCAAATATACAATCCGATCCTGTGATGGTAAAGATAAAACCAGAAACACCTAATTATATTTTAGTGAATGAAGGTTTGGAAATTTCACCTGACTTTGGAGGGGCTAATTTTATGGGGGTGAACCCTGATGGAGCCCCAATTGCTCTTCATGTGCTGGCATTTGATCCCCAAACCAATAAGTTTAAAGAAAATGACCCTGAGTATATCAAAGGGAGTGTCGTAGATGTTTCAATTCGTGGATTTGAAGCTCAAGAAAGAGAGTTTGGAGTATATACAACAGATCGATTTGGCAATACTTCCGAAGTCCGTTATATAAAAATCACACCCTTATTTGAGAGTTTGTTGGACAAGAACAAATTTTTTGCTTACAATTTACCTTCAGATGCCCCCATAGGGTATGGTTGGGATTTGAAGTATTTCTTCGATGGGAGTTTAAATGATCCAGGGTGGCATACAACCGGGGCTCCTTTGACAGTGGCAACATTTGGAATTGGTCCATCGGCAAAAATTAGTCGGTTTGTGCTGTGGAACAGATTGCCAAATATGTATTCGGATCAAAATCCAAAATCGATTACAATCTGGGGGTCTAATACGGACAACCCCCAAGATGTTAATTTACCCAGGATTTCCCAACCCGGTGAAGTAGCGGGTGATTGGGTGAACATGGGAAATTTTACCTATCCCGATCCTCCTTCTGGTCTTCCTGGGAGCCAAGCAAATTCGAGTGATAATGCCTTTGCTGCACAAGGAATCAATTTCAGGATGCCTAGCGCAGCACCCGCGGTTAAATATATTCGTTTTATGGTAAATCAGACATGGGGAGGTCTGAATTATGCTAATGCCATGGAGATTTCTTTTTATGGGAGTGTAGAATAATTATTAAAGACCTAGAAGATGATAAAAAAAATAATAATTATTCCTTTGCTGTTGATGAGCCTGATTATACAGCTGGGATGTGAAAAATATGCCGAGAATTATAAAGCATATCTAGATGATAAAGAGATAGTCTATCCCGGGCTGGCTCGTAATATTAGGTATCGTGCGGGCAACCTTCGTACTGAACTTATTTGGAATCCGAGTCCTGATCCCAATATTACACATTATCTGGTAGAATGGAATAATGGTAGTCGTTCAACCAAGGTGGAGGCAGATACGCATAATCCTACTGACAGCATTGTCGTTAATATTTCCGAATTACCGGAGTATGTTTACAGTTTTACGATTACCGCATTTGACAAACAGGGCAACCGGTCGATCGGGCAACAGGTTCATAATGTCAGGGTGTATGGACCGAGTTTCCAGGCCATTTTGTTAAATAGACGTGCCGATCAAGATATTCCTTACGAACTGACCGCTGAACAGGAACTTCGAATCAGGTTTGGAGTTGCTGACAGTATGAATGTAACAACAAGAGTGAATTATTTGACCAATCAAGGAACAACTAAAACACTCTTTTTGTCCGCACAACAGAATGATCTGGTGCTGCCAGATTATAAATACGGTACAACGATCAAATATAGATCTGGTTATTTACCTGAAGAGAATGCCTTAGACACATTGTTTACCTTACAGGATGCTGAATTTCCGGTCATTTTGCGTCCTATCGATAAATCCTTATTTCATGATTTTTTTCTGCCAGGAGATGCGGAATCAGCCTGGGGGTGGATTTTGCCATATGCTTGGGATAACAGTTTGGAAGAACCAGGTTTCCATACTGCTGATTTTGAGGGGCCATTGTCCTTTACCATCGACATGGGAGAAGCACAAAATCTAAAAACAATTAAATTATGGCAACGGGTTTCCGCTCTCTACGACCATGGTAATCCCCGGGTGCTTGAAGTATGGGGAAGTAATAATCCAAGTGTCGATGGAAGTTGGGAATCCTGGGATAAATTGGAAACCTTTACGATGAATAAACCCTCAGGTCTGCCGTTAGGGGAACAAACAGATGAAGATATCCGCGCTGCAAATGCTGGACACGAATTTGAATTCAATCACTTATCGGAACCTATCAGATATCTTCGGGTGCGTGTGCTGGAAACCTGGGGTAAGACACCCTATATGCACCTACTGGAAATTGCCCTATATAGTGATAAGTAAAAAATAATTAAATATTATCCACTCAATAATAAATTCATGAGAAACATGAAAATTCCTTTTGGTGTTATACTACTGCTATCTTTTACCATTTTTAATGAAGCGAGCAGCCAAGTGAATAACGATAAAAACAGTTACAACTGGTCCTTGCCAAATGGCAAACTTGTCTTACATCTTACCTCAGGAACGGTGGACTACCTGTTCAATAATGGGACCGAATTTAGAAATACCGTTGCCTACGTGGACTTGCTATCGGAGGGAAAAAAAGTAAGCTCTGAATTTTCTGATCATATAGTTACCCAAGAGAAGATTGAAGATCTACTGGGAACTGGTCATCGGCTAATATTTACTCATACAGAGCCTTCAGGTTTAAACATGCGTCAGACCTTTACTTATTATGAAGATAAGGAACACCTGCTGATTCAAGTAGAGCTAAAAAATGGAAATGGGTCCTTGCTTGAGTCAAGACACATTAGTCCACTCAGCATAGAAAAAAGATATGATGGACTCGCGAGCTTTCCATGGCAAAAACCAATTTTGGTCGATCTTCCCTTTGATAACGACAACTGGGGAAAACTACTCCCTATCCCTTGGCCTCGGGACAAAGATCAAGATATGCACGGAGTTAGTCACGAGCTGACCATGATCTATGATGCGATTACATACAAGGGACTAACAATGGGAAGCCTTGAACACGATTTTTGGAAGACAGGTTTTATGTATGATTTCTCTTTAAAACCAGGATTGCTGAAAACCTTCACATCATATGGTGGGGCAGCAAGGCCAGATGATCCTTCTTTACCGATAAACCACGGTGGGCAGGACGGAACGCATGATGTCATGCCGCACGGGACAATGCTTTCTTCTGTACTGCGATCACCTTTGATTTTTTTGGAGGCATCCAATGATTTTAGAAAATCGAATAAGAATTTTGGAGCAGTACAGGCGACACTTGCCGGGAGTCTCACCTGGAACGACAAAACTCCCATGTATTGGAACAGTTTCTCGGTGGAGGATGTTTTAGGGCATCAGAAGGTAATGATGCCTAAAGACGTATATAAAATTATAGATTTTCTTAAAGATCAGGATCAAATCAATAAACACGGTAAACCTATTCTAAGTATCGATTCTTATGATCAAGGAATTTATACAACAGAAGTTCTAAAACAAATCGGGGATTATGCACGTAAATCGGGCCAAGAGCTTGGTTTTTACTGTAGTCCATTTTCCTTGTGGACATGGAAAAGCAATATCGACAAAGCCGTTTTACCAGGAACACAAGTACCATTGAGGGAAGTTATCCTGAGGGATCAAAACGATAAGCCGATTCCGTTTAAAACGGGGGAATGGGGAGCTTTTCCTATGGACCCAACACATCCGGCTACCAAGGCATTTATGATTAATCAGATTGAAAAGGCCCATGCCATTGGAGCGAAATTTATAAAGATAGATTTTCTAACAGCCGGTTCCTTTGAAGCTAAAAGCTGGTATGACCCAAAGGTGAGAACGGGCATGCAAGCGTACAATTATGGACTAAAAACATTTAAACACCTGGTGGATTCCATTATGGGGAATGATATTTTTATCAGTATGGCAATATCACCTATGTTCCCACATCAATATGCCCATACACGATTTGTATCTACGGACGTTCACTCCCATTTGAGAGATGATCAATCTGGATTTGCTCATTACGGTAGTACCGCTGCTTCAATGATTACTGCCTCCCACATGGGTTGGGTTCAAGGTACCTTATGGCCGTTCACAAACATGGACAATCTGGTTATGCGCAAATTTCAACAACATAACGAATTGACAGAAGAGGAAATAAAAGCGCGAATTGTTTCGCTTATCACGATGGGAAGCATCCTTGGTGACGGTTCAGATTATCGAGATTCACTATCTGCCCAAAGAGCACGGATTTATTTGAACAACCCCAGAGTTGCTGAATTCTTCGGCGACCCCAAAGCGTTTATCCCAATTAAGCTTTCTGAAGGGGAGTCAATGGATCAGCAGATGATGTTTTATTTACCTGGAAATGAATTCCTTATTTCTGCATTTAATTTCCAAGAACAGAAAGATTTCTTTGCAGAATATGATGTTAAAGAAATGGAGCTACCAAAAGCAAAATATCAGATTGTTGATTTCTTTACAGGGGAAAAAATGGGTGATATTTCAGATTTAGATAAACGATTTACGATTCACGTAAAAACCCGAAGCGCTACGTTGCTACGTCTATTGCCTGTTAAATAATATTCTTTTGAGATGGAATAATAAACGGCTGCCAATTTGGATTTGGTAGCCGTTTATTATTTTGAGGATTAGGAAAATATATGCTATATCAATCTCTGACAAATTGTTAGCTTCTTACTGCTTTTTTTGTTTTAACCGTATGGAGCTTTCCGTTATAATGTACTTTGACCATCTTAGGGTTCGTACTGAATAACTTCAATGAGGTGATTTTACCATTTTCCCATTTCATATTAATACTGATATCCCCTTTTGCTTTAAGACCTGTGATCTCACCTTCTTTGCTCCAATCTCCTGGTAAAGCAGGTAGTAATTCGATATGATCAGAATTATTCTGTACCAACATCTCAGCAATCGCCGCACTACCTCCAAAATTCCCATCGATCTGAAAAGGGGGGCCGGCCGTCAACATGTTTCCATAGGTTCCGCCTCCAGCGCCATAATTAATATGTGTATCTGTTCTTGGTATTAACAACTGGCGAAAGAGCTTATAGGCATGTTCGTTTTCCTTTAGTTTTGCCCAATAGATCATTTTGTAAGCTATTGCCCAACTTGGGCCGTCGTCGCCTCTCACCTGTAGCGTTTTCTTGGCGGCTTCAGCGAATTCAGGAGTTCCGCTTACGGTTATCTGATTGGCGGGATAAAGTCCATAGAGATGAGAAATGTGCCTGTGTTCAGGATCCATTTCCTCATATTCTTCAAGCCATTCCATGATCCTACCGTCCTTTGCAATTTGGGCAACTGGTGGGAGTTGTGACAAGCGCTTTTTCAATGTGTCACAGAAAGAATCGTTTAATTCCAGTACCTCATTTGCATGAATCAAATTTCTGAATAGTTCGTTGGTAATCTGATTATCTATAGTCGGGCCTAAACAAACATTTGCATGTTCTCCATTGGGTAGTTTGAAAGCATTTTCTGGGGAAACAGAAGGTCCAGTAACTAGCCAGTTTTTCTCAGGATGAAGCATTAATGCGGCATTATAGAATTCCGCAGCGCCTTTAAGAATAGGGTAAATTCGTTTAAGGTAATTCGTATCTAAGGTGTAAGCATAATGACTCCAGAGATTATTGCACAACCACCCTGAGCCAGCATTTGCTATTCCCCAGGAGGCCGCTTCTCCAGGTTCGGTATAACCCCATATATTCGTGATCACATGGGCCACCCAGCCAGGAGAATTATAATATGCCTTAGCAGTCTTTGCCCCATTGACTAATAAACCATCGACCAGATCGGCCAAAGGAAGTTCTAATTCACTTAAATTTGCAGCTCCTAAATGCCAGTGGTTCATCTGAACATTGACATCCAGGTGATAATCCCCGTTCCAAGGTGTCTGGATTTGGTTTGCCCATAAACCTTGCAAGTTCGGTGGTAATAAACCTACACGGGTACTGCTGATACTTAGGTAACGGCCATATTGAAAGAACAATGCCCCTAATCCCGGATCATCTTGTGGTCTTTGCTGGAAATTGATTAATCGTTGATCAGTAGGGATATCTGCTAATTCAAATTTTCCAAATCGAACTGAAAGCCGATCGAATAAATGACCAAAAGCCTTTTGATGATCTTTCAATTCAGATTCCCATGTCCTTGATTTGGCTTTTTCTAATTGTTCATTACTTTTAGTAACGTGGGGATTTTGATTATAATCAGTATCTGTTACGATATATAAGATAACCTCGTCAGCCTCTTTGACAATGATTTGGTTATCTTGATAACTTAACTGCCCTCCATTGACTTTCGCTGATACTCGAGTTATAAATTGCATTCCTTTTCCATCGATGCCGTTGTCAAGCTGTCCGAGCATCATCAATTGATCTTGCTCAATTTTTTGCGTTGCTCTCTCGGGACGTTGGAGAGAAACGCTAAGATTCACTTTCTTCGTTTTGTCGGATTTAATTCGGATGAAGCCCGCATCGTTGTTGAAACTGGTAAAATATTCGCGTGTATAACGAGTGTTGCCGATTTGAAAACTCGTTTTGGCAAGTGCAGTCTGAAGATCTAACTCCCTTCGATATTGACTTATATTTTGATTGTCACCTAGGTCGTAATCTATTTGTAAATTCCCCATGGTCTGAAAGCATCCCCATTGGCTCCCCCCGGATCCAGGTCCCTTACAAATAAAATGTTGGTTAATCAGCTCCTGTGCTAATTCATTTTTACCTTCAAAGAGCAACTTCCGGATCTCAGGTAAATATCGATTTGCTTCATAGTTATTGGCATCTTGTGGAGATCCGGACCATAAGGTTATATCATTTAAGGTAATGGTTTCTTGATATGGGTTGCCATCAGGCATCATTCCCATTTTTCCGTTACCTAAGGGTAAGTGTTCTTCCCATTGTTTAGCAGGTTCAGGATACCAAAGGGTTAAATTTGGATCTCTTTGTTGTGCATTTAACAACATTGGAAAAGATACGATGGTTATCAGGAACAGGTTGAAACTGACTGAAATTCTCATTTTTACTTAGATTATAGGTTATAATTCAGGGTTAAATTTATGTTCTGTAAATCCAACATCATTTATTTTGATCCGATAAAGGCCCGAAAGTTTTGGATTATCATCTCCAATTTGTGATGTTGTAATGAATAACTCATTTAAGAGTGGACCACCAAAAGTACATGAACTTGGATTAAGAGCAGGCAGAGAGATGCTTTGATCTAAAAGTCCAGCTTGGAGATTGAAAACCAAAATTTGAGAGCCTCCCCAATTGGCTATATATAGTTTCTGGTTTCTAGATATACACATGCCGTCTAACGTACTTCCGTTTTGGATTGAGAAAATTAGCTGTTCATCGTGTAATCCTTCTCTATTATATTTGAATTTCCTTACGGAATTTAGTTTTGAATCAATGTAATATAGGTCATCTCCATAATAGGCTATTCCGTTTGATATAGTAACATGATCTAATAAAACACTGGATTGTTGGCCTGTAATTTTATATAGTTTTGCATCTGGTTGTAGGGTTGCGTTAGGGCCGTTATTAATGTTGTTCATACTTCCCAATAGCCAGCTACCGTTTTCATCAACTCGACCATCGTTATATCGATAATTAGGCTGAGATTCAGGTTGGCAGTGTAAAGTTTTGCACTGGTTAATCAGATCGAAAGAATAAATGCCGCTTTCTAAAGCAATGTAAAGACAATCAGTATTATCGCTCAGGGCAAGACAGCTGATATATTCATCAAAAGAGAAAACCATTATTTGCGAACTGTTATAATTCCATTGAAATAGATTCTTGTTTAATATGTCCACAAAATATAAAACTTGAAGTCTTTCGTCCCAGATAGGTCCCTCTCCCAACAAAAGAGGTGAAGCGTAAACCGATTGAATGTGATTCATTTTTTAAGGCATTGTTTAATTCAAAATTTGTACAAACTATTAGAAAAAGTTATTCTGTTGTTTCTTCCAGTAGCAGGACAACCGATCTGCGGTTAAAATCTAAAATGGGATTTAATCCTACCTTCATCAAGAAGTCTCCGCTCAGAACCAGTTCCTTTTTTAAATAGCTGTCTGATTTGTATAAATTTATTTCGGTTATTTTATAATGCTTATTGGCGTCCAGCCCTGCCCATATTATCGGGTTTGGGGTTCCTGAAACATGTGTGTATTTGGTTAGATAATTAAACATGACCGCTTTTGTGCGATCCGTATTCACAAAACCCAAACTTGCATAATCTACTTCTCGAGGGTTTGCAAATCTATACAGATCACCATGCCATATAATATCTTTAATTTGATCATACTGTTCAATGGCATGCTGGGCAAACTTTAATTCTTGCTCATCTAATTCCTCCAGATTTAGATCAAAGCCCATCTTTCCCATAGCTGCCACGTCAATTTTAAATTTAAGATCCTGTTTTCCAAAAGTGGTGACGTGATTTGCACTGGCAATTGAAGGGAAAAATAAGGAATTTTCAAATTGCATAAATATACGTTCGTAAGGATCTGTATTGTCACTTGGCCAATATTCGGTAAAATATTTCATGGCTCCATAGTCCACACGACCACCTCCACCAGAGCAGAGCATCATTGGCACCTCAGGGTATTTGTTGCGAAATCTCTCCAGTACTTTATAGAGCCCCTCAGTATAGTCTACATAAAAGTTGTTTTGATTCTTTTGAAAGGTGCTATGTGCATTGTAGATAACCGCATTACAATCCCATTTAACATAGGCCAAGCCAGGATTTTTCTGAAAAAGATCGTCCATCATATGGAAAATAAAATCCTGTACTTCTGGATTTGAGAGGTCCAATACTAACTGGTTTCTAAAATAGTATTCCTCTCGGTTAGGTTGTTTAATTACCCAATCAGGGTGTTTTTCGTATAGCTCGCTTTTTGGGCTGACCATTTCAGGTTCCACCCAAATTCCAAACTTAACCTCCGTTTTCTCTGCCTGCTTCACAATGGATATTAAACCGTTTGGCAGTTTTTCCTTGTTTTCAATCCAATCCCCTAAAGCAGAAGTGTCTGCATTTCTTGGGTACTTATTTCCGAACCAGCCATCGTCTAATAAGAATAGATCAACCCCTAATTTTTTTGTGTTTTCTAGCAAATGGAATATTTTTTTCTCGTCAAAATCGAAATAAGTGCTTTCCCAATTATTTAAGAGTGTATACCGCTCCCCATTCCCGTCTACTAATTTGTACTTTCTTGCCCATCGGTGTAAGTTACGACTACCCTGACCTAATCCCTCAGTCGATAAGGTAAAAGAAAACCTTGGAGTGACAAATTCTTTGCCTGGAGTTAAACTATAATGAGATGCATAGTTATTAATTCCAGCTATAATCCTTAAGTTATCTTGGGGATCTTTTTCAAAGTCTACCCGAAAATTCCCTGACCACTCTAGGCCCCCCATTAAGACGGTTCCTTGATTCTCCACCATTTCTTGATCAATGGATAGTGCAAAGTAAGAGGTTTGAAACAGATTTGTTCTAGCTCCTAATTTACTATCAAGCGTTTTTATCCCATGGGTCAATTTCTGGGTCTCCGGTTGCATCTCAGCAATCCAATCCCCGTGATAATTACGTAAATAAAACTCACTTCCTTTTAAACTTAGATTGGCAGAAGCATACTTGATGAGTTTTACAGGTTTTTTCTCCTGATGCTTTATAACCGACCACTGTTCAATAACGTCTTCCTGATAATTCGTTAGGTAGTTCAATTCAACGGTAAAGGGGTATATCTGATCTGCTAATCGCACAACAATGTGTTGTTGATTTGGAGATATGGTCTCAATATCATGACTGACATATTTTAAGTCTAAGGATTGATTCCCATCAGCATGTTCAACACTTATTGCTGGTTCCAAAAGATTTCTTGTTCCTGAACCGGTGTAAACTGATTGGTACATATTTGTATAGTCATGGGACTGCTTAAATTGGTCATTGATCTGCTGGTAATCTTGCTCATTGCTGAGTTTCTTGCCTAAATAGATGGTGTTGACATCCTTATTCTCTTCAACACTGAGCACCATTGCGAAGCTGTTGGTATTTAAAACGATGAAATTCTCCGATTTTAAAATCAGTTGTGTCTGTTGTGAGAATGCCTTGATACAAAAAATGGCAGACAGTAGAAGCAATATATTCTTTTTCATTTCTCTTTGTTTAATGTCTTTTGGTTATAAGGGTTTACGTGGTCCAACTATAATTAGAAATTCTCAAAACTATAAATTATTTTATGATTATATTCTTGATTAGGTCGTAATAATACAGATGCATACAAACCAATATTCGGCGAATTGGGGGCGTAATGAGGCTCACAGCAAATTCCCTGAAAAGGTTTAAATGGAGTTTTCAGAAATTCAGCAAAATACACCTGTAATGATGGATAATCACTAGAAATTCTTAACTGTCGTCCTGTGTTCCTTTCCGTTAATAAAGCAATCTCTTTAACTTCTGATACATTGTTTACAAAATAATTTGCATTACAAATAGCCTTTTTTACTTTTTCTGCCGATGTTTTATTTCGTAGATCATAAATGGTATTATCTACCTGGTTGATATACGGTTCTTCCGGAATATGATCCCTGTCAAGCGGGGCATAGCGCTCAGCATGTACCGTTATGTCGTGGGTATCAATGGATTGCTGGTCATCGGTAAGGTTGAAATAACTATGGTTAGTAAGATTAGCGACCGTAGTCTTATCACATATCGCAGAATAACTAAGGATTAGTTGATTATTTGCAGTTAACTCAAAACGCGAACTGACCGTCAAATTCCCTGGATAACCTTCCTCTCCATCGGGGCTTTTAAGGGTTAATTCAAGCGAATTTTCAGTGGCATTTTCAACTTGCCAGTATTTCTTGTCAAAACCCACAAAACCTCCATGGAGATGGGAACGTGATTCAACTTCGTTAACCGATAATTCAACTGCTTTTCCATCTAGATCAAATGAAGCATTTGCTATTCGGTTGGCATAACGCCCGATGGTGCTACCCATATTATAGGGGTCATTTAAATATTCGTCTTGTTCAGTATATCCCAAAACAGCATTAACATGTGTTCCCGAGGAATCGGGTACACGAATGGAAACAATTCTTGCCCCCCAGTTCAGGACTTCAACCTGCATATTGTTACTGTTTTTTAATAGGAAACTTTTCATTCATCAATAATTTATTTTAATTTGAACAGATTATCATAATTACTTGGATCGGGAAAAGAAGGTTAAGTAATTGCTCTCCAACAAATTTAATCAGATACCTATCATAGGTTAATAGAGTTATCGTTCATTTAAATGGATAATATTATTATTGTATAAGGAAGGGATAGTATGGATATGGGAACTAAACAAGAAGGGTTCGAAGGAGAAATCCGCATCGTGGTGCCTCCTTTAGTATTGAAGGAAAGTGCGTTAACAGCTCGTTTTAATACCTTTGTTATAACAGATATTGGGTATTATCCAAAGGCAAAGAATCATTTTTGCAAAAGGATGGAGGGTAGTTCGGAACACATTCTGTTACACTGTGTTGCAGGAAAGGGTGAAGTATATATTGATAAAGAAAAGTATAATTTAGAAGCTAATCAATATATCCTTATTCCGGCCGGAAGTTCCCACACCTATCAAGCAGACCATTTAAATCCATGGACAATCTACTGGATGCATTTTGTAGGCAAGGAGGCAAAGGCCATTGTTGAAGATCTGTTCAAAAGGATTCGCAATGGTAGTAATATCTTACCTTTTGATGGTGTTATTAATACCTCTTTTAATAGGTTTTGTCAGTTACTTTCCCAAGGGTATAGTAGGGAAATATTGGAATATATTTCACTTAATCTTCCTCATTTTTTCAGTGGGTATCTATATCCTGAATTACAGAAAGAAAGTGCGGAAGCTGAAAAAGATATTATTGCTCAATCTATTGGTTTTTTAAAACTGCATATTGGGGATCGAGTAGAACTGGCCAGTATTGCTGAACATGTCCATCTATCCGTATCACATTTTAGTAAACTATTCAAGGCAAGAACCGGTTATTCCCCAATTGAATATCTTAATCACTTAAAAATCCAAAAGGCCTGCTATTTGTTACAGTTCTCTGATAAACGAATATCTGTTATATCCTATGAGCTAGGATTTGATGATCAATATTATTTTTCAAGACTTTTCAAAGAACATATGGGCTCCTCCCCATTGCATTATAGGAATAATGTATTGGCCGATAATAATAAAATCCATTAATTAACCCTAATTGTACATTTGGCACCGAAAGTAAGCTTATAACTTAGCGTCATAAAACCAATATTATGATAGACAATAAGTATAAAATGGTGCTTATCTATAGTCTGGTCGCCTCCTTGGGTGGATTGCTATTTGGATTTGATATTGCTATATTCTCAGGGACAATTCCCTTTATTACTCCTTTTTTTCAGCTTTCTCCAGAAAGCTTAGGATGGGTTGCTAGTTGTTTGTATGTCGGCTGTGTGGTAGGAGCGATCTGCTTTGGGAAAATTACTGAATATCTTGGACGGAAACCCTCTCTGTTTATCGTATCCATCATCTTTATGATTTCATCTATTCTCATGGGAATGGCCGAAAGTGTTAATGAGTTGATTTTCTGGCGTATTGTTGCTGGTTTTAGTGTCGGTGGTGCATCCATTCTCTCTCCATTATATATTGCGGAGATAAGTCCCCGTCAGGTTAGAGGAAAAATGGTTTCAATCAATCAGTTAGCCATAGTCGTTGGTATACTGCTGGCTTATTTCTCAAATTATTTCTTATCCCATTTAGAACTCAATTGGAGACTGATGTTTATCAGTGGCTGTGTTCCTGCTTGTTTATTTATTATAGGGGCTTTTTTTCTTCCCGAGAGTCCAAAATGGTTAATCCATAAAGGTAAAGATAAAAAGGGACTAAAGGCACTGAAGAAAATCTTTCCTAGCCCGGAGGTTGAACATGAATTCCTTGAGATCAAACAATCAAGAAAAGAGGAGGGCAATAAGACAAAGGGATCCTTTGAGCTATTGTTTTCCGATAAAAAATATTTAATTCTGTTATTTATAGCCATTGTTATTGCTATTTTTCAACAGATTTCAGGAGCCAACGCTGTCCTGTTTTATGCTCCTATTATTTTTGAAAGAGTAGGTATGGATGTAAATGATCAATTATTGATTCAGATCATGATCGGATCTGTTAATTTGATATTTACCTTGATTGCAATCCGTTTTGTAGATAAGATAGGAAGAAAGCAACTGATGTTGATGGGTTCTGGAACGATGTCACTCCTGTTGATATTGATAGGTCTTTCTTTTCAGGGTGATTATATTCCTCAGCAGCTGGTCAGTGGTCTGGTTTTATTATTTATCGGAACCTATGCGGCAACCTTAGCTCCAGTTACTTGGGTAATCATTTCAGAAATATTTCCCATCAGCATTAGAGAACAGGGGATGGGGATTGCTTCGGCATTTTTATGGGTGGCATGCTTCAGTGTGACGTATATCTTCCCAGTCATGATTAATAAGTTAACTACTCTTCAGACTTTCATGACATTTGCAGCTTTATGTGCTGTCTTCTTTGTCTTCCTCTTCACTATGGTACCGGAAACCAAGAACAATAAAGTATAACATTAAAATCAAGCTTTTAAATATTATTTATTTTTATGGATGAACTTAAGGATAAGGTTGTTATCGTGACAGGGGCCGGTAAAGGCATAGGTAAAGGAATAGCACAAATGTTTGCCGAGTCAGGCTCAAGGGTGATTCTTGCAACCAAGGATGATGAGGAAGGGATAGCTGTAGAACGAGAGCTTTTACAAGCTGGTTATTGGGCGAAATATATTCAAACGGATGTAAGTGATGAAGGAAGTGTTAAACACTTAATAGACAGGGTTATTTCCCAAGAACACTACATCGATGTATTAGTTAATAATGCAGGAATTACTTTATTTAAATCCATCTTGGAGGCAAGTCTGGAGGATTGGAACAAAGTGATCGATACAGATCTAAAAGGCGTATTCTTGTGCAGTAAATATGTGGCAAAACATATGATTTCCCAAAATCGACCAGGGAGTATTATCAATATATCATCGAATCATGCTTATCGCACTTTGCCAGATACAGAGATTTATGCAGCAGCCAAAGGGGGGGTAAATGCGATGACCCGGAGCTTGGCTATCAGTTTAGGGAAATACGGAATTCGTGTTAATGCGGTATGTCCCGGATTTACGGATACCCCTCATTATCAATCCTGGTTAAATGAAAAAGAGAATGCAGCAGCGATCGAAGAAGAAATTCTTAGCCTACAAGCATTAAACAAGATTTCAACTCCCCGTGATATTGCCAATATGGTAGCATTTCTGGCAAGTGATAAAAGTGCTAATGTTACTGGAGCAGATTTTTTAATAGATGGCGGGTTAACTGCCAGATTATATCATTCTGATCGGTTTTAATGATGAAGATCACTGGATTTAAATTATATAAAGTACCACCTCGATGGGTGTTTTTGAAAATTGAAACCGATGAAGGTTTAAGTGGTTGGGGAGAGCCCATCGTGGAGGGGAGAGCTGATACAGTGATTGCAGCTGTACATGAACTAATGGAGAATCTCATAGGAAAACAAGCAAGCACTATTGAGGACCATTGGAACATGATGTATAGAGGCGGTTTCTATCGTGGTGGCCCGGTACTCATGAGTGCTATCTCTGGAATTGATCAAGCTTTGTGGGATTTGAAAGGAAAGTTTTTCAATGTTCCCATCCATGAATTGTTGGGAGGCAAATGCAGACAGGGAATTCAGGTCTATTCTTGGGTTGGCGGTGATGAACCTAAGGTCGTTCTGGAGGAAATAGCGGCAGTGAGAGAAAAAGGATTTCAGGTGATTAAGATCAATGGAACGGAACGTTTAAAATTTATCGATGATTATAAACAGGTAGATGCTCTTCTTGAGCGAATGAGCCAAATAAGGAGTGTTTTTGGAAATCAAATTCAAGTAGGTATTGATTTTCATGGACGGGTTCATAAACCCATGGCAAAAATATTGGTTAAAGAACTGGAACAGTTCAAACCGATTTTTATTGAAGAACCTCTCTTATCTGAAAATATGGAAGGAATCATTGAATTGTCACGTCAGACTTCCATTCCGATTGCCTTAGGCGAACGATTATTCTCTCGCTGGGACTTTAAAAAGGTGTTTGAAAGCAGAGCTGTAGATATCATCCAACCGGATGTTTCCCATGCTGGGGGTATAACTGAATGTAAGAAGATAGCGGCAATGGCCGAGGCATATGATGTCGCCTTAGCTCTTCACTGTCCATTAGGTCCAATTGCCTTGGCCTCATGTCTTCAAATTGATGCCATAGCATACAATGCGGCTATTCAGGAGCAAAGTCTAGGTATTCATTATAACAAAAGCAATGATCTTTTGGATTACCTAATGAACCCAAAAGTTTTTGCTTATCAAGATGGAATGGTTGAGATTCCTTCGGGCCCTGGTTTGGGCATTGAGGTAAATGAAGAATATGTAAAAGAAATGAGCCTAATCGGCCATAATTGGCATAATCCAATTTGGCGACACCGAGACGGTTCTATTGCGGAATGGTAAAAGAAATAAAAATGCAGTTTATAGAAAAGTTAAAAAAAGGTCAGTCTGTATTAGGACCTTTCTCCAAAACATCAGATCCGGCAATGATTGAGGTCATGGGCTATGCTGGTTTTGATTTTATTATAATAGACCTTGAACATGGTCCCAATACGATCCTTCATGCCCAGGATTTAATTCGTGCAACAAAAATAACAGGATCTTTTCCAATTATTCGGGTTGCTAATAATTCTGCTGAGGATATAGGAAAAGCATTAGATATTGGAGCAATGGGAATTCAGGTACCACAGATTACAAGTGCTGAAGATGCGAATAAGGCTGTTCAATATGCAAAATTCTCTCCTATCGGAATGCGTGGGGTATGTCGCTTTGTTCGAGCTGCCGAGTACTCCAATAAAGATCGATTTGAGTATTTTAAAGAAGCCAATCAACAGTATCTTATCCTTCAGCTTGAGGGAGTTGAGGCAATAGAGAATTTTGATGAAATTGTCACTGTAGCAGGAATCGATATTATTTTTTTGGGGCCATATGATCTATCACAAGCCCTCGGGGTAAGTGGACAGATCAATCATCCTGCAGTCATCGCAAAAATGAAACACATTATGAATGGTTGTAAAGATAAAGGAATAAAAACAGGTGTATTTACAGATAATATGGTTGATGCAAAAAAATGGAAAGAAGTAGGTGTTGATTATATTTCCTTTTCTGTGGATGTGGGGATTATGTTGGAAGCTTGTAAAGATATTGTCAATAGGTTATAACCATAGCCTATCTATTACATTCGGCCCAAGAAAAAATATTGATAATAAATAGCTCCTAATTCTAAATAAGAAATTATGTGTAGTAAAGTTTTGTGTTTTGGTGAATTGTTAATTCGTTTTCAATCTGAATTCGGAACCATCTTTAAAGATAAAAAAGCTTCATTGAAGGGATATCCAGGAGGATCGGAAGCTAATGTTGCGATCTCTCTGGCCCGGTTGGAAGTCCCTGTTACCTATCTCACAGCGATCCCCGATAATCCTTTATCGACCGAATTACAATCCATCTTGGAATCTCACAATGTGGATACTTCCAAAGTTCTCTTCCAAGGGGACAGAATAGGATCCTATTATCTGTTCTCTGCCAATGGTCTGTCTGACGGCGATGTTCTTTATGATCGCAAATACAGTTCTTTTAATCGGTTAAAAAATGGCGATATCCAATGGGATGAGGTGTTTCAGGACGTGGATTGGTTTCATTTCTCTGCATTAACTCCTGCTATAGATAATGTGTTGGCTGAATTGTGTTTGGAAGGGTTAAAAGTAGCCAGAGAAAAAAAAATTACTGTTTCAGTGGATCTCAATTACCGAAGTAAACTATGGCAATATGATAAACAACCTATAGAGGTTATGCCAGAGATCGTGGATTATGCTGACGTGATCATGGGAAATATTTGGGCATCTAATAAGATGCTGGGCACGACCTTGCTTGATAATTTAGACAAGAATACTAGTAAAGAATTATTAGTAGAAAGTAGTGAGAATTCTGCCAATGAAATATTTGTCAGATATAAAAACTGCAAATATGTAGCCAATACATTCCGCTTTATGGCTCACAGTCGGCACAATCGTTTTTTTGGAACCTATCATACACGAACGGAAACAAAGGTCTCACAAACAATGGAGACAGAGGAATTAATAGACCGAATTGGTAGTGGTGATGCATTTATGGCAGGTCTGATTTATGGGATACGTGAAAAGTTAAACCCTCAGGAAATTATAGATTTAGCAAGTCTTTCTGGTTTTCAAAAATTATTTGTTGAAGGAGATTTTTAAAAATAATGGATAAAATATTAAATCACTTAAGAGTTAGTCCAGTAGTGCCGGTCTTTTATCATGATGACCTCGAATATTGTAAAAGGGTCCTTGAAACAAGTTATGAGGCTGGTATCAGAGTTTTTGAATTCGTAAATCGTGGAGCTTTGGCGTTGAGAAATTTTGAGGGGCTGTATAAACATAAGAAAAAATATTTTCCAGATATGTTTTTGGGTATGGGTACTATAAAGACTGCCGAAGAAGTTGAACAATTCTCCTCTTTGGGAGCAGAATTCATTGTTAGTCCGATAATTAATATTGATGTAGCTCGTGCTGCAGAGAAATTTGGAGTATTCTGGATTCCAGGATGCATGACACCCACTGAAATTTCGGTGGCAGAATCTTTGGGTGCAGTCTTAATAAAACTGTTCCCTGGGGATGTTCTCGGTGCTAACTTTCTCAGGTCTATCAAGCCGCTATTTCCTAATCTTAAATTTATGCCAACCGGAGGGGTAACAGTACAACGAGAGAATGTAGAAAACTGGAAAGAATCAGGAGTGTTCTCTATAGGTATTGGTTCTAAGTTGTTCGATGGCTCCACCCCAGCAGAACCTAAGTTGCATAATATTCATGAAAGCTGTAAAAAGCTTTTGAATTGGATGAAATCTTTAGAATAGGAAAACATTAGATTTTATGGAAATTTAAATGACATGAGTATCCTCGATCTCCAGTCTCGATACAAAATCTAAGACTAAAAACCACTCTAGCGGTTTATGACATTCTAACGATAATCCTTAGACAGTTTTTAGAAGCCTAAAATGGGTTTTCCTACGGTTTTTAGTATATTTGCTCGTTGATATGGAGATTACAAAACTTATTAACAACACAGACCAAACAGCCAGTTCAATTTATCAATGGACCTTTAATTTAACCTCATCAATCGGTATACAAGATCGGATGGCCCATTTTCTTACAACAGCTATCCTGCTTATTTCTGCCTTTATTGTCCTGCTATTGCTGGACTATCTTTTAAGAATAATCTTCAATTCGATAGTCGCCAAATTGATCAACAAGACGAAGACTAATTGGGATAATTATTTTATAGATAATAAGGTTCAGATCCATTTAAGCCGTCTCATACTTGCTATAGTTACTATGCAGTTATTACCTTTTGTATTTATTGGGTTTCCATCTTTTTTATCCGTTTTTAACAAGTTCCTGAGTGTGATTTTGTTGTTTACTGTTTATGGTACAGTAAATGGATTACTGAAGACAGGTCGTGATATTTTACGTACCGCTAAGTCCTTTGTGGATAAACCGGTAGATAGTTATCTTCAGGTCATGCAGATAGCACTGCTATTTATTATAGGAACTGTTATGGTTTCTATTGTAACGGGTAACTCTCCATGGACTTTTCTGGTGTCATTGGGAGCAGCATCCGCTGTGCTTATGTTAGTATTTAAGGATACTATTTTAGGTTTCGTCGCCAGTATACAAGTATCAGCAAATGACTCAGTGCGTGTTGGTGATTGGATTGAAATGCCAAAGTATGGAGTTGATGGAGATATATTGCAGATCAATCTCAATAATGTGCGTGTACAAAACTGGGATAAGACCATCGTTACCATTCCGACATATACATTACTTAGTGATTCATTTAAGAATTATAGAGGAATGCATGCTACAGGCGGAAGAAGGATCAAAAGAGCCATAAGTATCAAGATATCGACGATTAGATACCTGGAGCATGAGGAGATTGAGAGCCTAAAAAAAATAGCTCTTCTAAAACCCTTTATTGAAAAACGGGAAAGAGAAATTGAACAATATAATGCGGAAAATGAAGTTGATACGGAGGTTCTTGTAAATGGTCGAAGAATGACGAATATTGGTTTATTTAGAGCCTACATTTTAGCCTATGCAATGCATAATCCGGACATTAAGAAAGACATGAACCTGATGGTGCGTCAATTGGCACCGACCGAACATGGTGTTCCTCTGGAGCTATATATGTTTACCAACGGAACCAAATGGGCGTTTTTCGAAGAAACAATGTCAAATATCTTTGACCATCTTTTTGCTGCTATCAAATATTTTGATCTTGAAGTGTTTGAACTTCCGGCATCTGATGATCTTCGCAGAGTGATTGAAAATCAAGACCATAAAAGGGCTGGGATAACCAAAGGAATCCAACCATCAGATTTTGCTATCTCAGAGCAATAATCAACCAAATAAATGAATTAAAGGCTATTCGTTAAATCACCCCCGATTGGATAAATTCCGATCGGGGGGTGATTTTTTACGGATCAGGTATGGGTAAAGTAAGTAAGAAATCAAGGTCATTTCTAGGTATTTTGTTCAAAACAGGAATTCTAAATTTAAGGTTAAAATAATCAGAGCTTTCTTAATTATTAATCTTTTTCATTGAGAATTTCAAGCAAGACAACCGCTTGATTGTATTTGGGATCGTGTGCTGAATAGAGAAGGGTAAGATTTTGTTTTTTCGCAATTGCTCGTATACGTTTCAGGTCATCAGTTTTAGGGATAAGCTCTTCCTTGTAGCGTTTTGCAAATTCTTCAAAACGCTCAGGCACATGGCCGAACCATTTACGTAATTCTGTTGATGGAGCAATCTCTTTGTCCCATTCATCTAGATGGGCTTTTTCCTTAGATACCCCTCGAGGCCACAGCCGATCGATCAGAATACGGTAACCATCTGATTTCTCTGCATCTTCATATATTCGCTTGATCTTCATTTGGCTTGAATTAAGTTTAACTTCCTCTTTTAGTTACTTCCTTCGTTGTAGTGGAAATATTGCTAATATCTAATTTAAGGAATTTTATTGAAGGGAGGGTTAAGTGTTCCCGACAAGTTTTCAATTTTGAATTATATATTTCTACATTTGTTCATAATAATAAACTCAATCAGGAGAGTTACTTGACAATTGGTTTAGTTCAAACCTGAGTTTCTAATTATGATAATTAATCAACAGTGGCGAATTGAAAGGTTTATTCGTTAATAATAATATAATATTCTATTAATTTCTAACCAACCGAGTCTATTTATTTTTGCACACTATAGCGTTCAGCTAATAGAATCCCCATAAACAGGATGAAAATAAACAAGACCCCCATAAAGGACATTTAAAAAATATGGTCTTTAGAACACAAAGTGATATGCAAGAAGTTGTCAATAAACTCTGCGACGGCGATGAAGAGGCCTTTAAAATATTTTTCTATCAGCATAAAGATGCGGTATATAAATATGCGCTTTTACATCTTCGAGAGAGCAGTATTGCTGAAGATGTAGTTCAAGACGTTTTTATAAGGTTCTGGAATAGAGTTAGTCATATAAATAGAGATATGAATGTGAGATCCTATCTTTATACAATTGCACGAAATGTTGTATTTGAAGAACTTCGTAAGAATCTCCAATTTCAGAACTTTTCTCATTACACACTACATATCAGTAGTATAGGTGTTAACGATAGCGAGGAGGACTTAAATTATAAAGAACTTGATAGTCTTTATCAACAAGCAATAGCATTACTTCCAGAACAAAGGCAAAAAATTTACCGATTAAGTAAGCTTGAATACCTAAGTCATGATGAAATTGCATCATTATTAAATATCTCCAAGAATACGGTTCGCGATCAACTTGTTAAAGGGAATAAGTTTGTTAGAGAATATGTTGCCAGACATTCTTCTATCCTTCCTCTCGCATTGATATTTTTAAAAATTTTATAATTTTTTTTAAAGTAGATCGTCTTTTACCTTTCCCTGTTAGTATATATAATAAATAGACAGGTTAATGAACTCTGACAGACAAAGAACTTTATACCATAAATACCTTCAAGGACACTGTACACTTACTGAATATGAAGAGGTCAGGGAGTTTCTTATTCGGATGCAAGACGCCAGCGAACTGGCTAATGTAGAATCAATAGAGTCTATTACCGAATTGGATATCCAATTAGATTCAAGTCGGTCAAAGGAAATTTTAGATCAAATATTTATTAAACGAACGAGTAGTAAAAAACGGAGATACCTAAGTTATATCAAATATGCTGCGGCAGCTTCTATTATTCTAATAGGATGTTTGTGTTTTTATCTGATGCGAGAACAACAAATAACTTATCCGATTTATCGTAATACCGACAATATTGTTAAACGTATTATTTTATCTGATCAAACCTCAGTCTATCTAAAACCAAATGCGAGCATAACCCAAATCAGTAATTTCGAAGTAGATAGTATAAGAAGTATTCACTTGAAAGGGGAGGCTTTTTTTGCGATTCATAAAGACAAAAAACAACCTTTTGTCGTTCAGTCTTCTCAAGGATTAGTTATTCGTGTCTTAGGAACTCGTTTTTATGCAAATTTTGGACAGAAAAATGAATCTGTTGTACTCACTGAAGGTTCGGTAAGCGTCAGTACTGACCATAATAAACTGACCTTAAAACCACAAGAGATGGCCTTATTTAGAGGAAGAGGTGCGCATTTAGAAAGGCAGGTAGTTGACACCTCAGTTTTTAATGCCTGGATTGATAATCAAATCTACTTTAAAGAACAACCTTTATCGGGGGTGATCAAGCGATTGAACGAAGTTTATCCAGAGGCGAATTTATATATCAATTCATCGTTTCATAAGCTAAGGTTTACCGGTTATCTACCAAACAATAACCTTGAACAAGCACTAAAGATATTACAACGAACATTTGTAAACCACAAATTAACAATTATACAACAAGAATGAAAAAGCAATCATTAACCCTTGCCTTAGCTATTATTTTGAGTATGGGAGTTTTCCAACTGGGAATTGCTAAAGGAACCTATTTTTTACTTCATCAGGATAAGAATATTACCGAAGTACTAAAACAGGTGGAGAAGCGCTTCGGGGTACGCTTCAACTATGAGTCAGATTTAAAGGATTTGAAAGTCAAAAACAATTTTGACATTAATTCTTTGAAAAAAAGTGAAGTAGCTGAATTTCTTAAAAATGTCACACTGAATCAAATTTCGGTTGAGCAAGTTGGGAATAATGCTTACGTAATTAGAACAAACAATCCAACCCGGCAAGTGAAGCATTCAGGTAAAACTTCTGAAATGAATGCAAAGTATCTCATTCAACAAGCTTTGACAGGGAAAGTGATTGATTCAAGTACTGAAGAACCAATTGTTGGGGCGACTGTTCGCCTGAAAGGAACTAATCGTTCAACACAAACTGATGAGCAGGGACGTTATTCTTTTGACAATGTTGATAATGATGTAACGCTGAATATTTCTATACTTGGTTATCATTCGGTTGAAATTACTGTGGGGAATAATGAGGTCATCAAATTAACCAAAGCGGATGAAGTACTTGAGGAAGTTGTAGTAACAGCATTGGGTATTAAGCGTGAGCAAAAAGCATTGGGATATGCTGTTCAAGATATTAAAGGTGATCAGCTGCAAAAAGTCAAGGGGGTAGATGTTGGTACTACTTTAACGGGTCGAATAGCGGGTTTGCGAGTGTTTAATAGCACCGAATTTAATGCTATGCCATCTATTAGTTTAAGAGGCATGAATCCCATCTTAGTAATTGATGGTGTATATTATGAGAATTTGAATCTACGCGACATCCCTGTAGATAATATTGAAAACATCTCGGTATTGAAAGGAGCTACGGCTACTGCGTTGTATGGAAGTATGGGAGCAGGAGGAGCTATCATGGTGACTACAAAAAAGGGGTTAGATCAGAAAGGGGTAGAGATTGCTGTAAGCAGTAATAATATGTTTTTCTCTGGTTATTTAGCTTTACCTGATGTACAGTCTTCTTATTCTGCCGGATATGGAGGTGAATACAATACAGATGATGAAGTTTGGGGTGATAAGCTTGATATTGGTCGGATTTATGAGCAATGGAATCCCTTAACAAAGCAGATGGAAGAGAGTGAATTGACTTCCAAAGGGAAAAATAATTTCAATAATTTTCTGGAACCTGGGTTTATCTCGAATAATTCAGTCAGTTTTACGAACCAAGGAGAAAACGGGAGTATTAGAACTTCAATAAATCATATTTATAACAAAGGACAATATCCAAACACAAAGTTAAATATGACTAATATTTCTGTATCGGGTGAAACCAAGATTTCTGAAAAGTTAAATTTAGAAAGTAGGTTTGCTTATAACAGGCGTTATGCGCCAAATGATTTTGGTGCAGGGTACAATTCGCAAGGCTATATTTATAATATTTTAGTTTGGACTGGTCCTGAATATGATCTTACCCAGTTCAAAGACTATTGGTTAGTTGAGAATGAAGAACAAAATTGGCATTATAGGGCTTGGTATGATAATCCTTATTTATCAGCATATGAAAAACTTAGTTCCGAATTAATAAATAAATTAAATGCTTCGGTGACCCTTAATTATAAAGTAAGTGATTGGGGTAAATTAATGATTCGTAGTGGTTATGATTATTATGGAAACACTCAGGAACAAACAAATCCAATGGGAATTTACGGAACACGTGGTGGATATAGTGGTTTTCATAACAAGGGCAAGTATTGGACAAATAAACAAGATGGATTTGCTACTACGAACGATTTAATCTTTACTGCAAATAAATCTTTTTCTGATTTTACTGTTGACGCACTGGCTGGAGCCGCGGTATTTTACAGAAGAGATAACGGTTTAATTGCCTCAACAGTTAATGGTTTGTCAATTCCCGGTTTTTACTCATTAAGAAATTCAATTGATCCAATTTCTGCAACAGAAAGTAAGAACAAAGAAATGATTAACAGTATTTACGGACGTTTATCACTTTCTTGGAGAAATGCAATTTTTATCGAAGCGACAGGGCGAAATGATTGGTCTTCAACTCTACCGGAAGAAAACAGGTCATTTTTTTATCCTTCCGTATCAGGAAGTATTGTTATCTCGGATTTAATGAAAGATTATAAACCAAACTGGTTATCACTCTTTAAAGTGAGAAGCTCTTGGGCTGTTACTAAAGCAGTTCCAGATCCCTATGAAATCAGGCAAGCTTTTAGTGTAACTTCAAATGTTTGGGATGGTAAATCTACTGCTGCATATCCAAATTCGATTAAGGACTTTACGATCTCTCCGACGCAGAGAGATATGACAGAGATTGGAGCAGATGTAGCTTTATTCGATAACAGATTATATGCGAATTATACCCGTTATTATAGACTTTTACATAATGTAACCACCTACGCAACGATTTCATCTGCCACCGGTTTTTCCTCACGATTGATTAACACAGAGGAACAAACAATGACTAAAGGACATGAGATTACTGTGGGAGGGACAACAATTAAGAAGGAAAACTTCAAGTGGGATATTATAGGTAATCTTTCTCAGAACTTGACCTATTATCATAAACTGGATCCGGAGTATTCTGCTGATGCACTTTATGTAAAAGTTGGAGCCAGAGCTGATCATTATGTAACAAGAGACTGGGAGCGCAGTCCCGATGGACAAATTATTCACAATGATTCAGGTATGCCAATAAGTGCTACTCACGCCGCTCGTTTATTTGGTTATAGTGCACCACAATGGTTTTGGGGACTAACCAATCAGTTCAATTATAAAGATTTCTCTTTATCATTTAGTTTTGACGGGCGTATTAAAGGATTATCATACTCGAGTATGAATGCTCGTTTATGGCAAACAGGAGCTCATCCTGATTCTGACACTCCAGAACGATATGAAGAAGTAGTGAACGGTAACCGAACTTTTATCGGTAACGGTGTTAAAATTGTTTCGGGGTCAGTTTCTTATGATAAATACGGACAAATAATTTCTGATGATCGAGTTTTTGCACCAAATGATAAAACGGTTTCCTATGAAAATTATTGGAAGAGGGCATATTCAGGAACACAAAATATATGGGATGAAACATTCATAAAATTAAGAGAAATTTCGCTCAACTACTATGTTCCTTCAACTATGGCAAATAGATTTATGGCTAAGAAAGCAAGCATAGGAATAACTGGGCAAAACTTGTTCTTATGGACTAAAGAATACCGATTTTCTGATCCTGATAGAGGAGAGGAAGATTTAAATTCTCCTTCTATGCGATATTTAGGATTTAATATCAATCTGACTTTTTAATTATGGTATTCTTTAATATTAAAAAAATGAGAAAAGTAATCAATTATATATTTATTGGAATTTTGAGCACTTCTGCAATAACATCTTGCTCTAAATTTGATGAAATAAATAGCAATCCGGAAGCGAGTGAAAAAGTTACTTCGTCAATGATTGCAACACGGATTATAATTAACATAGCCAATCAACCTAATCAAAAGTCATTTTTACAGCCATATATGCTGAATAAAAATGTGGTTTGGACTGAATTTGTAGAAGGTTATCAATATAATGGTTTTGGAACCGGTTCATTAAGTTTTACCTCTCTTAATGATGCCCATTTCATGGTGGAATTCGCAGGAACAGAAGGATTAGCTAAATCTTATGAGGGTCTAATGTATTTTGCAAGAGCTGTTAAATTTTTTGAAGCGACCATGGATTTAGGAGATATACCTTATAAAGAAGCATTACAAGGTGAAAGCGAAAAGAATTATTTTCCTAAATATGACACACAAAAAGACGTGTTCTTAGGGATTTTGAGGGAGCTGGAAATGGCAGATAAGGCTTTTGCTGATGGAGACACATTCGATGGTGATCCAATCTATGGTGGAGATACAGATAATTGGCGTAAATTGGTCAATAGTTATGCATTAAATGTATTAATTCAATTGAGTAAACGTGAATCTGATACTGATTTAAATGTTAAATCTCGTTTCAAAGATATTTTGGATAATAAACCTATATTCACCTCGAACGATGATAACTTTGAACTTATACGTTCGGATAAGAGTGGACAACAATATCCTTTTTATAAAGTAGGAAATAACTTCACTATTTACCCGATTGTTTCAAGCGAAATAATTGACAGATTGAAAACGCGCCAGGATCGTCGGGTGTTTTATTATGCCAATCCCTCTGCCAAAAGGATAAAAGAGGGGAAGTCAGCTTCCGATTTTGATACATATGTGGGAATTGATCCTTCATTAATCTATGATGATATTCTGGATATAAAAAATACAGACGATTATTCTAAATTCAACGATCGGTATACGGAAATCCCTACAGGAGAACCGACTCAACAGTTGTCCTATGCGCAGGTTTGTTTTATTATTGCGGAAGCTGCTACAAGAGGATGGGTTACCGAATCTGTTTCGCAATGGTATAAAAAAGGAGTGGAGGCGTCCATGAATTTTATTTATGATAATACACCAAATACCGCGCAGTTTCACCATGGGATGCCTTTGGATGATGCCTATGTCAATAATTATGTTGATAATTTGACAAATGGTCTTCCTTCAGGTCAAGAAGCCATAATCGAAGAAATAATAACACAAAAGTATTTGGCGAGCTTTCTGCAATCTGAATTTGCCACTTATTATGATTATCGCCGCACAGGATACCCTAAATGGAAAATTAATCCTGCATCGAGTTTAAATTCAGAAGCACCGAATAAAATTCCGGTTCGATGGAAATATCCTAGTGATGAATTTAATTACAATTCGGAAAATGTTGACGAAGCAGTAGAACGACAATTTGGTGGTGTAGATGATATTAATCAATTGATGTGGATATTGAAATAATTAAATAATTACAAACTAAGAAGGTGTTTATTTAAGACACCTTCTTACGTTAAGAAGCAAATGGAAAGTAGAAGAGAATTTATTAAAAAAGCAGGATTACTTGCAGGGACTTTAGGAGTTTTTAATCATATCCCAAAATCTATTCAGGCCGCACTTCAAATTAATCCAGCGAATGGATCAACTTATTTAGACGCTGAACACATCGTTTTATTGATGCAGGAAAATCGATCTTTCGATCATAGTTTTGGGAGTCTCCGAGGCGTTCGTGGTTTCAATGACAGTCGAGCTGTGGTTTTACCTGATGAACGTCCGGTGTGGCTTCAGTCTTATAAAAACGGAGACACTTATTTACCATTTAGGCTAGATATAAAGAATTCCAACGCGGCTTGGACGCGGGACCTCCCACATTCTTGGGAAAACCAAATTGGGGTGTGGAATAAAGGACGGTTTAATAATTGGCTGGAATGGAAAAGATCAGGAAATAAAAAGTATAAAAATATTCCGCTAACTTTAGGATACTATACTAGAGAAGATATTCCTTTTTATTATGCATTCGCTGATGCTTTTACTATTTGTGATCAACATTTTTGCTCTTCTATTACCGGAACCACAACTAATCGACATTTTTTTTGGACAGGCACATGTGTTCCAGAAAAAGGCGCAAAACCTTTAGTACGTAATTCCGATGTCTATTTTAATCGGATGGCACGTTGGAAAACATTTCCCGAAAGGCTTGAACAATCCAATATTAGCTGGAAGATTTATCAGAATGAAGTGAGTATTCAAAACGAATTATCCGGAGAAGCGGAAAGTTGGTTAGGAAACTTTACAGACAACAATTTAGAATGGTTTGAACAATACAATATCCGATATAAGAAGAGTCATATAGACTTTTATGAAAAACGTATTAAGGAACTTCCATCTGAAATCGAAAGTTTAGAAAAGGAACTTCTTGTCGGTCATAATCAAAAGTTACAGAAAAAAATACAGCAAAAAAAGCAGCAACTTGAAAGTTTCCAAAAAGAATATAATCAATATAATGAAACACAATTTGAACGGCTTAATTCCTTTAGTAAGTCTTTACACCAAAGAGCTTTCCAAACAAATGAAGAGGATCCATATTATCATGATATTGATGAAATAGAATTTGAAAATCAGAAGATTACTGTTCCAAAAGGAGATATTCTACATCAGTTTAGACAGGATGTTAAAAATGATAAACTGCCGACAATATCTTGGTTATGTGCACCACAAAATTTTTCGGACCACCCCAGTGCACCTATGTATGGTGCATGGTATGTCTCAGAGGTTCTAAATATATTAACTGAGAATCCTGAGATATGGAAAAAAACTATTTTTATTCTTAATTATGATGAAAATGATGGATACTTTGATCACGTTCCTCCTTTTGTAGCTCCTAAACCTGGAGATAAAAATGCAGGAGCTGTGTCTTCTGATTTGGATTGTTCTAATGAATATGTATTTAAAGAACAAGAGCTCAAATATGGGATAGAAGAACAGTATGCAACGGAAGGTCCTGTCGGATTGGGGTATAGGGTTCCATTAATTGTTGCCTCGCCTTGGAGCAAAGGAGGGTGGGTAAATTCTGAAGTATTCGATATTACATCAACATTACAATTTATGGAGCATTTTTTATCCAAGAAATTCGGAGTTGAAATCTATGAAGAGAATATCAGTAGCTGGCGTAGAGCTATAACAGGAGATTTGACATCAGTTTTTAGACCCTATGAACCAGCAGGAAAAGATCTGCCTGAATTTATGGATAGAAACAAACAAATTGCTGAAATAAATAGTACTAAAGAAAAACCATTTCCCCATAAATTTAATAAACTTAGTTCTTCTGAGATTGAAGCTATAAAGAAAGGTCAAAAATTAACTATTTCTCCTCAACAAGAGTTAGGAGTCAAACCTTCCAATGCACTTCATTATGAACTTTATATCCAAGAGGAGTTGAGGGACAATCAATTAAATATCAGCTTTGAAAGTAGTAATAAATTTTTTGGAGAGAAGGCTTTAGGAGGTGCCTTTAATGTCTATGCATACAACTATATAGAAGATCCTGCAAATTGGTCTTTTGCTTGTTCTGCTGGTAATAAGGTGTCACATGCCTGGGATATTGAGAAATTTAAAGATGGGAAATATCATCTGGCTGTTTATGGGCCAAATGGTTTTTTTCGAAGCTTTCAGGCAGCATCAGGCTTCAATGACCCTCAGATAAAACTTTATTATAATGTAAATCTTGAAGAGTTGATATTCGATATCCGTAATACCAGTGAGAATACTTTAACGCTTATGATTTTAGATGCCTATGAGAATCGAAAGCATCAAATAGAATTACAAGGGCTTTCAGAAAAAAAGTTCAGAATTTCAGTAAAAAAACAAAAAAGATGGTATGATATCCAAATTTCATTACCTGATACTATTTATAGTAGAAAGTATGCGGGTCGCTTAGAAAATGGAAAAGACAGTATAACTGATCCGCTTATGAGTAGATAGTTTTTGAAAATTCTTTAAATTGGTTACTTGGTATATGTTCCGTTTTGTAAGGTCATATATCAAGTAATACATTCAAAAAATATCTCAACATCTAAATCAGATTAATGTCTTTACAATAAGCCACTAATTGTTCATTTTTTGAGAAGCCTAATACTTCTTTCATTAGGTTCAGACGTTTTTCTATACTGCTTAAGCTGGAGGGTTTAATTTCTTTTTGTTGGAGGTATAGGGGGATATCTTTTTGTAATGCTCCCTCTAAAATGAGGACAATTGTGAGTATAAATGGAGGTTTCAATAGTCAGTTTTTACGAAAGTAAGAATAAATGAAACTTAAATCAATACTCACAATCTCTTACATAAAAACAGGTTATTCTGCATTAATTCTGTTTGGTAGATTGTAGGATTATATTATCGCAAAAAATACTTATGATCCCCTCTAAAACTCCGGTATATATTTGGGATTGGTACCTGTACATTCTATAATTCCCTGCAATAAGCTTTTCCATACGACTTTGAAAAAGGGATGTTCCGGTACCCGATTATAGTCTATAGTTGATTGGTGGTATTTTCCGTTTGCATCCGGATTACTATCATTGATAAAGAATGTATTAGCAAAAAAACTAAGGAAACCTTTCTTTCCACCACGATCGTCGTCTGGGCTACGTAGGATATCAAGTTTTAAATGATCATAGTCAAAATTGAATTGGCCCCAACTTTTGTGATCATTCCCTTGCATATCGAACTTTATACGTTGAATATTGCCATCCGCAAATTTAATATTTATTAAAGGTTGGAGAATATTATTGAATGTAGGAGCTCTCATTTTTCCTAGTGTACCATTGTAGGTAAAGGCGCCAGCAGAGCTTAGCATATCAAAACCAAACCGAACATTTACTTTTCCCTCTCCATAAATATATCCATGAAGATCTGCAATCATCCTCTTGTTTTTCGAAAGCGCCAAAGAATCATTAGTCAAGTTTATAATGTTTCCGGAAATCTTCTTAAAATCAATAGTGCCCATTCGCCCATATTTCTCACTGATTTCAGAATAGCGAAGATCAATGTTGTTTATTTTTACGGTGTCGAGGGTTATTTTTTGGCTCATTTTCATAATCTGCTGCGCAGGGGATTCGCCTATTTTTGAGACGACCTCTTTCTGATATCTTTTATCTTTAAAAAAATCGATATTACCATTTCCTATTTTTGCGTGAATAGCCTTAAGCGTTTTTGTCCTGTATAAACCTGGGAAGTCTATCTCTGAGAGTGTGATTGAATCCAGTTTTAGCGTAATCAGGGATTTGTTCTCTTGATCGTTGCGAGCAAAAGTTTCCCGATTAACGGTTGGAACAAAGTTGAATCCAGCTAATTCTAATGTTCTTTTCCCGGAATTTACAGCTAAATCTGTTAATTCAATTTTGTAAAACTTGTCTTTTAGAATAGTTGTGAATTTGGGTACCTGAATGGCTATTTCCTTTGTATATAAAAACCGCAATGTATCCTTACCGGAATGTTCATCAATAAGAATATTGTTCGCTTGGAACAATACGTTTTGTAATTTGAGTTCTGTATTCTTTTTTCTGGTACTATCCAGATAAGTGATGTTTAAGGGGGAAATATTTAATTTATTAAGTTCAACACTTTTAAAACTTTCTTTGATGAGTTGATAGAGGTCAGTAGTATCCTTAGATTTCTTTTCCTTGTTATATGCTCTGGGAGAGGAGAGTGCCTGTAACTCAGTTGAATCTAAGGCTAATGAGCCAATAGAAATTCTTTTTGAAAAGATAAGTTTCCAAAGATTTAAATTATTTAGTCTTATGCTTGCTATTTTTCCTTGGAAACGTGTATCTGGAGCATCTTTTAATGAATCTAACTTTTTATAGGCATTGGAGTCGCTTTGAAGTGTTACATCACGAAGCTCTGCGGATCCGTTAATTAAGTGAATATCTAGGGAATTAAAATCAATCTTGTAAAGACCTTTTGAAGAGGACTCTATTCCTTGTTTAAGCTTTCCGGCGATAATGGGTTCAAGCCTGACCGAAATGATCCATAGTATGATAGAGATAATCAGGAGAGTAGCTCCGAAGATCAGAGCTACTATTTTCCATTTTTTTGAAATCTTTGTTTTTCCTATATCCATTATAAAATAAACAAATGATATAGGCTATAGTTTTTTATCTTCTTGTTCTTAGCATTATTTAAGCGTATAATTATTTAATAGCACTTTCATAGGCTGGCTTACCGCCAACAACAGGAAGTGCTAAACTGGTTCCGTTAAGGTCTACCGTTAGTTCTGTTCCTGGTTGAGGCCATAAGGTAAATTCCTTATCACTAGAGAAAATCATAAGACCTATTTGTTGTCCTGCCGGAATGATCTGGTCATCAGGTTGAAGATCGAAGCTTAATTCATAAAAATCTCCTGGTATTAGCGGACTACTCTGAGTTAACGATTCATGATTTTGTGGATCTGCCCAACCTCTAGTAATGATGTTGTCTGTAATTTTACTTCCTCTTTTTACTTCTTCCCATGGTAATGCCACTAACCACACTGAAAGATTCGCAGCAGGTTTATTACTCGCCAACCGGATTTTCAAACGAGACAAGCCGGAAATATGAACATCCTTAGTTAATATCGGTGTTAAATAAAGCAAGCGATGTTCGGAACTTTCAGCTTTAGCCAGTGAATCACCAGCAAAAGAAACGTCATCAACCAATGTCTCTTTTACTTGAGTGTTTGTTTGCGATGTTGTTAAAGAACCATGTGCAGGAGCTCCTGCAGATAAAAAGAAAGTAACATCTTTTGCGTCGGGGTTCGGGTAATCAGCATAAGCAGTAGGATTTCCCTGGCGGTCATTTTCACGAACAATCCATGCCAACGGATCTTTCTCTACTCCATTTTCAATTTCAAATAGATAGCGTGTAAACCAACGGTTCATCATTTTGAAGGGAGGTTCGCCTCCATGTCCATTTTGATGGTAATAGATTTGAGCCGGAATTCCCAATTCTTTTGCTGCTTTATATATCCGATAGCTATGTTCAGGCATAACGTTCCAATCATTGAAACCGTGAGCCATCAGTAGGGCAGCTTTCATTCCAGACATTTGATTTAGATAATCTCTGCCTTTCCAGAAATCATTATAATCTCCGGTTCTGCGGTCCATCCCATTCGCCATTTCAGTGTCCCGTATCGTTTTATTACTATAGGCACGCTTTGATTCCTCACCGCTATGTACAAAATCATATAGTACATCTACATCTTCGCCGAGGTATCCTCCCGGGCTGCGTACTAAGCCATTTGAGCGATAATAATGATAATATGATGTGTTAGGCGCAATAGGGATAATTGCTTTAAGCCCTTTTACGCCAGTTGTTGCAGCAGCAAGCGGTAAAGTTCCGTTAAAGGAAGTTCCGGTCATTCCCACATTTCCTGTTGACCAGTATGCCATTATTTTTTCATTTCCGTCAGGACTGGTATAACCGTTATCTTTTCCTCCCAACCATTCAATTACGGCCTTAGGGGCCAGTGATTCATTTGATCCTCCAATAGTTGGTGAGCCTTGGGAAAGACCTGTTCCCGGAGAAGAAGAATGAACAATGATATAACCTCTTTTGACCCATTGTTTGATTAAGGAATTAGAAATTATAGGTCTCTCACCGGTTCTGCTTACCTCAGGATGTACACGTGGAGTCGGAGCATCTTCACCTAGTTCATGCTTAACATTCCACATCACACCGTCTACTAGTCCTGCTGTACCCGCATAATAGGGACTTGTTTCATAGATAACCGGCAATTTTAACTTTTCGGTTTCTGTCTGATAAGGTCTTGTTACACTAACATGCATTCGGTCTGGTTTACCATCGCCGTCTGTATCAAATTCCGTTTCTACCCATAGATCATGCCGGATCCATTTATCGGGTGTATTAAAAGCTTCAACAATCTGGGCCTCTCCATCTTTAAAAACCGGAACAGTCTGGCTGTATCCGAAAGAAAAGATCAAAAAGAAGACGGTTAATAACAGGAATAGCTGTTTTGATTTGAAAATATAATTGCTCATTGAGTTATAATATACTTATGATTATATCAAATATATTAAATTCAACATACATTAATCCTATTTTGCTTTTCTAAAGTTTCTTTAAAAGGGGCATGCCAAAACCTGCTGAGGAGGGAGGGATAAGTTTACCATCCTTTACCACATAACCGGATAGATCAACATCATCCGATGTGCTGGTGACACCTTCTATTGTTACTGTATTGCCTAGTCCTCCGGCTAAATGTGCTGTGTAATTGGTTTTTAAAAGTGAGCCCCAAGCGTGAGGAGATGCTTGAGCACCTAGTTTTTTTAATTCAGGCATCAGTTTTCTCCAGTTCGTGAATCCCAAGCCTTCAATATCTGTAAGGTGTACATCCATCAAATTTTGCTGAATTAATTCCTTTAAGAAATCCTGGTCGGGATCTGCCTCTCCATCGGCCAATAATGTATCAATACCCTCACTTTCTATATAAGCACGTAATTTCTGATAATCTTCTATAGTTTCATGAAAAGGTTCCTCTATCCAGAATAGTTTTATTCCCTCTATTCCTTGAAGATATTGGATAAATTGTTCGGCAGTAAAACCATTATTTCCATCCACAAGGATCTCACAATCGGGGAAAGCTTGTGCTACCGCTTTAGTGACATCAATATCACGCTGTAACCCTTCCCTGAAAGGCATCCACTTGTGGCCACGACCTATCTTTAATTTGAATTGACGATATCCGACTTCATAATCAAACCTACATTCTTCCAATATTCGGTCAATTCCGGAAGGATTATCAGCTGGTTCCAAATCATCAAAATAAATCATACCACTATAGTAGTCGGTAATAATAGGAGTTTGTTTTCCCAGTAAAGCATAGACAGGTTTCTGAAGAATTACTCCGGCCAGGTCGTGCAATGCCATATCAAAAGGGATATGTCTTGCTTGTAATGTTCCGATTGAGGTTTGAAAAATATCGGATACTTTTTTGCCTTTTAATTCGGCGGCAATCTGTTCTGCATCTTTTCTGGATCCTCTTAATGAGGCCCAGCCCATCGCACCTTTATCAGTCGTCAGGCAACAAATTTCAACTTTGGGACCATAACCATGCAAATCAAGCCGTGCATTTTTTCCTACTAGACGCGGATAATTTAACTGAACATTTGAAAATTTAATGTCCTGAATTTTGTGGTAAGCAAGCTCTTTGTCTTGCTTTGTTCTATCAAATAATGATGTGATGGATTCCCCATAGCTTTTGGTGCTTAACAGGGCCGTAGAGGCCAACCCTAAGTTTAGGGCATGCAAAAAAGTTCTTCTTTTCATAGTTGGTTTATTAGATGATTGAGAGCAAGATAAGTTTTTTTGCTTAATTATTGTTCTACAAGCATTTAAAAAATAACCAGTTACGATTGTTCTTTCTTTCCTGCAATGGAAATTATTCCATCTCTATCAATTTGTTTTTTTGCTCTTCTACTTCACGTTCTATCACAATATTTGCAATTCTAAGAAAAGCAAGTATTACAGCCAATACAATGGTGAAAGGAAAAACAACTGCAATAAGTACGGCAACAATTAGCGGAATGTTAATATAAGTTTTTCCTGATTTTGAGGAGATCTTTAATCTAGATTTTTGAAGAATATCAGCGATGTTTTGAAGTCCTTTTCCTAAGTTTTCAGTGTTGATTTCGAATGTTGATCTGTTTGACATGACTTTATAATTTATATTGTTAAATGATATACCAAAAGTAGGAGGGATGTCGGAATCTAACGATGGTAAATAGGTGAAAAGGGAGTCATTTTCGGTAAATGAAGGGATTGAGGAGGTGAATAGAGTTCTATTTTTATAAATGAGGGGGATTAGGTCGTATTCATTATTCTATAAATTTCTTCTCTATATTGTTTAGGCGTCTTTCCAATACATTGTTTAAATTGTTTGTTGAAGTTAGTAAGGGAAGGAAAACCACTTTCATAGCTTATTGTTTCAATTGAAGCTGACTCATCTTCTAATCTTTTACAGGCATAATTAATCCTCACTTCTTTTACAAACTCAGAGAAGGAAGTGTTCATTCTGGTTTTAAAGTACCTACTGAAAGAGGTCTGTGTCATATTCGCCAATTCAGCAACTTTTTCAAGTTTGATCTTGCTGTTGAAATTTTTCAGAACGTAATCATATACCTTGTGAATCCGGTGTGCCTCGGACTCTTTAAATGAAATGGCTTCTAGGTCATTCAGGAAATGTATATCTTCAGAGCTCGCAATCGTATCGAGCAATTGTAAAAACAAAACCACACTCGCCACACCTTCTAGTTCTAGTAACTGTAAAAGCATTTCGCCTACTTTATCCCTGGTTTTTCCCTGGATGTGAAGACCTCTATAACTCATGTCAAACAAAATCTTGATTTTCTGAAATTCCTTTTTTAAATACACACTCTCGCCTAGAATTTCTTTATTGAAGTAGATTACGACAACTGTTGTGGCATTTGGATCCTTATGTTCAAAATAAGAGTCATGGCTTTTCCAAACATGTGGTAGATTAGGGCCGATTAAAACCATATCGCCATCGTTAAAAGAATTTAAGCTATTGCCAACAAACCTATTTCCACTTCCCTTCATTACGTAAGATAACTGGAATTCGTTGTGACTATGAAAGGTAGGATCAAAGAATGGCTCAACGTTCTTTTTAATATAGAAGCATTTATTATTAGGAATTAGCGGTTTCGAAATTACGTGGCGAACGGTCATTTTAAAGCTGTATTTTTTTAATTCGGATCCAATTTAAGATATAATACATCTAGAATCAGATAATATACGTTCTTAAATATCGATTGTTAATCTTTTATATTTGGTGTATCAATTATAATAAATTCCTAGACCAAATGAAAAGTTATTTATCGCAAATACTCTTATTTACTCTTGTTTTCTTTGTTTCATGTAGCACAGAACAAAAACCTAGAAGAGCAGAAGTGCTGTTTTTTGGTACTGGCCATGAAAGTTCATCGAATTATGCTACTTGGTTAGCCGTTGAATTATTCAAGACCGGGATTAATCTTACCTATACCCAAAATCTTGAGGATATGAATACCGAATATCTGAATAAATATGATGGAGTTGTTCTTTTGGTTAAGGATCAAGATCTTACAGGTCAACAAAGTTCTGCATTAGAGGATTATCTAGAAGACGGACATGGTATTGTATCCTTAAATACTTCAGCTAATTCATTTACGAAAGAGGAATGGTATCAGAAATTGGTAAAAGGAGGGTACGATATTAAAGGTGATAGTATTGCTTTTGTCTCTTTTGCTGATTCAAATCAAGTTTTGGGTAGAAAATATCCTGATTTAGAGATTCGGGATGAGAGTTATCAATTTAAGAATGATCGTGATGCTATGAATGAATTGGCGACAGCCAGCTATTCCGGCAATAGTCAAAAGTATATTTGGGCTGATAAGGTAGGAGACGGGCGTTTTTTCTATACAGCGATAGGCGGGAAAGATCAGACCTGGAAAAATTTAACCTTTCTAAAGATGATATCGGAAGGGATCTGGTGGAGTTTAGGTTCCGATGTTAAGAAATTAGTAGATGAGCTTAAGATACCTAATGTAAGTATTTATGGAGACACAATTGCCGATTTTACTGCGCGTTATGATGTTCCTAAAATGCAGGATCCACTTGAAGCGGTAGAGTCTATGAAACTTATTCAGCATCCGGTTGATTTTGAACTGAAATTATTTGCATCTGAACCTGATATTGTGAACCCAATCGCTATGAGTTGGGATGAAAAGGGGAGATTGTGGGTCATCGAATCTTTAGACTATCCCAATGATTTTGCATCTGAAGAGGGCAAAGGAAATGACAGGATTAAAATCTGTGAGGATACAGATGGAGATGGAGTTGCAGATAAGTTTACTGTATTTGCAGATAATTTAAATATAGGAACTAGTTTGACTTTTATCAATGACGGAGTTTTGGTTGCTATGGCACCGGATTTTGTTTTCTTTAAAGATACCGATGGCGATGATAAAGCAGATCATCGAGAAGTTTTTATGACCGGATGGAGTAAACACGATACGCATGCAGGGCCTTCAAATCTTCAGTATGGGTTTGATAATAAAGTTTGGGGTGTATCGGGATTTGCTGGATTTGATGGTCAGATTAAAGGCGTTTCGCATAAATTTGGTCAGGGAGTATATCGATTTAATCCGGATGGGTCGGGGTTCGAATATCTAGCAACTACGAGTAATAATACCTGGGGTTTGGGCATGAGTGAAGATAATAATGTCTTTATTTCCACGGCTAATAATACCCACAGTGCTTTTTATTCCATGCCGGAAAGGTTTATGCAACGTAGGGTATTTGAAGAAAAACAAGGATCTCGTATCAGTGCTGTTCAGAAGATTGATGGACACTATGATGTTCATGCATTAACTCCTAACCTACGACAAGTAGATGTAGTTGGAGGTTTTACCTCTGCAGCCGGGCATCAAATGTATACAGCACGTGAATTCCCAAAATCTTATTGGAACAGAATTGCTTTTGTAACAGAACCTACCGTGCGTTTAGTGCATAATGCTATCATAGATCCTGATGGAGCTGGTTTTAAAGAAAGTGATGGTTGGAATTTGCTAGCCAGTTCGGATGAATGGTTTGGTCCATTGGCAGCCGAGGTTGGACCAGATGGAGCCGTTTGGGTGATCGATTGGTATAATTTTATTATTCAACATAATGTATTTGTTCCGGAACAAGCTCCTTCTGAGAAAGTCCTGCCATTTATTGATCAACCTCACGGACAAGGGAATGCTTTTGAGAGTGACCTGAGAGATAAAAAACATGGACGTGTTTATCGAGTTGTCTATAAAAATGGCAAGCATAATGAATCATTCAAATTAACCAAGGATAATCCTAAGGAACTGATTAAGGCATTAAAAAGCACTAATAAGTTTTGGAGAATGCATGCCCAGAGATTATTAGTTGAACGCCAACAAAAAGATGTTGCAGCGGATTTAATCAAATTAATCAATAATAACACGAAAGATGAAATCGGTATTAATGCGCCTGCAATTCACGCAATCTGGACCGCAAAGGGGTTAAATTTATTGACAGATAAAGAAGTGAGAGATGCGGTTATAAAAGCATTAAACCACAGTTCGGCCGGCGTGAGAAAAGCAGCGGTTCAAGCACTTGATCTGGATAAAAGTTCAATAGGAGAAATTGCAAAGAGCAAAATTTTTGAGGATTCTAATTTGAATACGCGTCTGGCTGCTTTTGTGAAAATTGCAGAGAGCAAGCCGATTGATGAGATTTATGATGTTTTGGTTACAGCTCTTAAGGATACCTTAAACCAAAATGAGAGATGGTTATCACCGGCATTATTTGCTGCGATCCAAACGAATGAGGAGGTGTTCAGAAAAAAAGGGTATCACGATCATTCAACGCCGTATTTAGCGACAGTTTCAAATCATTTGATGGAGGAAGTATATCGCGTTGACCGTAAAAGAAGAATACAATTCTCTCCAGATGTGAAGAATAAGGATATCATTATTAATGCACAGCTTCAACGGGTTGATGGCAAGCCTTATAACGGTTTGATCATTGGCCAGGGAGACAGTAAGGATGGGTTCGCATTATATACCGAAAATAATAAACTACACTGGCAACTACTTTCTGCTGGCAAAAAAGAAGTTGTGTCATCAGCAATTCCGGATAATAGCTCCATTAGAGCGGAGCTAACAAAAGAAAATGGTTTGGCTTTATATGTTAATTCAAAATTAGTTGCTTCAAATAAGGACGTTTCCAGCTTTCAAAACCCATTAAATTTCTACTTAAGATCGGGCCAGGATTTTGAAGAACCTTTTTCCCTTCACAGTTATATAAATGGTTCGGAGTTCTCCGGAAATATTAATGAGCTGATTGTTACACTAAAGCCAACAACTCATGTTCATTTACACAACCATGTCGATCAGGAAGTTTCTGTGGCAGATCAAAAACCATCTTCGACCATTGTCATAAAAACCATTAAGGATTTAATGCAATATGATAAACGTGTAATCACGGTAAAGGCAGGAACTGACGTAACATTGATTCTTGAAAATACGGATGCTATGCCTCATAACTTGTTGGTTATAAAGCCGAATAGCTTAGAGTCAGTAGGGAAGGCCGCTGATGAGATGTTAAAATTAAACGATGCTGCAGAGAAGTTCTATGTTCCAGATAATTCTAACGTGTTATTTCATACCAATTTAGTAAACCCTGGGGAAAGCTATACCTTGAAATTCAAGGTTCCGGATACGGTCGGTGATTACCCATATGTGTGTACATTTCCGGGACATTGGAGAGGAATGAACGGCATTATGAAAGTTGTAAAATAAACCTAATCATAAAAGAATGAAAAATATCGTATTACAAATAGTTGTCCTGTTGGGTGCTTTTTTTACTGGAGGAAACCTATACGCACAGAAAGTAAACCAAGTGATTATGGTAGGAGGAGGATCTTCCCACGATTACCATCGCTGGTACCAGCAGGAGGATCGTGATTTTCTAAATCAGCAGAGCCACCTGAATGTCCGTTATACGGAGAACACGGACTCTCTAGCAGATTACCTTAAGAATGCAGATCTCTTGATTTTGGTTAATAACCAGGAGATTGCTGCACGCTCGAAAAATGCCATCGAAAAACATGTGGCAAAAGGTAAACCAGTCCTAATGCTACATGCAGCAACTTGGTATAACTGGAAGGACTGGCCACAATATAATCTGGATTACCTTAGTGGGGGAAGCAACTCGCATGAGAAGTTCCAAGAGTTTAAACATTTAGTAGTGAATAAGGCACATCCGATAACCCAAGGTGTATCTCCACAATTTTATTTCAAAGATGAATTGTACATCTATCAGCCAGAACTTAAAGGTAGAGGCATAGAGGTTCTGCTCATTGGCGAGTCGCTGGAAACAGGGAAGGTATTTCCAACTGTTTTTACTGTGAAACATCCAAAAGCTAAGCTCGTGGGGATTACCCTAGGACATGATGAGCATAGTCATTTAAATGAAGACTACAAAACATTATTAATCAATTCGGTGAATTGGGCATTAAATCTATAACCTAAAATTAAATATATGAAGAAGATCACAGTTGTAATCGTAGGAATGGGATTTGGTAAAGAATTTATACCAATTTATCAACAACATCCGAACATTAAAGCAGTTGGCATTTGTACGCGAAACCCACAAACTTTGAAAGAATTGAAAGATAAATTCAATCTGGATGATGATCTCATTTTTACTGACTTTGAGGATGTTGTAAAGCGTGATGACGTGGATGCCATACATGTCGTAACACCTGTTCCGGAGCATGCAAAAATGACATTAGCCTCCTTAAATGCTAATAAACATACAGCATGTACTATTCCAATGGCCATGACTGTTGAAGACTGTAAAGCTATTGTCGAAGCTAAACGTAGAGCAAATAAGGTTTACATGATGATGGAGACTGCGCTTTATACCCGTGAATTTCTGTATGGGCTTAAGTTAGCAGAAACAGGAAAGCTAGGCAGAATTCAATTCGTTAGGGGGTCCCATATTCAGGATATGAGCATGGAGGGCTGGGCAGAATATTGGAAAGGCTATCCACCTATGTTGAATGGAACGCACGCGATTTCTCCTTTATTGAGGATCAATAACACACTTGCTGAATCAGTAGTATGTCATGGATCTGGAAAGTTAAGCGAAGATTTGGCTAGTCGATATAATTCGCCTTTTGCTGTGGAAACTGCAACATTTAAATTGAAGAATTCAGATGTAGTTGCCGAAGCGACACGATCCTTATTTGATGTTGTTCGTCAATATCGTGAGAGTTATGATGTATATGGCGATAAAATGTCTTTCGAATGGGAGCAATTACAGGATGAAGAACATGTTGTTTTTGACGGTGGCGAGAATGCTTTCCGTATAGATGTTCCGGATACGGATGAATTGTTAATTCCAGAAATCGCCTCCTTTACCAAGAGAGAAAAGATCGATGATCCAAACCATGTTTCCTTTTTGCAGGGAGCAGGTCATGGAGGCTCGCATCCACATTTAGTACAGGAATTCGTAGCAGCTATTGTTGAAGGTCGTAATTCAGCGGTTGATGCAGAAGTTGCAGCTAATTATACCTGTGCGGGAATTTGTGCCCATGAGTCTGCTATGAAAGGTGGTGTACGAGTGGAAATACCAACCTTTTAATGCTATAATATGGACATTGGAATAAGTTCATTTGTTTGGGTATCCCCGTTTTCTACGGAAAACAGGGATATCATTCTGAAAGCTAAAAATCTAGGTTATGACATCATAGAAATCGCTATTGAAGATAAATCGTTGATTGATCTTCAGAACATCAAAGCTTACTGTAAGGAATTGGATATTAAGCTAAGTGTGAGTGGTGCCTTTGGAACAGAAAGAGATATATCGAGTGAAAACAAGGAATACAGAAAGATTGGATTACAATACATTTTAGACTGTATAGATATTGCAAATTATTTTGAGAGCCCCATTTTTGGCGGACCATTGTATTCTGCAGTTGGTAAAACACGATTGGTCTCCGAAGAGCAGAAATATCAGGAAAGAATGTGGTGTTTAGAGAGCTTATCTATCGCGACAGAATATGCAAAAAATAAGGGTATAACCCTGGCATTGGAACCGCTGAATAGATTTGAAACAGATATGATAAATACTCTTGATCAGGCGGCTGATTTAATCGGGGAGATTAATGACAAAAATCTAAAATTACTTTTAGATACATTTCATGCAAATATTGAAGAAAAAGATATAGCCAGAGAGATTCTAAAATATGGTGATCAGATCGTTCATGTTCAAGGAAATGAAAATGATCGAGGTACTCCTGGATCAGGGCATCTGGAATGGGATGAAATAAGGAATGCTTTACAGCAAATTAATTATCAGGGAGCAATTGTTTTGGAAACATTTGGTTCACCATCCAAAGAACTGGCCAGGGCTGCAAGCATATGGAGACCTTTGGCAGAAAGTGCCGATATATTAGCAAAAGAAGGATACGAATTTTATAGCAATCAATTTAAATCATAGATTAATGGAAGAGCAGAAGAACATAAGTGCATTACAGGACGGGGCAAAAAGTAAATTGTTCTGGGGTTGTTTCATTGTCTTGGTGGCATCGGCTTTTGGTTTTGTATTCCGATCGTTTTTGATGGCAGATTGGGCTATAAAATTTGATTTGAGTAAAACGCAACAAGGAGAGATTTTTGGTGTAAGTTTCTGGCCATTTGCCTTAAGTATTGTCTTTTTTAGTTTGATTATTGATACCATTGGTTATAAGAAATCCATGATTTTTGCATTTATATGCCATATCCTATCGGTTTTACTGACCATTTTTGCTACCGGGTATTGGATGCTGTATTTTGGAACTTTCCTTTTTGCCCTGGGGAATGGTGCAGCGGAAGCTGTTGTAAATCCGGTTGTAGCCAGTTTATATCCAAAGGATAAAACAAAATGGCTTAATATTTTACATGCAGGCTGGCCAATGGGCCTTGCAATTGCGGGTCTAATAGGGATTGGTCTACTTGCTGTGGACACCGACTGGAGAATAATTATGTGCTTTATTCTAGTACCGGTGATTGTATATGGCTTATTAATAGCAAATGAACACTTCCCAATAAATGAACGGGTGAAAGCTGGCGTAAAGTACCTGGACATGTTAAAGGAGGTAGGAATTTTAGGTGCCTTGGTTATTGTTAGCCTTTGTGTATTTGAAATTGGTAATCTATTCTCTTTCGGACTCCCGTTAAAACTTATCTTAATCATAGCAATCGTAGCACTATTTGGATATTATGTTCGCTCTTGGGGGAAAGGCCTGTTCTTTCTACTCTTGTTAGCTATGATTCCTTTGGCGACAATGGAATTAGGTACAGATAGTTGGATAACCGATTTGATGACACCTGAAATGGGTAAGATGGGACTTCAAGGCGGATGGGTATTGGTGATTTCAGCTGTTATCATGACAATATTCAGAATGTACTCGGGGATTGTTACCCGATATTTTTCACCATTAATCATTTTGGCTATCAGCTGTTTAATTGCAGCAGTCGGATTACAAATGCTGTCTGCATCGACAGGAATGTATATTTTATTGGCAGCATTGCTTTATGCTTTTGGAAAAACCTACCTATGGGGAACAATGCTTGGTATTGTCTCGGAGCAGTTTCCAAAAGGGGGGGCGCTTGCATTAAATATTACAGGTGCTGTAGGACAACTTGGAGTTGGAATTATTGGTGCTGTTTTTTTAGGATTTATCCAAGATGGAAACATCGACAAAGGATTAAAAGCTTATGATGAAACGAATTATACGGGTTACCATCAGGAATTAATGACGGTGGACAAGAAAAGCATATTTGGAGAATATAAGTCGATAGATCATATCAAGTTGGCTTCGGAAGAAAATCAGGTAAAGGAAATTGTAACCAATGTAGAGAATGAAGCAAAAAAATCTGCTTTATCTACGGTTTCATACTTGCCTGCGGGCCTATTTATATTCTTTATTATTTTACTTATTTACTTTAAAAGGAAAGGAGGTTACAAGGCTGTCGAAATACAAACTCAGTAAACTACACTATTCTATTTTCAAGGAGAGATAGAATAATTAAGATATTCAAGTTCAAGGTGTTCTCTCAGAACACTCAGGATTTATTTAACCTAATGGATAATCAAAATGAACTTATTACCAATGATAAACTTATATACTAACCGCTTTAGAATAGAAAACTGGGTACCTTCGGGTTATAAAAGATACTCAGCTTTAATACTTCTATTCATTAATTTGATTTTTATAAGTCAAGTTTTTTCACAAACACGTACGGTTACCGGAACCGTGAAATCTGACTCAGGAGAAACTCTTCAGGGCGCATCAGTTTATATTAAAGGGACTAATACAGGAGCTTCAACGAATGCTAGTGGTGTTTATTCCATAAACTTATCAGGACAAACCAATCCGGTTTTAGTCATCACCTATCAAGGATATGCGACTAAGGAAGTCCAAGTAAAACCAAATGATACAGAAGTAAATATAGTCTTAATAAATAATAATCCGGAGTCGATTACAGAAGTTGTGGTGACGGGGTTTGGATTGTCTCAAAAGAAAGAATCCCTGACTTCTGCTATCTCAACAATTGGAGCAGACGACATTAAAAGATCCACCGCTTCAACTACCTCTGGAGCCTTGGTAGGAAAGATTGCCGGAATTAACTCCCGTCAGACTGATGGCCGGCCCGGAGCTAGCACAGCATTACGAATCAGAAATATGGGAAATCCACTATATGTGATCGATGGTGTGCAAAAAGATGCAGGACAATTCAATAATCTTGATTTTAATGATATTGAAAGTATTGCCGTATTAAAGGATGCCTCAGCCGCTATTTATGGTGTTCGAGCAGCAAATGGTGTAATCGTAGTTACAACAAAAAAGGGAAAAAGAAATTCAGGAAATACCATTAATGTTATCGGTAACTACGGATTTCAGAATCTGGCCGCTTTTGCCAAACCTGCAAATGCAATCACTTATATTGAAAATTATATTCAATCAGAAACCATCCAAGAAAAAGATTATACGTTCAATCGGGACGATCTGGAGAAATGGCGACAAGGAACCGAAAAAGGATATGTTCCTTTTGACTGGTATGATTATATATGGGAAACTTCACCACAGCAATATATTTCAGCCAATGCCTCGGGTGGTTCTGAAAATATAAATTACTATTTCAGCGTGGGGCACTTGAACCAAGATGCTATGATTGTTAATTATGGCGGTTTTAAAAGAACCAACATGCAAATGAATGTGGAATCACAAATTTCTGAAAAGTTAAAAGTTGGAGCTTCCATGAATGGTCGTTTTGAAAATAGGATGAACCCGGGTGTTCCGGGCCAAGATGACTACTGGCTCCCGATTTTTGGAACTTATCGGAATTTACCTACTGCTCGGCCATTTGCCAATGATAATCCGCTTTATCCAACACTCACCTCGACAGATCCTGGGACGAATTTCGCTTGGTTGAATTACGATCAATCCGGGAAATATACCGAAACATGGAGAGTTGCGCAACTGAATGCAAATGCCGAATATAAATTGTATGATGGTTTGACAGCGAAAGCTTTGGTGGGATATTACTACGCAAGTCAAAAACTAGATAATCATGAATTTACCTATAAGCTTTATGGTTACAATGAAGCCGATGATACCTACCCCGTAATCTTTGAAAATAATAATCCTTGGAGAGAACGCCGAATGGGTTATAATGAGGAGTTAACTTCTAATATACAGCTGAACTATACCAAATCCTTTGCCGGCCATAATATCAATGCAATGGGCGGTTTTGAAGCTATACAGAGAAGTGAACCAACCACATGGGTACATTCCATTCCAACCTCTAACTCATTGAATCTTATAGATTATGAAACAATGGATACCTATGATGATGTAGGTAATAATACACAGGGTAGATTGGGTTATACAGCTAGGTTCAATTATGATTATGAGGGTAAATATTTAGTAGAATTATCTGGTAGGTATGATGGTTCCTGGAAATTTCCACCAAACCATCGCTGGGGCTTTTTCCCATCAGGATCGGTAGGTTGGAGACCCTCGGCAGAGAACTTCTGGAAAAATAATGATTTCTTAAATTCCATTGATGATTTTAAAATCAGAGCATCGTATGGATTATTGGGAGATGATGATATTGCAGGTTATGCTGCCTTTGATTATATGCCAGGCTTTAACTATAAACAGGGGGGAGCAGTAATAGATGGAGAATATGTGTTAGGTTCACAGCCTCGCGGTCTACCAGTTACTACTCTATCTTGGATAAAGGCAAAAATATTTGATGTCGGAATTGATTTCTCTATGCTTAACTCCAAATTATCGGGAACTGTGGATTATTTCAGAAGGATTAGAAACGGATTGCCGGCTTCAAGGTATGATATCCTTCTTCCTTCCGAGGTTGGTTTCTCCTTGCCAAGTGAGAACCTAAATTCAGATGTGATACAAGGTATGGATGCTATGGTTAAATGGACAGACAATGTTGGTGAATTTAATTATAGTGTCGGCGCTAATTTCACTTATTCTCGTTTTTTTGATTGGCACCAATATAAGCCAAGATTCAGCAATTCTTGGAATGTATACCGAAATTCTTTAAATGAAAGATTTGGTTATATAAACTGGGGGTTAGAATCCGATGGACAGTTCCAAAGTTGGGAAGAAATTGCTAATTGGCAGATTGATAATGATAGACAGGGAAATAAAACCCTAAGACCAGGGGATATTAAATATGTTGATCAGAATGGTGATAATGTTATCAATGGTCTGGATGAGCGTCCTATTGGTTATCGCCAAGATGCAACACCTATCTTTAATTACGGACTTAACTTTGGTTTCTCTTGGAAAAACTTTGATCTGGCATTTGATTTATCAGGAAGTGCGATGAATACTTATTATATGGAATGGGAACAAAGGAATCCGTTCCACGATGGTGGTAATAATGCACAATACTATATGGAAGATACCTGGAGATTATCCGATATTTTTGACAAGGATAGTGAATTGATTCCTGGAAAGTATCCAATGCTTTTAATTGGGAATTCAAGCCATAGTAATTATTGGAACAGTGACTTCTGGAAGAAAAATGTGGTTTACGTTAAATTAAGAAATCTTGAATTCGGGTATTCTCTCCCAGAGAGTTTGACCAACAAAATCAATATGAAAAGAGTTAGGCTATATTTTTCAGGCCAGAACTTGTTGACCTTTTCGAATCTTGAGGGTGTAGACCCGGAGATCGATGCAACCAGTGGTTTAGTTTACCCTACGACTAGGATCATGAATTTTGGAATCAATTTGACCCTTTAAAATGAATGTTAAAACTTTAAAGTGATTAGTAATGAAAAGATTTTCAAATAAATATAAAACATTAATTTTTCTCGCCTTGTTCTCAACAAGCTGTAGTAAAATCTTAGATCAAAACCCAGATCAGATTCTAACCGAAGACCAAGTCTATTCGGATGAGATCATGCTAAAGTCTGTGCTTGCGAATTATTATGGTAGAGTGCAGTGGGGACAAAATACTGATGATCCCTATACATTTACCATTTTAGATGAGGCTGGTAAATCAGATGGAGGACCTGACAATATTCAAACTTATTCTGATACTCAATGGAGAGTGTACGATTATACCTTGATTCGTAATATCAATCAATTTTTAGCGGGCTTGAGAGCAAGTGAGGCAATAGATGAATCTGTTAAACTGACATACGAAGCTGAAGCAAGATTTTTAAGAGCCTGGACTTATTTTAATATGGCCAAGGGTCTCGGTGGGATGCCGATAGTAGGTGATGAAGTGTTTGAATATTCACCTGGAACGGATATTACTGCCTTGCAGTATCCAAGGGTTACTGAGTCGGAGATTTATAATTATGTGATTTCAGAAATTGATGCCATAAAAGATGATATGGATGAGTCTCCTACTGTGAATGCCGGAAGAGCTAATAAATGGGCTGCGTTGATGCTTAAATCAAGAGCTGCGTTGTATGCAGGCTCCATTGCTAATTACAATAATAAAATGACCACCCCGATTAAGACATCCGGTGGCGAGGTTGGTATACCGGCCTCGGAAGCATCAAGCTATTATCAATTAGCATTAGAGGCAGCAGAAGAAGTTATCAACAGCAATAAATATGAATTGATGTTGAATAAACCCGATGATCTGAGCCGTAATTTCTACGAGGCATTAAATGTTAAAGAGAATAATAAGGAAGTTATCTGGGCAAAGGATTATATCTATCCAGGAATAACAGTTGGTTTCACAAGGATGAATATTCCGGCCTCCCATGCCGAGGATATAGATAGGGCATATGCTGGACCAATTTTAAATTTAGTTGAGGATTTTGAGTATATCAACTCTAGAAATGGAGAGCTTAAAACAAAAGATGCATCTGGAAACTATATTTTCTATGATTCACCTTTAGATCTTTTTAAAGATAAAGACCCAAGATTAAGTGGCTCAGTTATTTTGCCTGGAGCAGAATTTAAGGGAAGTGAGGTGGTGCTTCAAGCAGGGCAAAAGGTTTTGCAGGGAGGGACGTATGTTACCAAAACTGGTCAACCTGGTACGTCAGATGCGAATGGATTGGTGACTTCGATCAATGGTCCTATAACCTCGAATGTTCAATATGTAAATAAGACAGGGTTCTTTTTTAGAAAATTTTTGGATGAAGCCTCTGGAGCCTCTACCCGAGGTAGAAATAGTGAGATGTGGTTCCCTAGGTTTAGATTTGCGGAAGCGGTAATGATAGCGTCAGAGGCAGCGTTTGAATTAGGAAATACCTCCAAGGCACTGACTTATCTCAATCAGATTAGGGAGCGTGCAGGTATTCCTGCCTTATCATCGATGACTTTTGATGATATCGTTCAAGAGCGAAGAGTTGAATTTGCATTTGAAAACCACAGATATTGGGATTTAAAGAGGTGGAGACTGGCGGATAAGATATGGAATGGATCAAACCAAAATCCTAATGCAATGCAATATGCTTTATTTCCTTATAGAGTTGTTGCACCAGGTAATGCAAATGACGGTAAGTGGGTTTTTGATAAACAGTTATTCAATAATTCTCCAAACCCTCGGTTCTTTCAGATGAGACATTACTATAATTTTATAGATCAGGGATGGATAAATAACAATCCAAAAATGGTAAGAAATCCATATCAATAATTTAAAATAGAAAAGATGAAAAGGTTAATATATATATTACTCGCAATGGCTCTGCTGTTTCAGAGTTGCGGTAAAGATAATTATGAAGAACCCCAATCAGAGATTTCTGGCAATGTAACTTTTAATGGTGATCCTTTGAATGTAAAGGGAACTGGTGAATCCGTTCAATTGAAGTTATATCAACCTGGTTATGAACTGAGCGCGGAGATTCCGGTATATGTTTCTCAAGATGGAAGTTTTAAGGTTAAGGTTTTTGATGGCCAATATAAATTAGTGGCAAGAGAAAATAATGGTCCTTGGGTAAATATTACGGATACGGTAAATGTAGATTTAAAAGGTTCTGCGAACGTGAATTATGAAGTAAATCCTTATTTTTTAGTTAGTAATACGACGCTGAGTCTCTCAGGAGATAATAAGTTAACGGGAAGCTTCAGCATTGTTAAAAATGTTTCATCAGCCACAATGCAATATTATACAGTGCTCATTAGCGCGACTGCTTTTGTAGACGATGTATCTAATTTTTATAGAAAAGATTATACTTCTGCAGCAGGAGATGCTGTCAATGTTTTGGAAGATTTGAGTACAAACGAAACCGTTAAATCTGCACCATCATTATTTGCAAGGATCGGTATTAGAGCAAATCAGGCCGATCAGGCAATTTATTCACAGGTAATAAAAATTAGGTAAACAGAATTTCTCAAAATATTATTAGGTTAGTTTAAGTGTTATATATGGTTAAGAAAAGCTGCTGAAATGCAGCTTTTCGATTTTATTTCTATACCACTTGGTGCTAATTGTGAACTCATTTATACGATATAGAGAATAGCAACTTATGGTATTATTCTCAGCCTAATACCTTATTGACTTTAACCTCAAAACTGTAGGCTAATTGTCAAAAAATCTCTTATAAAGTTTTAGGGAAGTTTCTTCCATTAAAATGTTACAACAATCAGTAGTATGTCCTTATGATGACTATTATTTTTAGACCATGCATAAATTATACATACTTCTAGTCTTTTTATTATTAAGCTCTATAACATTGGCACAACAACCAAAGGGATGGCTTATCTATTTTGGTCAATCTTTGATAGGAGAGAGTAAGTTCAGTATTCATCATGAAGTTCAACTAAGGGACCATCAGTTGTTCGGCGATCATCACCAATCATTAATTCGTTTTGCGGGACAGTATAGATTCAAACCATCTTTGCAGGTCTCTTTAGGATATGGGTTTATCTATACAGAATTAGAGGGAGATCCGAATATGCCAAATAATGAACATCGGATTTATCAAGAATTAATGCTTAACACTCCTATAAAAAAGAGTAGTATCCGACATCGATTCAGAACAGAAGAACGCTTTCTGCAAAGTGGTGATTTTGCTGGAAGAATTCGGTATTGTTTGTTTACTGATCTTCCGGTAAGTGAGAAAGGTTTTAAAAAGGGAGGAACCTATTTAGCATTTTATGATGAGATATTTTTGAATGCAATCAAGAAAGATGAGCAAAGCGTTTTTGATAGGAATAGGTTGTATGGAGGAATAGGATATAAGGTAAGCGACAATCTTGGTGTTCAACTAGGTTATATGCTCCAACACATAAGATCTCAAAAAGGAGGGAACCATTTGTTATTATCATTTCATCACCAAGTGAAATGGAAATAGCCATAAAAGAATTAGCCCGGACAGGTGGAATTGCCGGGCTAAATAATATTAATTATTATTATATGAAACTAATCTATTGAATAGGCAACAAATTCAGATAGGTGAGTACTATTCATTCCTCCTGTTAACATGTTTAAACGGAGATAACGTACATTTGCAGGGTTGCTTAAAATTGTAGTTTGTAACCCCTTCACTGCAGGGTCATGTGTTCCATTAGCGTGTAATATCACCCAATTTTCACCATCCAAACTCCCTTCTAGATTAAAGGTTGTAAAACCTGTTGTATTATTATCGTTTCTAGGTGCTAACTGGATCTTTGATACTAAGTAAGGCTCTTTCATATCAAACATCAACCAGTGTGGATAGGGGAGATCTTCAGGCCAGTATGAGGAATGCCATTTCGTATTTAAATCACCATCCAGTACCCCTTCAGGCGTACCTGGTCCCTCGCCGGGATAAGAAGAAGATGCGGTAACCGTCCAGTTGGTCCTGTCGATCTGAACCTCTGAAATTACACGGACTGTGGTATCTTTCGTATTAGAAGACTTTCCTAGGCTATCTATAACACTAATTTTAAGATCGTAGGTACCCCTTGGTTTAGCAATATCAAGAAAAGATGAAGCTAACTTGTTCATTCCCGATTCGTAAATTTCTCCAGAAACATTAACTTGGATGTTTACGGGGATTTTCGTTTCATTTTTCCAAAGTATATTAATCTCACCTTCGCCTCCTATTACAGAAAGTTCCTCAAAAACTACTCTGGAGGGATATGGTTTTGTTTTGATTTTATACACATAGGGATTTGAAAGGACTCCGTTTTTACCTTCGGCAAAGACGCTCAGGTCGGTTGTTTTGGCTAGCGGGAAATCATTTATTTCAAGAATTTCATTAAAATCTGAAATTACTATAGTGTCTGTTTTACTGATGGATTGATATATCAAATGCAGTTTTTCAACCTTTTCAGTATCTGTTTTTCCAAAATTAATAGCCACTTTTTCATCATAGTCTATGGAAAAACTCAGGTAGTCTGGTTTTACTGGACGTCTTGTACTTTCTGAGGAGCCTTCCTCGGCAATTTGTTCCGGAAGCACTAATTCTTCGGTATTACATCCTGATATTAAGTTGATTAATATCAGGAACATGCTGGAATATTTGATCGTATGCCTCATGATCTTATTTTATAAATTCTAATTCATAATTGGAAAGGAAAGATTTTCCCTCTAGTGCCCAACTTTCTTGTGGGGTAATACCTAACCAATAAAGTGCCTGGCTAGTCAAATCTAAGTTTTGCATTAAGATGGCATTTTCATCTACATAAGGAAGATTATTGTTGGTTACTTTATATTTAAAGTCGCCCTGTAATGCAATATTTGGTTTCCCCGAAATCTGATTACGTAGGATACCATCCCCGTCATTCATAGGCCAGAATCCTTTTAAATGATCATATTTGGCATGTTCAGGTTCAATACCAACACGTCTTGCATTCACCATAATTTCGTCTGCTGAGAGGACTGTGTTCCAGATATGTACATCAGCCATCTGTAGGTCAATAAAACCACCTAAGAAAACATAAGGTTGGAAACCAAAAGTTAGGGGACTATCTGATTTGATATTTGCAATATTTAATGCATCTATTTTTTCTGTTGCCTTTACGCCGTTGACATAGAGCGTTGCTTTTACGCCTCCGGCGTCCTTCTCAATGGTTCCTGTAAGGTGGGCCCACTGATCATCAATGGAAACGGGACCTCCTGAAATTTCAATCGACTTGCCGCCATCTCCCATCCAAAAAGCCACATTGTTCCCGGCTCTAAAGAAAGACCATCCTGGTGTAGCGCCCGTACGGCCATTGGTCTTACTTAAAAATGGAGGATAGATGTAATTGAAGTTTCCCTGATCGTTGCGGTTCACTTTAATTTTGGCTTCAATTGTTATGCCTGTTTCCGGGTCCACATTGTAATCTTCTTCATTTTCAGCTTCTGCATTTCTCGCTCGGACTCCTTCCTTAGGACCACTTTCTTGCCCGTCATAACCATATAAACGAGGTGAACTAATGATTTCCGGGATAATTTCCTGACCGATAAGATCTTTCTGATAATATAAGGTAAAGATATTTCTTTCTTGGTAGCTATCTCCTCCATAACCATTTTCCAGGCCACCATGATTTGAGGTAATCACGACCAACCAATTTTCGAATTCGGCATTGTCACGCGATTCAATGGCTTCCAAGATTTCAGCGATATAATCATCAATTTTCTGCAGTGCCTCATCGTATTTCTGGTTGGACATTAAAAAACCACCATCTTTACCTGCTTGAAGTACATCTGTAAACTGTAAAACAGTGAAATCAGGAGCTGAGTTCTTCAGTAAGTTTGTCACTGCAGTTTTTACAGCCTCATCACTGGGATAGCTATTGGTTTGATCAGCATCCATTAACAGAATATTGGCTAAGGGTTCATCACGTACCATTGCAATCGTGCTTAATGAGGGTTGCTGACTTTCAATTCGATTGAATATGGTGGGAGAGAAGTCAACCTCTCCGTGAGGATCATCGGGATCTTCGCTTGGTAGATAATTCTCATCTAAAACATGATGTTTACCCGAATTGTAGCCTGTCATCATCGTCGTCCAGGTAGCAGCATCTGAACTGATCTCATCGGTCAATGCCTGAAAAGAATACTTTCCACTTTCCATCATCGCCGCAATCTTTTTAGGGGCTTTCTTCTGAATTTCCTCCCCAACAAGACCATCGATGGAGATGATCATCATCTTCCTTTTGATCGTGTTTTCACCTTCTTGCTCATATTCTTCGAATTCCAGAGGTGGGTTATAATACTTGGTACATGAACTACCCAAACCGAAAACAAGGGTAGCCATTGTTAAATATCTTGCAAAATACATTTTCATAATTTCTGGTTAATCTATGTCAAAAAAAGCACCTAATTCGGCAATGGCAACATGTGGTTGATTTACCCAGTTCTGTTCCGTAAATTCAAATCGGATAAATCGTACATCTTCAATCTTATCAAAGCTAATCTCTTTCCGGTCAGCACGTGTTGGATCAGCACTTGAAGAGGAAAGTTTAATTTTTCCTTGAAGCTTCCAGTTATCACTGCTGGTTTCTCTTGTATAAACATTTGCAGCTTTGTGGAAAGTAGCGGTTTGACGGTTAACAAAATATGCACCACGAATGCTGCGAACACTAGCCATGTCTATATCAACATAAACAGGTATTTCAGTTGGAATACTACATCCCGAATAACAGGTGTGCCAGTAGGTACTGTTATCGTGGTCCTTCATCGCATCCATACTTCCGGTGCTTTCTCCTGTAGCAGTAGCTACATTTGAAGAATAAGTAAAGGTCAAAGGATCAATGTCATATTTACTAAGCAGAGCTTCCTCCCCTCCTTTTTGAGATAAAGGGTCATAGTTCCAAATTGCTTTGTCCATAGGAGGATATTTATCTCTCATTTCACGCTTTGCAATGGTACTGATGCGAATTCCCCAAGCCTCACAGAATCTGCTGTAATCTTTTCCTGTAAATTCACATAGTGCCCTGTAAAAGAAATCACGTTTAGCTTCATCTAATCCAAATCCATATTCTGTATTTCGAGCCTCTTTATATATGTAAGGCATGAAATCCCATCCGGATTCTCCCTTTTGGCCTTCGGTTTTATTAAATATCTGTAAAAATGGAACAAGCTTGAAGAATGGATCTTGAGCTTCTGTATCGGATACGATATTTTTATCTCCTGGGCCCAAAACATATTCTAATGCTAATGGAAATTGTTCTGCTAATGAGGGGTGAGTAGCAATGTTAAAGTCGTTATGGCGGTTTGCAGTCTTAAAGACAAATAGATTATTGGTAGTTTCGCCTAATCCGTTCCAGCTCCAGGTTCCTGTTTGTTGATAATTGTGACCTACCTCGTGGAATGTTCCCCAGGCACCTCCAGTTTTACCCATCATGGCATCCCATTGAACAAAGGTTGAATACCAGTACTTGTCCATCATACCTACCCATGGGTTACCATTGTGACCATATCCGACTGAAGGTTGAATATCCAACACGCCACGCTCGGGAAGATCAGGGTATGAATTTTTTAAATCTGTTGTATTTTTCTCCAATCCCATCCAGTCGTAGTAATCCTTAACGTAGATTTCATTCCATTCCGTTAAGGCCTCTTGTATTTGTGAAGTTTCGTTTCGGTAGGTCATGACGAACCGGCGAGGAACAGAGAAAACGACCCTTGGAGAGCGAAGCTCTATCCATGGAACTTCTGTGTTTTCAACTTCTTTAAGCCATTCCGTAACATTTGTTTGCCCTAATATAAAATCTGGAGAACGAACTGCGCCGGCAAATTGAAGATTGACCGGTTGTTGAATTGCAATGGCTGGTTTAATCCAAATTGTTCCACCATATAAATTTTTGACATAATTTACACCCGGGAAGAGCTCTTTCATCGTATAGATAATAGGATCGCGTCTAAGGGTTGTTTGCCCAGATAGGTTATCTGTGTGAACTCCAATCTGAATAGTTAAACCCAAAACATTCTCTGGGACAACAATACGAATGTTCTCACCCGCAGGAGCATATAATCCTGTACTGAAGATGGGTTGTGGTGTTACAGAAACTTTGATGTCCATAGCTTTTACCCATTTGAAATCTAGGTCAAATTTAATCGTGGTATCTGTAATTCTCTTTACATTTTCACCAACCAAACCCGGGTAAATCCTTGCTTTTCCGTACATGCTCCTATCAGCAACATACATGGAGGTATCTGTTTCAAGAGCAGATTCGGTCGAGTCCCCAATTTGATAGCCATTTTCAAAATCATAGCCATATTTTCCACAAGCTACTAAACTTGTCAGTAGCCAGGAACATAATGCGATCTGTATTAATATCCTTTTCATAATTTAGTTCAATATTTTGTAAACAGGTGTCCAACTCTTTCCATCTAATTCCCATGATTCTTGCGGGATAATGCCCAACCATTGATATATGATGAACGGAACATCTACTCCGTTAGGGACTGATTGATAAAAAGCATCGGAGATAGGTGGACTGAAATAACTGACCACATCACTGAAAGAGATCCAGTCGTAATTCCCCGTTAAATTTAAATGTCTGCCATTTCCACTCAAATCACGGATTTGAGATTTTCCTATATCATCGTAGCCTGGCCAATAACCTATTAAGTTGTTGTAGTAAGGATGGCTTTCATCCACGTGGGTTCTCCCGTAGAGTGATTTGACATCATTATTTGTTAGAGCTACGTTATAAATTTGAATGTTGGTTATTAATACATCTGGAGATGAATTATCATTACCTGCTTTTTTTCCCACCACCAAAGGAGCATTATTATCCAAGTTGTTTGAATTACTAAGTACTTGTTTATCATTAGCTACGCCATCGGTAAAAACCCGCAATGAATCACCTCGTGTTACAGTTACAGTGAAGTTATGCCAATTACCATCGTTAATTGCTGTGCCAAAGGCCTGACCTCCAATATTTGAGTTGATTCCTAGGGCCATGTTCCCATCAGCTCTGACTTCTCCAAAGATATTCCATCCCGAGCCCGAAAAACCAACATCTCGTTTTGAAAGAAAGATGGGGTAATTCCAGTTACCACCCACGATATTAGATTTAAAATTAAAGGAAATTGTAAAATCTTTATCTGTTCCGAAATTAAAAGCCGAAGCATCTGAAAGTACCGCATTGGTAGAAGGTGTACCATAAGTATATCGAATGGCACTTCCTAGATAAGGAATAGATGAAGAATTGGGTTTTGGGAAGAATTTGCGATCGAATTTTGGGGAATAGAACATTGTGAAAATATTCCGTTTGCTATCCCCGAAACTTGTGTTGTCTTGTTCGGCACTGTTATCGATTGGTCCTCCAGCACTAGAACAGATGACTACTAGCCAGTTTTCAGTTTTGAAGTTTTGTCTGTTTTCTATTTCACTGATTAATTCACTAACCTGCTGATCAAATATTTGTACGGCTTCAGCGTAATTGTTATCATTGGACTCATAGCTATTTTCTTCTGCTACTTCTTCGATATGGGTAAAATGAGCTAAAAGGACACTAGTTTCGTCTACTTGCAATGCTTTTTTGGTTTTATCTAAAACCTCCTGATCGGAGGCTGATAAGTTCGCGTCTGAAATTCCCTTTAGAAAAGTATGGGTAAAAGATTCAGAACTTGAATTAGCAACGATATCATAGCCAATTTCTAAGGAGTTGATTCTTGTTAAGATATCTGGGTATTCTTTGCTTTTATAGGAAGCAAGATCGGTGTTGATCACACCATGTTTGTTCGAAGTAGTGCCAGTTAGTATATTGGCCCACCCAATTTCCTTGGTATGTGGGGTGGATTTAAAATCGATTAGGTTACCATAGCTAAACATAGAATTTTGTTGCATTTTAATCAATTGTGGAGGTTGTAGGTCTTGGATCGCCTGCCCTCTCAAACCATCAACAATGATATACATTACTTTAGCTGTTCCTGCATCATAACCTTGTTGTTCGCTATATTGTAGCAACCGGTTAGGAAACTCCTTATTACATGAAAAGATAATAGGAATCAGGATTATAAGTCTTATTAATTTAGCTTTCATGATTAATTTCTAATTTCCAGTTTAACAATGTTTCTAATTTGTTTTCCGTTGATCTGATCAAAGGAACCACCGAGTAATAGTGCAGGGTATCCCTGGCTAGAGGTGGTTTCAATCGCCGTGTAGATACTTCCCGAAAAATCACCAATGTTGTTATAAGCCTGTAGAGCATCTCCGTTAGCCTCAAGTATTAACAGGTGAGATCTTTTAACGCCGTTATAGGTTTCAAAAGATCCTGAAACCAGGATCTTCCCACTATTTAGGATTTGTGCGAAAGTGGGGATTCCAGTTCCAAGATCCCCCATTTTAAAATTGTTATCGGTACTGCCGTCCGAATTTAATACAACAAGTCCGCGAGCTTCTCTACCATTGAACTGTGTAAAGTTTCCTGTAATTACATATTTTTTCAAGATCGTATTGTAACGGACCGAGAAAATAGTGTTATTGGCTCCGGTTCCGACATTAAAGGCTGGGTCCATGGATCCGTCGGAATTAATTCTTACAATTCTACCAGCCGATTGATTATTGAAGTTGCTGAAATCACCGACAATTACAATTTGTCCTAATTCATTTTGTATAGCATCCAGTATTGAACCAGTTGTTCCACTGTTTTTCGCAGCGAATGCTGAATCCAAAGAACCATTAGATTGGAATTTCATGAGATTCCTTACTCTGGTATATACTCCTCTTTTATTATCTTTTGAAGAATAACGATAATCAATTTTAACATGCGAAGTAAATCTTCCAACCGCAATAGCTCCTTCATCGGATGTTGCAAACATCTTTTGTATGACTCCGTCCATCGTTCCGCCATTGAAAGCAGAGACCGTATCTATTCCAAGGAGTTCGTTCTCTGGTGTTGGATTGATAACCGGAGTAATTAACGTGTCAAGCATTCCATCTGTATTAAGGCGAGCCACATTCATAGTCATCCGATTGTTGAATCCGAAAAACATTCCCCCGATTAGGAATTTACCACTTGGATAGCGAATCAATGAACTGATATAGCCAAGCGCTCCCTCTCCAAAATTTAGAGCAGCATCGGATTTTCCTAAACTATTAATATAGTGAATTCCATTTCTATAAACATTTTCACCAGCTTCCCCTTCAAAATCATTAAATGATCCAGAAACAATATAGCCTCCCCCATAAGATAGAATATCGAGTACCGAACCATCAAAACCATTGATTATACCGAAGTCCTGATCTACCGAAACATTTCCACCTACATAAAACCGGGGACCGAAGAATACCTGGTTTTCCAATTTAACGGAAACACCTCCTGTGCTAGCCAAATCGGGTATACGTACATCGATAGTAGAATCGCTCAGATTTATAATTTCAGTTTCCATTTCATTGATCAGGAACTGAAAGTTGTTTTCATATTTTTTTAGTCCTTTTACTTGAAAACGAACAATCTCCCCCGGGGAGGCCGTTTCAGGTGTTGGTTTTTCATTGGCAAAGAAGATACCTAAGGCTTCCTTTCCTCCGGCATATGGATCTTGACCGATCGCATCGTCTTTATGACAGCTTGTGGTCCCCAATAGTGTGATCAAAGCGATGAGCAGGCGATATAAATAGAGCTTATTCATTGTTACTTTGTGGTTTTATGCCAATACTGTAGGCGGTGGAAGAAAAATCATATGCATTAAAGCCAAAATTATGTTTGCTAAAATTCAGGACATGTAAGACCCCGGAATTTGTCTGTATATCAGATGTCGCTACCGGAGCATTAATGAATTGGTTAGCACTACTCTCATTAGAAAAATTGTATACATAAGAGATATACAGCTGGCGATAACCTGCGTATTTAATAGTCTGCTCTACACCTGCTGAGTTTTTGGAAACTACATCATTGTATAATACCCCAATATTCATCGGTTCTTCAGCAAACGTAATATATCCTTGGCCAGGGTAGACATCCAAATTAGTCGTGTCGAGCTGTGGAAAATCCTTCAAGAGATATTTGCCCGGCAGAATATATCTCGATAAGTATTTTTTCCAAACGGAAGGATCAATCTGATCCAACTGTTTTACGGTATCTTGTCCAAGTAGGTATAATTGTCTGTTTAACAGGAAAACAGATTTGTTGATTGTTGCATTGGCTGGTGCAAAGAAGGTCATCGATTGATTGTCGATTACATTTTCAAGTTCAGCCAATTTGATTACTCGAATAAGGGAATCAAACAATTCTGGTCTACTTTTTAAATAGTCCATTGTTGTTCCATCAAATTGGGCTTCGTGCGTGCCGGAGTCTAAATAGTATTCTTTCTTGCATGCTGATGAAAATATAATCATCAGAAGCAATACGATGATCCAAGATATTTTGTTCGTTTTCATAATTTTTTCAATCATATTAATTCCAGTATGAATTCAAGGTCATATATGGGTTGTTAAGCAAGGCTTCTGTGTGAATTGGCCAGGTCCAGGCACCTTTGTTAAATGCCTCCACATTTATGGGTGCAGCAGTATATTTTGAATTAACTACCTTTTTCGTGCGGACCAGATCATAGAAGAAATGTCCTTCACCCATCAATTCACGAGTTCTTTCCCACCAGATAAAATCCTTTAGTTCGTCTCCTACTTCACTCATGGCCGGATCAGCGTTTGCTCGCTGACGGATGATGTTCACAACTTGTCGCGCCTCACCATCTAATCCCAATTCGGCAAGTGCTTCCGCCCTTAAAAGGATTGCATCTGCATATCGGAAAACAACTTGATTGTCATCTGGATTGTAATCCTCTCCCTCTTCCATAAAAATGTTGGAAAACTTGAGCATCTGCATCATTCCTGAAGTGTTATATATGTACTCATCGAACCAGATATCTTTTCGGTCATCTTTAGCACTTAAAGGATATAGTTGCTCCATGAATTTACTATCATAGTAGATGTAGGTAGTAGTAGTTACTTTATTAGGATATCGAAGAACATAATCTGAGAAAGGAGCCGAAAGGTGGAAAGTCTCTCCATAATTGAGGTTTTGTGTAATTTCAAACAATCCTTCTTTGGTTCTCCCTTTAAAAATTTCTTTTGTCCTCTCTAAAGGTAACAGTTCATAAGCACCACCATTCTCTTCCATAATTTCTTTTCCCAATGCATCTACATCACGATAATATGGGAATTTATCCCCTTCTGTGAAACCGGCAATCCACATATCCATATGCATCATTAGAGCTATCGCTGAACCTCTCATGGCGCGGTTACCAACGATGGAAGGATCCTCATAAGTCCAAGGTAAATCCTTGTAATTGGTTCTCATATCTTCTAAACAGTTTTGGAGAACCTCAACCATGTTTGTCCTTCCTATTGCCTCACTATGATAAGCCTCCTTGTAATAAGGAACATCACCATAGAGTCGTACCATAAAGAAGTAGGCCAAATTCCGCAAGAAAGTTGCTTCTGCTTGAAATTGTTTTTTCTTGCTATCTGAAATAATTCCTGGTTCTAATTGATCCATTTCATAAATAACGACATTGGAGAGTTGGACCATTTTGTAAAAGGTATTCCATTTTGTTATCCCCACAAAATCAAAATATTCAAAATTCGGACTCATGGTCGCATTTAATGCATTCATACGGAGATAGGTAAGATAATCACGACCTTCGCCATTTGTAGCAGATGTCCTGTTGATGGGGGCACAGCGCAAATCTCCGGTTGCGGGAAAGAAAATTCTACCCATTGTTGCGTCTCGGAAAGTAGAATATATTCCAATTAGAAATTGTTCTGCATCACGTTCAGTTTTCCAGTAATTATTTCCGGATAGATCGTCTATCGGGGTTACATTCAAGAAACCTTTGCCACAAGAACCAACCAATATGAATAGGCTGCAGCATATATATATCATTAATTTTTTCATAACCATGGAATTAAAATTGTACGTTTAGGCCAAAAGTATAACTTCTGCGGTTTGGATAACCTGAGGAGGAATCACGGCCGAGAGCAGAAACTAACTCGGGATCAGGTCCTGAATATTTACTGAAAGTGTAAATATTGTTAGCGGTCAAGAATAATCTTGCCGAAGTAATTCCTAATGTCCTACGGATAAAATCACGATCAAAATTATAAGAAAGTGTTGCCGTTTGAATCTTCAGATAGGATCCATCTTCCTGAAATAAGGTTTGGTCATAACGGAAGGGGTCATAAAAACCGTAACGTCTGAAATCAAAAGGATTTGGATAGTAAGCATCTACATTTTCAGGTGTCCAATAATCTAATTGTGAAAGAGGTACCAATGCTCCTGCACCTGTAGGATCCGAATAATTACGGAAACGATCGGCCAGGGCGTTGTTTAAAATGTCACGTTTTATGGTCGCAAAAAACTGGGTGTTAATTGCCCAATCTTTATACTGTAAAAAGATATTCATTCCACCGTTAAATACAGGTTGTGAATTTCCTACGATTACATAATCTTTTTCATCTAAAATATAATCACCGTTCAAATCTGTCCAGATTGGGTCTCCAGCCCGAAAGAATGTTTCCTCAGAAAATGATCCACCCATTCTGTAACGTAATCCTGTATTGGGATTGATAGGCACTTCATCATCCGTTTTGTATACCCCATTATAATGAAGAAGTACATTTGACAGAGAGTTAATACCTAAGCGATAGAGTATGGATTGTTTGTAAATCGAGTTGTCTTGTATAAGCAATTGGCGGACATTATCAGGAAGAGCTGCTGCATAATCCTTGTTAATTGCACCATTTAAGTTGATGTTCAAAGACCAGTCATTATTCGCAAATTTAGGACGTATGCCCAAAATGAATTCGTGTCCCATGTTAACCAGGGAGGTCTCGTTAGTCTTTACATTTCCAAAGGCATTGATATTTGCAATTTCTTTTTCACGCAAAATTTGATCAGTTTGCTTATAATAGTTCTCATAAGTCAGCGAAAGTAGGTTGTTAAATAACCCGATTTCGATAGCGCCGTTTAATTGTGTAGTAACCGATGGTTCTAAGGAAATATTAGGGATACTGTTCATGTTTAGACTGACAGAAGTCTGATTATTATAGGTCGTAGGATTGGCAACGTACCGACCGTATACATCAAATATGTTTCCTGTTGGAACGATGTTTTTGCCCCAGGTACCACGAAAATTCAGGTAATCTAACCAATCTACATCCTCTAGGAACGATTCATTTTTTGCATTCCAGCGAAGTCCGGCTGAAGGTAGGTGCGCCCAAGGGTTGGAGGTACCGGTCGTACTGGAACCATCAAGTCGGTAAGTCAGTTCTAGGATATATTTTGATAAATAGTTATACGATGCATTGGCAGCATAACCTAAGGTCCTCACCTCACTGATATTATCTAAAGTACCCCCTAATGAGTTTCCTGGTTTGTAACCAATACCTGATGTGATTTGATCACTTGGTGATCCAGACATGATCATTAAATCTGCTCTATAGTCTTTGACCTGAAGTTCGTTGAAGGCATATGCACTAATGGTATGGGCATCGCCAAAAGTTTTAGTATAGGAAACCATGTTTCTGTTATACATGGTGTTTTGACGATCATTATATAGATAGATCTCGTTGGCGTTTGCATTCAAGGCCTCTGGTAAAAAACGATCTTGAGTCGCCGCTACGTAGGTATAACTAAAGGTACTTGTTCCTCGGATTCCTTGGACTGGTTCCCACTGTAATTCCACTTGACTACTGATGTTCCCGGTCTTATTTTCGTTGATCATTTGAAGTGCACTTAAAGCTTCCATACTTCCTGAAAACAGGGATGGAGAGGGAAGAAGAGAAGAGGTATTGGCGGAGGTAGCAACCCCAGACTGTCCAAAAGCATTTCCGCTCCCCGTGCTATTTTTACCTAGAGAGCCATTCATGTAAGCACTCATTTTAAAACGTGTACTCGGCATGTACTGCATATTCATCATTAAGGAATATCTTGTGAAACCAGTATTTTCAACAATCCCTTTTTCATCATAATAACTAGGACTGATCTTATAGTTGAATTGTTGATCACCCCCTGATATATTGAAGCTATGGGTTTGATTAAAGGTTGTCCTATAAAAATAAGATTGCCAATCCGTGCTGTTATTAAAATATGCATTTAAGGAATCTGCCAACATCGGAGAATCATTTATTAACCGTATAGCACTGTTATAAGTTGTGTCATATTTCATAATCTGAGCAATACGGCTTCTTCTTTCTTCAACACCCCCGATTACCTGACGTAGTGCAGGAGGGGTATTGACGAAGAAATTTGATGTGTAGCTGATAATCGGGATTTTTGAACTTCCACGTTTGGTGGTTACCAAAATTACCCCGTAAGCTCCTCTGGATCCATATAGTGCGGTTGCCTGAGCGTCCTTTAAGGTGGTTACCGATTCGATGTCTTCCACCGGAATTAAAGATAGCGGACTGATACCTGGTCCGGCTGTCTGAAAACCATATTCATAATTGTTATTTTCATCCATTGGAACCCCATCGATTACAAAAAGGGGCGAGGTGGGCGTCAGAAAGGCGTTATCCCCCGAACCTTGAATGTTAATATTGGAAATGCCACGTAAAGCAATGCTTCCGCGCATTCCCGGTGTACCATTATTCAATTGAATATTTAATCCTGCGACCTTTCCTTGAAGAAGGTCTGTAAAGTTAGCGGCAGGAACATCTTTAATGTCGTCAGCGGTGATAACAATGGCCGAACCGGTCAATGTTTTCTTGTCTCTAGCTTGATAACCAACCACCACGGTTTCCTCGATAACATTTGTAGACTCTTCAAGAACCACATTATAAACAGTTTTTCCGGTCTGGACAGTAAATCTTCCGGTTTGATAACCGATGCTTTTTATGGAAATAACCGAACCTGAAGGTACGTTAATGGTAAAGTTTCCAGCATTTCCTGTTGAGGTCAAATGTTTGCCAGTAGAGATTAAAGTTAAGGTCGCTCCATTAATAGGTTTATTGTTCTGATCCTTCACGGTTCCACTAATGGTCTCTTGTCCCAGAGCCAACGATCCGTGAAATATCAAGAGTATTGTCATGCATAAAATGCTATGTAGATAACGCATAATTTTTCGATTAATTGGTTATTGTTCGTCTTCAAATTTTGGTGTCTCACCAATAAATCTCACCTGTATTTCCCAATGCCCTTCTTCGTAAATTTCATATGCTAGGGTCAGGAGGTTTCGTTCAATAAGACCGCTAAGCCCCCTGCGGTCAAATACAAAGGTTGATAGGGCTGAAGTTCCGGAAAAGTTTGTGAAACGGGTTCTAAGATTGACTAGTGGGATTGGGTATGCAACCTCATACGTCACTTTACCATCATGGAAGGTAGGGTTGAAACCATGGACAAGGTTCTCAAAATCAGTTTTGTCAAATTTTTGAACATCTATTGGTTGATTTAATGAATCCAGCATGCTGAATGTTAGACTATTTCCTGGATTTTGGTTCGTTAAATCCTTATGGAAATACACACGTACCTCATTGAAAAAAATAGGGTTGCTTGTTTTTTCTCCTACCAGGTTGATCATCATATAAGGATAGGTTGAAGCATTTGTAGCAAGCCCTGTTACAGGGTCATAGATTGAAGGTTCAAAAGGGCGTTCCTTCATTGGTTTAAGTTTTAGATTCCGAGCATATCTACGGCCACCGGAATTAGAAATCTCTACATCAAAAATATAACCTGAATCCGGCTGTGTTTTTACGAAGCCTGAATTACCGGAATCCCAAAAGAAGATATTTCCTGATTTTTCCTGTATATCCAGCATAGGACGATATTCAACAGCTCTTTTATTTTCAATTTCCTCGATTGATTTCTCTTCTCCAGTATAGTTTGCTTTCCATACTTTTACAGCAAATTTATCTGTTAACTCCGTGGCGGGTTGCCCATCCACCGTACGGGGATTAAGGATCTTAAAAGTCAAGGGTAGAGTAGAAGTATTCCCAGTAACTACAGGATTCTGATATTCGGTTTTACGTCCTAAAACGGGTTCAAATATGGATTGGCTATAATTGACATCACCACCCAAGGCATCTAAGTTCTCTGGGAGATTGGATTTACAAGATGTTAAATAGCTAGCCACTATCAATGCACCGCAAAGGAGTAGCCGATATTTAGATAGAATTTTCATGATATTCATTTTAGCTATTGCGAGAATTTTGAGGTGAATTTGTTAAAACCAAAATCATGACCGGATGAAAGCACATGGATGACACCATTGGTCGTCTTTATATTTACGGAACTGGTATTAATATTTTGCCAATATCTTTGGAAAATCGAGTTATTAACATCACTAAAGATGATTTGTTGTTCTCCGCCATTAATCAATCCGGATGCACTCAAAACAGTGTATTGAGCATGCATCCTGTAGCCATAGTTATAACTATCAATATTTAATCCGTCTATATATGGTTTTAATTGGTCAATATCGAATTCCTCTTCAAAGATATAGCGGCTTATAAGAGAATCTAAATCATTTGAGGGAACATCCTCCAAGTATAAAGGTGCTTTATTGGTCAAACGACGTGTTGTATTAAGGGCATCTACAGCCAATTCAAAGCTTCTATTGGTAGCAGCAAATAGAGTTAAAGTCGCATCTGCTTGGTCTAGTTTCTGACGAATTGTCGGAAAGCGATCAAGAACTAAAAGTAAGGAGTCATAAGTCTCAGGTTTACTCTCTAGGTAATTTAATATAGTACCATCGAATACAGAGGCCTCATCTTTATAATTGTAATAATAATCATTACCTTTTTTACATGCAGCAAAGCTGAGTAGAAAAATGATAGGTATACAGTGAATTGCGTGTTTCAGTAATTTCATGGTTTGGACGATTTGTTATTTCCAATAATTATTTTGGGTTAATAGACTGTTTTTGCTCAACACCTCTCCTGAAATTGGCCAATAGATTCCATCTTTCTCAATCATCTCTTTTAATTCAGGATTTACCGCCTGGATTTTGTTAAGTCGAATCTGATCGTACCATCGCCAACCTTCTCCCATTAATTCCCTTCTACGTTCGTTAAAGATTTCAATGATAAGAGGAGTACTGGATACGGAAGAGTAATTTCTTACATTTCTTTGTGTTTTGATGCGGTTAAGCAAAGTAATTGCTTGACTGTTATTTCCCAATACGGCCAATGCCTCAGCACGTAATAATGTGATCTCTTCCATACGCGTGAAAATCAGGTTAGAACCGAAAATTGCATAAGAACCATTGCTTGCTCCGTCGCGAATGATTTTAATCTTACTAAAGATTGGAGTCTCCCCTGAATAATTTGTGAAGTAGTTAGTACGTGTCAATCCCGATACCGTATCGATTCCGAAACGAGTATCATTTGGATCATTGAAGATTTTTACAATAGAATCTTTAGGTACGTATAGGTCGGGATATTGTTTGGAAATAAGGGGACTGGCGAGTGTGAGTTCTTCAATATGACCTGAAGCTGTAGCTTCTCCATTACTAAAGGCTGAGCTAATTGACAATAGCTGTCCTGCGTTATATAGGTTCGAAAATATTCCGGCCGTCCCGCTAAGATTTGAAATAGAACTTAGGTACGTAATTCCGATTTCCGAATAATTATCCAAGATAAACTGAGTATAGACATCCACATTGATGTAATTACCCTCCCATGCTGCAATATGTGCCAGAAGGGAATATGCCGTTAGTTTATTGAAAAGTACTTTCCTCCATTCTCCACTGAAATTTTCATAATAAGATTGAGGAGCTACACCATAAAGAAAAGGTAGATCTTTAACAGCGGTTAGTAATTCATTCTCAGCAAACGCCAATACCGAACGATAATCCGTTCTAGGTCTTTCCAGAAAAGATTCGTCATCATAAGATTTGGTGATCAATGGAACATCTCCCCAAACCCTGCACATATAGAAATAGGCAAAAGCACGGATAACTCTGGCTTGAGCAATGTCTAGTCGTAAATTAAGGGGCGTATATCTAGCGTCTTTCTCCAATACTTCGGGAGCCCGTTCAATAAACAGAGATGTGGCATTGATGACAGCATAAAAACTTCTCCAGTTCGTAAGATCCGTGATAAGCGGATATGATGCATTAAGTTGCTGAGTATTCATTGCCTTTAAATCACTTCGCATATAAGAAATCAAATCTCCTGAGCGAAGCTCTCCATATGCCCAATGCGCATTATTTTCAAATAGAGCAGAACGTAATAGTCCATAGGATCCCATCAGAGCTGATCGGGTATCGGAGATATTATCCCATTGAAGTTCTTCTCCAGCAGCCGATCCGCTAAATTCATTTAATTGTTTTTCGCAAGAGCTGTTGCAAATAATGAAAAAGGAAAGCAAGAGATATACGATTGCATTTCTTTTAATTCTATGAATCATTATTTATGGTTTATGTGGTTAAAAATCTAGTTTAAGTCCAATGGTATATGTCGGAGCAAGTGCAAGCCCCGAACCATCATATATTCCGTTAAAATTGATCAGTTCAGGATCTGATCCAGAGAATTTCGTAATCGTTAAAAGGTTATTGGCCATTAGATATAGATATGCCTTTCTAATTGTTTGGATATTATCTTTTACAAATGACATTTTTGAAAAGTCATAACCCAAAGACACAGTTCGCAATTTCAAAAAAGAGGCATCTTCCAGGAATAAATCCTGATCGAGTCGATATGGAACGACGCTGCTCCAAACATTATAAAGAGGATATTTGCTAATATCCACATCTTGTTGCCAGTGAAAGATCTCCCGAACAGAGTTGATACTCCTACTTGATTCATTATTGATAAAATCGTATCGATTTGATGCGTGTTGGTTTAGGGCTTTTTGTCCTAGGGCGAAATAAGCTTGTACTGTCAAATCAAAATTTTTGTACTTGAAGTGGTTGCTGAGTCCGCCAAAAACTTTTGGGGAACTGTTTCCCATCAATGTTTTATCAGATTTGTTAATTGTAAAATCCCCATTTAAGTCTTTCCATCTTGGGTCACCCGCTGTTAATTCAACCCCTTGATAATTTAAGAGGTTGCCACTTGCGTCGGTAGGCACCTGTGAAACATTGTCATAGATTCCATCGTTCTTCAATAACCAGAACTTATCCACTGCTTCACCAACGCGTAATAAGCGATCTCCAACTTCAAGCTCTTGCAATCCATCGGGCAACCCTGTAAGTTGATTTTTATTGAAATTTAATTGTACACTTGGAGTCCATTGAAATTCAGAGCTTGAAGGGAATACCTGTGTCCTTATAGTGAAATCAATGCCCATGTTACGCACATCCATTCCGTTTTTGTAAATACCTTGATATCCGTATTCCTGAGGAACAGGAACTAACATGAGTTGATTTTTATGTTCTAGATAGTATAAAGATGCGATCGTAGAAATTCGATCGTTTAAAAATCCATTTTCTACAGTTAAGTCCACCTGGTTTGTATATGCCCATTCTAGATCGTACCCTATCCATCCGGTTTGATAAGGTCTAGAGAATCCTGCCTGTCCGTAATAAGAAACCAACGAAGGCTCGTTTTTCCAGCCCATTTGCACTGCATACTGAGGCCCCAGAGCAAATCGGGAGTTCCATTCCGGAATACCCATTTTAGCAAAACTTGCCCGTACTGAGAATTGATTAGCTAACTCAAGCTGATTTTTAATATTCCAGTTTGCACTTAAGGAAGGGGAAAATAACCAACGTGAATTGGGTTGAGCATTTGAAGAAGCATCCCAACGCACTAATGCATCAATGTTGAAATAATCTTTATATTGATATCCGAATTTTCCATAAGTGGAAAACATTCTATAGATCTCTCTATTGCTAATTCGGTAGACTTGAACTCCTCCAATAGGTTCCAGATAATTCTCATCATCTGGATTTCCATTGACTACATTTATTTTTATAAAATCATTGGGGCCATCGTATGCACGTGCATAATTATACCGATATAAATCGTCTTGATACTTTATCCCTGCTTTAACACTAAAAGAATGATCTCTATTGAATTCTTTTCTGAAGAGTAACTCATTTGAGAATACATACCGCTGAGAATATCCAAAATAATTTGAAACAAAGTTGATGGTCTCCATTAATGCTGATGGATAGAATACATCCCGAATGCCCTCTGAATAATCAATAGAAAAGTTGGAATTGTATTGTAACTCCGGAAGAATATCAAAATGCAGGTCTAAGCCTCCTCTGATCGTGTTTGTGATATTATCATCGATTGCTGCTCCATAGTGATCAACAAATTGATTATAAAGATTATTGCTTGGAGAGATTGGAGTGGATAAATCCGGTAAATAGGCCATTTCAGCATAGCGATCGCGAATGTTTTTATTTCTGTCACGTTCGGTACGAATGGCATTGATATTTGCTGAAATTTTAAACCACTTAAAGGGTAACATATTAATGTTAAACAAAGCATTATATCGATCTAACCCTGTTTCATCCGATGAATTGGCATCTCCTGAATAAGCTCCGTAGAATCCGAAATTAGCCCGGTCAGTCCCGCCTCGTAAGCTCATATTGACATTATGTAATAAGCCTAATTTATAGTATCCATCTTTCCAGTTGGATGCTCCGTAATAATTTAGGTTGGTGGAATCAGCCAGATAACCCGGATAGCGCTGTTTTAGATCCGTATTACCGTAAAGGCTATAAAAGGGTTGACGAAATAAGTTTTCATAATGCGCATTAACAGGTGTAATGGAGGGGATGCTGTTAATACCTGTATAAGCATCTATTGTAATTTCCCTATCACCACTTTTTCCCCCGGTTGTTGTTATCCAAATAGCGCCATTTGCTGCAAGAGGTCCTATTTCTGCCAATTTCATAGGATCTTTAATTAACTCAATAGATTCAATTGATCGGATATCAATAGTATTTAAAAGATCAGTCGAGGGTCCAATGCGGTTGATATCATACTTTTGGATTTCATATGCAAAACTATGATCCTGAGTAATTGGAATGCCGTTAATAAATATTGTTGCTCGGTTTGCGTTAAGATCCACATTGCTAAAGAGCTTATTTTTTATACCTCGGACCATAAGATTCTGATAGCTCCCAGGTTCTCCACTTGGCTGCTGAATGTGTACTCCTGCAAGATTACCTTTGACAACATCCGCAAGACTCATAAATGGAGCTTTTTTAAGTTCAAGAACATGGATACTGTCCCCAGTTCCCAGGATGGAATTTTGTCTATTGAATTTACTGAGTTCCTTATCTGTTAATTCAGTGGTATCATTGTCTGATTGTTGGAATTTAAAAACATTCATTTTGCGTTCTGAGCAAGTACCTTTCAGACTCGTTCCAAGCAATAGGAAAATTATTAAAATAGAGGTGTTAATCTTGCTATTCATAATTGTAAATAATGGTGTTTGGTCAATGTGTTTTCACACTGTAGGTTGAGTGAATATATTTAATTAAAAGAGAGAATACCAAATCGTTATACAACGAAATCGTTTGCGTAATTTAATGCAAACGATTGTGTCTTCCCGCTTTGTAATGTCAGACATAATAAGTTTTTGTTGTATTTCGTGATTTTTGAGTTCAGGCTTGGGGCATTAAAATGAGGTGATTTTACCAATTTTTCTTAAAAATATCAGTTTTTACACTGTTGTAAAATGAAGTATTTCGGGTTATTAAACCAAGTTTTTTTTAACCTGCTTTGCGAAGAAAGTAGAGGTCTAATATTTGTGGATATTAGGCTGTTATTAGGCGCTTATGGACTTGGAGATTTTTATTATTTATCCTAATTTACTTACTCGAAAAAATATGGGACAGTAATGAATTAGTATTGAGAGCGAAACGAGTATGTGAAGAGCTGATTAGATAAAAATCTTTCCTGATTTTAGAAGCAGAAATAGTATTTATTAAAGTGTCGGAGGATGACTTTTATAAAAAATCCCTGTCAATTTCGTTAACAGGGATTAAACTTTACTATAAAAATTCTTTTTTATCTAAGAAGCTTTAGCTTAGAATCTTTCGAATTGAGAGAAGAAGAAGTTACCTTCAATTTCTGCATTTTCATCTGAGTCAGATCCGTGTACAGCATTAGCATCAATAGATTTAGCGTATTTATTACGGATAGTACCTTCAGCTGCTTTAGCCGGATCAGTAGCACCGATTAATGTACGGAAATCTTCCACTGCATTCTCTTTTTCTAAGATTGCAGCAACGATAGGACCAGAAGTCATGAATTTTACTAAATCAGCATAGAAAGGGCGCTCTTTGTGTACCGCGTAGAAGTTTCCTGCATTTATTTCACTTAATTGAATGTATTTCAAAGCAACGATTTTGAAGCCGCCAGCGATAATATCATTCAGGATTGCGCCAGTGTGACCATTTGCAACTGCATCTGGTTTAATCATGGTGAATGTTCTGTTTGTAGCCATTTTAACTAAAAATTTTTGCAAAGGTAATAAATACTAATCAATCACAAACATTTTCATTCTATGCATTTGACCCCAATTCAAAAGGTCTGTGATTATCTTTTTTTCTTACCATATTCTGTGATAGCGTATTGCATAATTACAGGCTTGCTGTCCATTACCTGACGGTGTACAATCGTATTGGCTTCTAAATCTTTTAATTCTTTTGACAACATTTTCCTAAAATATCTTCAATATCTTTTTCCATTTTCTTAACGGTATTAATTTCATTTCCCTGATTAATAGAAAATGTATAATCATTAGCTTCTATCTTCCGCCTAGTTCATCTAATGCATCAAGTATGGCCATAATATCGCCGTACAACTTGCAGAATCTTTTTTTGTTTTTTATCATCTAACTAACCTTTGGTTACTAGTAATATTGTGCCTCAGCCTCAGGAAGATCTAGTTAAGGCTTTTGAAGGTTTTCAATCCGGATAATTCGGAAGCTTGTAATATTAGAATAAATAAAAAGCGTGATCATTTATATATTCATTTATATATTATAAGATGGTCACGCTTTTTATTTAAGATAACCATTACTTTGGAATTCCTGGCATCTATATTGAATACTGAAACATAAGTATTAACTTTGCTTTATGTCTAAGAACTTGCAAGTAACGATAGATAAAGACTCGGGCTTTTGTTTTGGAGTTGTTTATGCCATAGATATGGCAGAGGAAATCCTTGAAGAGGACGGTTATCTCTATTGTTTAGGGGATATTGTTCATAATGATGAGGAGGTTGCCAGACTAAAAGCAAAAGGTTTGCGAATTATCTCTCATGAAGAATTACCAAACTTGCAAAATGAAAAAGTGTTGATTCGTGCCCACGGAGAAGCGCCAGAAACCTATAAAACGGCTTTAGAAAATCAAATTACATTAATAGATGCCTCTTGTCCGGTTGTACTCAAGTTACAGAACCGTATCAAGACCTCTTTTGACGATAAGGAGCAAATTTTGATTTTCGGGAAACATGGTCATGCTGAAGTGATTGGATTACAAGGCCAGACCAATGACGAAGCAATCGTTTTTCAGGATATAGATGAATTGGATGCAGTAGAACTTCCTCCTAAATTTACTTTATATAGTCAAACTACCAAAAGTGTGGATCGCTTTTATGCAATTAAGGAAGAACTGATTCGTAGAGGCTATGAAGTCAAAGCTAATGATACCATTTGTAGGCAGGTTTCTAATCGTTACGAGGATTTAGGTAATTTTGCCAAACAATATGATCGGATTGTATTTGTTTCAGGCAAGAAATCTTCGAACGGGAAGGTTTTGTTTGATGTGTGTAAACAGGTGAATCCGAACACCTATTTTATTTCTGACCCTGAAGAATTGGATCCACAGTTATTTGGAGAGAATGAAACTGTTGGTATTTGCGGAGCTACATCAACCCCTATGTGGCTTATGAAAAAAGTAAAGGAAATTATTGAGACTCTTTAAAGCTTTTACTGACTCCCACTTAGTAATTATTGTGTTTTAATAAATATCAATGGGGCCTCAATTCCAGAATAAAAAACTGACATTTAAGCCCCTTTTTAGAGGCTTAAATATGTCAGCGCCGATTATTATGAAAAAAATTAACTTTTGTTTTCTTCTCCTTTACCAAGGATTTGGTGTGAATTTCCACATATCATAGAATGGGGAGGTTCCGCTTCTACCGGTAACGATGTAAGCTTTATCGTCATGAACAAATGATATTGCCTGATGTCTGGCGGAGCCTGCAAAGTTTTGGTGTTCCTCCCAATAGTCGCCGTTAGGGACATATCGCCAGGTTGAGGTAATGGCTGAGCTACTATAACTGGCAAGCCCGCCACTGATGTAAGCATTGCCATCTAGAACAAATACGCTAGGACTTAAACGTCTAAGATCATAGGTATAGTCATCATCGTCACGATCTGCAAGAGGTTCTTTCTCTATCCATTGAGAGCCGTCAAAGGCATAAAAAGTGGATACATTTTGGTTATTGCTGGTACCACCTCCCAAATAAGCGAAATCACCTAAAACAAAAGCAAAGGCAAATGAACGTTTATTTGGTGTACTGTTGATTTTAGTCCAGCTACCACCGGAAGCACTAGGCGTATATTTATAGAAATCATTGAAATCCTGGCCATCATAATCACGTCCAGTACCAACGTAGGCTGCACCATTCAAGGTAAATGCTACTGCACCATAACGTGCAGTCCCTGGGAAATCAGCCACTTTAGTCCAAGTGTTTGAACTCGGGTCGAACTGATAGAAATCGCTATACATTTTCGTTGAATTGGTTCCTAATCCTACGTATCCTTTTCCATTTAATTCAAATCCTACAGCATTGTTTCTAGCCTCTCCCGGGAAATTTTCAACCTGATCCCAGCTTTGCGAACTTGGATCGAAGCGCCAAGCATCAACAAAACGGTTTGAATTTGTGCCATATCCGGTGGTTATATAGGAATAATCACCGATCGTAAATCCTGCGGCAGCACTTCTTGGAAGACCCTCGAAATCAGATCCGCGAACCCACTCGTCAGGATCGTCATCATCGTCCTCGCTGGAGCATGATACGATGCTGAAAGCCACAGTAGCTAACAATAGTAATTTAATAAGCCATTTCATCTTCATTGTGTTTTGGTATATATAACATTTAATTTTATTGCTGGTCGATTGTCAGAAGTCGCTACATGTAACGTTTCTATAGTTGTCAATAAATCAGTAATCTGAGGAGCTAGAATCAAACTTTCAGATTCATTATAACTTGAGGATTTGATTAAACTGTTGATGTAATCGGTTATATCAAAGACATAACTGCCTTTGCTTGTAACTGTTGCATTAGTATTTGCATAATAGGCTGCGCTAGCCGTGATACCGCTCAGGTTAGTCAATAATGATGTAGGCGTTCCATAACGGTTGGCATTCATCAATATCAATGTATCTATCGGCGAACTTAGCCCTACGGCCTGATCTGTTTCAATGCTTAAAGTTGCCCTGTTAATAATAGTGGTTCCATCACCAATACTAGTACGAATAGTGGGGAATCGCAATCGGGTTACAATTCCACTGGAAGATTGGATGAAGGTACGTCCATTGGTTTTTTTAGAATTTAGCTCTTTATTTTCATGGCCAATCTCATTTAATATGGTACCAGACCGATCCGTTTCTACGGCGTTGAATTGGTAATCTTTTTCATTTAGTGAAAACTTAATTTTCTGGGATATTCTTTCACCGTTTTTTTGATCCTCGTAAGAATAATGGAGAACTAAATCAATAGAATCTTTAAACCCAATTATGGCCTCAGCATTTGCATTTGTTTTGATTAAGAAACCTTTTAAATAATCCTGAAACTCATCAGCATTCGTCATTTTTCCATCTTTACTAACTGCCAGATCAAAAAGCTCTTTGCCAAAAGAGTAATCAAGTTTTAAAGTGACTGAATCTGTCGAGGCTGTCGGCTTAGGGGCGAATCTAATTTTTGCCAAAGGGTTTGCGTTGTAATCAAAGGTCTGGTCTGAGAATAAAGATGCTGATGAAACAAAAACAGGGTATTCATCGTCCTCTAAAGCAATTGGTAATTCTCTTTTTTCGAGGGGTTGATTCAACTGGTGCAGAGACAAGTCTAACATTTTTGTGGTATCACCATAAAAATATCCATTGTATTTAAGATCCATAGTCACTGAATCAAATCGGATGTTTTCCTCGAATTCAGATTCTAAGGTGGGTTGGCTCAAACGAAAATAGGAATACATTTGAGTGGTACCTATAAATTCATCCTTATATGCGCCCAGTAATAAGTTTCCAGTTGCAGCGGTCGGTAGTGGATCTAATAGGAAGGTGCCGAGTTCAACCTGAAAGGTATCAATGCTATTTACGTTTAACGATTCAGGAACTCCTGCCAAACTGATATCATCAATTTTGGTACATTTTGAAAAGACCAAAAAGCAAATGAGCAAAGCAGAGAGCCAAAGATAATTATGATACTGTAACGTCTTCATGGAAACTGGATGAAATATTATGAGAGCAAAACTGCGCTATTGCTATGTTAATGAATATTACATTTTGTTAAAGATGGTTAATCCGCGAATGAAGGATGATTTTGATCAGTAGTTTTGTACTCAATGAAAAAGAAATTAAACATTCTATTGGTGCTGGTACTGGTTGCTGCAATCGGTATTACCACCGTTCTGGTGTCTTGGTTATTTGTGAGCTATAGGCAGCGGATGGAATTTTTAAAGGGTTCAATTGAGAATGATTTATTTGACGCTGTGCAGCATGTTTTTTTGAAGGAGTTGCAGGGTGGGGCTGCTAATGGTATGGGTAAAACCTCAGAAGCTGTTGATTCAGGATTGATTGATTCTATAAAGGTTAAATTTCCGGATTTAGCTGCTGATAAGATCGGATTACTTATTCACGAAATTAAGAAACAAGAACAAAAGAATTTCCGAGGCTTTCGACCATATGATAATAAAAATCAGGAGAAATCTCAAAAAGATAGAGATCCTAAGCGATTATTACCTCCTCCCTTTATTCGGGGAATGCCTATCAGTGAACAAAGTTTGGCTGAAATAAAGGATGCGTTTGATAAACGTCTTAAAGACCGAAATTTGGACTTTACTTATAAATTTAGTGTTGGTGATCCCGGTCCCAGGGAGTTTCCTAAAGTACGCCTTGCTACATTTTTTCAGCAAGGTGCTATACTGCTAAGACCGCTGATGATTGATCCTGATCAAAATAAATTTATCCTTGTCAAAGTTGAGCACTCCTGGAAATTTTTCCTTTTTGCGATGAGTTGGCAACTTATCATATCGTTGTTGATTCTGACCATCCTTTTAGGGTCTTTCGTTTATCTCTTCCTAACCATATTCCGTCAGAATAAACTTAACATAATTAGGAAATCTCTTATTCATAGCATGTCTCACGAGTTAAGAACGCCGGTTACTACAGCCAAAGTTGCTTTGGAAGCTATGGAGGATTTTGTTGCCCCAAATAACCATGAATTAAGAAGCAGTTATAATGCTATGGCAAGGGAAGATTTGCAGCATCTCTCTGATATGTTAGATAAGGTATTGGAGATTGCTAATTTAGAAGGGAAAAGTCATACGCCTTTGGATATAAGACCAATTAATTTGCATGAGTTTCTGTCGCCTATTGTGGAACATTTTAAGTTACTCCATAAAAACGATGACTTAATCATCAGTTTACATACAGAGGCAGGAACTTTCATAGTTCTTGCAGATGCTCATCACTTAAAAAATGTATTCAATAATCTGTTAGACAATGCTGTGAAATATGGTGCTAGCGAAATTAATATTACTATCAAATTACGACCTAACGACAAAATGGTTCAAGTTGAAGTTCAGGACAATGGCATTGGAATACCGCCGGAATATTATACAGAAGTTTTTGAGCCTTTCTTTCGGGTTTCAGGAGGAAATTTATATGAAGTGAAAGGTTTTGGACTGGGGTTGTCCTATGTAAAACAGATTATGAACAAACACAAAGGGTTAATTAAGGTAAAAAGTGCTGATGGGCATGGTTGTACATTTATATTGACTATTCCTAAAGCAAATTGATTTGGAAAAGATGATTGAAATACTTTATGTAGAAGATGACAGGAAGTTAGGAACTATTGTAAGCAATAGTTTACTTTCCAAAGGGTATCGGGTTAGGTTGTGTACTGATGGCGAAGAAGCATGGAAATCATTCCAGCTGAATAAACCGGATATCGTAGTATTGGACATCATGATGCCTAAGATGGACGGATTTACACTGATGAAGGAAATCAGGAGTTATGATACGGTAACACCTGTCTTATTTTTAAGTGCGAGAAGTGATGTGGAGGATGTGCTGCAGGGTTTTGACTTAGGAGGAAATGATTACCTTAAGAAGCCTTTTGATATCAATGAGTTAATCGCAAGAATTGTTGCTCTGGTGAAAATGTGTAAGAAGTTTAATCCACCTGATCTGATAAAAATTGGTAAGTATAATTTCAATCCTGTAAAACAAATGTTGAGTTATAACTATCAGCATATTCATCTTTCCTATCGTGAAAGTGAGATTCTGAAGCGATTTTATGAGCGAAGAAATTCAGTTGTGCCCAGGAATGAAATCATTTTTGAATTTTGGGATCATTCAACGATCACTGCCGGACGGAGTCTTGATGTGTTTGTTTCCAGATTAAGAAAATACCTTAAAGAAGATCCGGATATTAAAATTGTGAATGTACGTCATGTAGGTTATCAGTTGAAGATCGGTTGATTTATAGGGGGCAATAATATGGGAGACAATGATTTTTCTACATTGCCTCCCTCTAATAAACTAAAACAAACTATCTATTTTTCACGCTTAATTATAATTTAATTCCATTTGATTACTTGGAAATTCATCAATGGAATTTTGTACTGGTTTGTAAAAAGTCTTAAAAATTACCTTACTACCTTCCTGAATCTCCTGTAATCTAGCAAATACTTCATAGGGTGTAACGCTAACAGTTTTTTGCTGATTAGAGGTTGTGGTATATGATACCTCTGTTCGCTGCATAGGGAAAAAAGTACCTTGCCCAGGTAAATTTGTTTCTGGAGCAAATGCTAGAACTGGATCTCCATCAATCGTGGAAAAGGATTCAAAAATTCGATTAGGTAAGGAACTTCTATATCTTTCTCCAAAAATTGATTGACTTATCAATGTGTTTTGAGAACTATCACCTTTAGCATCAAATGACCTGACATTAAATGTGTATACAGCTTCCTGAAGGTCTTTTAATTCGTACTCTTTAATTTTTCCTATGTCGTTAGCTTGGAGATCAATAACCGTAGAAACTTCTTTGCTTTCTAAACTATTTCGCATTGTAATTTTAATGTTCTTTACTTTGGGATCAGTTGTAATTCTCATGCGAATATTTGCTCTATTATTTCCTGGGTTTATAGATAATGAATCTACTCTTCCAGGGTAAGTTATTTCACCATTTTCCAAATAATCTGCATAATAATAATCGGCTGGCTTACATCCTGCTATGATCAAGAAGCATGCAATTAAGATGGTGTATTTTATATGATGTATTTTCATTTTAACTATTTTATTTGACCATAAATCTCTAGTTCGGATATTGCTACTGTAAAAGGGTTTTCTATTGGAGCTTCTCTAATTCCGTTCCAAGTACATATAACTTTAATTCTAATATATCTATAGGTATTATTGATTTCAGAGTCAAATTCGAAATCTTCTCCCTCCTTTGCATAGGCAATATCCTCTGCTGTGGGATTTGCTCCGAAAGGAAGTCCGGATGGTCGATGTCCTTCAAAACTTGCTATTTTTTCCCATACATCCCATGAACCATTTGGGTTAGGGTCATTACTGCCATAGACCTCGAATTCTTTGACATGAGTGGCTTGAAACAGAAGGTTCTGATTGTCATTTCTACCCCACATCTTTAAGCGACTTAACTTCACAGATGCTCCCAAATCTAAAGTAAATGAGAAAGGAATTGGAGCTCCTTTTCCCCACCATTGTTTCTGCATATTTGTTCCCGTTCGATCAGTAAATCCGGTTAGCATATCTGCTGATCCTCCTTGACTTGACCAGTTTCTTATGAAGTCTCCATCTTTATATGATTCTGAATATTCTCTCATTCCAAATATCTTTAACATATCTTTTGTAATCATCGATTCTTCAATTGGAGTGATTTTCCTTATGATAGTATCTGAGATATTGTCCCATTGATCTCTTACTGTTATTCCATATTCACTTTCTACAGGGAGTTCTCCTCTAATACGGAAAATTCCGTTTTCAGCATTAGTGTAAGACGTGTCCAGTCCAATCCACTGATTGTTTTCTGCTTTTCTGTAGACCGTTAATACTAAATTTTCTTTAGTTTCATTTTTGAAAAGAAGATTTAATCCTCCAAATGTTCCATAGAGATTATTTTCGGATTTGAAACCATCAGCAATCACTCGATATTTAGGAATATTCGCTTTGATAGTGAGTTGGGATGGTTCTGATTCGACCTCACCCAAACTGACTGCAAATAATTGTATGGTATATTCTCCTTCACTTGCAAAACCATCTACTTTTATTTTATTATCATAAATGGACGATTTAGCAATTCGTTCGGTCCCATTATTAAGTGTGTAAACAGCTTTGACATATCTTAGGTCTTCGGTCGTTGGAAGGTCATAGCTTATGATTGCTCCTCCGGCGATAGACTCGAATGTCAGATTTGTTAAAGGATCAGGTTTCTCCCCCTGTCGTTTAGGACTTATCCCAATATCCTCTGAACATGAAAGGAGACAAAGTGAAGTGATACAAAGTGTAGCAAAAATCCATATTTTACTACCCATATTCTTAAAATCTAATATTTTCATAATCTTTAGTTTTTACCATCCTATATTCTGAACCAATTCTGGGTTTCTTCTTCTTTCATTCAGGCTAATTGGCCACAAATATTCTCTTTCAGCAAAAGTTCTGTTGAACAAAGGGGTCAGTCTATAAAATGAATTTGCATCGCTCTGATTAATGTCCCACCCATAAATTGTTGTATTTAATTCAGAGACAGCATCTTTCCAGCGAAGCAAATCCCAAAATCTTTTACCTTCAAACGCAAATTCAATTGATCTTTCAGATTTGATTATAGCTCTCAAACCTTCTTTAGTATTAGGTTTGCTAGGGTTGGAAGAATAATTTGCCCATGATTCTTTGACCCCTTTTAGACCACTTCTTTCTCTAACTAGATCTATCAAGCGATACACTTCCTCCGAGGGCCCTTGTAATTCATTTAATGCTTCGGCATAGTACAGGTAAAGATTGGCTAATCGAATGATTGGATAGGCATAGGACCTTGCTGTAAAGGCATTATTTGCTCCAGTAGTATTTTGATAGTTAACATGTTTCTTAGAGGCATATCCTGTTATATTATATCTTGTTGGATCTACTTTTCCAACATTTCCGTTCAATTTATAATTGATGTTATAGGCCTTTTCATCCGAAGTATTTATTAACATAAACATACGGCCCCCATCGAAAGCAACCGCTCCGTAGAATCTTGGTTCACGATCTAAGTGTAATCTGACCGTTCTATATCCAGCCTGTAATGATGTTTTATTATTTTCGTCACTCACAACTGAAATTAGTTCATACCTTTTACTGTATGGATACTCAATATCTTCTTCAATAGGTACACCATTCTTGGAATAAAACCGTTCAACAGCATTAAGTGTTACGGACATGGATCCTGCCAGGTTTGTATGATTATTACTTTGTCCATCGTACCGAGGAGGGGAAAACAAGCCTTGGACTGTGCCGTTTGCAATGGATCGGGTATCATACCAAAGAGATTCTTGATTGTCAATATTTTCACTAAATGCTTCTCTATAATTCATCTGGAAGATTGTACTCTCATGTGGTTCAGTTGAAAGGTTTCCCGGGATTTTCCATGTATGGAGTTTTTTATTGTGTGATTCTGCAAAACTTATAGCTTCACTCAAAGCATCAGCCGCCGTTTTCCATTTTTGTAAATCAAAAGTAGAGTTGAACAAAGCCTTTCCTTGTTTATCCTTTAAATTAGCTTCAATACCTTGGTTTCCATTGAAAAGAGGGCTTGCTGCAAAAATTAGAATTTCTGCTTTGATTGCTTTGGCTGCAACTTGGGTTATTCTACCGGTTTCCTGTTGTATATTAGTAATATCTTCAATAAGATCTGGAATAGCCTCCGTAATTGTAGTGCCTATATAATTGAAAATTTCATCGACTGGCATTCTTGAGAAATTGTACGAACCGGGTTCTGCATCCACTGGGATGTATTCATCCATAATCGGAATAGGACCATATTGTCTAAGAAGAAGAAAATGATAATATGCTTTTAACACTCTTGCCTCTGCTGCCCATTGTTTGATTTCTGTTTCTGTCATATCAGGAACACCTTGAATCCTGTTTAAGAAAATGTTACAATTTGAGATTCCTTGCCATATATTCTTACCCCCATTATTTCCATCCCAGTTATTGATCAAGGGACTATCTCCATTTTGTGTACCCATTGCTAAATGCCATGCAGGATAGTTGCCTGCTGAATAATTATTTACAGAATTAAGCCAGAACTCATCGCCTGATAATAGGCCAGGATTGGATCCAAGCGTAAAGTTTGCGGGTAAGGCATTGTAACAAGTGGCCAGATAACGTTCTGCCATTGTTCTCATATTAAAAGCCTGATCGATCACAGGGGCATTGTCGGGAACTATATCTAAATACTTATCACAAGAATTTAAGGTGGAAATGATTAATACACCAGTGATAAATAGGTTTTTAGCGTTTTTTATTTTTGTCTTCATAATTTATAAACTAGCATTTATACCAATGTTAAATACGCGTTGTATAGGATATCCTAATCCATTTCCCCCTTTTTCAGGATCCCAGAGTTTAAATCGACTCCAGGTTAAGAGATTCGTTGCACTGGCATATATTCTGAAATTTTTAAATTTATATCTCTCGGTAAAATTTTTATTAAGGGTATAACCTAGTTCCACTTGTCTTAAGCGGATAAAAGAGCCATCGCGCATCCAGTAGGTACTGGTTTGAGTATTGTTGGTAACTGCGTTTTGGCTAAGTCGTGGCCAGATGGCATAGATGTTCTTGTTTTCTTCGGACCAATAATTATCCGCCCAAGCCTGAAGAACGGCATTTGGGGAGGATGGATTCCCGAAAGGTGCAGTACCCATTGTGTTATTATCAGAATTGTAATTGATAGGATTAATGAACAGAGATGTTCGACCCACTCCGCTGAAGAAGAATGAAAAATCTAAGCCCTTATATCCGGTACTTAAACCAAATCCCCAGGTTAATTCAGGAGTAGTGGGATGTCCGATAGGTAATAAATCATCACCGTTGATAACACCGTCCCTGTTTACATCAAGATATTTAATATCTCCTCCTCTGACAGGCTCACCGCCAAAGTTTTGAGATGGGGAATTGTAAACTTCATTATCATCTATAAAGAGTCTTTCTGCTACATAGCCTCTAGTTTGGGAACTACTGAGTCCAATTCGGCTTAAGTATTCATACTGGTAAGTTGGTTCCTCATAAAAAGTATATTCCCCTTGTGCAAAGGTGAAAGTTCCACGACCTTGAAACCAAAGATCTTGGTTTACAGATTTAAAATAGGTAAGCTCGGAATCAAAACCACGACTTTTATATTTTCCAACATTCGCTAATACGGATGCTGTATAGCCATTGGAACTTGGGATGTTTCTCGATTGAACAATGTTATCTCTGCTTTGTTGGTAGAAATCCCCCGTGAAAGTTAGGCTCCCGTTAAATAACCCTAAGTCTATTCCAAGATTAGTTTGGGTCGATCTTTCCCATTGAACATTGGCATTAGCATATCGATTAATTAATATACCCGGTAAGGAATATTGTCCCGCATTCGGAAGGCCAAATTGATATCCCCAACTAGAATTCTCTAGGTCAACATCCGAGAGATAAAAAAACCTCGTGTCACTGATATTGTCATTCCCCAAAGTCCCATGGGTAAACCTAAATTTCAAGTTATTAACAATAGGTTGTATTGGTTCAAAGAAAGCCTCATTGGATACATTCCACGCTAAACCAAACGAGGGGAAAAATCCCCAACGGAAATTCGAATCGAAACGTTCGGATCCGTTGTAACCAAAAGTGAATTGCGCGTGATAACGATTATCATAGCCATAGGTAAAGTTACCAGAGAATGAAACATTTCTAAAAGGGAGGGTATTGATAAGCGTTGGGCTATCTGTTGGCGTTGAAATGTTGCTTCTAATTGTATTGATCATCATAGCTGAAATGCTATGTTTTTCGTTAAATGTTCTGTTGAAGCCCAACTGATTCTCCATATAGAAAATTGCTGATTGATCTCGAACTCCAGGAACAAAGTCAAGGTACTCGCTTCCGGATTCGGGATTAATTAAATAAAAGGAATTTGTACCAGCTTCTGAATCATATCCAGATGGGGTATAATAGAACGGATTATAAGCCCTTGACTGTGTGAAATACGAGTTCCTAGTTAAGTTTACCAGTGCTCTGTAGTTCATCCCTTCAGTAAGCAGTTGAGAGAGATCTTGTTTTAATTCGAGTTGAATCTGAAGATTACTTCTACGCTTCTCAGAATAACCTTTCATGATCTGGGCATAGGGATTATTATATTCTCCAAGATTGAAGTTTCCAAACATGGGATGATTTATATATGATTGAGACGGTCCAGGCTGATAAACAGGTTGGAAAAGGACAGGGTTAGCACGTAAGGCTAACTTATAAGCGTCTTCACCACTTACCGGAGGTCCATTGTAGTTTTGAAGATTTGCTACAGTTCGAACCATCAGTTGCGTGTTTTTGGTTATATTAATATTTACATTACTTCTTAAATTATATACATCAAAATTGACGTTAGAATTAAAATTATTCAAAGGATTAATTTTTAAGAGACCATCATCTTTTGAAAAATTTCCACTTACATTGTAAGTAGCAACCTGGCCCCCTCCTGCAATAGAAAGATTATAATTTTGGGTACTGGTTGTTGTTTTAGTAAGCTCATCTAACCAATTAACAGCTGGAAAATTTATTGGATCCAAACCTTCCCTTGTTTTTTCTATTTTCTCTTGGGAATATTGAGTAATTCCTAAAGGGTCTCTAGTTCGAATTGCCTCATTGTTCATTTCCATCCAGGTCAAAGGATCTGCAATTTCCAAAGTTCTGGTTGGGGTAGATATACGATACTCTGTTCTGAAATTTATATTTGGAGGACCTTCTTTACCAATTTTGGTTGTAACCAGTATTACACCATTTGCACCTCTAGAACCGTAAACTGCAGCAGCAGTAGCATCTCTCAAGACCGAGAAATTCTCAATATCATCTACAGGTATTCTAGCAAGATCATCTGCACTTACTTCCATATTATCAATCAAGATCAGCGGTTTTTGATTAACACCGAAAGTTCCGATCCCACGGATAAAGAAATCTGCATTATCAGCTCCGGGTTCACCACTTCTTTGCATAGACACAATACCGGCAACCCTACCTTGAAGTGCATTTGTTAGGTTGCTGACAGGTGCCCTAAGATCCTTGGGATTGATGGAGGTGACAGATCCAATAACATCTTGTTTTCTTTGCCTCTGTCCAAAAGCTGTGACTACAGTTTCCTCGATAGCGTTGCTGGATGGTTCCATCGAAACGTCCATTTTCATGGTTGCACTTATTTTAAACTCTTGGGCAGAGTAACCGACCATTGAAAACTTTAATGTTGAGTTCACCGGAACTTTAATGATGAAACGTCCATTGAGATCTGTAGAGGTAGCAATACTAGGCTTTTCTAAAACCAAAACGGTTACACCAGAAAGGATAGTTCCTGATGTATCAGTAACTAAACCTGAGACCTCGACTTCTTGCTGCATTTGAAGGAGTGTGTTTTTGACGGAATCGGCTGTACTGTTTTGAATTGACCAAAGCAAACTAAAAAGAAATACTAAAGATAGTTTTAATATATTCTTCTTGTGCAGTCTATTCAAACCATGATTCCAACTGTAGGGATACAATTCTTTCATAATTGGATAGTTAATAAATCTAGGCGTAATTTGGGTGTTTAAATTTAAGTTATATCAATTAGCCATGACGATAATAGATATTCTATCGCAAGTCTAAAAGGTTAACTTTAAAATCAAACGATTGCGTTATTTACGAAAACGATTTCAAAAATTATCTTTCCTTGATTTTTTGTTTTTATGTAACATAATTTTTTAATCATTTAATAGCTATAGTCATATGAATATAAAAATCACGAAATGCAACCTGCAAAAGATGAGAGGGGGAACCTTTTCTCTAAATATTAGCTATTTTTGCATGTAGTATGAGTAAAAAAGCTAAAAAGGGCGTTTTGTTGGTACAATTAGGTACTCCTAATTCACCGACAACGGGCGAAGTGAGGAAATATCTGACTGAGTTTTTAATGGATCCTCGAGTGATGGATATCCCATTTATATCAAGAACATTATTAGTAAAAGGGATTATTGTACCTAGGCGAGCCTCTAAATCTGCTCATACTTACTCAACCATTTGGGATGAGGAAACGGGATCACCTCTGATGTATTACAGCGAACTTCAACAGAAGATGCTTCAAGAAGAGCTTGGAGAAGAGTATCATGTTGAGCTTGCTATGCGTTATCAAGAACCCTCTCTTCCAAATGCATTGAAAAAACTGGAGGGACAGTTTTTAGAGTCTTTATTAGTTATTCCTTTATTTCCACAATATGCCTCAGCAACAACAGGATCAATTATTGATCGTGTAATGGAATTGATGCGTACTTGGCAATACTTTCCGAAGTTAAGTTTCGTTAATAGCTATTGTGATAATCCATTAATGGTAGAGGTAATTGCTGAACATGCTCACAGACATGATTTAGCATCTTATGACCATTTTTTGTTCAGCTACCATGGATTGCCGGTACGGCAGTTAGGAAAGGTTGATCCGAAGGGTGAATTAAGTTGTCCGGATCACGGTTGTCAGTCCTGCCAGAATGAGGTGAATCCATATTGTTATTTATCACAATGTTATGCTACGACAAGAGCTATTGTGGAGAAGTTAAATATTCCGAAAGATAAGTATACTTTGTGTTTTCAATCACGATTAGGAAAAACGCCATGGATTCAGCCCTATACCTCTGATACCTTGCATAATTTGGCAAAACAGGGAAAAAAGAAACTATTGGTTTTTAGTCCGGCTTTTGTTGCAGATTGTATTGAGACCTTGGATGAAATTCAAGTAGAGTATGCCAATGAATTTAAGGCATTAGGAGGTGAGGTAGTACATATGGTTGAGAGCTTAAATGATAATCCGAAATGGATTGAAGCTTTGAAACATATGGTTTTGGAAAACGATAATTAAAAAATGTTAAAATTAAACGCACTAATACTATTCTTATTAGATTTTTACATCTTTTTTGCTCTTAGAGCAACTAATATTAAGTTTATTAAGACGAAATGGTTCACCTTTTTATGGTGGGGCTATTCAATATCCTTATTAGTAGGGTTATTTATTTCTTTTGAATATAATATTCCACTGGCAATTCGTTCTATCATCCTGGTAGCCTTTTTTCTAACAGCAGTCAGTAAGTTTGTCTTTGCAGTAGTTTTGATTATTGATGATCTGCGTCGTGGTGGAATTTGGGTTGGGAGACTGTTCTCCCGAGGTAAAGGGCAGGATTTGGACGAAAGGCTTGAAGAGTTAGAGAAACCGCTTCCTGAAGTCCCTAAAAAAGGAATTTCTCGTTCGGAATTTCTTTTGAAATCTGGAATTGTGGTGGCTGCTTTGCCGATGATTCCGTTAGCATGGGGTGTTATTTCTACAGCTTATGATTATCGAGTACGTCGTCAAAAACTAGTATTACCTAATCTCCCTAAGGAATTTCAGGGGATGACGATTGGTCAAATTTCAGATGTGCATTCGGGGTCATTTTACAACAAGAAAGCGGTAATGGGCGGTGTGGAAATGCTGTTGGCGGAAAAACCTGATATGATCTTCTTTACCGGAGATTTAGTGAATAATGTCGCGACTGAAATGAGGGATTACCAGGATATCTTTTCTCATGTGAGGGCTGATTTAGGCGTTTATTCAACTTTAGGGAATCATGATTATGGCGATTACTACTTTGGTCCCGGTGACTCCGAGGCAAAACGTAAAAATCTTCAGGATGTAATTGAAACCCACAAAGCAATGGGGTGGGATTTACTGATGGACGAGAATAGAACGTTGAAGATGGGAAATGAAGAAATCTCCATTATAGGGGTTCAGAATTGGGGTACAGGGCGATTTCCTAAAAAAGGTGATCTTCAAAAAGCGCTACTGGGGACAGAAGAAAAAGCTGTTAAGTTGCTATTGTCCCACGATCCCTCACATTGGAGAGCTCAGGTTTTGGATACAGATGTAGATGCAATGTTTGCAGGTCATACCCATGGGATGCAATTTGGAGTACGCGGAGAGCACTTCCAATGGAGTCCGGCAAAATATATTTATAAAGAATGGGCAGGTCTTTATAAAGAAGGTAATTCCCAGTTGTATGTAAATACAGGTTATGGATTTCTAGGTTACCCAGGTCGTGTGGGTATTGCACCGGAAATTACAATCTTTGAACTAGTTAAGGGATGATACTGAATCTTTAGTTAAGAATTCGGGCAAAATGATTGTTTAAATGTTTCCGAATCGCTACCCGATAAGCTTCGGCATCTCTTTGCTTTAAAATCTCCACTAATTCTTTGTGTGAGATAAATTCACCTGTTACAATATCTTTTTCAAGTAAGCCACTCTGATGTACATATTGAAAAATAGGAAAGAGCATTTCCTGAAGTTCAAGTAAAATCCTGTTTTTCGAAATTTTATACAGCTTTCCGTGAAATTTAATTTCATCCTCCACTTGCCAAGGATTAGCAGTATCGCCAGATACTACTTCATTAGCAATTTGCTCCAATTCTGTTAAGTTTTCATCAGTTAAATTATTGACAATAAAATCTGCCATTCCTACCTCAAGTGCCAGACGCATCTCAAACATATCTCTTAAGGTATCGTTATCTAAAATAGATGGATGAAATATCTTCCTGAAGGATCCTAATACATCTGGATTACAAAGAACGGCTCCTTTATGCTTTTTTGACTCAATCAGTCCGATTGTTTTTAACCTCAATAGCGCTTCGCGAATAACGGTGCGGCTTACTCCCAGACTGTCAGCCAAATCTAACTCCTTTGGGAGCACATCGCCAATCTGCATTTTACTTTCCTGGATATATTTTATAATTCTTTGTTCGGCTTTGTCAACAAGGCTGGAAGTATCAATACTTTCCAATCGCTCCATTCCAGTTACGCTTTGTTCCATAAGTATGAGTGTTAGTGGATATTTCTGTTGCAATAATATAAAAAAATTATTTGGAAATAAAACATTATGTATTACATTTGATATGTTATTATGTATAACATAAACCAAAAATTATAGTGCAATTATGAAAAACCTCTATCATCATTCTTTGCAAAAGATTATTTTAATAGTCTTTCTCTGTTGCTTTAGTGTAGCAGCATTTGCGCAAAATTTATTGAAAGGAACTGTTTCTGATCAAGCAGGAAATCAACTTGAAGGCGTTACAGTTACGAATCAAACCAAAAAACAAGTCACACAAACAGCTACTGACGGAACTTTCAGTATTAACGCTTCTGTTTCGGATGAAATTGTTTTCACTTCACTTGGATATCAATCCAAGACGATTACAATTAGTAATTTGGAGTTATTGAAGATAGCTCTAGTTCCGTCCGGGGAAGATCTTGAAGAAGTGGTGGTATTGGGTTATGGTAGTATTAAAAAATCAAATTTAACGGGCTCGGTCTCAAGATTGGACAAACGTGTTCTTGAAACGGGCGTAAGATCCAATCCGGCATCTGCACTAGCGGGAACCATTCCCGGATTGCGTGTGCAACAGACCTCGGGGCGTCCAGGCTCTGTGCCTAACATTGTTTTACGTGGTGGAACAACTTATGGTGGTGGCGGTGGACCTCTTGTAATTGTTGACGGACTGGTTCGCTCGGGGTTTTCTGATATCAATCAAGATGACATAGAATCTATCGATGTGCTAAAAGATGCTTCTGCTACAGCTATATATGGTGCAAGAGCATCTAATGGTGTTGTATTGATTACTACTAAACGTGGTAAAGAAGGAATATCAAATATTTCATTGAAATCTAAAATCGGCGTAAATTCATTAAATATTCCCTTTGATTTCTTAAATGCAGAAGATTATTTGTATTGGACCAGAAAATCTGTTCAAACATCAGGTATCTATCAGCCTAATCAATTAAATCAATTGACATCTGTTGGGCCTTTTGGTACCGGCAATAAATATAAAGATGATAATGGAAACATTTTGGATGGAAACCTGGTAAATACTGCTGTATGGAGTACTATGTTTTTAGATGATTCCAACAGAGAGTTATTAAATCAGGGCTGGCAGACTATGATTGATCCTGTTACTGGAGAAGAATTGATATTTAGGGATTTTGATTATAGTGATTATGCTTTACGAAAAAATGCAATAACACAGGACTATAATGTTGCAATGCAAGGCGGTAATGAAAAAAGTAAGTATTATGCCAGTGTAGGAAAATACTATGAACAGGGGGTTCCAATAGGAACTAATTATGATCGTTTAACATTTATTTTAAATGGCGATTATAAAATTAAGCCATGGATTACTTCAACTTCGGGATTGAACTTCGCCAATACCAAATGGAGAGATGCTATCAATAGCGAGGGCAACTATATGACCAGGGCATTGGGGGCTCCGCCTACCATGCGAGGTTATAATGCGAGCGGAGATTTATTAATAGGACGGGATTGGCAAGACGGTAACCCAGCAGTAAATAATGATAAATTTATTAGAAATAATCAGAATCAGAAATTTACGATGTCACAGGCCTTTGTTGTCGATCTTTATGAGGGACTGACCTTAAGAACCAGTGGGAATTGGTTCATCAATCAATCTACCTACGAATCGTTTAATAAGGATTATCTATCAAGTCCCGGGAATTGGGTTAGAACCCGAAACTCATCATCTAGTTATGATAAGATCTTAAATCAGACCTATAATGCGGCATTAAATTACAATATAAGTTTTGCAGATAAGCACCATGTAGATGCGATGGTAGGCTGGGAATTCTTTGACTCATATAATACAGGTTTGTCGGCATCTGGGTCAGGGGCGCCAACAGATGATTTCATGGATTTAGGTTTGACAAGTACAGAAGAAAATCGACGTAGTATAGATTCGTACCATGTAAGAAACAGAATCAACTCATTTTTCGGACGTTTGAACTATGATTATGATGAGCGGTACTTAATGACGCTGACATTTCGTAGAGATGGTTACTCCAATTTATTGACTAACAGATGGGGTAACTTTCCCGGTATATCTTTAGGATGGAACCTACATAATGAAGCATTTTTCGCCAATGCTTTTGGTCCGGATAATTTCTTCAATAGAATGAAACTTAGAGCAAGTTATGGTGCTAATGGAAATATCGGGGATATAGGTGCTTATACTCTCCAAGGTAGTTACGGAACTTCTAAATACGACGGAGAGATAGGATATGCGATGAATAATCTAAGTATTCCAAACCTAAAATGGGAAAGCTTAATAACAAAAGAACTTGGATTGGAAACCAGGTTGTTAAATAGAATTGATTTATCGGTAGCTTATTACCATAGAACAACTTCTGATAAAATCGCAACCTTGGTTTTACCAGCCTCAGCAGGTTTTACCACAGTAACTACAAATAATGGAGACATGCAAAATCAAGGTGTGGAGATTGATCTAAATTATCAAGCGGTTCGTTCGAATGATTGGTCTTTAAGTTTTAACTGGAACACGGCCTATAATAAAAACAAGATTTTAAAACTTCCTTATAATGGGGTAGAGAATAACCGTCAGAACGGCTTCCAGGTTTACAATCCAAAAACCTTAGAACTTGAATGGGTTGGTGGGTATCAGGAAGGTCAGGACCCTAATGTTGCTTATGCTTATGAGGCTGTAGGGATTATACGTACACAAGAAGATTTGGATAACTATGCCTTACAACTAAAAGACTTAATTGGTGCTCGTACATTAGTACATCCGGATGTTTTTAATGCTATGTCTGAGTCTGAAAAAGCGTTGCACTATCCGATTGCATTGGGTGATGTGATGTGGAAAGATGTAAACGGAGATGGTATCATTAATTCATACGATCGTGTTTATATGGGAAATACAGTACCTAGATGGACAGGAGGATTTGGTTTCTTTTCATCTTATAAAGATTTTTCATTGAGTGCCAGATTTGACTATGCTTTGGGCTACGTAGCTTATGATGGTCCGAGAGCGTGGTTTTTGGGTATGATGCAAGGGACTTTTAATACGACTTCCGAAGTTTGGGATACCTATACTGCAGAAAACCCAAATGCAAAATATCCTACCTATTATTGGGCAGACCAATTGTTTAAAAATAATACAAGTCGGGAGAGCAGTATGTTTTATAATAAAGGGAATTACCTAGCATTCCGAGAGATTTCTCTTTCTTACCGCTTACCAAAATCGGTAGCTAATAGAATTAAAATGGAAGATCTAAGTGTTTCTGTTACCGGTCAAAATCTTCAATATTGGACTGCAAACACTTTATTTTCGGCGGAAAGTGGCTCAATCGGTCAGGGAGGTGGTGGATATCCGCTACCAAAGACGGTCATCTTTGGTCTTCAATTAACCTTTTAATACGTAAATCATGAAAAAAATATTTATAGCATTAGCAATATCAGCATCTCTTATCACTTTTTCTTCTTGTGAGAAAATGGACTTGGATCTCGCTCCGGAGGATTATTTTGCGAGTGGTTCTTTTTGGAAATCTGAAGACCAGGTAAACGGAGCCATGAATGGTTTGCATTCGCAGTTGCGTGGCTTGCAAAACACACTTTGGAATTTGGGAGAGCTCAGAGGAGGGACATTAAGGGATGGAACAAGTTTTACAGGAACTGCATCCTTGAACTCAAATTCCTTAATTATCCAGGATATCAGGGAAAGTAATCCTGGTTATTCAAGTTGGGCAGGATTTTATTCGCCGATTTTTCATGTCAATAATTTTATTTATCAGGTAGAGGCAGCAAATTACCTTACTGCAGAACAAAAAGGATATTATCTTGGACAGGCCTATGGAATCAGGGCTTTTTATTATTTCACCTTATTTAAGATTTATGGTAGGGTACCCTTGGTAAAAGAACCAAACGTTGCCACCGAGACACCGTCTTCTGCAGAAGAAATGTACACAGCCAGAAGTCAAACCGAAAAGGAAACGTTAGATTTTATTAAAGAGGATATTGATAAATCAATATCTAATTTTAATGGAGATTATAATATTTCGAACCAAAAGGCTCAATGGTCATTGGCAGCAACACAAATGCTTAAAACGGAAGTGTTTCTATGGTCTGCGAAGGTAAATATAGATGGATTGGCACCAAGTAATACAGCAGAGGATTTGCAGACGGCAAAAGCTGCTGTTGAAGCTGTTATACCAAAATTTTCCTTAGTCAGTGACTTTGCAAATGTATTTTCTACTGCAAATGTCGCTTCTAATAAGGGAAATAGTGAAACAATCTTTACCATTCGATACCAGGCGGGGGAGGCAACTAACTTCTTTAATAATTTTCTATATGCTCAGAGTGATGATATATCAGGGTATGTTGATGATGCAGGAAATGCTATTCCATCGGATCCTTTGAAGGTAGCCTCTAGTGGATCAATAATTCGTTATGAGTATAAATATAGCCTTTATCAGCTTTATGATGAGAGTGATACAAGAGCAAACTTTACATTCCTAAACTTTAATAAAGGTGACCTGCATGCTGTTGTCATGCGTAAGTTTCTAGGCACCATCGTGGAGGGCGTTAGGAGTTACTCCGATGATTATCCAATTTATCGTCTTGCCGATGCGTACCTTTTACTTGCGGAAATTAAAAATAAATTAGGACAAGATCCCACTAATGAAATTATGTTAGTTAGGAATAGAGCTTATAAAGGATCGGCTCCTCAATTTGTAAATGCAGGGTTTGAGGCTAATGAACTTGCCATATTCTATGAACGTACGAAAGAATTTGTATCCGAAGGCAAGCGATGGTTTGATCTATGTAGAATGCAGGATGCTTCCGGTAACCCACTAGTATTTAGAAAGGATCTCCCTTTAGTAGGTGTATTAGACAATACAGATGGCCAACGTCACAAAATATTATGGCCGATAGATTTAAATACCCTTTCAGCGGATCCCACTTTAACCGGTGATCAAAACCCTGGTTACTCAGGGACGTAATTTTAATTCTTCCTATCCCGGGGGGAATCCGGGATAGGTTTTTGAACGAATAATAATATATAGACTGTATGCTAACAAATAAAATTGAGGGATTGATTGCAGCTCCATTTACTGCGTTTGATGAGAATGGTGAATTGAACTTGGATTTAGTTCCTTTTTATTATGAATCTTTAAAAAAGAATCAGGTAAAAGGAGCTTTTATCTGCGGTTCGACCGGAGAAGGTGTTTCATTAACCTTTGAGGAGAAAGTCTCCGTCTTAAAGGCATGGACTGGGTTGACCAAAGACGATCAGGATTTTACTTTGATTATGTTTTTAGGCGGAACCAATGTAAAGGAATGTAAGCAATTAGCAAGAATAGCGGAACAGCAAGGAGCTGATGCAATCTCCTTTACCTCACCTTTCTACTTTAAGCCTGCTAATGTAAAACAGCTGGCAAAATGTTGTAAAGAAATTGCTTCAGCAGCACCGAACACTGCTTTTTATTATTATCATATCCCGGTATTGACAGGAGGTAATTTTAATATGATTGATCTGTTGCAAGAAGTTGATGGCCAAATTCCGACATTCAGGGGGATTAAATATACGCATGAGGATTTTATGGATTTCTTGAGCTGCTTAAACTTCAAAGAACGAAAGTATGACATGCTTTGGGGAAGGGATGAGAATATGTTACCTTCATTAGTATTAGGCTCCAAAGGAGCTGTCGGAAGTACCTATAACTATGCTGCCCCATTATATTTAGATCTTATTGCTGCATATAACAGAGGTGACTTTGAGTTAGCTAATTCACTTCAACAAAAATCGATCGATATGATTCGATTATTAGGAAAGTATGGGGGAATAGCAACAGGTAAAGCTTTCATGAAATTAGTTAATCTAAATTGTGGTGAGTTTAGGTTGCCTGTTGCAAATATGTCAGCAGAACAATTTGAACTATTTAGAGCTGATGTGAAAGCCATAGGGTTTGAATCATTTAAATCAATTTCTTAATGCAAACAAAAGCGATTTTAGTAATAACTATGTTAATAACAGCCTGTGTAAAGCCTCAAGATAATGCCGAGATTCTTTGGGGAGAATCTAGTAAACTTCCTGCTGAAGGAAGTCAAGTTAATCCTGGTGTGGCAGGGCCCGTAGTGGGAGTTATTAACGGTCAGTTATTGATCGCCGGTGGAGCAAACTTTCCTGATGGATTGCCTTGGGAAGGTGGAAAGAAAGCTTATCAAAGATCAGCTTATCTCTATACCATATCAGATAATCAATTACACTTGAATTCTGAACTTGCATTGTCAGAGGGGCTTGCATATTCAGCTCATTATAGTGACGGGGATTGCCTTTATTCTGCTGGTGGTGAAGATGAAGAAGGAGCGATTGATCAGGTGCATGCCTATCGTCTCAACGATGAAAATAGGCTAATCAGAGATACTTTAGCTCATTTACCAATGAATTTGACCAATGGGGGGCTGGTAGCTATTGATAATCATTTGTATTTTATTGGAGGTGAAAATTCGGAAATGGTTTCTGATAAAATTTATTTTCTGGATTTTAATGGAGAAGGAGGTGGTTGGCGAAATTATTTGAGCCTGCCTTATCCAATAAGCAATGCTGTAGTTGTAAGCAATAAAAAAGATAAAATATACGTTGCCGGTGGCAGAAAGAAGAATCTGAATGCTAAAAGCGATATATATGATGAGCTATTAGAAATTGATATTCCATCAAGAACCATTGCATCGATTACTAAGTTACCAAGAGCCTTAGCGGCCGGTTCCGGTGTTTATTTTCAGGATCAGATTATCTTATTTGGCGGAGATGATGCTAGTACTTTTCATCGGGTAGAAGATGCCTTGGCGAAGATTGGTACAACATCTGATCAGACCAAAAAAGATAGTTTGATTGCTGCGAAAAATCAGCTTCAGGTTAATCATCCCGGTTTTAGGAAGGAAGTTATCTCATTCGATATAAAAAATAAACAGTGGAAAGAGTTAGGTCAAATTCCCGGCTTGAGCCCTGTGACTACCACTGCTGTGCTAAATGATCATTTAATTATTATTCCATCGGGAGAAATTCGGGCCGGTGTAAGGACAGATCAAATTTTGGTAGGAACAATAAAATGAAATCAATCTAATCTATGAAAAACAGCAATAAATATCCTTGGGTCGTAGTAGGCTTGTTATGGTTCGTGGCACTGCTGAATTATATGGATCGGCAGATCCTTTCCACCATGCGTCCTGCTATGGCCGGGGATATTTTAGAATTAGAAAGCGCTGCGGTATTTGGGAACTTAATGGCTATTTTCTTATGGATTTATGGTTTCATGAGTCCTGTTGCGGGCGTCATTGCAGATAAACTGAATCGAAAATGGTTGATTGTAGGAAGTCTATTCGTTTGGTCAGCAGTAACTTTAGCTATGGGCTATGCCAATACTTATGAGCAACTGTATGCATTGCGTGCAATCATGGGCGTGAGTGAGGCCTTATATATCCCTGCAGGATTATCATTAATAGCAGATTACCATTCTGATAAAAGCAGATCCCTTGCTATAGGAATTCACATGACCGGTTTGTATTTTGGACAAGCCTTAGGAGGTTTTGGGGCGACTGTAGCGGCATCTTATTCATGGCATTATACGTTTATCTTATTCGGATTAGTGGGCGTCATTTATTCAGTGGTATTAATCTTTTTTCTACATGAGACAGATCATCGTACCGGACCACAGAAAATAGTACAAGAAAAAGTACCCTTACTCAAAGGGTTTTCGGTACTCTTTAGCAATATTGCCTTTTGGGTTATTCTATTGTATTTTGCTGTTCCAAGTTTACCTGGTTGGGCAACAAAAAACTGGCTACCGACCTTATTCTCTGAAAATCTACATGTCCCGATGGAGCAGGCTGGACCTATGGCGACGATTACCATAGCAGTTTCATCTTTTTTTGGAGTTATTTTGGGTGGTATACTTTCTGACCGCTGGATACAAAAGAATATTCGGGGACGGATTTATACAAGTGCCATCGGATTAGCATTGACCATTCCTGCCGTAATTTTGATTGGTTATGGCCATAGTGTATTTGCTATTGTGGCTGCAGGTCTGATGTTTGGCTTCGGATTCGGGATGTTTGATGCGAACAATATGCCTATTCTGTGTCAGTTTGTTTCCTCAAAATACAGAGCAACGGCTTATGGTATTATGAATATGGTAGGCGTTTTTGCTGGTGCATATATTACCAAATTATTAGGAGCATCAGCCGACGAAGGACAGTTGGGAAGTGATTTTGCCTTATTGGCTGGAATTGTTTTCATCGTATTGATCATACAATTAGTTGTTTTAAGACCTAAACAGAATGAAGCTATCAATTAGAATATTATTCTTTTTTGTGATTTCAGTAAACCTTCTTTTTGCACAAACCAAAAAGAGGGTTGCTTGCATAGGAGACTCGGTTACCAAAGGGGCAAATTTGGCAAAAGGGAAAACCTATCCTGAGCAGCTTCAGATATTGTTGGGCCCGGATTATGAAGTAGCCAACTTTGGGAGAAATGGTGCAACCCTCTTGGAGAAAGGACATAATCCTTATCTCCAATCGGAGGAATTGAAGCAGGCATTAGCCTTTAAACCTGATGTTGTCATTATTTCTTTAGGTCTTAATGATACAGACCCCAGAAATTGGCCTAATTTTCAATTGGAATTCCAACAGGACTACCTCAGCTTAATTTCAACATTTAAAGAGGTAAATCCGAAGGCGGATATTTATATCTGCGAGATGACGCCAATATTTAGCGGTCATAGTAGGTTCTTATCAGGCACCAGAGATTGGTATGATCAAATACAAGAGCAAATTAGTCAGATTGCCGCACAAAGTATTTATGGTATTCGTGGACTAATTAATAACCATACACTTCTGGCCAGTCGAATAGATCTTTTTGATGATTATTTGCATCCTTCGGAACAAGGAGCGTCAATTATAGCCCATAATGTTTTCAGATACTTAAAACCTATTGAGCAAAAGTTGTCGGTAAATGAAACTCTAGGATCTCATATGGTTCTGCAAAGAGATCATCCCAACATAATTTCAGGGAAGGCAGATGCTGGACAGACCATCGTTATCAAGATAGGCGGTGATACTATAATTGCAGTTACTAATCGATTAGGAGATTGGACTTCCCACCTCTCCCCTCAAGCAGCCGGAGGACCTTATAAGATGGTAATAAGCGCTGATAAAGATAGCATCGTTTTAGAAGATATTTTATTTGGTGATGTTTATTTAGCTTCCGGACAATCTAATATGGCCTTTCAACTTAAGTATGCAAAAGATGCTGAACGATTAATTAATAGAGCAAAAGATCATCCGAATATACGGGTCTTTAAAAATAAGAATCTTGTTGAGACCAATAACCAATCATGGGATAGCCTCAGCTTAAAGAAAGTAAATGATTTAGAATTCTTTTCCGGGCAATGGGAAAGGGTAGATGCTGAAAATGCAGCTGACTTTTCTGCAATAGCTTATAGTTTTGCTGAGAAACTTAAAGAATATCAACAGGTTCCGATCGGTATTATAGAACTGGCTGTCGGTGGCTCTAATACCGAATCATGGATTCCTAGGAAGGCGCTTGAGGATGATAACTTATTGGCAGGATATATTCATAGCTGGAGAACATCTGATTTTATACAGGACTTTTGTAGGGAGAGGGCAGGCGTTAATTTAAAATTTTCAAATGTTAAACATCAACGTCATCCTTATGAGCCGGCCTATAATTTCGAGTCCGGAGTTTCCAAATGGTTAGACACTTCTTTGAAGGGTGTGCTATGGTATCAGGGAGAGAGCAATGCCCATAATGTAGAATTACATACACATCTGTTCAAGACACTCGTTGCATCGTGGCGTGAAAGTTTTAATTGGAGATGGCCTAAGATACCGCAACTCCCATTTTATGTTGTTCAGTTGTCCAGCATCGATAGACCTTCATGGGCATTATTCAGGGATAGCCAAAGGCGATTGAGTAATAAAATACCAGGGGTATATATGGCAGTCTCCTCAGATTTAGGTGATTCCTTGGATGTTCATCCTAAAGATAAGATTCCAGTTGGTCATCGATTGGCAAATTTAGTACAAAAACATGAGTATGGTTTGCAGAATAATGCGGATTCACCTCAACCGGTTTCTGCTAAAAAAGGGGAAGATAAACGATATGAAATAACCTTTAGTAACGCAAAAGAGTTGAAAACCAAGGATGGGAAAGCGGTAATTGGTTTTCAGGCGATGGATGATTTCGGTCAAATGATCGATCTACGGGTTATCGAAATTAAGGGAAATGTAGTCGTCCTGGAAAATCCTCAGGGATTGGATGATATTTATTATGGATATCAGCCTTATACGGTTGCTAATTTAGAAAATGAGGATTCCGTACCGGTCTCCACATTTCATTTTAATGATAGAAGAAATGTACAATAATCAAGATATTCTGGCATTAGCTAGTTTTTATAAAGATCGGTTAGTAAATGATACGGTTCCATTTTGGTTTCCTAGGTCATTTGACCATGAATTTGGTGGCTATTTATTGATGCGTGATGCTGATGGAAGTTTATTCGATACAGACAAAGCTGTCTGGATACAAGGTAGAGCTTGCTGGTTATTGGCTACGCTTTATAATACGGTTGAGCAGAGAGCAGAATGGTTGGAAGGAGCAAAGTTAGGATACGAATTTATTAAGGATAAGTGCTTTAACAAGGATGGGAAAATGTATTTCCACGTAGATCAAACAGGAAATCCAATCCGTATGCGCCGTTATTTCTTTTCAGAAACCTTTGCTGTAATTGCATGTGCGGCTTATGCCAAAGCATCCGGAGATCAGGAAGCTGCTCAATTGGCGAGAGATTTATTTACTGTTTGCCTAGAATATGCTTCGGGTGAACGAAAGATGGAGGCAAAGTTTGAGGATACCCGACCAAGTAAAGGTATTGGAATTCCCATGATTATGATCAATACGGCTCAACAACTTAGAGAAACCATAGGCGATCCAAGATGTGATGATGCCATAAGCGGTTGGATTGATGAGATTCAACTGAACTTTGTGAAAGATGATATTCGCTGTGTGATGGAGCAGGTTGCTCCCGATGGAAGCATAATCGACCATATCGACGGAAGAACCTTAAATCCGGGACATGCTATTGAAGGAGCGTGGTTCATTATGCACGAAGGTGTTTATCGTAATATGGATCAGGATCTCATTAATCTAGGTCTTAGGATGTTGGATTATATGTGGGAAAGAGGTTGGGATAAAGAACATGGAGGAATTTTATACTTCAGAGATGTATATGATAAACCTGTTCAGGAATATTGGCAAGATATGAAATTTTGGTGGCCTCAAAATGAAACCATCATCGCTAGCTTATTAGCCTACCTGATTACCAAAGATGAGAAATATGCCCGGATGCATAAGCAGATACATGATTATGCCTATTCTCATTTTCATGATAAAGAAAATGGAGAGTGGTTTGGTTATCTTCACAGAGATGGTCGAATTGCTCAGACCGCAAAAGGAAATCTGTTTAAAGGTCCTTTTCACTTGCCTAGGCAAGAATGGTATTGCTGGTCTATAATTCAACAATTTCAAAAATCATAAATAATGGGAAATAGTTTTAAGAAGTCTTTTTTAATTTTTCTCTTATTGTTCTCCGTGTTGTTTTTGGACGCTCAAGAAGACCTGATTCCCATGCCGCAGCAAATTACCTGGAGGTCTGAAAAACTGGATATTTCAAAGGGACTCATGCTAATCGCAGGGGGATCTATAGCTCATAACGAATTAGAAATAGCTGAACGTATTTTTAAGAATCAAGGGGTTGATGTTTTTAATGATAAAAAGGATTTACCTAAGTTTCGCCTAGCAATCGTCAGTCATATTGAAGGCATTGAATCTCCTGAAGGTTATCAACTAAGTATTAATACGGATGGGATTTCTGTTTTGGGAACTACTGCAAAGGGAATATTTTATGGACTACAGACGCTATCGCAATTCACTGTATTCGATAAAAAGATTTCTTTTGTTGAGATAAAAGACGAGCCGGCATTTTCTTTTCGCGGATTTTTACTTGATGTGGGAAGGAATTACCAACCGGTAAAAATGATTAAAGAACAAATTGACATTATGGCCAATTATAAGCTGAATGTACTTCATTTTCATTTTACCGAAGATATAGCCTGGCGTTTAGAGAGTAAAAAATATCCGGGACTTACCGATGCAAAAATAATGACTCGCTGGCCTGGGAAATTTTACACAGTTCAGGAGTTTCAGGAATTAATAGATTACTGTACAGAACGACATATCTTATTCCTGCCGGAGATTGATATGCCTGGTCATTCTCAAGCTTTTGAACGATATTTTGGAGTCAATATGCAGAATAAACAGGGAATTAAATATGTTAAAGAATTACTGAAGGAATTCTCAGAAACATTCCCAAAGCTTAAGCATTTCCATATTGGTGGTGATGAAGTAAAAATTTCGAATAGGCAATTTATGCCTGAGATTACTCAATATGTAGAAAGTTTAGGGTATAAAACATATGGATGGCATCCGGGAAGTAATTTAGAGCGAAGTACAATACGACAAATGTGGATGGGAGGTCCCGAAGCCATAGATTCGATATCCGGCCTGCAATGTGTTGATTCCAAGCATTTGTACCTCAATCACATGGATCCATTAGAGACGGTAACAACTTTGTTTTTCAGAAGATTTGCAGAACAAAGTGTGGAAAGTAACCAACTTAGCGGTGCCATATTGTGTTCTTGGCCGGATCGTGCAGTTTCTAAACCTGAAGATATGTTTTTGCAAAATGCTATTTACCCCGGAATGATAACATTTGCTGAGCGGATTTGGAAAGGATCAGGAGAGTCGGGTTGGAAAGCGAATCTACCTTCCGAACAGTCAACCTCACTCCAACAATTCAAAGAATTCGAAAACAGGTTATTGATTCATAAAATAAAATATTTTACCAATCTCCCATTTCCGTATGTAAAACAAACAGATCTTCAATGGGAACTAATTGGTCCTTTTGATAATAAAGGTGATTTGAGCAAAGTGTTTTCAATTGAGCGTGATCCCTTTGCCGAAGATCTAAAAGTTTATAAAACACAAATTGGAGGCACAGTGATCCTCAGACATTGGTGGGCAGATGTTATTCCCGGAGTAATAGACACGCCGCATGAAAATACTACCTTCTATGCAAGGACAAAAATCTGGTCAAACCGGGAAGAAACAAGATCTTTTTGGATAGGTTTTCATAATATTTCCCGATCCTACTCCTCTGATAGTCCTCCAGCGGGAAGTTGGGATGAATTACAAAGTCAGGTCTTTGTCAACTTGGAGAAAGTCGAGCCCCCGTTATGGAAACAAGCAGGACAACAAGGAGAATTAGAAATACCATTGCTGGATGAGGGTTACTCTTACAGAGAACCAACCAGGATACAGTTAAGAAAGGGCTGGAATGAAATTTTAATTAAATTACCAGTTAGCGGTTTTAAAGGAAAAGATTGGAAGAATCCCGTTAAGTGGATGTTTACCTTTATTCCTTATCAATAGAAACTTAAAGACATCGATATATGAAAAAACTATTTTTATCAGCACTTGCTGTTTGCTTACTCACGAGTGTTGAAGCTCAGGAAACGGTCGTATTCCGTTCAGGGGATGATGGATATGCTAGTTACCGTATTCCGGCTATTATCAAGAATAAAAACGGAGATTTAATTGCCTTTTCAGAAGGGAGAGTAGACCATGCAGGAGATTATGGAAACGTTGATATTGTGTATAAAATCAGTCAGGATAGTGGAAAAACATGGGGGAAATTATATATAGCAGCAGACTATGATCAATTACAAGCAGGTAATGCTGCTCCTGTGGTTGATTTAGAAGATCCGGAATATCCACAAGGAAGAATTTTTCTTTTTTATAATACGGGTAATAATCATGAAGGGGAAGTAAGAAAAGGTAATGGCTTACGTGAGTTATGGTACATCACATCAACTGATGGAGCAGCAACCTGGTCAGAAGCAGTTAATATTACTGCCCAGGCTCACCGTCCTAATCAGCCAGAATTAAACCCAGAGTATTCATTTTCAGAAGACTGGAGGACGTATGCTAACACTCCGGGACATGCTTTCCAGTTTGTTTCAGGTCCTCATAAAGGGAGATTGTATGTTGCTGCTAATCACAGTGCGGGTGATCCGGATTCTAAAGGAAAGGATTGGAATGCTCATGCTTATTATTCCGATGACCATGGAAAGACATATAAGTTAAGTGAAAATGTTCCCTATCCAGGAACAAATGAATCCATTGCAGCTCAAATTGGAGACAATCAGGTGTATATGAGTTCAAGAAATCAACAATTAACACCAAAACAAAGGGTTATCTCAATTTCAAATGATGGAGGTCAGAGCTGGGCATCATCAGCAGCTGATCCAAATTTACCTGATCCGATTAATCAAGGTTCAGCGTTATCATGGAAACAGGGTAAAAATTTTATTCTGGCGCATATAAATGCTGCAGATGAAAAGGATCGGAATAATCTGACTCTACGACTTTCTAAGGATAAAGGAAAAAGCTGGTATTTTAATAAATTAATAGCTAAAGCTCCTGAAGGTTACAAAGGGTCTTATTCTGCCTATTCAGATATTGTCCTTTTAAAACCGAACCAAATCGGTGTTCTTTATGAAAAAGATAATTATAAAGAAATCGTTTTTACTGTTCAAAAAATAAAGTAATCAAGCTATCTCTTTAGAAGAGAAATGAATCCTCATATCTTAATCAAATAGTGGGGTTGGTCAGGGAAATATTTCTTCCGGATGATCAATCCCACTATTTGATATTTACTGACATAAGTAAATGTAAAACAGCGAGGTTTATTTTGTGATTAGCCTTTAAAAATATAAAGTCGTAATTTAGGGGTCGAATAGATAAAAACATTAAGAAAAATTCTTCAAAAACAATAGTGCTAAGTAACAGTATATTAAATCATATAGGATTATCTATTTGATAAGTGCTGACAATGAAGAATAGATAAAAACTAAGAAATGATTTTTAAAGCCTTGAAATCCAATCAAGAGGTCGATGATAGTTCCTTTAATGATCTTTATCCTCCAAAAATAAGAGAATTAGCAAAATATCATTGGACACCTGTTGAGGTTGCAAAAATGGCGGCAGAGTATTTGGTGGAAGCTCCAAATCAAAAAGTTCTTGATATTGGTGCAGGAGCCGGTAAATTTTGTTTAGTTGGCGCTGCATGTACAAAAGGCATATTCTATGGCGTTGAACAAAGGGAATCTTTGGTGAAGGTCTCTAATAAACTTGCTCAAAAACATAATATTCAAAATGTAGAATTTATTCATGCAAACATTAATCAGATCTCGTTTTCCGATTATGATGCATTCTATTTTTATAATTCCTTCTACGAAAATGTTGATACTTCTTATCCGATAGATCATTTAATCCCGGGGAGTAAAGAATTATATTATTCTTATACCGAATACCTTAGGAATCAACTTGAAAAAATGCCAATAGGAACTAGAATTGTGTCCTATTGGAGCGGATGGGAAGAAATTCCCGATAGTTTTGATTTGGAATATACAGCATGTGACGGTTTTCTAAATTTCTTAAGGAAAGTTACTTAATGGTCTTTTTTTTAATGCATATAGTAAGGATTAAAACTCCTTGCTAACATAATATTTTCGTTTAAACTTATAATATCCTAATAATAAGCGGTTATAATAAAGGGCAAACAATAATATGATCACCGGAAATAGTAAGGTTTTAAGTTGAAACCAACTATACAAAAATGCACCTAATATTCCACCCAAAAAAAAGCCTGCAATAATAATTGCTTTTAGTATAATTGCACGTTTTAAACGTCTTTGGTCCTTGGGTTTCTTATAGAAGATCATTTGAGATAACTCAATTCCCAAATCAGTAAAAAGTCCTGTCAAATGAGTAGTTCGGACCACAGAGCCGGAAATCTTAGTAACAAGTGCATTTTGCACGCCCATGGCTAACAGCAATATACAGGTTAACCAGGTTGACATATCTTTGAGGATAAAGTCTGCAGACATTACCAGGAGCAACAATAGGATTTCGAGCGAGAGCGGAAATATATAAGGTGAATTATTCATTGTTTTGGGTGTGACTTCCATGGTTGTATTTGCCAGAAAGGCACCTAGAAAAAATGAAAGTACAAATGCCATACTTACTAATGCCATCTTATAATTCCCCAAAAAAAGTTCCTGAGAGAAAAAAGCAAAATGTCCTGTTACATTTGTCGTCAGCGAATGAAAGGAAAGTACTCCTACTATGTTTACCATACCGGCAACTGTAGATAATAATGAGGCTAACTCAACATTCTGAGTTAATGTTCGCTGTTTATCACGATGTCTAAACATATTGATGCTTACAAAAAGAAATAATTTATAAACTTAAATAAAAATAATTCGGTTAATATCGACACGTCATCCAGATTACGGGATTATCCTAATCACAAATCTAAGACTTTTATTGCTAGAACCACAATCGCTACCTCTCAACACGAACTTTTGGTGTAAAAAGCTAAGGTTTTATCTTCAAAACTATTAACAATAGAAAAAATCATGTAAATTAAATCCCTAATCGTTACTTGAACCAATCTAAACTCGTTAATATCATGCTTAAAGAAAGTTTACTTTTAATTATTCTTGTCTTATTTTTTTCGTGTGCGAAGAAAAATAAACCAGTTCAAAATAGAACTGTAAACGATTCAGGGTACTTTGAAAATCCGGTTTTTGAACCTGTTCTGGCAGATCCTTCTGTTATTAGAGATCCGATAAGTAAGAAATTTTATGCTTATGGTACTCAAGATAATTGGGATGATGGTGAAGGTTCAAGATTAGTTCCTATTTTAGAATCTACAGATATGGTCAATTGGAATTATGTTTCACCGGCTTTTAAGGAGAAACCCAAATGGAAGAATGCCGGAGGGATTTGGGCTCCTGATATTAATCTAGTAGATGGAAAATATTATCTCTATTATTCTTACTCAACCTGGGGAGATGAAAACCCCGGGGTAGGATTAGCCATTTCTGATGAACCTACAGGCCCGTTTGTGGACCAGGGTAAGCTTTTTGATAGTAAAAGTATTGGGGTGCCAAATTCGATAGATCCATTTTTTATGGAAGACAGAGACAAGAAATATATCTTTTGGGGCAGTTTTTCGAATACCAAAGAGCAGGGTACCTACGCTGTTGAATTGAGTAAAGATGGTAAACAATTGTTGAATAATGAGAAACACAAAATTGCTGCCGGTGATTTTGAAGCTGTTACTGTTTTTAAGAAAAAAGGGTATTTCTACTTCTTTGGGTCAAAGGGGAGCTGTTGTGAGGGTGCAAATAGTAAATACCATGTACTTGTCGCGCGGTCAGAGAATATTTTGGGACCTTATTTAGATAAAAATGGAGAAGATATAACGGAAAGAGGCAAAGGGACTTTGATTTTAGAGAGTTCCTCTGAAATTGCAGGCCCGGGCCATACCTCCGGAATAATAACAGATAATCAAGGAAAGGATTGGGTTCTCTATCATGCAATTAATAAACAAAACGGAAAATTAAGAAATGGAACTTCCAGACGGATGCTAATGCTCGATCAGTTGAATTGGCAGGAGGATTGGCCAATCATAGGCTCGGGGGAACCAAATCGTCATCAACAACAAAAACCAATCTTCAAATAATTTGAAATATGAAAATAGTACATACGATCTTACGAATAATTACAGTATTCATTATTTTACTAATCAATATCGGAACCGGCAAATCCCAGGAGTTGCCTGGAAACCCCTTATCTGTTGCTCTGGGTGATCCCTATATTATTTATGATGATCAAACGGATTTATACTATCTCTATGGTACCGGAGGGACAAAAAATGGTTTTGTAACTTATTCTTCTCCTGACCTGAAAGAATGGAAGAATGAAGGAGTGATTTATAGCAATGAGCAGGCGAAATCATGGGGGAGCAAAGATTTTTGGGCTCCGGAGGTTTATAAATGGAATAATAAATTCTATTTATTTTATAGTGCCCATGATAAGAATAATCCTAACAATGAATTAGAAAATTATAAGATAGGGATTGCTGTGGCAGAAAGTCCGAAAGGTCCATTTATTGATATGACAGGGGCACCGTTATTTGATCCGGGCTATCCGATAATTGATGCGAATGTCTATGTTTCTGAGGATGGAAAGAAGTACCTATATTATTCCAGATGCTGTTACAAGCATCCCGTGGAATCGGAGATTGCTGAACTGGTAAAGAAGGAAGGGCTTTATAATGAAATAGAGGAAAGCTGGGTGTATGGAGTTGAGCTAAGAGACGACTTAAGTGGAGTGCTAGGAGAACCCAAATTATTATTACGTCCTCCGGTAAAATTAAAGGATAA